>Ga0065714_10064562_pt1 | contig 35903 bp, 32 predicted proteins | sample MisRhiReplicate2_FD_59101 | JGI IMG/M metagenome (GOLD analysis project Ga0065714, IMG submission 59101) | Miscanthus rhizosphere microbial communities from Kellogg Biological Station, MSU, sample Rhizosphere Soil Replicate 2: eDNA_1 v2... | ecosystem: Host-associated > Plants > Roots >... | reverse complement strand
TTTTATATTTTTAGGAATTTCTAAATTGTTTGCGAAGAAATCATTTGGGTAAAACATTAGAAAAAATGAAAAGAATCCGAATATTATGATCGCTAAAATAAAAGCAACACAAGATTGTAATATACCTGTAAGATATTCTTTTTTAAATACCCTTATTATTCCCAAAATAATTGTTACAAAAAAGACCAAAAATGGAATGTAACAACAAAGATAAAAAATGTATTGATTGGGAATTGAAAATCCAAAAAGACAAATAATGCTTATCAATAAGCTTATTACAATTGAATAATACCACTTTGCATTAATAATTTTCAGCATATATTTCTACAATTTTTCAAGCAGTCTCTTTTTCTGCTCAATAAATTCTTGTTCATTCAAAACACCACTTTCCTTTAATCTTCCTAATTGTTCCAACTGATCAAGAACAGTAGGTTCAGACTTTGGTTGAAAAGATTCTTTCGGACGGGACATGAAATCTCTCACTTTTTCGCAAAACAATTTTGCTTCATACTTTCCTACTCCATCGATTTCTACGATATCTCCAGAAACATTCACATCAATTGATGCTAACATCAATGAAGTTTCGTACTGAATGGAAGCTACTTTATCATAAGAATAGTCTTCAACTTTCAGTCCGTACATGAATTCTTTATCGATAAAGATGAGTCTTCTGTCGGTTCCAACTAGTACAATGTGATGCTTTGTCGTTTTGTTTCTTCCTTCGACCAAATAGATTATTTTTTCGTCTGCAGAAAGAATATTTGGTAATTCACGGATTTCTTTTCTTGCAAAAAATGTGGGATTTATATCTAATTTTTCGAGTTCGTCTTTTATTTGTTCAAGTCTTGATTTTTCGCTCATTGGTATTTTTGTTTTAACTATTAATCATAGCAAATTTAATTATTTTACATTATGGAAAGCCGTAAGGAAAATAATTTAAGTCAAAATATATTTGAATAAAATTTTTATTATGGGATTAATTAATAGGAGTGATCTTTATTTTACAGATTATTCATGGACAACACTAGCATCTGATAACCCTAAAATTACGGGCAAACCAGACAGCACATTATTAAACAGAATGGAGGGTTATGAAATTCTTTATTTCATCAACAAATTATGTGAACTATGGAATTTCACAAACAAATCATCAGCTACAAAGATTGAAAAAATGATTAGAGATGAAGTTCCATCCGATATTCATAGTGAGGAAAACATTATGAAATGGATTAGTGATAATTGGAAAAACAGTAAGTACTAAAAATTAGAAAGATCGTTATTATGATTTAATAACGATCTTCTCTTATTTCTATTTCTCTAAAAACTCCTCCAAAGAAACCGTCTTTTGCTCTCCAGCTTCCAGGTTTTTAAAAGTGACTGTTCTATTCTTAATTTCTTCTTCCCCTAAGAAAACAAGATTTTTAATTCCTTTCTTTTCTGCGTAAGTGAATTGCTTATTGATTTTTGCACTTTCAGGATAGAGCTCTGCAGAAATTCCTTTTTCTCTTAATTGGATGATCAATTTTAGAGCTTCAATCGTTTCTTCACCTCCAAAATTGGCGAACAAATATTCTACGTTTGAAGTAGCATCTTCAGGGAAAAGATTCAATTCTTCCATCACCAGATAAATTCGGTCTAAGCCGAAAGAAATTCCTATTCCCGGAACATTTTTCACACCAAAAACTTCAGTCAAATTATCATATCTTCCGCCGCCGCCGATAGAACCCATTTGCGCTTCGTCAGCTTTCACTTCGAAAATTGCTCCGGTGTAATAATCTAATCCACGAGCTAAAGTAATATCAAAAACCAAGTTCTGAATATCAACTCCTAAATTCACCGACTGAGTCAGAACAAATTCCAATTCTTCGACACCTTTTAATCCTGTTTCGTTTCCTGCAAATTTTTCTTTTAGCTGAAGAAGATTTTCTAGAGCATCATTTGACTGGCTGAACAAGAAATCTAATTTATCAATAGATTCCTGTGAAATATTTCTTTCTAAAAGTTCTTTCACAACTCCATCCTTCCCTATTTTGTCTAATTTATCTAAAGCAACTGTGAAATCAATCAGTTTATCTGTAATTCCTGCATATTCTGCCAAACCTGAAAGAATTTTTCGGTTGTTGATGTGAATCGTAACTGAAACTTTTAATTCAGCAAAAGATTTTAAATACAATTGTACCAAATCAACTTCCTGCCAAAGACTTTCGCTTCCTACGACATCGGCATCACACTGATAAAATTCTCTAAATCTTCCTTTTTGCGGACGATCAGCTCTCCAAACCGGCTGAATTTGATAACGTTTGTAAGGAAAAGTCAGTTTACCATGATTCATAGCTACAAATCTTGCAAATGGCACTGTTAGGTCGTAACGAAGAGCTTTTTCAGAAATTTCACTAGTTAATCTTTTTGATTCGAGCAAATTACTATCAATATAAGGCTCTATAAAATCTTTAAAAAAGTTTTGTCTTTGTAAAGCATATTCTGCTTTAGTATTATTTTTATTATTTATTAAAATCTCAAAATTCGTTTCAAAATAATTTTTTAATAATTTGTAATAAAAATCATCGTTTGCAAAAATTTTTAAGCCATTCTCTAGTAACTCTTTATATTTATCAAAATGAATAGACTCAAATCCAACCTCACTAAGTCCATCATATAAGTGATTAAAATTAGTCGTAAGAATTGACAACTCCTTTAGTTCTCCTCGCAAGTCTTTCAAATAATCTCCCGAATTCAAAATCTTAAAAATTAAACGATCTCCTTCTTCTCCATATTTTCCTGTCAAAGTAGAAAGGTTTTCAAAACTTGGGGTTTCCAAAGGCTGAAATCCGAATAATTCGAAATTCTTCTGTAATATATTGATGATGTATTTTCTTCTTGAAACTTCCAATGATGTAAAATCTCTCGTTCCTTTTGCTAAGCTTGGCTTCATATTTTATGGGTAATATGTAATAAATAATGAGTAATTGCTTGCAAAAATAAGGAATTGAAAGGACTTTTAAATCAATAAAAAGCCGGAGATTTTACGCTCCGACCTTTCATTTAATCATTTGTGTTTTATGTTTTAAAATTTTCATACACTTTCTAAGATTTCTAAAATCTCTTCGCCATAATTTTCAATTTTATGTTTTCCGAAACCTTTGATGTCAAGCAGTTCTTCTTTCTTTGCAGGTTTATATTTTGCGACAGAAATCAATTCTTTATTGGTGGCAATAAAATATGACGGAAGATTTTGTTCTTTTGCTTTTTCAGAACGCCAGAGTTTTAAAGCATCCAAAATTTTAATTTCATCATCATTGAGCATTTCATCTTCTGCAGAATATTTTGCCGTTTTTGAATCTTTGACAATATTTTTGGTTACTACATTTTTATATTCGTTAAAATATAAAACGACAGACCAGAAACATTCATCATGTACAAAAGCTGTTTCCACTTTTATGATCTCGTGATTATTCAGAAAATCATCAATCATTTTCTGATCCTGAAGCAGAAATTCGTCTGCAATTCTCACTTTTAAAACTTTTATATTCATCATTTGTGATTTTAGAATTGAACATTTATTTTCCGCCTAAAAGCAAAATTTCATCTACTCTTATTTCTGTAATGTATCTTTTCACTCCGTCTTTATCATCATACGATCTGTATGTGATTTTACCTTCTATGGCAATTTCTTTACCTTTAGGAACATATTTCTGAAAGATCTCTGCCGTTTTTCCAAACGCTATCAAACTGTGCCATTGTGTTTCTTCTACTTTTTCACCTTTTGCATTGGTGTAATGATCATTCGTAGCCAACGATACAGTTGACTTTAATGTTCCATTGTCGAAAGTCATCATTTCTACTTCTTTTCCTGTGTAACCGATTAATGTTACTTTGTTTCTTAGTGACATAATTTTATGTTTTTTTAGATTAATAATTCAGACAAGAGACGTTCACTTTTTTCTCAAATCTCTGTTGCAAAGATTAGTCAGGTTTGAAAATTTAATCGGTAGAAAACTATTTAAATACGTTTGTAGTCGTTTGAAAATGGATAAGATTCATACAAATACCTTAAAGCTATAAACAAAGTGCAAAAAATCAACGAAATAATTTTGATTGATCTATTTTTGCATATTTTTGAGTTAGCGGTAATTACAAGCCAAGATTGCGCAAAAAACAAAATGAAGAAAATAATTATATTTTTTATTGGATTAATAACTCTAACAACTATTGCTTGTTTTATTTTCTACAGTTATTATTTTTCCGACGAAAAAATTCAGGAAAGAAAAATAGAAACTTGGAATAAAAGAGTAAATGAATTTAAAAACTCAAAATCTGGCAGGACTGCCCTAACAAATGACATTAGTTTAAGATGGACTATTAAAGATTTTGATTCTAAAAATCATCAAATTGAATATTGCGAAAATGAACATCAAGATGCAACTTATATTTGCAGTATTGATAATGAACTTTGGTATGGTTCTGATTTTAGAATGGATTTACCAAAAAATGAATTAAAATCACTTACAATCTACATTGATAAAAAATATATAAAATTAAATGTATCACAAATGTTTAATCCAAATTTGAATGGAGAATTAACAAAGGAGCAATTTAAAATTGAAAAACATTCAGAGCATTATATTCTGTATGGTTTTTTCTCCGACGGTGCCGGAACATATACGACTAATTGGAAAATTTATAAAGGAAAATCTGAACGAGGAAAAATATCAAAAGATGAACAAGATTTTAATTGGCAAAATACTAACTGAAAATTCCAACTACTGCTAACAAGGGTTTTCGTAAAACGTGCTGAAGCGCAAAATTCGACAGCAGTTTTTCAATTGAATTTTAAATACCGATTTTTGCACTTTGATTTATCACCCAAACACAAAGCCTCAAACCATTCAATATACATATTTACTCAATTAAAAGAATCAGATTCCCCAAACTCTTTCCTAAAATTAGAATGCTGCGTCGCCGTAAAATAATCACAAAAGATCTGATAAATCACAGAATCTGTATGCGTTGCCCGAAGTCCCAACTGAAAATAAATTTCCAAAATCTGATGAGATAAACTTTTAATGGCATCTGTCGAAAAGTCGTGTATTTCCAATTGTTTTTCATTTGAAATTATTTCACAATCATTCAATAAAACTTCTATTTCATTGGCAAAACGTAGCAATGTTTCTTTTTTCCCTTCTATCTTTTGATTAAATGCATTCAAGTTAAGTTGTGGTCGTATTTCAATTGCTTCATCAGAAAAATGTGTCGCCATTCCAAGATAATTAACCAATAATGTCAAGTCTGCAAAAATCCTGAATGGAATTTTGTCTAAAACATCATCCGTGAAAAATTTATCGTAAACAAAACTGTAATCTTCAGAAACTTTTGCATCTTTAACTTTAAAAGAATAGGTTCCGGTAGCTTTCATGCCCATCGATTTCCAATTGGGAATAATTTCTACTTGATCTTTAGGAATAACAAATGAGCGGATGATTTCAGAACCAGATTCATCCAATAAAGGATTTCCATTTTCAGTTAATTTTGCATTTAAAGTAAAATGACTCAAATGTGGCGCTCCGGTTGCAAAATGCCAAAGTCCGTTGATCGTGAAAGTTCCGTCGCCTTGTTTCTCGGCAGTTCCGCCTATCATTCCGCTTCCGCCAAAACAGGTTTTTTGGTTTGAGAATAATTCTTTAGCAATATTTGGTTGCAAATTTCTTGAAAAAAAATTGGCTCCCGAACATAAAGTCAACATCCAGCCTAAACTTCCATCGATTTTTGACCAATCAAATAAAACAGACAAACCTTCTCGTAAGCGAAATCCTAATCCGCCATAGATTTTCGGAACCCAAATCTGAAGCAATCTTTCATGATGAATTTGATTCATGATTGAAGCAGAAACTTCAGAAGCTCCCAACATTGCATTTCTGATTTCTTTAGGCGTAAGCATTTTCTTTTTTATTAATTATTTTTCTCCATTCCAAGTATCCAGAAATAGCGACGATGAATAAGAAAGCCGTCAAAGCTGCATACAAATAAAGATCTTTGTGAATCAATAAAGGAATTGCAATGATATTACTCAGATTTAGTAAAATCCAGTTTTCGATTTTTCTGCGCGCCATTAACCACATTCCTGCCCATGCAAATGCGCTGACCAAAGAATCCCAAACAGGAACATCAGAATCGGTAAAATGTGTCAGAAAAAACCAAAAAAGGCTGAAAGTTCCTATAACAATTCCGGCAGTAATTAGTTTTTCCTGCTTTGTCGTTTCCGAAATCACTGTTTCAGATTTTCGCTTGCCAAATTTCCAGTAAAGCCATCCATAAATGCTCATTACGAGATAGTAAAGATTGAGCGTAAACTCTGCATAAAGTTTAGAGGTAATCATCACATAAAGCGTGAGTGAAACTCCTGCAATACCAAACAGATAATTGTTTGAGTTGTTTTTTCGAGCCAATAAAACCTGAAAAACCGAAAAGAAGACCCCAAACCATTCCGGCAAGGTTGTCTGTTGTAAAATTTCCTGCATCAAATTAACTTTTATAAAATTAAATGATGAGATGATAAAATCAAATTCCCTACGCCGGTATTATCCGGATCAGGTGTGGAAGATTCCCGGGTATCATCTCAGCCGCAATCATGCAGCACCCCCATTGATGGCGCAAAATTGGAACTTTTTTCTGAGAATAAAAAATTAATTCAAGCTAAATTTATTTGTCAAATGAAATTGCCATCCGTTTTCAAATGGATATTTTGTATATTTAAATTTTAATACCAAACTGTGAAGAAGACGCTGCGAAGAACTTACCGTGTATCAAAATATGTGATTTATAAAGAAACACTCGTTGATTATAAAGAACATTTCTGGTCGTTTCTTGGCGCATTTTTCGGAATCGGAATTATTGCATTTTTGCAGGCACAGTATTTACTCGAACAGGAAAATGTTTTCTTAATTGGTTCGTTTGGTGCCTCAAGCGTCCTGATTTACGGAGCGATTCAAAGTCCGCTGGCTCAACCGAGAAATCTTGTCGGTGGTCATGTACTTTCAGCTTTGGTAGGTGTTACCATTTATCAGATTGTTCCTGATATTTTATGGCTTTCCGCTCCTTTGGCTGTTGCACTTTCAATTGTTTTAATGCAATACACCAAAACACTCCATCCTCCTGGTGGAGCAACAGCTTTGATTGCGGTGACTTCAACAGGTAAAATTCCTGAATTGGGATATTGGTACGTGTTGTCTCCTGTTTTATCTGGGTGTATTATTTTACTTTTGGTAGCATTATTTTTTAATAATATCACAAAAAACAGAAGTTATCCTACAAGCAATAAATGGAAAAAACTTTTTCATAAAAAACACAAACACTCTTTGAAAAATTAATTATTATGAACTGTCTTGAATGCGGAGAAAAAATCATTGGAAGATCTGATAAAAAATTCTGCAATGATGCCTGTAGAAATGCTTACAACAACAAGCAAAATAAAGATTCGAGCAATCTAATGCGGAATGTAAACAATAAACTCCGCAGAAATTACCGTATCTTGAGCGAAATCAATATCGAAGGAAAAACCAAAATTGCCAAATCTAAACTTGATGGCTTAGGTTTTGATTTTAATTATTTTACACAAATAAAGATTTATAAAAACGGTTCGGAATACAAATTTGTTTACGATCAGGGCTATAAAATTTTAGATGAAGATTATATTTTAATTGTTAAGAATTAAAAGAATCCCCAAAATCAATACATGAAAGAAATTATAGTAATCACCGGAGCCAGCGGATCTGTCGCAAAAGTTTTAGCTAAAAAACTTGAAAACGAATATTCTGTTCGCTTTCTGACACGAACTAAAAAACATGAAAATGATTTTGAATGGAATATTGAAAAAGGAACTATTGATGAGAAAGCTTTTGAAAACGTCAATCATATTATTCACCTTGCCGGAGCCAATATATCTGAAAAACGTTGGAGCGATGAGCGCAAAAAAGAAATTATCTCAAGCCGTGTTGATTCTGCACAATTGATTTTCAGAACTTTACAAAAGAAAAACATCCGGCTTAAATCTTTTATTTCTGCCTCAGCAACCGGAATTTACGGTGCGATAACTTCACAAACAATATTCAGAGAGGAAGACGAAAAAGGAAATGATTTCCTTAGTGAGGTCGTGATTCTTTGGGAAAAAGCCGCAGACGAATTTTCAGAAAAAGGTATCGCAGAAAGAGTCGTAAAAATACGAACATCAATTGTACTTTCTGAAAAAGATGGCGCTTTGAAAAAGATGGCTGTTCCAATAAAATTAGGCATCGGATCGCCGATCGGAACCGGAAGACAATACATTCCGTGGATTCATATGGATGATCTTTGTGAAGTATATGAATTTGCATTAAAAAACGAAAATATGAGCGGAGCTTACAATGCTTCAGCACCTCAACACACAGATAATGAAAATTTCACGAAAGAAATTGCCGAAGTTTTAAACAAACCTATGTTTATGCCCAACATTCCCGGATTTATGATGAAAATCCTTTTCGGTGAACTGTCTGTAGTATTGCTTGAAGGCTCCAGAACTTCTTCGGAAAAACTTCAAAACGCCGGATTTACATTTAAATTCCCCGAATTAAAATCAGCTCTGAAAGACCTTTTAAATAAAAAATAATTAAAAAAAACTTATCTTATCAAGATTGTAAAATCTATGCAAAATCCAAACGTACATATTGAAAAAACCGAAATTCTTTCAGATAACTGGTATACTTTAAAAAAGATCACTTTCAATATTCATAAGAAAGACGGAAAGGTTGAAACCCAAAGCAGAGAAGCGTATGACAGAGGCAACGGTGCGGTAATTTTACTGTATAATACAACTTCAAAAACGGTCATTCTCACAAAACAATTCCGTATGCCGACTTACATTAACGGAAATTCTACAGGAATGCTGATTGAAGCCTGTGCAGGTTTACTGGATAATGACAATCCTGAAGAATGCATTAAAAGGGAAACTGAAGAAGAAACCGGCTATAAGATTTCAAAAGTCGAGAAAATCTTTGAAGCGTATATGTCGCCCGGATCTGTGACAGAAATCCTCCATTTTTTTATTGCTGAATATTCAAGCGAAATGAAAATTGCAAACGGCGGCGGTCTTGAAGATGAAGGTGAAGACATTGAAGTTCTTGAAATTTATTTTGAAAAAGCCCTTGAAATGATCGATTCTGGTGAGATAAAAGATGCAAAAACGATCATGCTCCTTCAACATTTGCGTATTAAAAATAGATTATAAAATATTTGTAAAATATAAATTATGAAACTGCAATTTTATGTGATCCTAGGTTTATTATTTTCTGTCGCTGCATTGGGTCAGAAAAAAGAAGTTTTGAACGCAAAAGATCAACACGCTGCTGAGCATTTTAAAAATGAATACAAAAAGAAAAATTATAAAAAATTTGAAGGAAAAATAACGACAAAAGACAATCAGGTTCTTTTTGATGATAAAGTGACATTCTTCGACAAATCTGATAAACTTACTGTTCCGCTTTTGCAGCAAGGATTGATTTATCCGCAGCTTCTGACCGATTATCAGATGAATAAATTTCTCGATGAAACGACCGACAAAACTCAGAAAAGGTTTTTAAAACTGCAAAAAGATCCGAAAGCTTCTTTTGATGTAAATAATATTTCGGTGAAAATTACCGAGCTTCCATTTTTAAATGTAAATGACAAGGTAAAACGATTCCGATTGTCAACCAGAAATAGAAATCTCCCCAACTCAGTTATTTATTTTTTTGAATTGACCAATTCTAAAGCTGCGAAAAAAATGAGTTTTGATGAGTTTTTGAAAGATGCCAAATTGACGTATCTCGATCAGGAATGATTAAAGTAATAATACAATATATATTGATAAACTAAAGAAATGACAGCTGAAGAATTCGTAAAAAACTTCTATTTAGAAAAACAAAATATTCTCAATTTAAGTTTTGATACTCAATCTGAATACAGAACTCTTGTTTCAACAAAAATTGAAGAATTAAATCTTAATGAGCTTGAAACTGAAAAATTTAAAAAGATAGTCTCCAATCTTTTAGATGATGCCTTTTATACAATTTTGCTTGGTTTGGACGGTTCTGCAAGCATTGGAGATTCACAAGATACTTTTAAGATTTATGATGAAGATGATAATTTAATTTCTGAAAGTGGAGATTTGGAAAGCTTTGCTTATGAGTACTTTCATGGCAACAATAAGTAGTTTTAACTCTTAAAAAACACACCAAATAAATTAATAATGAATAACTTACGGTTTTTACAATTAAAAAGCCTAATTTTGCATCCCGTAAAAAGGATCATACGTTATGAAAAGAATAGGCGAACACAGAAAACTTCTTGGGGTAGATAAAACCGTTACTTTAAAGGAATTGAAAACAATCTACAGGAATACAATGAAAGATACGCATCCTGATAAGTTTGTGAATGATGAAGAGGGAAAATTGGAAGCTGAAGAAAAAAGCAAATCGATCATTGAAGCCTATCACTTTTTGGTAAGCATCAACCCCGAAACTCAGGAAAAATACAAAGAAGAATATACTGAAACGATCACAAAATCTAATATTCAGGATTTTTATCTTGAAAAATCGATTTTGAAAGTTCAGCATTTGAACGGGAAAATGTTTGAATACATCGGAGTTCCAAGAAATACTTATATCAAAATGGTGAACGCTGACTCTCCAAGCCGTTTTGCCAGAAGACACATTTATGGAAATTTTATCTTTAGAAAATCTGGTGAGGTAATGGCGGACTAACTTCCCATATACAATATAAAAAAAGACTTTCAGTTCATTCTGGAAGTCTTTTTTTTGGATAAAATATAGATTTATATATGCAAAGATACTTCGAGAGCTCAGCTGACATCGAAGGTATTCAATTCAATAAAGTCATACGTTTATCTTGTCACCCCGTAGGGATCTATACAAAGTTATTACATCTTAGTTTTGAGAGATTCGGGTTTAGATCCCTACGGGATGACAAATTGAATGGAAAAATATTGTATTACATTAAAACAAAAAAAGCGCATCATTTCTGATGCGCTTTTAGGTTAACTAAGGCTGTTATATTAATCTACGTGTTTCGGAGTAAATCCGTCTTCACTTAGTTCTCTGTGTTCATATTCAGCTTTCATTTCAGCTTCATAATCTACTTTTTCGCCTTTACCCATTCTTCTAAGAATTGAATCAAATAGTGAATACACTACAGGAACAATAATCAAAGTAAGGAATAATGAAGAAGTCAGACCTCCGATGATTACCCAGGCAAGACCATTGTTCATCTCGGCTCCGGCTCCTTTTGCAATCGCAATCGGGATCATACCGAAGATCATCGCAATCGTCGTCATAAGGATAGGACGAAGACGTGCGTGGTTGGCCTGAATCAAAGCGTCGTGCGTATTTGATCCGGCTGCTTTTCTCATATTGGCGAAATCGACAATCATAATTGCGTTTTTCGCTACCAAACCAATCAACATGATCATCCCCAACATCGTAAAGATGTTTAGTGAATTTCCGGTGATCGCAAGGATTACCATTACTCCGATCAATGCTAAAGGAATTGAGAACAATACCACAAACGGATAAACAAACGAGTCATACAAAGAAACCATTACCAGATAAACCAATACGATAGCCGCCAATAAAGCGATTCCTAAAGTACCGAAACCTTCTGTCTGGTTTTCCATATCACCACTCCAGATGTAACTTACTCCTGCAGGTTTTGTTTTTTCGTTTTCCATAAACTGAGCAGCCCATTCGTTAGCAACATCCCCTACAGGACGACCTACTACTTTAGATTTTACTTTTACAGATGGTGCTTTATCTCTACGTTCCAACAAACTCGGTCCTGATCCCATTTTCACATCTGCAAACTGACTTAGTCTGATCTGCTCTCCCTGTGGATTAGTAAACATCAGGTTTCTTACATCATCAATCGATTGTCTATTGGCATCACCAAAACGGATGTTGATATCGTACTCATACTCTCCTGCTCTGAATTTTCCGTCTGTATTTCCACTGAATGCAGTCTGCATCGTTTGTCCTACACTTGAAAGATTTAAGCCTAAAGAAGCCATTTTATCTCTGTCGATATTTACCTGCACTTCCGGGTTTCCGGAGTCAGTTGATAATTCAGCATCTACAGATCCCGGAACTTTTTTAAGTAAAGCTAAAATTCTGTTTGCTTCCTTATTTGCCGTTGCGTTATCCTGAGCTGTTACTACCATCTCAATCGGTGCATTATCTGCTCCCATTAATCCGATTGGTGCTGTTTTAAATTCAACTCCTGTGAATTTTTCTTCTAAAGCTCTTTTAATTTTTGCAGATTTAATATCTGTACTTTCATTACGCTCAGATTTATCTACCAAGATCACCTGAATTTCTGACTGATACAATGTTGCCTGAGCTCCACCAAATCCTGATGACTGCTGACCAACTGTGGTGATCATATCTACAACATCTTTATCATTTCTAAGATACTTTTCAACAGCTAAAGTAACCTGATTGGTTTTTTCTACAGAAGCATCTTTTGGTAATTCCATTTGAACAAGAAACTGACCTCTGTCCATTTTAGGGAAGAATTCACCTCCGATGAATCCGAATGCCACCAACATAAATGAAGAGATCAAAATAATGAATGTTACCACTACTGTCATAACTCTTCTTAATGTTGATTTTAAAGCCCATTCAAGAATTCCGGAAATCCAATGTGTGAATTTCTCCAATTGTTTCTCGAACCAAAGGATAAATTTCTCAAAAGGATTTTTACCAGTCAAATGAACCAATTTACCAAATCTTGAAGATAACCAAGGAATAATGGTAAATGAAGCCAATAATGAGAACATTGTCGCAATAACCACTGTTACACAAAACTGCGCCAGGATATCAGAAACTAATCCTGAGCTCATCGCAATAGGTAAGAATACCACCACGATTACCATAGTAATCGCTGTTACCGTAAATCCGATTTCCGAAGCTCCATCGTACGCTGCACGAATTCTGCTTTTCCCCATTTCCATGTGACGGTAAACGTTTTCCAAAACCACAATTGCATCATCCACAAGAATACCAACTACCAATGAAAGTCCCAATAAACTCATTAAGTTTAAGGTATATCCCATTAAATACATTCCAATCACAGTTGCAATCAAAGACACCGGAATCGAAACCATTACAATGAATGCGTTTCTGATGTTGTGAAGGAATAATAACATTACTACTGCCACCAAAATAATCGCAAGGAATAAATCGAAAATTACGTGATCAGCAGCTTCTAAAGTAAAGTTTGTAGAGTCATCTACAATACTAACGTTGACAGCCTGAGCTTTATAATTATTCTGAACCTGAGCAATGGTCTTCTGAACCGATTCTGAAACCGACACCGCATTGGCATCTGACTGTTTCTTTATCTGCATCAAAATAGTAGGATTCTGATTGAATCTTGCCACTTTCTCTACATCTTTCTGTGTATCAAAAACTGTCGCAATATCAGAAAGGCGAACCTGCGCTCCGTCTTTATTAGAAACCACAAGATTATTCATCTCTTCTACATTTCTATACTTTCCTGAAAGTCTGATGGTAGATCTTGAAGTTCTTGTTTTAAGAGCTCCCGTAGGGAAATCTAAATTGGATGAAAGAATTGCCTGCTGTACATCTCCGATAGAAAGCCCGTAACCCTGCAGTTTCTTTTCATCTAAACTTACCTGAATTTCTCTCTCCTGCCCACCAACAAGGTCAACCTGAGCGACACCGTTTACACGGGAGAAAATAGGCTCTATTTTTTTATCTAAAAGGTCGTAAAGCTCTTTATTATTAAGTTTGTTACTGGTAATACTCAAAGTCATGATCGGAAGATCATCTAATGAGAACTTTTGCAGAGATGGGGGATCTGCATCTTCCGGAAGATCCGCCAAAATTGCATTTACTTTTCTTTGTGCATCATTCAGAGCATAGTTTACATCGGCTCCTGTGTTCAGCTGAACCATAATTACCGATAAACTTTCGTATGAAGAAGATTCTACTTTTTTTACGTTTTCCAAAGAACCTACGGCATCTTCAATCTTCCGGGTCACCGAAGTTTCCACCTCTGCAGGTGAAGCTCCGGGATACACGGTAGAAATTGTCACCATATTGGTTTCAAACTTCGGAATCAACTCGTACCCCATCATGGAGTAACTTAATAAACCTCCCAAAGTCAGAATCGTAAACAATACGATAACCAGGGATGGTCTTTTAATGGATATTTCTGCTAACTTCATCTTCTGTTACTTTACGATATTGATTTTTGAACCGTTATCAAGGTTGATCTGTCCGCTTGTAATTACCTGTTCGCCACCATTTAGTCCGCTGATAATCTGAACTTTGTCGCCGTATACTTTTCCGGTTTTCACAGTAATCATTTTAGCAGTACCGTTCTGAACGATGAAGATTTGTCCTGAACTTACACCATTTGCAAAAGCTTCAGCAGGAACAGTCAGCATATTCTGAGTTTCTGCTCCGTTATTTGTTTTAAATAAAGCTGTTGCGTACATCCCTGCTTTTAGGTTTCCTCTGTTCTGAACTTCAATTTCAACAGGAAAATTAAGAGAAGCATCACTTTTCGGAGCGATAAATGTAATTCTGCCCGTGAAAGATTCTTCAGGTAAAACGTTCACATTGATTGCCACTTCCTGACCCAAAGCAATTCTTCCAATCTGGCTTTCATCCACCAAAACAGAAAGCTTCAGGCTGTTGATATTTACAATTTCGAATAAAGCTGTTCCAGGTGCAACTACAGTTCCCGGCTCAACCATTTTCTTATTGATTGTACCGCTGATTCCCGCTCTGATGCTTGTATCATTGATTTTCACTCCCTGTGCTCTTACTGCAGCCTGCATATTTTTCAGCTGTAATCTTGAGTTATCAAGCTGTTGTTTTGTAACACCGCCTGTTTTATAAGCATTTTCATAACGTTGGTTATCAATGATCGCATTCTGCAAATTGTTCTGAGCCTGAGTAACGTCTACTTCAATTGCATCTCTTTTGATTGTTGCTAAAACCTGTCCGGCCCCAACTCTAGATCCTTCTTTAACGAAAACACTTACCACACGTCCTGAAATATCAGCAGACTGATTCATCTCCTGTTTTGGGATAAAAGTTCCGTTTGCCGAATAATCTGTGTTGATATTTTCTCTGGTAACAGTAATTACATTGACGTTGATCTTATCAACCTGCTTTGCAACCTCTTTTACTTCAGTTTCCTGTTTCTTTTTGTTGTCGGAAATTTTCCAAGCTGCCAAACCGATAAGTACTGCAGCTACGATGATGTATATTAAAGTTTTTTTCATTTGTAATAATGATTATTTTAATGTCAATGGAATCTATTTAAAAGATTTCATTCTAGTTTATTGTGGGTTTTGTAATGTATTAAGTTCGCCTTTGGCTTTGATTAATTTAATTTCAGCCTGTTTGTAATCTAATAATGCAGTTGTATAATTCTGTTTTGCATCTGTCAAAGCATTTTCAGAATCAAGAACCTCTGTCAACGTTGCCAAACCGTACTGATAGTTTGCCTGAGTGTCTTTCTGAACTTTTTCGGCCAAAGTAACGTTATTTTTCATGCTTTCGATATTAATTAAAGAATTCTCAATATTCGTGATTGCATTTTTATAGTCAAGGCTTAAAGAAAGCTGTGTATTCTGAATATCCTGATCAATATCTAAAATATCAATTTCAGCCTGTTGAATCTTTGATTTTGTAGCACCACCGGTAAAAATCGGGATATTTATATTTAAACCAATTGCTGAATAATCACTCCAGAGAACTCCATTATTGATACCATTCGTCAAAGGAAATTTAGAACCCTGACCTCCCCAACCATAATTTGCCTGTAAACCAACTGTCGGATATAGATAAGCTTCTGTCGCTTTTTTATTAAATTGCAAAAGTTCTCTGTTTTTCTGTAAAACCTTCACTTCTGTTCTTGTATCTAAATCTACAGTTCCGGCAACCAATTCAGGTTTTGGCTCAATAGTTTTTTCTTCAAGCTCAATATCTGTATCAATAGGAACTCCCATGTAAAATTTGAGTGAATTTTTTGAAAGCTCAACCGCATTGACCAACTGCTGTCTGTTGGCACTGATATTGGTGAGCTGAACATTGGTTCTGTCTAAATCAATACCTTTTGCCAAACCATTTTCAACCAGACTTTTGATTACATTTCTTACTTTTTCGGTATTGGTGTAACTTACGTTTAATGTTTTAAGATTTTCTTCCTGTACGAAAACCTGATAATAAGCAGTTGCAACATTTTCGATAATCTGTTCGTTTGAAAGCTGGGCATTTAAGACATAAAATTCTCTGGTAGATTTTGCAGCTTTAAGACCCGTAAAAACTCTTTGGTCAAAAATTGCCTGATTTACAGTAACCACTGCACTTGAGCTCCAAGGTTGTCCCAATTGTGCACGGATTCTCTGCCCACCAAATTCTAATAATGATTCCTGAATGATCGGGTTGTAAGTCAATCCTGCAGTAGCGCTTACCTGTGGCAATGCACCTGCTCTCGCTTCGGCGATCTTGTACTCAGCTTTTTTTATCTGCAAAGCCGCTTTTTTAGCCTCTGCTTTATTTTGCAAAGCCTGCTTAATGGCTTCCTGCAACGACACCTGTTGTTGTGCGTAGGCAGATGAAGAGCCGAAAATCATAAATGCTGCAGCTATCCCAATTTTTAGCTTTTTTGCAGTTATACGTTTTCTATTCATAATTTATACTTCGTTTATTTTTTTATAGTTGCTTTCCTGAGGTACTTTATCCCTAAAGGACGATTCAGTTTTATAAATACTTTAACAGTTTTTAATTAATTTTTAAAAAGCATGTTAAGGATGATATCTTTTCGTTCCGAAATGATTTGATCAAATTCTTTATCAGTAATCATTAAATTCTCTAAAAATAAGGGGCGAACCGCACTTGGAAACACCAAAAGCGAAACCATATTGAGAAGAAACTGTACAGGTGCCATTTTTTCGATGTTACCCAATTGCATTTCCTTTTCGATATCCTCATAAAGCTTTTTTAATTCTTTTTCTTCAACATCTTTTTTATGACAGCTTCCTTTGTTGATTTGCGATACAATATAAGTTTCGAGGTATGGGTATTGAAGGCTTGTAGATAAACTTCCATCGATGAATTTTGCAATTTTATCTTTAAATGGAAGATCAGAATTCATAATAATTTCAGATTTTTCCTTTTCAACTCTGTGAGCTTCATCGAAAATGATTTGAATCAAATTATCTCTTGAGCGAAAATAATAGTTGATCAACGTACGGTTGACACCGGCTTCGTCTGCAATCTCCTGAGTAGTTGCATTAAATTTCCCCTGAACAAAGAATAAATTCTTCGCAGTCTCCTTGATTAATTCCTGTGTTTGATCTTTTTTTTCTTGTTTTGACATTTTTGTTAAACAATTTTGTGCAAATATATATCAATCATTTGTTTTGACAAAATTGTTAAACAAAATAATTAAGAGAATTATTATGATATGAATCATATTTATAGATACTTTCACCTGTTCATGATTTATTAACTCTCAAAAGCGAATGATTTTAATATATTTGCGGAAATTAATAACCAATGCGAAAAATTTTATTTGTTTTCACTCTTTTTTGTTGTACTTTTTTGTTTGGACAAAAGAAATTTCAAAAGAATAATGAATATCATTTTTATGAAAACAAAGGTCAGATTGTTGATCAAGATGGTAAGGAAAATAAGGATGTAAAGTACTTATTTCATTCTGCGGGATTGAACGTTCAGTTACGTTCTAATGGATTTTCTTATGATGTTCATGAAACAAAAAAAACTCTAAATCCTAATTTTAATAAAGACCGAGAAAATCTTGCGGTTAACAAAACAGATTTTAATATTGAAGAATATACCTATGAAAACCTTTTTCACAGAATAGATATTGACCTGATTAATTCTAACAAGGATGCTAAAATAATTGCGGAGGGAAAATCAGCTGATTATGAAAATTACTATAATCTGACACATAAACCAGATGGAGTAACAAATGTTCATCGCTATCAAAAAGTTGTATATAAAAATATTTACAACAATATCGATTTAGTGTTCTTCAAACCTAAAGATAGTTTAAAACCAATAGAATACAATTTCATTATTAATCCGGGAGGAAAAGTTTCTGATATTAAAATGAAATTTAACGGTGCTCCGGCTTCTATCGAAGACAATAAACTTCTAATGAAAGTTCGTTTCGGAGATATGCAGGAAAATATCCCTCAAAGCTGGATTGAAGGAAAACACAGAGAAAATATCACAATATCATTTAAAGATTTAGGTGAACAGGTATTTGGATTTAATTCTCAAATTGATATTTCAAATAAAACAATTGTCATTGATCCTGTTCCTACTAGAATCTGGGGAAGCTACGCAGGTGGTTTTGGCGAAGATTACGGTAGATATAAAACCGATATTCAAAATAAAGGATATCTTTATGGAGCAACCAATAGCAACACAAATATTGCGACTTCTGGAGTTTCTCAAACAAATATTGTTGGTGCATTTGATGCTTTTTTAATGAAAATAACGAAAGATGGACAGAAATTATGGGGAACTTATTTTGGAACACTAAGAGATGATTCATTTGAGAGTATAGATTTTGACGAGAACTTTAATGTCTATGCTGGAGGTCAAATAAATAGAATAGGAAGTAATGATGACATTTTTTTAGCAAAATTCGATCAGAACGGAGCTTTGATTTATCAAAAACATTTCATTGGAAACTCACCGGAAGATCTGTTTACGGTTTCTTATAACAGCAATGAAGTTTTTATCGGAGGACATACAATGAGTCCTAATTTTCCTGTATTAAATGCTTCACAACCTACAAAATTGAGTCCGAGTGGTTACACCGATGGTTACATCATTAAATTGGATGCTACAACAGGAAATACTGTTTGGTCATCATTTTTTGGAGGATCAGATCACTCAACTTCAATTTTTAATATATTTTCATCAGTTGGAAACTTAGAAATAATTGGAGCTACCCGTTCTCAAAATATTCCAATGATAAATCCTTTTCAATCTACATTTGGAGGAGTAAGTGACGGATTATATTTAAAATTTTCAAAATCAGGAACTCTCTTGCGATCAAGTTATTACGGTGACTCTATTCAGGAATATGTTTGGGAAGCGAGAATTGTTAACAATACATTAATTTTGGCGGGTGAATTTCCGGTAGTCACTGCCAATCCTTATACTGTTGCAGGTATTTGGAGAATAAACCTTGCCAACAACACTATTGTCAAAGCAGGTTATCCAGTTCAACATCAGACTCAGTTATCAGCTTATATTGATGATACAGGAAATGTATTTATGGCAGGTCTTTCCGCTCAAATAAATCAACAGGGAATTGCAACTCCAAATGCATATATGCTTACATCAGGACCTTACATAAAGACATATATGATTAAATATAATCAAAACAATATAAAAGAATGGGGAACTTTCTATGGTGGAAACGGAGGAACACAATTAGGGTATATTACTAAAGATAATGAAAATTATATTTACTTTACAGGTATGTCGAGTAATAATACTACAGGTATTGCAACTCCCGGAACATTTCAGCAAACTGGAGGACATCCTTCCAACGATGTTTTCATTGCAAAATTCCAAGATTGCACTTCGACTGGAATGGTTGCTTCAAACTCCCCCGTTTGCATTAATTCAAATATTCAATTAACTGCAGCTGGCGGAACAACGTATGATTGGACAGGACCAAACGGATTTACCTCCAATCTACAAAATCCAACAATTCCAAATGCTACAGCAGCAAATGCAGGAACATATACTTGCCAAATTACAGGAAGTGGAGCTTGTGACGGAAGTTTTACTGTAAATGTTATAGTGGGAGACAATGTTCCTCCTGTTCCAATTATTGCACAACTTCCGGACATTACAGGAAATTGCAACACTGTAATTTCTACTTTCCCGACTGCAACTGACAACTGTGCAGGAACAATTACAGCTACAACAACAGATCCGCTCTCATACTCAACTCCAGGAACACACATTGTTCATTGGACTTATAATGATGGGAATGGTAATACAGCTATACAAAATCAGAATGTAATTATCTCAGCAGTGGCACTTCCAACAGCAAATGCAACACAAATATTCTGTGCAACCAATCAACCAAAAATATCGGATCTTCAGATCACAGGTCAAAATATAAAGTGGTATGATTCAGCAAATAATATATTGCCTTTAACTACTTCACTTGTGAACGGACAGAATTATTTTGCATCACAAACAATCAATGGTTGCGAAAGTGTTAAAATTTCTATTCAAGTAACCGTAAACAACACCCCAAAACCAACAGCAGCATTAACACAAGATTTCTGTGCATCTGCAAATCCTAAATTATCAAATTTGGTAGTCAATGGAACAGCTTTAATTTACTATGATTCTGCTGGAAATGTTCTGCCACTAAATACTCCACTTGTTCATGGACAAACTTATTTTGTTACACAAACGCTCAACAATTGTGAATCAGAAAAACTGGGAATATTGGTTACACTTTCACAAAATAATGTTCCGGCAAGCAATTATAGAGAAACTTTGTGTAATATTTCTACAGGCAATACAATGGTAGTTAATTTGACATCATATCAATCAAATATTATTGCAAATCCGAATAACTACATTTTCACTTACACAGATCAATTTGGAAATCCGATTGCAAATCCTTCAAATTATACTTTAAATATCGGAACCAATATTATCAATGTAAAAGTAGCAACCGCAGACGGATGTTTTATCAATGTAATTTTAGAATTGCATTTAAATCCCAAACCTGCAATTACACTTCCTGAAGATTTTGATTTTTGTAGAGGAAAAACGGTAACATTGGATGCCGGAAGTGGTTTTGTAAGCTATATATGGAGTACAGGCGCAACCAATCAGACTATTACCGTTTCAACTCCGGGAACTTACTGGGTGAAAGTCACCAATAGTTTCGGATGTGAAAATACAGACAGTATACAATTAACTTATTCAGTTTTGGGAGAAATTGTTTCGGTAAATATTGCAAATAATGCTGCAACGGTAATCATGTCATCACCCGGAAATTATGAGTACTCTTTAGATAATCAAAACTGGCAAAATTCTAATATTTTTTCAAATCTGACTTTAGGTGAGTATAAAGTCTACGTGAGAACAAAATCGGGATGTATTATCGGAGAGAAAAATTTCTCAATATTCAATATTCCGAATATGATTACTCCTAATGGAGATGGAACAAATGATAAATGGCGAATCGCAGGACTGGAAAATTACCCAAGTACGGAGATTTTAGTATACGACCGAAAAGGTTTAATTGTTTTTAAACAAACAATTACCAAAAAACCATTCGAATGGGACGGAAAATACAATTCAAATCCTCTTGCTACAGGAAATTACTGGTATACAATCAAAGTTTCAGACGGAAGAGTTTATAACGGCTGGCTTTTGATTAAGAACAGAAACTAAACGAAAAAGAGCAGAAATTCCTGCTCTTTTTTTATTTTGTAAATCAGTTTAGTTACAATAACTTGATTTTATCATTAGAAAGATCTACAATCTTATCCTTATATAGACCTCCTATTGCCTTCTTAAAGTTCTTTTTACTCATCTGTAATTCTGCTTTGATGTCTTCCGGAGAAGATTTATCAGACAAATGAAGAAGACCGAAATTCTCGTCTAATTTGGTGAGGATTTTCTGTTTAAATTCATCGATATTTTCAAAACCTTCAGGCTGAAGCGAAACATCTATTTTTCCGTCTTCACGAATTGCTTTGATGTAACCTTCTTCTTCAGAAAGCGGATACAATTTTTTGTAAACATCAGATGTATAAACCAATCCGATATATTTTTTATTGATGACAACATTCCATCCAAGTTCACTTTCATTCATCATGATCAGCTCTACTTTGTCACCTTTCTGGAAAGGCAGATTTTCGTATTGTGGATTTCTTTTGAATTTTGTGGTTCCGGTAATTAATTCCAGTTCGTCATCAACGTAAAGATTAACAAGATATCTTTTACCCTCAATAATTTTTGTCTTCTGCTGCTTGTAAGGAATAAAAAGATCTTTGATGATCCCCCAATCCATAAATGCACCACTTGGAAGGCTTTGTACACAGCTCATCACGGCAAATTCACCAACTTCCGCTAAAGGAGTTTCGGTCGTTGCTTTTAGTTTATGATCATCCTGATAAACGAAAACTTCAATCTCATCGCCAATTTCTTTTTCCTCACGAATGAAAACTTTAGACATAAAAGCGGTTTCGCCTGTCTCTGATTCAAGCATCCATCCTGAATTATTTTTTTCTGAAATTTTTAACGTCTGAGTTTTTCCGATTTGCATTGATGATAAATTTAGTTGGCAAAGGTACGGAATAAGTTGGAGAGTTTTAAGATTGGCAGGTTTGAGTTTTATTAAACATAAAAAAAGACTGCCACAAAAAGTAACAGTCTTAATTTTTAAATCTTTAAAAAAATCTTACATATGCAATGCTCTCTTACCAGTAGCATCCAAAGCAGCTTCTTTCACGGCTTCTGCGTAAGTTGGATGAGCGTGAGAACTTCTTGCGATATCTTCTGCACTTGCACGGAATTCCATTGCGATTACACCTTCTGCTACCAAATCAGCAGCTCTTGCTCCGATCATATGGAAACCAAGAACCTCATCAGTTTTTTCGTCTGCAATGATTTTCACCAAACCATCAACATCACCACTTGCACGGCTTCTACCTAAAGCTCTCATTGGGAAAGTTCCGATTTTGTAAGCAACACCTTCTTCTTTCAGTTGCTCTTCAGTTTTACCAACTCCGGCAACTTCCGGCCAAGTATAAACTACTCCAGGAATCAGGTTATAATTGATGTGAGGTTTTTGTCCTGCCAAAGTTTCAGCAACAAAAACTCCTTCTTCTTCAGCTTTGTGAGCCAACATTGCCCCTTTTATTACATCACCGATTGCATAAATATTTGCAACGTTTGTCTGTAAATGGTCGTTTGTTTTTACTCTTCCTCTTTCGTCCAATTCTACACCTGCTTTCTCCAATCCAAGACCGTCTGTGTAAGGCTTTCTACCTACAGAAACCAGGCAGTAATCTCCTTCTATAGTTACTTCTTCTCCTTTTTTATCTTTTGCAGTGACTTTTACAGTATCTCCATTTCTTTCAACCGCTGAAACTGCTGTAGAAAGCATGAATTTCATACCTTGTTTTTTAAGAACTTTAGTCAATTCCTTGCTTAAAGCTCCATCCATAGTAGGAATAATTTTGTCCATAAATTCAACCACAGTAACCTGAGCTCCAAGTCTCAAATAAACTGAACCTAATTCAAGACCGATTACCCCGCCTCCGATTACTACCAAATGTTTAGGAATTTCTTTTAAATTTAAAGCTTCCGTAGAAGTAATTACTCTTTCTTTATCTAAAGTGATGAAAGGCAAAGATGAAGGTTTAGAACCTGTTGCAATGATTGTATATTTAGAATCGATCGTTTCAACAGAACCGTCGTTTTTTGTAACTTTAACCTGAGTTGCAGATTCAAAACTTCCAAGACCTTCAAAAACGGTAATTTTGTTTTTGTCCATCAAGAAGTTGATTCCTTTTGTGGTCTGGTCTACCACTTCGTTTTTTCTCGCAATCATTCTTGCGATATCTGCTTTTGGCTCATTAATGATAATTCCGTGGTTTTCAAAATTGTGTTTTGCGTTTTCGAAATGCTCAGAACTGTCAAGAAGTGCTTTTGAAGGAATACATCCAACGTTAAGACAAGTTCCGCCTAAAGTTGAATATTTTTCAATAATTGCTGTTTTGAAACCTAATTGCGCAGCGCGTATTGCAGCTACATAACCTCCAGGACCAGAACCTATTACGGTAACATCGAATTGACTCATTTTATTTTTATAATTTATTATTAGCTATTCTTAGATCAATACAAATTTACTGATAAATTGCCACGCTGCAAAGTGAGATTTGTCAAGTTTAAAGCAAAAATTTGAAGATATTATAAATCAACATTCAGTTTCCCTTGTCCGAATGTTCCTGTACTTTCAAAATAAGAACCTCCATAAATATACCAGTCAAGATTTTCCAAATATTCAACAGCATTTTCGGGTTTCATTCCGGCAACTTCTTTTTTTGCAATAATTCCTTTGTACCATCTCCCTGATTTTGTAAAACTTTCAAATTCCACAAGATATTTAAGCCAAATTCTCTGGCACAGTTTGCATTGTAAAATACTTACCTCAGCATATCTTCCATTAGTTTCATCTATTCCTACATCTGAAGTTCTGTAATCCGTGTGATGTAATTCAGGTTTTTCGCATATACATCCCAACTTTTGGATTTTATTCATGAAATTTTTGTTTTAAATTATTGAAAGTCAAATTTAAGGAAATATAAAAATCTATGAACTTAATAAATCTTTATTTCTTCATCAAATCCAACAAAACCTTTTCGTAATTATTTAAAATAATATCTTTTGAAAACCTTGATTTTATGGAATTAACAATCCATTCTTTATCGTAATTCTGCTGTAAAATTGACAAAATTTTCTGTGCAAAATCTTCATGATTATCGATATTTCCAATTTCACCGTTGATATCATTCTGAATAATTTCGTTGATTCCGCCAGGACAATTATTGGCTAAAGAATACGTTCCGCAAGCTCCTGCTTCCAACAAAACATTGGGAAAACCTTCATATCTTGAAGAAAGAATAAACAAGTCGGCAAATTTCAAAAACTCATAAGGATTCTCTTGTCTTCCGTGGAAAACGACATTTTTTAAGCCTAAAAAATCTTTCATCTGATGAAGAATTTCCCGGTCTTTTCCGTCACCTAAAATGTGAAGAATGATTTTTTCATTTTTTAATCTTGAAAACACCTTCAGTAGGTTGTCAAAACCTTTTCTGGCAGATAAATTTCCAATGGCTACAACATTTTTATAATTGTATTTAAAGCTTTCAGGTTTATGGGAAAACTGGAGTTTGTCATCAATAAAATCAAAATCAACAGGATTATTAATTTTAATGATTTTCGAACGGTGGATTTTAAAATTATTAATCAGATCATTCATCATATCATCACTCTGTGCAATGATCTGCTGATAGTTATTATAGAAATTATAGAAAAATCTGATCTCTTTTTTAGTAACGTGTTCCGAAACAACATTGGTTTCTCTAGCAATGAATTTTACTTTTGGAAAAAGTTTGATAAATAAAGACAAATATGCATTTACTTCACCAAATCCGGAAAACACAATATCTGGTTTTCTGCGGTAAATTTCTTTCAGAATAGGTTTTAGCGAATGTCTGATTCTTTCAGTATTGATGTCAATAATCTCCACATCATTTTTAAGAAAATCTAAGTAACCACCCTGTTTGCGTAAAAGCAAAATCTTAGGCTCAAACTTATCTCTTGAAAGATGGTTTGCGATGGTGGTAACGATTCTTTCTGCACCTCCGGTTTCAAGATCCGGCAGAATAAACATGACAGAAATTTTCTTTTTCATAATAGAAACCTTACCCTAGATTTAGATAAGGCTGTATTTTTTAATTGGCAACGTCACTGATAAACTTAATTCTCAACATTCTGACTTCTTCATCAGAAAGTTCATCTCCAAATTCATCCAGCAAAACTTTCATGCTATCGCTTTCAGATTCTGTCATAAATTCCATGAATTCATCTACAATATCTTCATCAAAATTTTCTTCAATATAATAATCGATATTTAGTTTTGTTCCCTGATAGACAATACGTTCCATTTCTTTCAATAAATCGTTCATTGAGAGATTTTTGGCTCTTGCAATATCTTCAAGGTCAATTTTTTTATCAGTGCTTTGAATAATAAAAACTTTATGGCTCGATTTATTTGCCACATTTTTCAGTACCATATCCTGAGTACGTTCTATATTATTGTCCTCAACATATTTAGAAATAAAATCAGCGAATTCTTTACCGTATTTTTTTGCCTTTCCTTCGCCAACACCGTAGATTTTTGCAATTTCTTCGAGCGTAATTGGGTACTGAACGGTCATGTCTTCCAAACTCGGGTCCATGAAAACCGTATAGGGCGGAATTCCATGCTTTTTGGCAACTTTTTTTCTGAGTTCCTTCAACTGACCAAATAAATTCTGGTCCAAACCTCCAGCTGCCTGCATTTGTACCTGGTCACTATCTGCTTTGGTTTGTGAAAGATCAAATTCGCGGTCTTCAGCTATTAAAAAAGATTCTTTGAACTTTCCTTCGATAACCTGATGACCTTTTGGAGAAATTTTCAGAACACCATAGGTTTCAATATCTTTCTGTAAAAAATTCTGAACGGTTGCCTGTCTCAAAATCGTTTTCCAGTAATTGTCTTTTTCATCTTTTCCAAAGCCGAAAAATGAAGTCTGCTCAAGCTTATAAGATTTTGTAACTGCATTTTCTTTTCCAACGATCACAGAAATCAGATCTTTAGATTTGAACTTTTCATTAGTTTCCCTGATCAGTTCCAGAACTTTTTCAAGATCCTTAGTTGCATCTTTTAATTTTGGAGGGTTTGATGCGTTGTCACACATATTGGCTCCTTCACCTTTTACCGGGTCGAAAGTCTCGCCAAAATAATACAGTATATATTGTCTTCTGCTCATGGAAGTTTCGGCATAACCTACCACTTCATTTAAAAGCTGTAATCCAATTTCTCGCTCCGAAACAGGCTTCTGAGCTAAGAATTTTTCTAATTTTTCAATATCTTTCGGATCGTAGAATGCCAAACAGTGACCTTCTCCTCCGTCTCTTCCTGCACGACCTGTTTCCTGATAGTAACTTTCAAGAGATTTTGGAAAGTCGTAATGAATCACAAAACGCACATCCGGTTTATCAATTCCCATCCCAAAGGCAATAGTCGCAACGATAACATCGGCTTCTTCCATCAGAAATTTATCCTGATTCGTCACTCTTACTTTTTGGTCTAAACCCGCATGATAAGGAAGAGCATTGATTCCGTTAACCTGTAAAAGCTGAGAAAATTCCTCTACTTTTCTTCGGCTCAAACAGTAAACAATTCCAGATTTTCCTTTATGTTTATTGATAAATTTTACAATTTCTTTATCAACATTTACTTTCGGACGAACTTCATAATATAAATTAGCTCTGTTAAAGCTTTCTTTAAAAACCAAAGCATCCGTCATTCCCAAAGTTTTCTGAATATCATCCTGAACTTTTGGTGTTGCTGTTGCCGTAAGAGCAATAACCGGAACATCGGCAATTTTGTCGATTATTGATTTTAAATTTCTGTATTCAGGTCTGAAATCGTGCCCCCATTCTGAGATACAGTGTGCCTCATCAATTGCAACAAATGAAATTTTGACATCCCTGAAAAATTCAAGATAATCTTCTTTGATCAGAGATTCCGGAGCTACATAGAGAAGTTTCGTTTTTCCGCTTTTTATATCATCAAAAACCTGTTTGGTCTGAGTTTTGTTAAGAGAAGAATTAAGAACATGAGCTACTCCATTTTCAGAAGACAAACCGTTCACGGCGTCTACCTGATTTTTCATTAAAGCAATCAATGGAGAAACTACAATAGCAGTTCCTTCTGAAATAAGGGCGGGAAGTTGATAACACAAAGATTTCCCTCCTCCTGTAGGCATCAAGACAAAAATGTCTTTGCCCTGTAACAGTTCTTCAATAATAAGTTCCTGCTGACCTTTAAAAGTAGAAAAACCGAAGTATTTCTTTAACTCGCCTGATAAATTGGCTTTTTTTGCGCTCATCTAAATTTGTATTGCTAAATTTGCATCTAACCCAAAGTTATAACTTTTTTACTGAAAATAAAAGTAAACAGATTTAATAAAAATAAAACCTGCGTTAAAAATTCTTAAAAAATGCAGTTTCACTTTGGAATATTTTAGACAGAAATCATATCGAAAAAATGGATACATCAAACATTATTTCAATCGCCAAGAGCACGTTAGCTATAGAAATTGCAGAATTAGAAAAATTAAAAAACAGAATAGACGATGACTTTGTAAAGGCAGTAGAAATCATTCATTCTGCACAAGGAAAATTAATCGTCGTAGGAATCGGGAAATCGGCTCACGTGGGAAATAAAATCGTTGCCACTTTAAATTCTACAGGAACGCCATCACAGTTTTTACACGCTTCAGAGGCGATTCATGGCGATTTAGGGGTTATTCAGAAGCAGGACATTGTTTTATGTATATCCAATTCTGGGAATTCCCCCGAAATCACCAATCTTGTAACTTATCTGAAAGATTATTCTTCTTCTTTAATAGGAATGACCGGAAACCGAAAAAGTAAACTGGCAGAATATTCTGATGTTATTCTTGATACTCATGTTGATCTGGAAGCCTGCCCGAATAAATTGGCTCCTACAAGTTCTACCACTCTACAAATGGCCTTAGGAGACGCTTTGGCAATCTGTTTAATGGAGCTTAATGATTTCAAAGAAAATGATTTTGCAAAATTTCATCCTGGTGGAAGTTTGGGTAAAAATTTAACGGCAAGAGTTGAGCAGTTTGTTTCATCACAAAAACCTCAGGTTACTGAAGAATCTTCAATCAGAGACGTAATTATCTCGATCAGTGCCTCAAGCCATGGAATTACGGTTGTCACGAACGAAGAAAAAATCGTTGGTGTCATCACTGATGGAGATTTGCGTAGAATGTTGCTGAATGGTGACGATATTTCTAAAGTTTTGGCGAAAGATATCATGTCTGCAAATCCTAAAACCATTGAAAAGGATTTTTTGGCAAAAGCAGCGATGAAACTTTTAAAAGACAACAATATCGGACAGCTGATTGTTACCGACAACGGTCAGTATTTTGGGATTATTGATATTCATAAACTTTTGGACGAAGGAATTAATTAGATAAAAATTAAAAGATTAACCTTCGAAATTCTATTTTCCGATTTGTAACATCTTTTTCATAAATTTGACAACATTAAAAAAAAATCTGTGAGTGAAGGTAAAGAAATGTCCTTTTTTGGGCATATTGGTGAACTGAGAGGTCATCTTATCCGTTCAATTATCGCTATTATTATTGCTGCCGTAGTCGTTGGATTCAACATCAACTGGATTATGGATCACGTTTTTTTCGGACCTACCAGAAATGATTTTCCTACTTTTAAAATTGTTAATCATTTTTCCAGAATGATTTTGGGTGAAGACAGTATTGAACTTCCTAAAGAATTTCCGGTGCGTGTACAGAGATTATATCAACAGTTTAATGTGATGATGGCAGTTTCTATTTTTGGCGGTCTTGTGATTGGTTTTCCTTACATCGTCTGGGAATTATGGCGATTTATCAGTCCGGCTTTACACCCAAATGAAAGAAAAAACTCAATCTTTATTATCAATTCTGTGTGGATTCTTTTTATGACGGGAGTTTTGTGCGGATATTATTTAATATTACCATTTGCAGTAAATTTTGGAGTTATTTTTAAAATTTCAGACATTATCATTCCACTTTACGATTTGAGTGATTATACAACTCTTTTCCTGCAGGTAGTTTTAGGAATGGGTGTGGTTTTTCTTTTCCCCGTTTTAATCTATTTCCTAACAAGCATAGGAATTCTGAATCCTGCTTTCATGAAAAAATACAGAAGACACGCAATTGTTTTAATCATGGTCGTTGCCGCAATTATCACTCCTGCCGACGTTTTGAGTATGATGATGGCAGCTTTACCGCTTCTTTTCCTGTATGAATTCAGTATTTTAATGTGTGCTTACACTTATAAAAAAGTTCAGAAAAGAGAAGCAAAACTTCCTGCTGTAAGATAAAATTGATCATAAAATATAATTAAAAAATAAATAGTTTATTGGACTAAAAATCTGATAAATTATTTTTTTATAATTAATTTTCAATAATTACTGAAAGTTCAAAAAGTTTTATTTATATTTGTTTAGAAATTAAAACACTTTTAAAATGAATAAAATTTATAAGATCCTACGTTGTTTCATTGCAGCGGTCTGGCTCATTAACGGTCTTATTTGTAAAGTTCTGAACTTTGTTCCTCGTCACGAGGAAATTGTTTCAAGAATTCTATGCCACGACCATTCAAGATTTTTAACTATCCTCATCGGATTTTCAGAAATAATCATGGCGGTATGGATTTTATCAGGAATTAAATCAAAACTTAATGCAGTCATACAAATCATCGTTATTGCACTCATGAATATACTAGAATTTATTGTAGTTCCTGACTTATTACTCTGGGGTCATTACAATTCACTTTTCGCTTTCTTTTTTATTCTTCTCATTTACTTTAATGAATTTCATTTAAAAACTAAAAATTCAATATCATGCTGAAATTTTTAAAAAACCATCCGTTTGCTGTAGAAGCTTTTTTTGAAAGTTCGCTTGTTTTTACATTTGCAATTCCGAAAGAAGAATTACAGCATCTTATTCCTGAATGTCTGGAGTTGGATACTTTTCAGGACAAATGGGCTTTTGTAGCTGCAGCAATGGTTCAGACAAAAGATTTACGCCCGAAAGGTTTTCCGAAATTTCTCGGAAACGATTTTTTCCTGATTGGCTATCGCATATTTGTACGGTATACCAATAATACAGGGAAAAAGTTACGTGGTTTATACATCCTAAAATCTGAAACCGATAAAAAGAAAATGGAACTCATGGGAAATATTTTCACCCATTACAATTATACGACAACCGATATTCAGCAAACTGAAAAAGAAAATTTAAGAGAAATTCATTCAATTCAGTCAAAATTCAATGTGAAACTGAGTCAAACCGAAGAAAATGTTTCTCTTCCTAAAAATTCTCCGTTCGCAGACTGGAAAGAAGCAAGACGATTTGCAGGACCGTTACCGTTCACTTTCACCTATAACGAAAAAACAAAAGAAGTTCTGATCATTGAAGGCGTAAGACAAAACTGGACTCCCAAACCTGTGAAAGTTTTGGACTATCAATTTGAATTTTTAAATACTTTACAGCTTAAAAATCAAATCTTAGCCAACGCTTTTATCATTAAAAACATTCCATATTACTGGAAAAAAGGAAAAATAGAATCATGGAAATAAACAGAAGAAAATTTCAGGGTGTTTTGAATATTTTAAGCTTTAACCGACATTTCTATATCATTGGAATCGGAATTTTAGCTTTAATTATCATCAGTCACCAAATCTTAGGCTGGTCAGATATTCTGTTTTGGATCATCGTCGCTGCATTCATTTATGGATTGGTCATGCCGTTAATTGTCTCTGCATATGTTTATGACTTTTCAGGATATTATCATTTTAAATGGCTGAAAGATTGCTCAATCGACAAATCAAATGTGAAGCAAATACTCAACATCAATGCAGGTTTTGACGAAACCAGCTTTATTATTAAAAACAATTTTCCGAATGCCAATCTGAAGGTTTTTGATTTTTATGATGCGGATAGACATACCGAACCGGCAATTATCAGAGCAAGAAAAGTAAGTCTGGTTTATCCCGACACACAACAGATGCAATCAAATTCAATAGCAATGAATGACGATTCTGTTGATCTCATTTTTTTACTTTCAGCTGTGCACGAGATCAGATCAAATGAAGAGAAAATTCAGTTTTTAAAGGAATGTTATCGTGTATGCAAACCTAAAGGAGAGATTATTATGGTAGAACATTTACGTGATTTTCCGAATTTCTTAGCCTTCTCTGTAGGATTTACCCATTTTTTCTCTAAAAAAGTCTGGAGAAATGCTTTTAAAGCTTCCGGTTTTAAAACTTTTGAAGAAGTAAAGTTTACTCCCTTTATGTCCATTTTTATCTGCAAACCTTAAAAATTCTTTATAATGCATATTCATTTAAATGTCATCGGGATTATTTTCATTGTTTTAGCATTGATTCATATTATTTTTCCTAAATATTTTGAATGGGAAAAAGAATTCAGATCATTGAGTTTGATCAACCGTCAGATCATGAAAGTTCACACTATTTTCATTGCTTTGACCGTATTTTTAATGGGTTTACTCTGTCTCACCTCTGCAAATGAATTAATTGAAACCAATCTCGGTAAAAAAATAATATTTGGATTAGCAATTTTCTGGACTGCCCGACTGATCATTCAGTTTTTCGGATATTCATCAAAATTGTGGAAAGGCAAATTGTTTGAAACAACGGTACATATCATCTTTTCAATGCTTTGGATCTACATTAGTTTCGTTTTTTGGATCATATATTTCATTCATTGATATAGATTATTGAAATTAAATTTTATATTTTTGAAAACGGCAAAATTTGACATCTTATGAAAAAAATTCCATACTCTATATTATTTACTTCAGGATTAGCTTTCGGGCAGTTTTTTGAACAAAATAAAACCTTTACAAAACAAGATACTTTAAAAGGTTCAAACACAGAATTCAGGAATTTTTGGGATGTCAGAAAATATGAATTGTCGGTAGAACCCGATTTTGCTCAGAAAAGCATAAAAGGAAACAATACAATAAGTTTTGAAATCATAAGAGATGTTACAAATCCTGTCTTTCAAATCGATCTTCAAAGACCAATGAAAGCCGATAAAATAGAATGCAGTTTCCCTACAAAAAATGATTTTAAAAGAGATGGCGACTTCATATTTATTACAGCCAATAAAAATTTCAAAAAAGGAGAAAAATATACGATTGACGTAATATATTCCGGAAATCCCACAATTGCACAAAATGCGCCTTGGGACGGAGGTTGGGTTTTCATTCAGGACGAAAAGGGAAATCCGTGGATGAGTGTTGCTGATGAAGGAATCGGCGCTTCTATCTGGCTTCCGGTAAAAGACATTTGGAGTGACGAACCGGAAAACGGAATTGTAATGAAAATTATAACTCCACCAGATTTGGTAGGAATCGGAAACGGAAAACTGACAGAAAAAAAGACCGAAAACGGGAAAAACATTTTCACTTGGGAAGTTAAAAATCCGATTAATGCCTATTCTATCATTCCGAATATTGGAAAATATGTCAATTTTAAAGATTCTTACAACGGCGAAAAAGGAAAACTCGATCTTGATTATTGGGTCATCGATTATAATTTAGATAAAGCAAAAAAACAGTTTCAGCAGGTAAAACCAATGCTAAAAGCTTTTGAATATTGGTTCGGACCTTACCCTTTTTACGAAGATTCTTACAAATTGGTAGATTCACCGTACTTAGGAATGGAACACCAAAGCAATATTGCCTACGGAAACCAATATGTGAACGGATACTTAGGGAATGATCTTTCCGGAACAGGAGTCGGCTTAAACTGGGATTACATTATCATTCACGAAAGCGGTCACGAATGGTTTGCCAACAATATTACGGCAAAAGACCAGGCTGATATGTGGATTCATGAGAGTTTTACCATGTATTCTGAAGTGCTTTTCACAGAAAATTATATAGATAAAAAATCTGCAGATATTTACGCTCAGGGAATTCAGAATAATATTGCCAACGACATTCCGATCATCGGAAAATATGGCGTACGAAATGAAGGAAGCGGCGATATGTATCCGAAAGGCGCAAGTATGCTTCACACCATAAGACAGGTTATCAATAATGATGAAAGATTCAGACAGATTTTAAGAGGTTTGAATAAAGATTTTTACCATCAAACCGTAACCACCGAACAGATTGAAAAGTACATTTCTGAGAAATCAGGGATTGATTTTTCAAGCGTTTTTAATCAATATTTAAGAACAACAAAAGTTCCGGTTTTAGAATATTCTCAGAAGGGAACGGAACTGAAATACCGTTTCACCAACGTGGTAAAAAATCTGAATCTTCCTGTAAAATTTGGTGATCAGACGATTTCTCCTACTGAATCCTGGCAGAAAACTTCACTGAAAAACGGAACTCCTGTCGAGTTTAATAAGAATTATTATGTGAGATATAATAAGATGCAGTAAATATTACCTTTATTTCTTTTTATGAAAATTTTAATACAAAAAACCAAAGGTGTTCTGTAACAAATTCAATTTTCTATCAACTACTTATCTATAAAATAAACCTAATGAAAAAAACAGCACTTAGCTTAGGAATTCTTGCAGCAGCTTTCGTTAATGCGCAGTCGATCAAAGCAAACATCGATCTGGTAAACGTAAAAGACGACAAAGTTGCCGTAACGATGGAATTTCCGAAAATGAAATCTGGAGACGTGAAATTTCACTTTCCTAAAACCGTTCCGGGAACCTATTCTGTGGATGATTACGGAAGATTCATAGAAGGAATCAAATTTTTAGATAATAAAGGAAAAGAACTGACTTTTACAAAAGTTGGCGACAATACATATTCTTTAAAAAATGCCCAGGCTTTAACTAAAGTAACATATTTAGTAAATGACAGTTTTGACGAGGAAAACAATACCGATAAGCATAAAGCCGTATTTTCACCATCCGGAACCGACATTGAGCAAGGAAAAATTTATATGGTCAATACTCACGGATTTGTTGGGTACATTGATAATATGCAGGATGTTCCGTATCAACTGATTATTCAGAAACCAACCGATTTCTATGGAACAACGGCGTTGGTAGATCAGGACAAATCTGAAGCTACCGATACTTTCACTTTGGCAAATTATGCTAAACTGACAGACTCTCCTTTGATGTATTCAAAACCGGATTTCATCACGTTCAATGCTGGTGGAATGGACTTGGTTTTGGGTGTTTATTCACCGACAGGAAAATATAAAGCGGCAGATTTTAAAGAAAATCTTGAAAAAATGGTTGTAGCTCAAAAGAAATTTTTGGGAGACATGAATACCAACAAAAAATATGCGATTATGCTTTACCTTGCAGGAACAGAAGGCCCACAAATTAAAGGTTTCGGAGCATTAGAACATCATGAATCAACCAGTGTAGTTTTGCACGAAATGATGCCGAAAGAAGCCATTGATGAGTCGATTGTAGATGTAGTTTCTCACGAGTTTTTCCATACTGTAAATCCTCTAAAAACGCATTCGGAAGAAATTCATTACTTCGATTATGCAGATCCGAAAATGTCTCAGCATCTTTGGATGTATGAAGGCGGAACCGAATATTTTGCCAATTTATTTCAAATTCAAGAGGGTTTAATAACAAAAGATCAGTTTCTTCAGAGAATAAGCGATAAAATTAAAAACTCAAAAAGCTATAACGATACAATGCCGTTTACGGTAATGAGTAAAAATGTTTTGCTGGATGAATACAAAGATCAGTACAGAAATGTTTACGAAAAAGGAACGCTTCTGACGATGTGTCTTGATATTGAACTGAGAAAATTATCAAACGGTGAAATGGGTTATCGTGACATGATCAGAAAACTGTCGCAGAGATTTGGTGAAAACAAACCTTTCAAAGATGACAAACTGATTGACGAATTGGTGACTATTACAGGATATCCTCAAGTAAAAGATTTTTACAATAAATATATTGCAGGAAATCAACCAACGCCATATGCAGAATATTTATCTCAAGTTGGCGTAGAAATCAACAAACAAGAAACTCCGCCGATTTTCTGGATGATAAAAGATCCGAACCAAACAGGTTATAATGATAAAAACAATACTTTTGTGTTTGACGAAAACTCAGCTTTGTCGCCATTCGCAAAAAGTATAGGGTTTAAAATTACTGATGAGGTGCTTGCTTTGGACGGTAAAACAATTAATATTCAAAACGTACAAGAATTTATTAACTATTCTAAAACGATCAAAGACGGACAAAATGTTACCGTGACTATTCTGAGAAAAAACGGTGATAAATCTGATAAAATGGATCTTAAAGGAAAAGCTATTTTAGACAAAATGACGATGGAAACATTACAGTTTAAAGCAAACCCGACGCCAGCTGAACAAAAACTTCAAAACCAATGGCTGACTGGTAAAAAATA
>Ga0065714_10064561_pt1 | contig 35934 bp, 23 predicted proteins | sample MisRhiReplicate2_FD_59101 | JGI IMG/M metagenome (GOLD analysis project Ga0065714, IMG submission 59101) | Miscanthus rhizosphere microbial communities from Kellogg Biological Station, MSU, sample Rhizosphere Soil Replicate 2: eDNA_1 v2... | ecosystem: Host-associated > Plants > Roots >... | reverse complement strand
ACAAAAAAAAAAAAAAAAAAAAAAAACATCTTCAATCAAGTAGAGCACCAACATACTCGCATAGTAAATAGTAATATGAGGTTTTTCTGCCCATTATACTTACCGCTCAAGCACTTAAATAACCAGTACAGATAAGGCAGCAATTATCGAGGTTCTCGCCCTCAAAACCAACAAGAAAATTCTTGAAATCCAGAAACATCCTTGAAAATCCCCGACTGTCACCAGCGCTTGATCGGTAGCGGTAGGAATGGCAGTCACCTAGCCACCCCCCTCCCGCATAGATCCGTACGTGCGGAATTAACGCATACGGCTCCTACCTTGGGTTTTGACGCCGAAGCGCGTTATGGGATAAGGGTGCATCGGTATCTCGCGCGGATAGGGAATGAATAGTCTTGCCAGAACAGTCATGCACTCCCAATTCAGACGGTGTCGCTGACTCCGCCGTTTAAGAGCATGCCTCCATGCACTGATAATTTCACGGCGAAAAGTATCAAGCCGCCGTCGATTACCCGGTACATGGTAATAATTGCAACACCCTCTAAATAGCCGACTTAACCACTGCCCGATCACCGGGCCTGACTCGTGCCTGCGGTTATGCAACTGCGCCCGTATCTCCTTGAGCGTTGCACTTATACGCTTGCTGATAGTGACCCGTCCTAGCTAGAACGTGCCGCTCTTGGATCGACTACAGAAATGCGTGAATCCGAGAAGTCGAAAGTCTCCGGTTTCCCCAGCCCATAATTCCTGAGGTCTTCAGCCGCATACCAACCGAAGCGCAGAAGACGTGTTTTCTCTGGGTGTAACGTCAGGTTGAACTGGGTAAGTCTGGCAGCCAAAACATCCTGAAAAACTAGTTCTTCACCAAGCCTTTCAAACCCCAATACGCTGTCGTCCGCATACCGCACGACGATCATCTCGCCTTGCGGTGTGCCCTGCTTCGCCGGAATCCGCTGACCATTCTCAAGAACTCCGACACGAAGCCAACGAGCTATCAACCCAAGCACTCGCTTATCTGCGATTCGGTGCTGCAAGAAGCACATCATCCACTCGTGATCAATGGTGTCAAAGAACGTACGAATATCTGCCTCCAGCAGGCATCTTCACAGGGCTGAAGATCGATGACCAGGTCCAGATCGGGGTCGTAAACCACAACGAAAAAACCAGGCCGGGCGGCCCCCGCTCACGGCGCAAAGCGCCCAAGCGTTTTTCGCTGGAAGGCAGGTGGTTACCGTCAACGACCCGAAGTTGCCAGCCAGGCAGAATGGCTGAGTGCCCCAGTTCTTTTATCGTTGGTACCAAGCGCTCTGCGCTGCCGGTGACCAGGGCACGCAGCAGCGCAGGCTCTGTGCGGCTGACCTTGTCATACAGAGCGGCCAAGCTGACAGAAAGGTCTTCCATCTGCCGCGCGGCGGCATGTAGAGAAGGTCGCAAGCCCAATGAAACAATGGACATCAGTTCAACAATGGTTGAAAACAAAAGCTCACGTGGGTACTGCCGCTGACGGTGCTTTTCAAACACCTGATCGATCCATTCAGAAGGAACAGCTTGTTCCAATATCACTTTAGTCATGACACTGGCCGGAGCTTTTTTCTCAAACCGCGCTAGAACTTCTGCCCACATCGATTTCGTTCCCCTGACTGGCGTTTTGGGGGATTTTATCAAAGACCTTGAAAGGGCTGGGTCTAAGACCGCTTCGCAAAACCCTACATTACCGTACCCCTCTAAATCAAACTTTCAGTACGAAACATCGCAAGGCGCAGCTGGGCAATAGAACACGATTCAGAATTTTCCGGGTCACAGGTAAAACCAATCTCTGGAATAATATCTTCAGATCGATGGTACAGGCATTGATATTTTTTTGAAAAGTTAACTCTTACAGGCACTTAACAAATGAAAATCACGCAACAGATTTACTGCCTGCTTTTTGGTGTGCTTATTTCAAGCTTGACCTATGCCAACATTATGGTATACCCGATGTCATTAACAATAAACGATGTCAACCTCGACAAAAACCAGTTTAAAGTCTATTCAAAGTCGGACAAGGTGCAGCATCTAAATATTTACGTGAAACAGGTATTGAATCCAGCTACAGCACAAGAAAAAGAAGCGCCAATTTTTATCCTCAACGAGACCGCGATTATTGCATCGCCGCAAAAAATCATCCTGCCTCCGGGGGCAGAACATACCATTCGGTTGCGTGCCCTTTCAAGTCCGAGCAAAGAGTCATTATATCGCGTGTATGTCGAGCCTGTAGCTACCAACTCGGATGAAGATCAACTCATCACTGAGGAACGCGCCAGTGAAGGTATCAACCTGACACGCGTAGTGTTGGTGTACAGCAAGCCGCAAATCCCGGAAGTCAAATTGAGTGTAGACACTCAAAATGGAATAATCCAGAACAAAGGTAATATTCACATATGGATAAAAGATATCACAGCCTGTATAAGCACTGAATGTAGCACCTGCAAAAAAATCATAATCGAAAGAAGTGTATTCCCTGGTCTGTCACTGCAGATACCTGAAGTAATAACAAAAATGAAATCTATAGTTATTGATTATCGAACTCAAGATTCCGACTTGATATCACAGCACTGGTACTTCTAGCCCGAGCAGTGCCCGCCATCACCAATTAAACAGACATAAACGATTATCCCTTCATTAAAGGAACACCCCTCCTGAAAAGATCTTTTCTGCTGCAGCCCTTCGCGCTTGTTGCATTAAGCCTGTTGGCATCCACTGCAAATGAATGTGAAACAGATATTATCGGCAACGCCGAAGTTGATACTGCATCGGGACTCATTCAGCCCGATAGTACCAACATTCGAAAATCACTGGAAATTAGCCACCCGACAATAAACAGACGCATAGACCACATTATTTAAACCCAACTCCATACCAATGATAGCTCAAAATACTTATGGATTGATCTAATAATCATGCGGCAATTATTGAACACCGTCAACTCCTCAGTACCCACGACACCTATTTCCGTCGGTTTAATTAATAGGTTCGGTACTGGATTCTGTTAAATACTTGAATATTAAACTTATCGATTTGACCTAGAGCGCAAATGGCGCATCTCAGATTTAGGATCTCAAAGTTAGCCAAACCACTCAGGGTAAACTTACTGTCGCCAGACACTATTCAGGCAACGTATACCTGAAAATTACCGAAGTTCTTGCGGAGCACTCATCAAATCACATCAATGTATCCATCCAAAAACCATACTTATCGATTTTGTGACAACAAGTACAGCTCACATCTAATCAAACACTATTAAATTGATTGAACATATGCAGCATATACATTTTAGAAAAGCACAGCTATTTTAGGGTGCTAATTACAACCTTGATCAAACGCCCACCCAAAGAATCTGAGAGGTACCGTTGCGCTCGGAGTTGGCGAAAACGCCTATGTTGACATGGCTTAGCACTACATCGGTGCGCAACGTTCCCAAAATCGTATCAGACCAACTTTGATCTATTCTGCTATCGCTATGACACGAGTAATCGCTACTACCTACAAGCTGAGCGAATTAACCAGCGGAGCATGTCGAGCAACCTGAGCGGTTCCTTCGGTTTTTTCTTTAACCGATAGGCAAGACTGATGGTATACGCCAGGGACAACGGAGGCCTATGTCAATCAGGCGCCGCGTAACAACGGAACACTACTCAATATTATTTTGACAACCCTTCGTATGCCAATGCTTATCGCGACGATTAATTATTAAGCATCCACGACACACCAGGAGACCTGCAGGATAAGACACACTCAAATAAGTTTACGCCATTGCCAAACATTTTATCGTCGCTTCAATCTACGACTAGAACCAGGAAAACCAATCAACTCCTAATAGATTACCATCCCTTCATCAATTAAGTTATCTGAATAATGATGAATATGATCAAGAAACTTTAAAGCCTTACCTTTTCTTCATCGAGCGGTAACGTCAACTCAAAGCCCCATAGAGAAATAACACATTATGCTTAATATAAGAAAACCTAACAATCTTCCCCCCCCCCACGATGGTAAGGAAATTGTTTACGCACTTAAACGCGCAGAATTCAAAGCTTATTATCAACCAAAAGTTGAGCTTTCAAGCCTGGAACTTTCAGGCTTAGAGGTGCTAGCAAGATGGCAGCACCCATGCTCCAGCCTCTTAACACCAGATAAATTCCTACCTTCTGTCAAAGCGGCTGGGTTGTTGAACGACTTAACACACTCACTGTTATATCAAGCACTGACCACTCATAATTCATTGATGCGTGCTGCCATAAACGCCCCAATGGCGCTAAACTTAGAGACTAGTCAGATTGGAGACGGCGATTTTATCTGCTCACTCATTGCCCAAGCCAATATTCATGGGTTCCGCACTAAGCCATTAACGATCGAAATAACAGAAAGTGGTATAGAACCTTTTACGTCACCACACATGATAAGAAATATAGCTAAGCTCAACGCATGTGGATGGCGTTTGTCTCTGGACGACTTCGGTACCGGGCATTCGTCTCTGGAACGCTTATGTCAGATACCTTGCTCAGAAATAAAAATCGATCAATCTTTTACTCAACATATGTTGAGCGATATGCGCTACCAAAAGATTGTAAAATATATTATAGCTATCGGCAAAGCCATGCAGCTAACCGTTGTCGCGGAGGGAATAGAAACATTTCAGCAGCTGAATTTCTTACAGAGCCTTGGTTGTGATCAGGGCCAGGGGTATATATTCTCTCCCGCTCTTTCAGCTGAAGATATCCAGCAATGGTGCTTTAGGTGGAACCGAGCGGCTTTGCTTTAGACTAGAATGAAATCGACGAACAGAGCGCCAGGCTAACCTAGACTTTTTAAACATTTGAGTATTGCGCGCACATCATACAGAAATTTTGACAGATCAATATCCGTTACGCTCATCACGCCCTCAGCAAACGCCCGCTCGATAAGCTCTGAGCGAGCGGCCAGTTCGTTTAGACGGAATATGCGTAGCCCTCCACGGAGACGATGAAGCCTTTCCAGTAGCATTTGCTGGTCCTGCAGCATTGATATGCTTTCGATATAGGCGATATCATCCTCCGTCGTGCCGATAAAACCATTAACTAATTGTTTGAACTCAGGATTATCATCCAGCAATCCAAGTAAAGCTTGCCAGTCTGAGCTCTCTTCTTCCTCATTGGGCGGCATCGGCAAAAAAGGCTTTGAGTGCGGCAACCATCTTTTTAAAGATTGGTGTAAGGTATCAAGACTCAAAGGTTTGAACAAACACTCATCAATGCCTGCTGCGGCGCAGCGTTGCTGCTCCTCGACTAGGATGCTTGCAGTCATCGCCAGGATTGGAAAATGCTGCTGACCTAAGAGTTTACCTCGCAACTTTTCGGCCAACGAGTAGCCATCCATCACAGGCATATAACAGTCGGTGATCACCATGCAGTGAATATTTTCATTGAATAGATGTAATGCTTCGCTACCATTTGCAGCCACTTCACAATCAAACCCGAGCCGGTCAAGTTGGCCTTTGATCAGAACCTGGTTGGTGGGATGGTCCTCAGCGACCAAGATCAATGGTCGCTCGGAGCCGCCTATCCGTGAACCTGACGAGGCACATCTGGTATCCAGCCCAAGCAGCTCACTGCATACGTAAACGACACCACCCCACATGAAAGGGTTGCTGCTCAGGGCAGGATGACCTGCCGCAGTATCTCGCCATCCCGATAATATCGGGTTAGACGTCACCTCGATGGCGAACGCATTGGACACATGGTGGATTTTCTCAGGCTTATCAAAGAAGTACAAATCGCAGTTGTGGATAGAATTGACCTCTGTTACGGATACCGGCGTTGCACCGAGGGCCAATAACAGATAGTTTAATTCTGCACGCCCCTCATCGTCAGCCAGATCCACACATACGCGCTTGCCCAGTAACAGTTTAGATTGGCTATCAGCATTCGAAGCGCTGACCGGCAACGCGATGGTTACCCTCGTACCAACGCCCTCGTCGCTCTCTAGTGTCAGCTCACCTCCCATCAGGCGCACCAGATGCTGACTGATCACTAGACCTAATCCGGTACCACCATATCGCCTGGTTATGGATGCATCGCCCTGGGTAAAGGGCTTAAAAATTCGCTCTCGTTGCGAATCGCTCATTCCCGCTCCGGTGTCGTTGACTGAAATAGCAAGGTGTTGAGTACTTTCACTGGAGCGGCTAACAGTAACCTTTATTGAGACAGTTCCGACCGATGTGAACTTTATTGCATTGCTCATGAGATTTAGCAGAACCTGACGAAGACGCATATCATCGACTTCTACACTGCTTGCAAGTGCGGGGCTTATAGTGACGCGAACCCGCAAACCCTTTGCGTGCGCCTGGTGCGACATAATCCCCATTACGCTGCTAATCAGAGCGCGAAGGTCTGTAGGCTGCTGATGAAGTTGAAGCTGGTTAAACTCAATCTTTGAAAGGTCAAGGACGTCGTTAAGCACCGTCATCAACGACTTCGCCGACTCATCAATCATCTGCATGATTTGCTGTTGATCAGGACTCATTGACTTGGAATGTAAAAGCTCCAGAAGGCCGAGAATTCCGTTCATAGGCGTGCGGATCTCATGACTCATGGTAGCTAGAAATTGAGACTTCGCGCGTGCCGCCTCTTCAGCCGCTTCCTTTGCTTGCGAGAGTTTCAAGGACTTCGCTCGGGACTCCGTAACATCCATCCACACGCCCTTCCAAATGATTGAGCCGCTGGAAGTGTTCTCGGGTACAGCATCGATACGAACATGCATTTCACGTCCCATTGCCCTGCAGCGAAAGAACGTTCGCATCGGCTGCTCGTTTTCCGCGTTGGTCTGCATGTCGGCCATCAAAACACGGAGATCCTCCGGCAGAACCGCATCAAAAAGAACCGATGATTCCGCCAATACGTCTTCGATTTTCTGCCCCAGAAGCTCTTCAATCGGACCTGCAAGATAAGAGAATACCGGCAAATGGCCGCGCTCTTGACTCGCTTCAAAAACTCCCACGAAAAGATTAGTGGTTATTCTGTTGAGGCGAGCTTCAAGTGACTTCGCCCGCTCATCAACCTGTCGGATTAGGGTTATATCCACCAAAGACACCATCACCCCGGCCAGTGCTTGATCCGCTCGATAGAAGGGCTTCATCCAGTAAAGCCAGGTGCGCATATCTCCTTGACCGTTAGGAATAGTAAACTCTGAATGAAAATTTTCACGCGTCCTCATCACTTGAGTTGCGAGCTCATCAATAGTGATCGACCAGTCACCCTGATAATGTTGTGACTCTAGAGTTGTTCGGCCAAGTAAATCTCGTTTATTGATTGCAAACGCCACCTCATAGGCATGGTTGATTAGCAGATAGCGTTTACCCACGTCCTTAACAACCACCGGGTAGGGGGAGCTCTCGATCAGCGCATCTCGCAGTTGCAACTGATCGCCAAGGGAGCGCTCTGCGTCACGGCGCTGATTGATTTCTTTGCGCAACCGGCGATAGAAGACTAATAAAAAAACACCAATAAAAAAGAAACCAGACGCTGCGACCCAAAGCGTTTTTTTAATAGCCCCCCAAGGGACGCCTTCTTGCGGAGATGCATAAAGCCACTTGGTGTTCATAGCTTCGCGCTGCTCTTTCGTGATATTGCGTAACACTCTATTTATCAGCGGCAGCAACGGTTCATATCTAGACGTCACCCCAATGGATAGATCATCAGGTATTTCAGCAGGGGCGACTATTTGTAGAATTCCAGAAAAACGCTCAAGCATTAGGGCATTTATGATCGACAGATTGCCTATATAGGCGACCGCGGCGCCGTCTGCGACTTCTTGCATAGCCAAGGAAGGGGAGTCTGCGACGTTGACGGTGCTGAACGGAACCAATGCTTTCAGTTGTTCTCGCAGATATAGCGGGTCGCTCACGACCAGCGTCTTACCATTGAGATCAGCCAACCGCGAGACCCGGACGCCCGTTGTAACAATAACATTGCTGAATGAGATCATCGGGCGGCTATACAGCACTTGAGCATTACTGCTTTCAGCATATGCAACCGGTAAAATAATGTCGCCTTTCCCTGAGGCCATTTTGAACAGCAGCTGCTTCCAACTAGTAGCCGGTACCAACTCTGTTTTCAACCCCAACTTGGTAACTACTTCGCGCCAGTACTCGCTGACCAAGCCGTCCTCTTGCCCTTGGGCATTGAAAAAAGCTAGGGGCCGCCAATCAGGATCGTAAGCTACCTTTAGGACAGGCAAGCTGGCTAGGTAGCGACGCTCTTCATCACTTAAAAAAAAACCAGACGCGGAGAAATCACGACTCAACCAGCGGGAATTGAGTCGTGCAAGGGTGGCGGGTGCTAGTTTTTTCATAGCTTTAGCAATAAGCTCAACGCGAAGCGATTCATCCTTCGTAACAGCAAAACGTAAAGGCGTTTCAATATCGGGGATAGGTTGAGCGCCTATTTGCGAAGATAGCAAGCTGGCCATATCAGGATACGCGACGGATCCATCTCCAATTATAACATCTGCACTTCCGGACTTTATAGACTTTAGCGCAATGGCTAAGTCAGGCATCACTCGTACCGGCGTGTTAGGGTACATAATTTTTAGCCAGTCCGAGGTCGAATCATCTTTAATCGTCACGACCCGCAGCCTAAGCAAACTCTCGATTGAGGCGCCATTAATGACCTTGTCAATGCCCATCATCAGCCCTGGTATCTTTAGATAAGGTTGCGAGAAGGCCGCACAGGACAAGCGGCGGCTGCCCATCGAAATATCCGTACCAATGTCAATACCCTTTTGACAAAGCGCATCATCCAGATCGTCTATGGATGAGAACTTTTTGAATACCAAAGACACCTTCAGCTGCTGAGCTATCGACGTCAGCAATTGATTCCCATAATTAAAACTGGCTGCTGCCCTGCCGCCGCCCAGCCCGACGTCAACGTAACCTACAACCCATTCAGGATTCTGCTCAAGGAAGGATCGCTCGGTTATGCTAAAATCAAGACTATCAGCCTCAGTGCCTGCACTGTATAAAAAGAAAAAAACTGTAAAAAACAAGACATTGAGCATATAGGTGATTACTATTGAGTTTATTTAAAAATGCTTTTCATACCGCATTGACACGCCTAAAATAGGAGCCAATATGCCACTTAGAATCATCATAGCGGACGACCACCCAATTGTCTTGCTAGGCACAAAAATTATAGTTGAAAAAAATGGCGTAGGCGTTATTGTAGCTCAGGCAGAAAGCGCTGAAGAACTCGAAGTCGTTTTGAAAGATACCCCTTGTGACTTGCTGGTTACAGACTTCGCCATGCCGCATAGCCAGCGAGACGGCCTGACCATGCTCAAACGCCTTCAGCGCCTTCACCCTGAACTAAAAATTATCGTACTTACCTCAATACAAAATCCTAGCTTAATTCGAAGTATGTTAAATCTCGGCATCCAAGGCGCAGTAGAAAAAAACTCAAATTTGGAAGAGCTGATAGAAGCTATTAAAGAGGTTGCCAGAAATAAACGTTATATAAGTCGATATTTTCGCGAAGCATTAGCCGACGTGTCAGCATTAAACCTCAATACTCAAACTACAAATTTATCAGCTCGAGAGCTTGAAGTTGTCCGGCTTTTAGCAACCGGATCAACACCATCCCAAGTTGCTGAGAAGCTTTGCAGGAGCATCAAAACCATTAGCAGCACTAAAGTATCAGCGAAAACAAAGCTCGGCATCACGTCAGATGCAGAGCTTTATCAATATGCTCGAAACAGCCACCTCAGCGTATAACAAGAAGGATACGGAAAAGCTACAGCGCTGCTACAGACCCTACTTATTAGCAAAGTAGCGCTACTAGCTTATATGGCAACCACAATAAAACTGGATTATGGAAATGAATAATTTCACCACCCAAAATTCATTATTCCAATTTTTACGAGCATCAAAATAAATACAACCCAACTTATAGATAGTAAAATCGTATAGATAGCCCAGCGCCCCCACATAACTATCCGCCCTAACGCCTCTTTGAATTGCCCGACAATTATTACACCTCAATATGAACTGTGGAGTTTTTAGGTGCACCAGAAAATTCTTAAATTGATCAAATATTGCAGCGATCAGCCAATCCAAGGCTCTACTTAAATTTTTGCGAGCAGCCCACAAACCCACATCCAAACCCGCGACATGATCTAGAATGCCCTCCCCGCCACATTGCCAAATACATGGAGACACGGCAAATCAGACTGCCGAGCTGGAGCGAACAATTATCAATTACAATTTATGTAATGCTGAGCGTCAATTCAGCCCAACACATGCATCAGCATAGCCGTCTGCGAAGACAGTAAACTCATCATCGAAAGTATGACCTGCTAGGCTTTGAATGCCGAGCAGAAAGCCAGCATCTTGACTCATTACGCACAAACTCCCCATGAGAGAGTTTTTATGACAAGTCAGTTTGTCAACATAGTAGCAGGTAGTGCATTCGTTACACCCGACTACCACCATGACGTCGAAAATCAATTATTGCGAAGGAAAAATAATCAATTTCCTAATTCGTCGTCAACTGACGAAAAGTTGATTGCAGCACATCTAGCTCGCCACACTTCGTTTTCTGCGCAATTGTTTCAAACAATTACTCGTTCACCATCTCGAACCACAATCCGTTCAGATTTTTATTTGCCACATTGACTCTTAGGTAATGCATTTATACTGTCGCTTCTCAAAACACTATTCACACTATTCTATCCTCGAAATCCCTAAATGCTCTTCATCATAAGCACTGGAGCGCCTGCCTCAGCATCCTGGATACAAAAAGATAGATAGCTAGCTAGGCCACCAAGCACCGCTCCACACTAAAGCTCTTCTAGCTTGTATTTGATTTTGAAAAGCTCGCCGCTTGAAGATACCCCAAGCTTGCGAAAAGCCATCGACTTTTGCGTGCTGATGGTCTTAACACTGCGACCAAACTTCCTCGCGATATCGCTGACAGTCATGCCATCAAGAAAACAGCGGATGACCTCACGCTCTTTGACTGACAGGCGAGCACCAGACAGAAGCCTGTCACCAGTACTCCCATTCTCAATGTTGGCATCAGCAATAGCGGCCACTGACATTTCAGCCAGACGAAAAGACATGCAAGCATCAACATAGAAAGAACCTGCTGCAACCACTCGAATAGCATTGAATACCTGCGATACATCCTCGCTTTTACCTGCGAACCCGCTGACCCCAAGCCGCAATGTAAGAGCCACGATAGCAGGGTCGTAATGGGAGGAAAAGACTAGAATTCTGCTATCCGGAAACTTTACCCTCAGCGTACGAATAAGCGAAACGCCATCTAATTCGGCGCAACCTAGGGAGTAATCTACAAGCAGGACGTCAACAACAACATTTAGCAGACCGGAGATCATGCTACGGCTAGTTTCGAAGCTGCCAACTACTACGAAGTCCGGCTGTTCCGACAGAAGAATGGACATACCGCATCGTACGACAGGATGATCGTCCAACAAAGCAATACGGATTAGTGAATCCCGACTAACCAAGCCGCTTCCCTCCCCCAGACAGGTCACATACTGAAACAAAAGTTCAAAACGTCAATAAAAAATTAATTATAAGACTCAATACTTCTACACCAGCAAGATTGCCCACCCCAAAAATCAACAAAGATATAACTTAAAAAAGCCAAGCTTAGATTTAAAGCCTGTAGCAAAAATTTGCTAAAGACTTTAAACTTACAAATATAAGACTTCAATGGTTGCCGAACCATCCAACTGAACTTCAGTCTTCAGGTCCAAGGTTTTATCTAACCATGCATTAACTTCAATCTGACCCTTCACCTTTTGAACCGGAGTCGCACCAAATCCAGTACTGGACCATGTCACAGTTTGATTAGGATTCACAATGCCATTAAACACAATGGCATCAGCCTCGTTGCCAAGCTGAAACAAAGCAGGAATCACTTTTTTTCCGCCATCAGTAAAGTCAAGCAGCTTCACCGTATAAAGGCCAATTTTCTTGCCCCCAGAAGTCCCGAGACCAAACGCAGCACCACTTAGGCCGCGGTAAGGGACATTCGAAAGCTCAGCGGTACCAGCCCTGTTATCGATAAAACGTAAAGCGACTGGCATTTTAGCTGTGCAATCCATCGAAAAATCGAGCTTTCGTTCGCCGAGCCCATTTGCATTACCTAGAACTGATGTGCTATCGATGGATCGGTAGTCAACTATGCCACCACCAGACAAGACAGGAGCGCATGAACCCGGCACAATTTTGACGGTCACTTTTAGATTGACTGACGCCGCGTGAACACCAAAGGAAGCAACAGCAACCACAAAAAAAAAAGGCACCAGTTTTATATTATATAACATATTCACACACTCCCTATGCAAAAATTCGCGACAAAACTTAGACACTTTATCACAACACTAATTGACATCCCATATGACCCATCCAAAAATTAAAGACCAGGCACTCGCGATTAATTGCGCCTCTAAAATTAAGTCTCTATGCCCCATCCTAACGCACTAATTAAGGATTAGTGAATACCGACTTATCTAGTCACCCCCCCACCAAGAAAAGTCATAAACTGAAACTACAGCTCAAACTCACAACAACAAAAAATCAATTATTAGAACCAGCACTCGCGCCACACACTCCCACGCACAAAACAAACAAAGACAAAATAAAAAAACAACCGAAACCCAGATCAAAAGCTTGTAGCGAAAAATTCGCCACAAGCTTTACACTTAGAGGTAAACGAGCTCTAACGTTGCCGAACCATCGAGGTCAACTTCATTCTTTACGTCCACGGCAGGACCCACGTAAGCATAAACGCTTAACGTACCCTTCAAATGTTTAATCGCACTCGGAGCAGTCCCAGCTCCGGAAAATGACATAAGAGCGCCACCATTTTGAACCCAGCCTTCAGCGGATTTGGTATAGGCTGATCCGTCGCTGCTAACAACCGGAATCATCTTATTTCCCACTTCATCAGCAAGGTCTTTCAAAACAATCGCATAACTGCCATTTTTTTTCCCTCCGGAAGTCCCTAGCCCAAAAAGATACCGCTTATCCTTTTTTGTAGATGCTGTATCAATGGTATCAACCTTGTTATCGACAAACTTAATAGCGACTCCTGCAAAGGATGCGCAGTCAATCGAAAATGCGACATCCCGAGAGCCTAACTCGAAACTAGCGCCTGAAGATAACACACCACCCATAGTGCCGAAGTCGGCTTTGCCACCACCAGGTAAGGCAATAGCGCATGCGACCGGCAAAATTCTGCCAGTCACCTTTAAATCGACTGACGCCGCCTGAACACCAAAGGAAGCAACAACACCAGCTATAAAGAAAAAAGGAGCCAGTTTTAACTTATGCAACATTTCAACACCCTCTATATAGAAGCTCATAAAGCATCACCAGAAACACAGACACTTTATCACCATACCAATTAACCACCAATAGGACACGGCCCAAAACGAAAGACTCAGCACTCGAAGTTTATTGAGCCTCTAAAATTAAGTTACCACCCCCCTCTAACGTACTAATATCGCGCGATTGCATAGAGGCGTCATCTATATATGCACTGACTTCAACTGTAGCTGAAAAAACCTTACCCACAGCACGCCGCCCATGACTAATTGCAATAACTCGCTCATTGGGTCTTAAATCAATTGTATCAGCCACCCTCGACGGATCGCCCAGCACACTGACAGCTTGAACTAGTTGCACAGCATTTCCATCCAACGTGGCATTACTTAGCTTTAAGCTGAACATCCCTTTGCTGGCAAACCGATAACCACTAGGATCAGCAGCCTCCCCCTCAAAGCGCAAGCCGATGGACTGCGCCTCATCACATATAGCACTAAACGTCAACTTTCGACGACCTAGGTCAATCGGTTGATTTCCGCGAATACTCATTTCACCTCGAGTCAACAAGCCATAGCTCACCTCGGTGACGCTCAACCGCATATCGCAGTCAGCCGCGAAAGCACTGTGGGCAACACTGACCACCCCGAACACAACCCACCATAAGCTAGCAATATAAGATCTAAAACGCAGTGCATACTGCTGGCGCAACATCGTAGAAAGCATCATCATTAATCTTCTTGGGAAGGTCTATCTTCAACTGACAATGTTTCTCATCTGGGAGCGCAACGCTCAGCACTTCGCCAGACTCTAAACCTGAGATGAAAAACATTCCCTTGTTTAATACCGTTGTTAAAAAGTTGTTTTTCCCGTCGACAACTGAAGCCCCTTTGGGCAATGGTTGACCTGTGACATCGGTCGCCGTTACTAGCACGCGCTGCACCTTGATAATTTTGAAGTCCATTCGGTTCACTGAACCCCGTCCAGCGGCGACGGTTTGGAAACCGTTTTGCAAGTCGACCCTCCGAGGCAATGATTTGGTTTGTACCACTATACGGTTTTCTCGGTACGCACTCAGTTGCGGCACAACTGCCAGTCCTTTTTTGTCGGTCCACACGAAACCATTAGGGGTACTTATCTTGACACCGGAGAGATCGCCCACTCCCACGATACCGAATGTGTCCTGCACCGAGTATGGAGAGAACGTCACTCCATCTCTATGCACCACAGAGCCACCAGAAACCCTAACGTTATAGTTCGTACTACTCTCCCCCTGCGCGTAGCCCAGATCGAGACTGGTGTATCGCGGAACGGTTGATAAGCCGAAGGAGGAGTAATTACCGCCATTGCTGCCCGCCATCTCGGTGCTCAGGCGATAACTCAATTGATCATTGACCGTTTCGTTGTAGTCAGCCCCGAGGCGTTGTTTTTCGCCACGCCTACTTGCATAGACGCGCATACCTCTTGACGCCCCTAAAGGAGCACTCACGCTGACATAAACCGCATTATCACCGTCGCCGTACTTGCTGGAAGATCCACTCAACGCGCTTTCCAACGAGGCAGAAATCGTAGCGTGTTTGAACGCCTTTCCCCAAGACAGTATTATACGATTTGAGATATCACCACCAAATGTACGGGCAGGCGAAAGAGATACATTAAAGCTACCTAAAGTGCTATTGGACCACCCCACCAAGGCATTGTAATTGCTTTGGTATCGGCTGTTGTACCAATAGCGATTGGCATGCAGCAATGTATCGGAGAGGTCACGATAACCAATTGTCTGCTGGCTTACCGAGAGGCTCCCAGATAGGCTTTCACTAAACTGAGTATTCACAGAAAGGGTGGTCTTGGCGCCCTTGACTCCTTCCTTGCTCGCATTGGCGTAAACGTTGCTCACACTCATATTGCTGTTCCCGGCGAGACTGGTATCTGCCCTCCAGCCCATCGACTGATAACCATCCGCCACCATCAAACCAGACGTTGCAGACAAGCTTTCACGCATACTCCAAGTACCTGTTCCAGTCACGACCCGAGGCTGTACCACATCACCACTGCCAAGGTTACGTATCCGACCAGCAGAAAAGGTATAACCTGGAGCGGCAGCAACTGCAGTACGAAACGATGCTGCTGGCACAACAAAATAACGCTCAGCCCCGCTAACCTCTCTTACCGTAACGTTCAAATCCGAGCCGCTGTTGATCAACGGAATATCACTTATGGTAAATGCGCCATCAGGAACAATCGTAGTATAAATAATCGATCCTGCCTGACGTACTTCCACCGTCGATTGCCCCAGGGCAACGCCTTTCACCAAAGCGCCGAAACTCGAAGAACCAATCAACGCGGCTTCAGGCAATACTTGCATCCCCGTTATCAACCCCCCTGAAAATAGAGGGCTTTGGATACTGATCTCACCAGCCTGCACCACTGCCTTCTTCTCGATGAATGTACGCTGGGCGTAAGCATACAAATGCTGGAAGTTCGTGACCCCACCACTCTTTACGTACGACTGCCGACTGCGCACTATCCAGTCATCCATATTGAAACCCATCTCAGTCGCAGCAGACGTGTATTCACTATTTTGTGCACCAAACTGCGAACGCATGGTCATCACGTCGTAGTTCAAAAGTCCCGCCGTACCGCTATCGCTGTATTCCTTCCCATTAGGCACACCCCATAGCAAGGCTTCTTGAGGCACCACGAGGAAAATTTCGTCCTTATTGGGGCGCAGGCTGAGTTCTGTTTGCGGGTAGGCCGCAATGAAGTCATAGTGTTTTTCAGCCGCATTACTAGGTCCCAATACGTACTGCGCACCAGGCACTTTGATGTGCGCCTTGAACAACAAATTATCATCGAAGACCAACTCGCCGTCGCTGCCAAAGGTTGCGTCTACACGCCCCACCCTTACCCCATTTACCACCAGTGAGACGACTCGCTTGCCTTCTATAAACTTTGCAGCATCACGAAAGTAATAAGCCACACGCGGATCTATACCACGTTGTTTCAGTAACCCCATGTCGAATGAAGCAAACCTGTCCTGCGACGCACTCGCCCCACTAACACCTTTTGCATAAACCGCTTTTGACACTAGCGCCAACGCCCCCCACATTCCAAACATCAGCGCTGTAAATACACGCCTATATGAGCCATTAACTTTTTCGGGGATGAAATTACGCAATTGACCGAGCACAGAGACTTGAAATAAAACTCTCATGAATTCAGACCACTAAGCAGACTATAGACACACCCGAAGGAGTTAATTCGAACTCAAAGAGACACAGCATTAACTATTGGAGCGCTGTAACTTTCCACGGTAAATCCATAAATAGTTGCAGGGACAATCATGACTGACGTTGAGTGCACAGCCTGAGGACCAAGCACGACTTTCAGTGTCTCCCCCGGAAGCACATAGGTACGCGAAAGTGAAACCATTCCTCCAGAAGGCTTGAGCTCGATTTTCTGAGCCATACGCACGACGTAAGCACTGTCGTTAACCACTGCTAGCTTTCCGTCTTGAATTGACCACTTCAAGAGCTTCCACGGCTCGCTATTAAGTTCCAGCCCCTTAGGATGAATAATCAACGGCAGGTTCTGACGCACATTAACACCTACCACCGCCCTGCCTTCAACATCAAGTTTTTGCGGAATCCCCTCGAAGATAACGCGCTTGAGCCGCTGGACTTTCGACGGATCACCACCCTCGCGAATGAAACGCACCAACTGGGTCTCGCCAGGCTCAACCCGAGTAACGGGCGGTGTCAAGATCACCAAGTTTTCCTGGTCTTCGGGAATGTTCTCGATAGTAGAATAAAGCAGCGAAGGCACGACATCAGTATTCTTGACATTCATACTAGCCTCACCATCAGCCTCATACAGCATGACCAGAGGCGCCTCAGGCTGCATACCTGTCGCAAAAACCAAAGGTGCCACCACCATTACCACCAAGCCTGACAACACCGCACGCAGGACATTTAACAATCTAGCTACCACGCTTACCCTCCTTGAACAGACGACCTGCCATAAGCCGAGATCGACCTGTAAGTAACAGTTACAGAGGTCAATCATAGGAGTTTGGGTGAGCGAAAAACATAGGACTGGGACTAAAATAGAACTCAGATACTCACCGGTCGCTCTTGGGCGCATCCGCACCTCAAAAGATCCGGATAATAAAAGTACATTGAACAGTTTTATCTATCAACAAAGCCCGAGCCAGGTATTTGAACTTTATTCAACTTTTTATTATCCATAGAAACTCACCTGATTTTATAGCTCCCGAAAGCGAATCTGGATTGGGTGTATCTGGCACCCCACCATACCACAAGCTTAAACTTAACTTAGCATTTATAAAACTTGCATCTCACTCAAAAAAAAAAAAAAAAACATGCCAAGACTCATTAGAAACCCATTAGATATATCGGTCAACATCAGCAGCGTATTTTACGACTCTATCCAACCCAATCATTCAAAAAAAGCTCCATTATTAACAAACAAAACAGCCCGATACTTTCACCACTCAGTTATCAGAAAGTCGAATGCACCCAACAAAAATATTTTATACATACAACGATCAAATATCTTCGCACCCGATCAAATCTTGGTATTAATTATGTTAACCGCAAGATACCAGAGTTCAATTACGGAAGATCTTTCTACAGCTTTTTCGGATCACAGATCTCACAGGCCCTTATATTTAATACTGGGATTATTAATTTTTTGAGTAGCACTTACATAGGTGTACGTTCAGAAAATGCTATATCGCATACTCCAAAAAACATAACCATACTGCACGCAGTAATGCTTCCACCTCGTTTGCTACCGGCGGTCATCAGCAGCGTCCGGTGATGCGGCTTACCTAATCACCAATCCCTTAGCACGCATAGTTCCGGAAAGGGCCAACTGACCTAATTCAAAACTCGCCCAGTCTCTTCCTATTCAAGCCACACACGCAACAGTCTAACTCGTGACTTGCAAGTTCATGGGCATATTGGGCTTTGTTTAGGTTTGAAGCACCTAGTCTTGGCGCCACGCTGGAGTGGCCCGTACTTATTAAACTCACACAGTGACTAGGTACTCTCCCTGCCGGCGGCCTGTCGGCGAAACACAGCCCCCCCCCCCTTTGTGCGCGGATTCGAGCCTTATGCTTGCCGACCTAAACTAGGATAGTCGGCCTGGTGCAGGAAATGAGACGATCAGTCTCATTGCAGCATCTGATCCACGGCGGCGGTGGCGTAGCCATCAAGGTAGTGGCCGCCGTCATCGATCAGCGTATAGCTGACTCGGATATTGGTGTCTGCGCCGAGGCTGAAATCACCCAATGGGTAGGCTTTTTCGCTGAGGGGCGGGGCCATCATGTCGAGGGTCTTTGCCACGGATTGTTCACGCCCTTGAGCACCTACGCGCAAAGAAGAAAAAGACGCGTGATAGGGGCTGGGGTTATGGCAAACCAGTATCCAAGTGCCTGCCTGCCGTTCGATGCGAAAGGTAAGGGCTCCGGCCATTGCTTCGGGCGCGCTGGGCAGGTGGGCAGGACGGTAGAAGATTTTCATCTGGGTGTTCATGGCCACTGCGACGCGCGTAGAAAGCGCTGGCGCGTCGGCTTTCGCGGGCGGGATCTCGTACACGTTCAGCCAGCTCACGGACTCGCGGTCCTTGGGCAGCGCACTACCGTCGTAAACAATGCGCAGGCCCTGCAACGCCTGGGGTTGCAGGCGAAATACCGAGGGCAGGGCGATCATCGCTGAGGCGGAGTTTTCCGGCGCGCGGTTGCCTTCACCGTTGTCGACCCAGGTTTGTACCACCACGGGGTAGGGGTTGGTGTTGGCCAGCATCAGCGAGCGTTGGGCCTGACCCTCGTGGAAGATCAAGCGGGTCTGTTCGGGCATTATCCCGGCGCGTGCAATCGAATACGCGCTCATCGCCGCGCACCCCCACACCAGCACCGAATAGAACGCCAGACGGATCATTGGACTTTCACCAATACGTAGGCGGTGGCGTTGACCCTGCCCGGCGTCGCGGTTTTTCCCGGTAGGGTGCTGAGGGTCGCGGTGATCGTCTGCAGGTAGCTGGTGTAGCCGGACGCGTTGCTGCCGGTGCTGTTGGCGCCTGCCAGTACCGGGTACCAGCCGCCGGTGGCGCCCGTGCCGCTGCCTGACCATCCCAGGAAATTCATGGCGCTGCCGTTGCTGGCGTTACGCAGGCTGATACCCACCCCCGTGGCCACCGAAGGGTCGCTGCCATAGCCGTTGGACACCAGGTAGGTCACCCCGCCGCCACTGGTCAACAGGCCCAGGGACTGCGCTTGTGTGTAGGCGCTGTAGGCCACCTGAATACCCAGCGCGGTCTGGTTGCTGGCGGTGCCGGAGTTGGCAGTGTTGCTGCATTCCAGCCCGATGGTGAAGTCACTGCTGCGCGTCATGCCCTGGTTCAGCTCAGTGGCGGTAATCGGCAGGAAACTCACCACTGGCGTGACGTTGCGGGCCACGCAGGTGGCGGTGTAACTGATAGACGCCGCCGAGCGCATGCCGAACGCAATCCCGTTGCCCGCGCCCCAGAAGTTGTAGTGGGTATTGGAGTCCGTCCCCACCGCGTCCGAGGCGATACCCCCGCCGCGAAACTGCACATAGGCATTGGGCTGGGTGCAGGTATAGCTGTAATTTCCGCTGCCACTGGCGGCCGCCTGGCCTCCGCACCAGTTACTGCCCGAGCCCGACGTGGGCGGGAGGCTGGACACACGAGCGAGGTCGCCCTGGATCATGCTCAAGTGTTTGGCCTTGATCTGGATCTTGCCGCCGACCGTGTCGTATTGGGTGATTTTGGCGTCCTGCCAATAGCGCGAGAGCACTTTGCCGGAGTTCAGGTGCGTCAGTTTGAGCCCGACATAGGGGAACCACGTGGCGTAGTAGCCGGGCAAGCCATCGTTGACCGAGGCGCCCGAGCCGTTGCCGACTTCCCAGTAGCCGCCGATACGGTCGTCACCGTTGGTGGCGAACACCTCGTAAAGGCTGTCCGCGTCGCTCAGGTCGCATTGCCACAGCACGGTCTCGCTGGTGAGCCCGGGCGCCGTCGCGGGCGAGACCACCACCGAGCCCAAATGCGTACCCACCGGTTGCAGGTAGGTCGAGGTCAGGTTGACCCGGCCAAAGGTCAGTTGTGCCGAGTTGCCGTCATACACTTGACTGCCGTTGTAGACGCGCGTGCAGGTGGCCTGGGCATCCGCAGCAATGCCGGCGCCGAGGCTCAGTAGCAGGGTGAAGAAAGGGCGAAAAAACGTCATGGTGAGCTCCGTTATGAAAAGGGTTCAGGGGCGGCGGCAGGCGCTGTTGAGTTTGATCAGCGCCTGGCTGACATCCTGTTGCGCCAGGTCGAACTGCATCGCGCAATGCTCGTCTGCCCCTTCGCCCCAACGAACGGTCAGGCGGCCCTTAAGTTTCTCGGTGCGCAGGTAAGCCTGGCTGCCTTGGCCGACCATCCCGATGACACTGGCGTTTTCGTCCAGTACATCGGCGCCCATGGGGACCGCTTCCCCGTCGGGGCGCACGGCTTTGACCAGGATGGCGTTGCCGACACGGGTCTTGAATTCAACCTTCACGGCGGCGCCGGCATAGGGCGCGACGCGGCGCTGGCCGTCGTCGAGTTCGGCCTTTTCACTCATGCCCTCCGGGTTGATGGCCACCGTGTTGTAGCGGTAAGGCGTCAGTGACGGCACCAGCGCGTAGCCGTCGCTGTCGATGGATGCGCCCATGCCGTTCATGACTTTTGCACCGCTGGCGCCCTTGGCTTCAATCAGGGCGAAGGTGTCGCCCAGGTAAGGCCCGAACGTTACGCCGCCGCCGTGCACGGCCAAGGCCCCGCGAGCGCTGCCGGAGGCTTGCCAGTAATCCTGCCCTTTCGACGCGCTGGCGCTGACCGAGGAGCTGGGCAGGTACTTCTGCAGGTTGGCGCTCCACACGTTCTGTTTCTGTTCGGCGTCGCGGGACACGTCAAGGCTGTAGCTCAAGGTCTGATCAGCCCCTTGGGTGCCCGACAGCGAGGTTTGATAGAGGTCGCCGGAGGTCGAGCTGTGCGTCACCGAGCTGCTCAGCGAGGGCACATTCGGGCTGGCCGGGCTGCCCAGTGGGAACGACACCGAGAGCAGCGTGACGGTTTCCTGGGTGCCGGCACTGCGCGTGGTGCCGACGCCGTTGTCGGAAACGGTGTTGCCCAGTTGGTCGTTGTAATTGCCGCTTCGCCGGTTCAGGTAACTGCCGGTGCTCTGGCGCGACACCGAGAGGTTGACGCTGACGTTGTTGCTCAAGGTGTTGGCCCAACCAAATTGCAGCTGTGTGTCGCGTTCGCGGCCGCTGCGGTAGTCCTGGGTCGAACCGGATAAAAACACGCTGCCGTAGTCATTGAGGTTTTGATTGATCGACACCTCGAAGCGCGAGCGTTGCATATAGCTCGTCGACTCCCAGGTTTGCCGGTTGCGGATCGACTCGCGCACACCGAGCACGTCGCCGAGGTCGCGATAGCCTTCGGTTGAGTAGCGGTAGCCGGCAATCGACAACGTGGTGTTGGTCGGCTGGAACGTGCGGCTGTAGGACAGGCGCGCCATCCAGCCATCGAGCTGGCCTTCGTTCGGCAGGTTGGCGCGCGAGTACGTGGTGTCCAAGCCGAATGCGCCGAGCGTGCTGGCGTAGACGCCGCCGAGCACCAGCGCCTGGTAGCCCTGTGCAACCCGCAAGCCACTGTTGGCGGTCACGCTGTTGGTCAGGCCACGCTGGTAGGTCATCTCGCTGAACGGGTCGTGGTCGCCGAAGTCGCGGCTTCGGCCCAGCGCCATGCTGTAGCGCGACAGCCCGGGTCGCAACGACTCGGGCACCGCCGAAAACGGTACGGTGAAGCGGCTGACGCTGCCGTCGGCCTCGACCACCGAGACATCCAGGTCGCCGTTGTAACTGGTGGAGTAGAGGTCGCTGATTTCAAATGGCCCCGGCGCGACGGTGGTTTGATAGATGTCATTGCCGTTCTGGCGCACGATCACCTGCGCGTTGGTTTTGGCAATGCCGCGCACGGTCGGAGCATAACCGCGCACTGACTCCGGCAGCATGCGGTCGTCCGAGACAATCTCCAGGCCGGTGTAGCTCATGCCGGAAAAAAACCGGCCTGCAGTAAACCCCTGGCCCACGGTCATTTCGCCTTGTAAACCGGGCAGGGCACGTTGGGCGTAAGTGCGAGTGGTGTTCCAGTGGCTGCCGTTATCGTTGTCATAGCGCAAATTGCCTTGTTGGCGCAGGCGCCACAGACCGATGTTCATCCCGCTGTTGAGGGCCAGGTAGCTTGAGTCGGAACTGGCGCTGTAGTTGCCTGTGCGTGAGACGTGATATTGGCTGGCGCTGTAGTTGACGAAACCGATGGTGTTGCCACCGTCCAGGTTTTGCGGCGCGACATAGCCGCGCGGGGTTTTCAGCATCAGGCTCTGGGGCACGCTGAGGTCCAGGCGCATCTGCCCGAAATCGAAGGCGGTCGACGCGCCTTGCACGGCGTTGGCGAGCACGAGGCAATGGTCCGTGCCGGCGGCCTGAATCGCGCTGTTGAGCACACCGCTACGTTCCAGCAGCGCAGCGGGCATGCATGGCTGCACATCGCCTCCGCCCTGGTCAGCGAAGCGCAGGTCAACGCGCTCGACAAAGCGGCCGTTAGTAAACACGTCGACCCGGTATTGCCCAGGTTCAATGGCGTTGACCTTGTTGAAACGCGCCAGTGAACCGCCGCCAAACAGCATGTTGTCATCGAAGACATAAGCGTCGCTGGACGCGGGCACGGTGCCTTGTGCGAGGGCAATCGCCGGCCCCATGAGGCTGAACGTGCTGAACAGGGCCGATTGCACGAAACCGCGCAACCTGCGGTGAGGTTCGAATACAGGATCCATTGTGAAGGCTGATACGCGGTAGGTAGGCATGACGATCACCCCAGGCCGATCAAAGAAGGGGCAGATCAGTGACGACATCAGCACCGAAATCGTTGACCAATGTCAGGCGCACGGTATCTCCCGCAACGGCGGAGGCACCTGCGGGCAACGCCCAGTTGGCCTGGCTCAACGGGGCGATCATCGACGCTTGGGCCAGGGTATAGGAGGTACCTCGGCTGACTACCTCGGCACGGCGCACGGTGGCGAAGTACCCGCTGTCATTGCTGGCGACCACGGCCTTGCCCTGAAGCTTGAAATGCAGGGATTGGCTCAGCGCGTCGGGGTTTCCGGCCAACGCTTGCGGGCGGTAAAACACCTTCATGCGGTTGCTGACCGTGAGCAGCAACTTGTTGGCTTGCAGCTCGCTGGCCTTCATGGCCGGCATCTGCACGAAATTGAGGTAGAACAGCGATTCGCGGTCCTTAGCCAGGTCCTTGCCGGTGAAGACCAGGCGCACAACCTGGCCAGCATTGGGGTTTATGCGAAACACCTGCGGGCTGGCGATAAACGGCGCGTCCGCGTTCTGCGCGGTGAGGTTCGGGTTGCCCGTGTCGAGCCACAGTTGGACCAGGTAGGGATAGGTGTCCTGATTGCTCAGTTGCACCATTTTTTCCTGGGCTTGAGCCGGGTAGATGACGCGGGTACCGGTCATTACAACGCTGGCATGGGCATAGGAGGTGATGGCTGCGCCGAGTGTAAGCGCCAAGGCGAGCGTGGTTTTCTTCAGGCGAGTCATAGTGTTCTCCCTCCAACAGGCGCAGAGCAGGTGAAGAATGATGGCGTGGATAAACGTGCCGGGCACAGGGCCCGGCAGGTACCTGGGCTTACAGGTAGTCCAGGGCGTATTGCGCGGTGGCGGAGACAGTACCGGCCGTGGCGGCGCCGGCTTCGCTGATATAGCGAACAGCGAAATCGTGGCTGGCGCTGGTGGCGCCGGTGGCCAGGGTCAAGCCTGGAACCGAGGTAATCCCGTTGAGTACAACGGCAGAACCACCAGTTCCTTTGAGCAGTTGCACTTGTACGTTGGTGGCCGTGCCAGCGTTGGCAAGGTTGCCGGCGCTGGTCACATTGCCACCCTGGAACGCGGTCTTGATGGCAAGGCTCGAAGAACGTGCGGTGCAGCCGCTCACGCTGATGGTGAAGGGCGTTTCGCCAGCGGTACTGCCCACTGCGCTCAGGGCAGTAGCGCTGACGGTAGGCATCAGGATCACCGGGTTCGCTGCGTTGCCGTTGACCGCTACAGCGCAGGTCTGATCCGAAACTTGGCCATTGAATGTAATTGTGTTCGGGGATGCCGCGAAGGTCAGGGCTGGAGCGGCGGTCATGACCAGGATCAAGGCAATGCGTTTCATGGAGGAACTCCTCATTATTAAAGTCGATTAAGCAGTGCTTGGATGCTGTGCGGTCTTCGCCAAGGGCGTAGCCGGGCTTGTCCAAGCGATGCATTATTAGTAGGAGGAAGCGCAAAGCTTAATAGGAAAATTCTTAAAAACCTGGGTGGAGGCCTGCCTGCCAGCCACTCACTGAGTCGCTCGCAAAGTGGTGAGTACTTTAAGGATCGTCTTATTCCGACACCCTACCCGTTGAATTAAAGTTATCTGATGAAAACACACCAACGCCTACCTCTGTCCGACATGTCGCACTCAACTCCCGCGGCGGCAAGAAAGCTGTTGCGCCTACTAATTTTGGCTCTCGTGTTGGGGTTTTATGCTGGCGCCTACATTTATTTGAGTGCCACCTTGAACAAGGAGATATCCCAACGACGCAGTTACATGAATGCAGCGATATCTGACGCACAGAGTTTTTTCGTCGCCCGGCAGACCCTGCTCAAGACGCTGCAGCTGGCGGCAGTGCGCAACACCAATGCGCCTGAAGTCATTGCCGACGCGGGGGCCGGAGAAGAGATGCACTTAGGCTTGGGTTCTGGCGAACAGGCTTGGAAACTGTCGCTGAGCCGTCGAGTTATCGACTACCTGCACCTCAACAAAGTGAGCTTGTTGTATGCAACGAGCGGCACCCGAGCAGAAATGATGCGTTTGCTCCCAGCTAGCGCACCGGCCCAGTGGATTGCACCACACTTGTTGGCGCGGCTCATTTCCGAATCTAACAAAGCCGCCGACGAGACTTGGCTTACAGACCCTGAACGTGAGGACTCCCCCCTTTACATTTTCACCCGCCTGGATGACAGCAGCCCTCAAGCGGGGTGGTTGGGGATAGAAGTCGAGTTGCCGGACCTGCTGAACGCCGTGCGAAACGAAAACGCCGGCCAGTTCATCTTGATCGACGCCAGAGGCCAGCTGATTTTTGATAGCGCGCATGGGCAGTCAATACGCCTGGAGTTGGTCAAAATGCCCACGCTTCAATCGTTCGGTTTTGTGGGCGATCACTGGCTGCCGGACCATCTAGCGATTCGCAGACAACTGGGATTGTCGAACTGGCAAATCGTGTACGCCATCGATATGCACTCGCTGCTCCCCGCGTTAATTACTCCTGTGCTGGTCAGCGTTTTGCTATGTCTGCTTGTAACATGGCTAATGATCTGGCTTATGCGGCATATTGATAGACGCCTGATAGTACCGGCCGTGAACCGCATTGAGGCGCTGGTGGAAAGTGAGGCCTTCAGTCGGGCGGTAATCCGCATCGCGCCGGTTGCGCTTTGCGTGCTACGCCGAAAGGACGGAGAGGTAGTACTTGATAACCCGCTGTATACGCTCTGGATCGGCGATAACCAGGAGCGCCAACAACGCAGTGCCGACTGGATCCGTCGCGGCTTTGATGATGATGAACACAATACTGTCGATGAGTTGCAACTAGCGGATGGTCGTCAACTGTATCTGAGCTTCGCGCGCACACGGTATAAGCGCGAAGACGTATTGATTTGCGCGTTCAGCGACATCAGCGCACGCATGCAGGTGGAGGTCGCCCTGGACCAGGCGCGGCGCATGGCTGATGCTGCCAACGAAGCCAAGACATTGTTCCTCGCCACCATGAGCCATGAAATCCGCACGCCTCTGTACGGCGTCCTGGGCACCTTGGAGCTATTGGCGCGCACTGAGTTGAGCGATCAGCAAAAAGGCTACCTGCAGGCCATCGAGGGCTCATCCGCCAACCTGCTGCAACTGATCAGCGATGTGTTGGATGTGTCGCGTATCGAGGCGGGGCAATTGCAATTGGAGTGCAACCGATTCTCACCGCTGGAATTGATCGAGGAAGTGATCCACGGCTATGCCGCCGCGGCTCAACGCAAGGACCTGCAGTTGTTTGCCTGTGTCGATCCGCAGTTGCCGGACTGGTTGAACGGTGACGTCAGCCGCATTCGGCAGATCCTCAGCAACCTGCTCAACAATGCCCTGAAATTTACCGACAGCGGTCGAATCATCCTGCGCGTGAGACTGGACAGCCGCGACGGTGAACGTGTGATGCTGCACTGGCAGGTCTCCGACACCGGCAAAGGTATCTCCCACGAAGACCAGCAACACCTATTTGAGCCGTTCTACCAGGCCGACGGGAATACCCACGTGGTGGCGGGAACCGGATTGGGCCTGTCGATTTGCAAACGCCTGATGCACTTGATGAACGGCAGCATGCGTGTGGTTAGCGAGCCAGGTCTGGGCAGCAGTTTTACATTGCACTTGCCCCTTGAACAGCTGTCGGCACTAGAGCCGTCGCTAGGCGCTGACGAGTTGTTGCCGGAACTGGTCTGCGTGGTCTCGCCGATACGCGAGTTGGCCGTCAGTATCTGTGGCTGGTTGTGCCGTTGGGGCGCGCGCGCCCAAGTCGGCCTGCCCAAGGCCCATGACAATAAGGTCGGTGCAGTACTGCTTGAACTGCATCCTGGCCGGCCCGGCGAAACATTGGTCGCGCACTGGGAGGGCCCGCGCGTTCTGGCGGCCAGTGACCTGCATGATGATGTACTGAACGACTCGATCGGCGTGGTCAGTTTCAACAGCTTGAAAGCCCTTCGCATGGCGGTCGGGGCCGCTCAAGGGCAACTCATGCGCGGCGCCACGGCAACCGCGCAACAATACCCAGTATTCAACCTGGGTTTCCATGTGCTGGTGGCCGAAGATAACATCATCAATCAGTTAATACTGCGCGACCAGCTCGAAGAGTTGGGCTGTACGGTCGAATTAGCCGGTGATGGCCTGACGGCGCTGGAGATGTGGCGCCGCAGCGCGTTCGATCTGATCCTCACCGACATCAATATGCCCCACATGAACGGCTACGAATTGACCGCCAAATTGCGGAGCCTCGACTGCCAGTTGCCAATCATCGGAGCTACCGCGAATGCAATGAGTGAAGAGGGTGAGCGTTGCCTGGAAGCAGGCATGAACCGCTGCCTAGTCAAGCCGTTTGCCTTGCGCACGCTTTACGCCTGCCTGGAACCTTATCGAAGGAGTGGCAATTGAAACCCTATCGGCTGCTAATCGTTGAAGACCACCCCTTTCAGCATGAATTTTTACGCAACTTGTTCAGTAACCTGGGTGGGTTCAACGTAGAGGCCGTGTGGGATGGTGCCACGGCGCTGCAGCGCCTCAACACTCACAAATACGATCTCGTGGTGACTGATTTGTTCATGCCAGTAATGGATGGCGTGCAACTGATTCAAGGAATTGCCAGGCTCGCCGATGCACCCGCGCTGGCGCTCATGAGTGTGGCATCCAGGCGTATGTTGGTAAGTGCCGGGCTGGTGGCAAAAAATTTGGACCTGGACGTGCTGGGGCTTATTTCAAAACCGGTGGACACCTGCGACATCATACGCTTGCGCGACGGCCTCGATAAACGCCGCAGTGAGCTGGATACCTCAAGCCGTCGCCCTATACAGAGCGCTCACCCATGCCTGCTTGCAGCCATGGAAAATGGAGAAGTACAGGCCTGGTTTCAACCGAAAAAATCGTTGCGTGATGGCCGAATCTGCAGCGCAGAAGCGTTGGTGCGCTGGCGGCACCCGCACCATGGAGCATTGCTGCCCAGAGATTTTCTTCCGGCACTTCAACGTTTCGGGCTGGAGGATAAGTTGTTGTGGCTGATGCTGGAGCAAACCATCGAGGCGCAGTCGTACTGGCGCCGTCACGGATGCGAAGTGCCCGTATCGATCAACCTGCCGACGCACCTGCTGGACAGCCATGACCTAGCCGACCGTTTGCATGATCACGTGCTGTCCCTGGGTGCAGAACCAGCCTCGATAAGTTTCGAGCTCATGGAGACGTCCACCACCGAATCGCTTAGCGATTACTACGCAGGCGCCTGTCGGCTGCGCATGAAAGGTTTCGGACTGGCCCAGGACGATTTCGGCCAAGGTTTCAGCTCCTATATCAACCTTATTTCCACGCCCTTCAGCGAACTAAAAATTGACAGGTCCTTGGTCCACGGTTGCGTCAACAACGAAAGCCTCGCCATAGCGTTACAAAGCCTGGTCGAGCTAAGCCGAAAACTAGGCCTGACAGTGATAGCCGAAGGTGTAGAGACCCAGGACGAGCTTGAGTTCTTACGCAAGATCAAATGTGATCAAGCGCAGGGTTTTTTGATTTGCGCTGCCGTGCCGCCAGAAAAGTTCTTGGAGTTGTTGTTAGATGACGGCTTGAGGCCAACAACTGATTAAGGTCAACATACTTACTCTTAATGCGCCATGAAACGGCAACAGTGGCGGAGAACCACCCGCCTTCTAACTCCAATACCCTGGGCGTCGGCAATGAAAATTGCAAACCTGAAGTTCGGCGTGTTCGCCCTGAACTCTCAACGAATCAAAAAACTGTTGCTGGTACTCGCCGGTCTGACGGTGCTGCTTGTCAGCATGTGCTACTTGGCAATTGAAAGGTTATTGGACGAAGAACGCGTCAAGGTCGAATTCCATTTTTCGGGTTTGATCGAGAGCATCCATGAATACGACACGTTCTTGCGCAGTGTTGCCAGTGCTTATGACCGCACCAACCAGAACACGCTGCTCAATATTCGCCCGGTCTCTCGCGTTGAGATTTTGCACAAAGGCCAGCAGCGGGTGTTCCAGAATCACGGCTTGGCACTTTCGCAGCCTTTCACACTGAGCGAGCGCAAGCGATTTGAGCCTGAGCAATTGCAGGGTGGATATTCGCTGGGCGTGCAAATGACCGATTTCTACAGCGCATTCTGGGCCAACTCTTTATATTCTGCTCCACAGATATTCCTGTTTTCGCCCTCCGACCAGTTCAACATCGCGATCCCCGGCGTCGATGGCACACGTAAGCAATCGACATTGCTCAAGAGCAACTTCTTTGACGTAACAGCAGACTTGTATCAGGGACTACTCGGCCGGCACCAGCAACTCAATAACCGGCGCGTCAGTTGGATGCGTGCGCCCAAGGGATTGTTGCCAGGCACCGAGACGATCGTGGCATTTATCGGCCTGGACATGAACCCGGCGATCATGCCTGAACGTCGGGATGAAGGGTTGCTGACGGTTGCAGCATTGTTGGATGCCGGGCAAATAAACGACCTGGACCGCTTGTTGATTCGACCGATTGACCATCGCGTCACGCTGATCTCTCCGGCAGGTGATGTGCTGCTGGGCGACGCCCAGGATTCAGCATTATTGCCGGTAGGCATGAGCCTGGGCGCCGAAGGCTTGCGCTTCAAAGTGGTTTCTACCGGCAAGGACCAATGGATCGGCTTATACACCATCAGCTATGAAAACTTCTTTCGCTTCGCCAAATGGTCACTGCTGGGGACGGGAGCTGTGTTTTTGCTCGCCGTTTTTTTGGGCTGGCGGGTTAATCGCTGGTACAGCGCCGGCATTGTCGAGCCTTCGGTGAGAGCGACTCGCTTACTGACCGAAAGCGAAGAGTTCAACCGCGCCATGCTGCAAAGCGCCCCGGTGGGCCTATGCGTGGTGCAACGCAACAACAACAGGGTGCTGCTGGAAAATCAGCGCGCCCAAGAGTGGCAGGGCACCACTGAGCTGATCGGCTTACTAAACCGCGACGATCAAAACGAAGAACAGCGCGAGATGCAGATCGAGGTGGCGGGGCGGCATTTGCTGGTTTCGTTCAGGTTCAGTCGCTATCAGGGTGAGGACGTGGTGCTCTGCGGGTTCAACGACATCACACGCAACGTTGAAGATACCCTACTGAAGGAGCAGGCCAAGCGCTCAGCTGATGGTAGTAGTGCCGCCAAGATGCTGTTCCTGGAGAACATAAGCAATAAAATCCGCACCCACTTGTATTGCGTACTGGGCGACATCGAGCTGCTGCGTCTGACCCAACTGGAGCAACGCCAACATGATTACCTACAGACCATCGAGCGCTCGTCTGCAGTGTTACTTCAAATGACTAGCGATCTGATGGACGTATCGAAAATCGAGTCGGGCGAAATGGAGCTCGAGACCGTGACCTTCAGCCCCCTGGATGTCTTCGAAGATGTGGTAAACAGTTATGCTGCCGCGGGCATCGACAAGGGGTTGCAGATCTTCGCATGTGCAGATGCGAACTTGCCTGCCCTGATGAGCGGCGACCCTGGCCGCATTCGGCAAATCGTAAGCAACCTGCTCAGCAATGCGATCAAGTTCACCGATTCCGGGCGAGTCAACGTGCGTCTTAAAGTGACAGATCAGGAAATGACCCACGCAACGTTGCAATGGCAGGTTTCCGATACAGGAGCTGGCATCAACGAAAAACAATTAGCGAAGTTGTTAAATCCGTTTTGGCAACTGACCAGTAGCCAAGAGGCTGGCGTTGGCGGCCTTGGCCTGCCGATCTGCTCACGCATGAGCGAACTGATGGGCGCACAATTACGGGTAGTCAGCGAGCCGGGGCTCGGCAGCAGTTTTTCCCTTCATCAGCGTCTGCCTATCGTCCCAGGCCCATTACCGGACTGCTCGACGATTGAGCTGCAAGGCACGACGGTGTACGTGCGCGCCCCGTTCAAGGAGCTTGAGCAATCGCTTATTGATTGGCTCAACCGGTGGGGCGCGCGTGCGGCTGCGCTTCCGCCAGGTTACATGGGTGGCCAACATGAGTTGCTGCTGGATAGGGTGACCGGGACTGGTCGGCAAAGCGACTGGAGGGGCGTATACATCACAGCGACCGAGCTCGCTGTTCCCCAAGCCGATGCCTTGAAGCACGCGTGGACGGTCAACGCCTACGACATTCGCGGCATAGCCCGAACGCTGTCTCAGGCGAAGCACGGCGGGGTCAAACCGCTAGGAGCACCCGAGCTCGTGAGTGAACAGCATATGGGGTTGAGGGTGTTGGTGGCCGAGGACAACCCGATCAATCGCGCAATTTTGCAGGAGCAACTCGAGGCGATGGGCGCGCGGGTTGTCGCCGCTGAAGATGGTGAGGAAGCACTGCAACGTTGGTCGCCCGGGACCTTTGATCTGGTCATCACCGACATAAATATGCCCAGGCTTGATGGCTACGGCCTGACCCGCGCGCTGCGCAAGCGTGACAGACAAACGCCAATCATTGGCATCACTGCAAACACCATGTGCGGCGAGGGTAAGCAGTACATGGCGGCGGGAATGGACACCTGGCTAGTTAAACCCTTGAGCCTGGAAGCGTTGCGCAAAACGCTGCTGCGTTATGGTGGTGTGCGGGAGGGTAAACCGCAGGAGGGCTCTGTTCTGCAGCCGGGCGATATGGACGGTTGGCTCACTTTATCCGAGACGATGCACCGGCTGCTCATCACCACGCTTCAGGATGACGTTCGGTTGAGTCGGCAAGGCCTCGACGCTAGCGACAAGGAACAAGTGATGCGGCATTTGCACCGCATAAGCGGGGCGCTAGCATCGATTCGCGCTTCGCGCTTGAGCGCTACCTGCCGCGCGCTGGAAACGTCGATGTACTCAGGATCACTGAACCCAAGCCTGGTGGCTCAAGTGCGCAATCTACTACAGCGCTTGGACGCGGTACTGGACGCCATGGCGCTCAATCCGAGCTGTGAAGGCCAACCAACGGACAGTTACACATGAAAAAAATCAAAGTGGTGATTGCGGACGATCATCCCATTGTGCTGCTCGGCGTACGTGAAGTCATACACCGCGACAGTCGTTTTGAAGTGGTGGGTGAAGCTTCCAATTCCAGCCAATTGATCGGCAGGCTTCAGAGCGAAAACCCGGATGTGGTCATTACCGACTTCCACATGCCTGGCGACTCCGCTTTTGGTGATGGGCTCAAATTAATCGAGTACCTCACCCGAAGGTTTGTTGAAACGCAGATCTTGGTTCTCACCATGATGTCCAACAAATTGATCTTGTCACGCCTGCATGAATTGGGGGTGATGGGGGTCATTCAAAAAAACCACTTGCACGAAGAAATCGAAAACGCCCTGAACGCTCTCGCCTCACGCCGCAAGTACCAGAGCCCTGTGCAGGAAGCCATTTCGGTTATCCACAATCAGCAGCAGATCAACGAGCGCTTTGCCAGCTTGTCCCTGCGTGAAATGGAAGTGCTGCGCCTGTTCGTGGCCGGCAACAGCGTGACGGACATAGCGCGCTTGGTGAATCGCAGCAGTAGAACAGTGAGTGCACAAAAAATCTCAGCGATGCGCAAGCTAGAGGTCAGTACCGACCAAGCACTAATGATTTACTGTGTCAACGTTGGGGAGTTTCAATAATGGGTAGGAAATTAGAGAACTATCTTATCGGTCGTGGAAGGATGCAGCCATCCGGAGGCCGTGGGTGGAGGGCTTGGGCTATGAGGAATTTCTAGGGGCGCTGGTCAACCCCTGTTATCCAGAGCTGGGCTGGTGGATGCCCTGAGAAGCAATGAGAAGCAATGAGCTTCTTGTATAAAAAGAACTTTATTTACTGCCTCATAACAGGAAATGGGCTGGCCATACCTGGCAAGAAGCAATCAGGAACAGTTACTAAAAGTTAAATTTTGGAGCCTAAATTTGATCAAAAACCATCAAAAGCTAACTAAAATCTCTGCCCTGACGCAGGATTGAGAGGAAAAAATTCTGGGTAGGCTGGAGACCTAGTGGCCATGAGGGCTCGACTTCAGATCGCAAAACATGACTAAAATCTAATAGGGTAGATAACCCTATTGAGCCAAAATGTGGACCTCATGAAAAAGTGAGAACAGGCCTACGTAGCGTCATGGCGCTGTACATAGCATTGCGAATCCTCAAGGTTAACCTAAGTGGCCGAGCGTATCGAAATCTATCTGTTAGATTAGCCGGCCATCCCCCCTCAGCGGCTTCAGGAAACACCCTTCATGCTCAGCGTCATGTCTGCACTCGGGTTGCTGCTATTAATGCCGGGCCCCACCAACACGCTGCTGTTGCGCTCGGGCTTGCTCACCGGGTTCAGGCGCGCCTGGCCACTGAGCCTGCTGGAGTGCCTGGCGTACCTGCTGCAGATATCCTTCTGGGGCTACCTGCTCAGCCATCTGGGCGACAGCGCGCCTTGGGGGCTGAAGCTCGTGCAGTTCGCTTCGGTATGTTATTTGATCAGGACTTCGTACCTGCTGTGGTGCAATCCCGACGAAACACTCAAATCCGCGCCTGAAGCCCGCGTATCCCGGCTCCACTTCTTTTTGCTGACATTGATCAACCCCAAGGGCTTGCTGATCGTCTCGTTTATCGTCCCGATGCAGACATTTGCCGACTTGAGCCTTTATATGCAGTTTGTCGCGCAATTCACGCTGGTGGTGATACCGGTGGGGTGCACCTGGGTGTTGTTCGGTGCTCGCATCAAAAGGGGCGAATACACCTGGTTGACGCCGCACACGATCAACCGCACGGCCTCTGTGGTTATCTGCGTGTTTACGCTGGCGATCCTGTCGCGGCTGGCGGGCAGCCTGATCAGCACCGGCGGCGTGCTTTAGTCCCGCCAGGCGGGGCTGGCACTTTGCCACAAGTCAAGGCATGCTAGCCGCCCTCCGGGCGTCCGGCTTATAGTGCACGTCGCGCGCCAGTCCAGCCAAACCGCAGGATCACAGCTTGTCCAAAGTCACGCCGCCAACTCCCCTGCGCGCCGCTCATATAGCGCCGGGAGCGCCCCTGCACGGCACCCTCAAGGGCGCATTGGCGACGCTTGTCCTTATGCTGCTCGCGTTATTGTTCTGGCAACTGCTGGACCAGTTGCAGCAAAACCAGAAGAACCAGCAGCAATACACCATCGACTACAGCGCCGACCTGGCTGAACAGATCAGCCTGAACATGGCCCTCAGCGCAAAGATTGCCCTGAACCTGCTGCCGATGGTCGAGCCACCGCGTGACAGCGAACAGCAACAGGCCTTGATGCGGACCTTGCAACGTTCGCTGCCGGAACTGCGCAGCATCGCCCTGCTTGCCCCCAGCGGCGCGATGATCAGCGACAGTGCCAGCGACAGCCAGGACAGCGCCTGGCTCGAAGAACTGGTGCAACGCAGCCACGGCCAGTCTTATTACCTGAGCAACAGCAACGACGGCACCCTCATCTATCTACTGTTGCATCAGCCCAGTGGCGGCTCACGGATGTATTGGGCGCTGCGCCTGGCCCCCAACTACCTGACCAACCTCACCCGCCAGGACGGCCAGGGCCAGCGCCCGATGTGGGCCATCGAGAACCGCATCAACCATCGCGTGGTCAGCCGCGACAGCGGCATGCCCGCGCAGTGGGCGTCTGCATTGACCCCGGACGAACTGAATAAAAGCGTGCTGATCACGCCGTTGAGCAAAAGCGACTGGCAACTGCGCGGGCTGTTCGACCGCAGCGCGGTGCTGGAGCAACTGCTGCCGGCCTTCATCGGCAAATGCCTGCTGGGCCTGGCGTTCTCGTTGATCCCGGTGATCGTGCTGCTGAACATGCGCCGCCGTCAGCGCCAGGTGCATGAGGGGCGGCGGCGCTACCAGGATATTTTCGAAGGCACCGGCGTGGCCCTGTGCGTGCTGGACCTGTCGGGGCTGAACGCGTTCTTCGACAAGACGCGGCTGGAGACCCGCGAGCAGCTGCACGCCTGGCTGCAGCACAACCCCAGCGAGCGCCAGCAACTGCTCAAGGAACTGCGCGTCACCGAGGTCAACCAGGTGGCGGTCAGCCTGTTGAACGTAGGTTCCTGCGAGCAGGCCTGGGAACGCCTGATCGATGACTGCCCACGCAACGCCACGTCCATCGGTTACCAGATACTCGAAGCCGTGCTGACCCGACAAAGCCAGTTGGAGCTGGAAATCCAGCTCAAGGACGTGGTCGGCAACGAGCAGTACCTGTGGCTGGTGATGCGCCTGCCCGAGCAGCAGGACGATTTCAAGGCGGTGATCCTCAGCATCAGCGATATCACCAGCCGCAAGCTGATCGAACTGTCGCTGGTGGAACGCGAGAGTTTCTGGTCGGATGTGGTGCGCACCGTGCCCGACCACCTGTATGTGCAGGATGTAATCAGCCAGCGCATGATTTTCAGCAACCACCATCTGGGCCACACCCTCGGCTATAACAAGGCCGAATTGCAGCAAATGGGCGAGTACTTCTGGGAAATCCTGCTGCACCCCGAAGACGCCGAGCATTACCACGACTTGCGCCAGCAACAGCGCCAGGTCGGCTATACCACCCAACTGCAATGCCAGTTGCGCTTCCGTCACCGCAATAATGAATGGCGGCGCTTCGATATCCGCGAACAAGCCCTGGCGCGGGACAAGACCGCGCAGATCACCCGCATCATCGGCGTGGCCAAGG
>Ga0065714_10002247_pt1 | contig 35975 bp, 46 predicted proteins | sample MisRhiReplicate2_FD_59101 | JGI IMG/M metagenome (GOLD analysis project Ga0065714, IMG submission 59101) | Miscanthus rhizosphere microbial communities from Kellogg Biological Station, MSU, sample Rhizosphere Soil Replicate 2: eDNA_1 v2... | ecosystem: Host-associated > Plants > Roots >... | reverse complement strand
TAAACTCCCCACCTCCCAGCCTCACCCATCTCAGAACCGCCAATGCCCCTAATCGCCGCCACACCCGCCCCGCTCTCCCGCCGCTTCTCCGTCGCCCCGATGATGGATTGGCACGGTTAATCCTATAGGCCGCTAAATCTCTGGCCTCCAGCATCATCAAGAAACGCGCGTACCATTTTCGTACCACCCATTTTCTTTTTCCCCCCAGGCAGGACAAGCGACGTTCCTCTCGCATAGTCGGCACACACGCCTGTCGCTCCAATCCCAAGCACTCCCTACAAGCGTTTCCGTGCGGGCAACAACGACTTGCGCGAGAGTGTTTCTTCGTCATTCGCATGAGTAAGTGGTGAGGCCATCGGCTATACCGCCTGATAGGTGATGCCCTTTTTTCGGGAACGGCATCGGAAAAAGGTAATTTTGGTAAGCTGAACGATCAATCCGGCTGAGAGCCTTGATTTCACTGGCCTGCAAAGGATCGGCACAAGGTAATATTTGAGTAATTTAGAGGTAAGGTAATTACCTTTTAAGGAAGTAATTTTTCTTTCTATACACTCCTTATAAATCAGTCACTTACAGACATATTACCTTTTTAATTACTCAAAATTACTTTCTGAAGTAAGCCAGCAAAGCCAATGAATACGGGGCTTTCACCGGTGTTCCGATATTCGAATTACCACATTACTTTTTTCCGATGGTGTTCCTGAAAACACGCATCGAATGGTTTCGTCTACATGCCTCCCGCTTTGCCAGATCTGCCCTATCAAACGGCCCACCCTTCGCAGGGATCCGCAGGCTTTTTGACTCTCGGAACCACCACTACATCGCCCGGCCTTGGCCGCGCCTGACCAGGTGCAGGACTGCGGAAAAAAAGACCCATTTAGCCCGCAGGCGAGGTGGGGGGACGACGGCGCGCGCTGATGAATATCCCATCCGAGAGCAGCTATCCATCAACGCACGAGGTTCGATGGATGCCGCGCAGGGAGGCGACATCTGTCCACCTACAAAGGAGATGACATCAGAAAGCCACATTGGTATTGTGCAAGCGGGCCTATAGACAGATTTTTTATCGCGAATCGCGATATGTGACATCAAGGGTGGCAGGTATTGCCCCTACATAGCTTTTGCAATCTCACCATTCAGAGATTCATTGACATTTGCAAATGAGTGTCTATAGGCCCACCACTTAACTTATGGAATGATCCATGTCCAGGTTGGCAAAGCTAAGGAAGGCATCTAGCCTAAGCGATCTAGCGCACATACTAGAAGTACCTGCAAAGTCAATTTCTTACTTATTGTATATACGATCGAAAAGCAGTTTATACACAGAGTTTGAGATACCTAAAAAGACAGGCGGCGCCAGAACTATACTGGCTCCATGCGTGGAGCTGAAATACTTACAAAAGCAGGTCGCAACACTTCTTCAAGATTGTAGCGATGAAGTTGACAAAGCAATAGCAGCAAAAAAATCCATATTAATTAAATACAAATCCCCAAAAAAAACCGCCCTTTCCCATGGATTTAAGCCTGGTTACTCAATAGTTACAAACGCGGTCACTCACCGAAATAGAAATCTAGTGTTGAACATCGATTTAAAAGATTTTTTCGGGAGTATTCACTTTGGACGCGTTAGGGGCTTCTTCTTAAAGAATGAAAACTTTAAACTCGACCCAAAAGTTGCAACTGTCCTAGCTCAAATTGCATGCTTTAATAACGCTCTACCTCAGGGTAGTCCATGCTCACCAATCCTATCTAATCTTATTGCACACATATTAGATCTACGCTTGGCAAAATTAGCACTTACTGAAAAATGTAATTACTCCCGTTACGCTGACGACATTACCTTCTCCACAAACAAAAAAGCTTTTTCTAATAATCTTGCAAGATGCATTGATCCAGACGCACATTTATGGGTTGCGGGCACCACGCTTGAACACACAATCAAATCCTCTTGGTTTGAAATAAACCCAAAAAAGACGCGACTGCAGTATAGAGATTCAAGACAAACAGTGACGGGATTGGTAGTCAACTCAAAAGTTCATGTTCGTGCTGAATATCATCGAACAGCAAAGGCAATGGCTCATCGTCTATTTCACACTGGTAGCTTCGAATTATTAAAAGCAGACAAAATTGGTCCAGCAAAAAAAATCGCTGGCAGCCTACACCAATTAAATGGCATATTTAGCTTCATTTACTTGATTAACGAGTACAACAGAAAGCTGCGAGCAAAAAACCCATTAAACCCAGCCTTTACGGCCGCCCCGGAAAAACTGAAAGCCATTGAACAATCACATAGAAAATTTATCTTTTATAAAGACTTCTATGCCAGCACAACCCCCACTATTATTTGCGAGGGAAAAACCGATAATATTTATCTGCACGCCGCAATTTACAGCTTATCAGCTAAATACCCACAACTTGTAGAAACCTCAGCTGACGGATCAAAAAAACTTAAGATAAAGCTATTCAAATACACAGATCAAATAAAGCGCTTGATGGGGTTAACCGGTGGCTCTGGAGAGCTGATGAAGTTCATGTCTAGCTTCACGAAAGAGTGTGCCTTTTTTAAAGCGCCGAACGGAATGAAGCCGGTGATCATGGTGATTGACAATGATCACGGAGCGAGTGACATATACACCAAAATTCAAGCAATAAAGAAACTCCGCTCAAAACCGGATGGAAGCGACGAACTACACTACATCGGCCAAAATCTTTATGTTCTACCTACCCCTTTGGGCAAGGAAAAACACAGTATGATTGAAGACCTTTTTGACCCCACACTTCTTAAAACGGTGCTAGATGGAAAAACATTCAACCCATCCGACAAATCCAACTCTGCAACTGAATACAGCAAGAATCACTTCTCTAAATATGTCGTTAAAGCAAACCAAAAAACAATCGACTTTTCCGGCTTTGAACCACTACTAAACTCTATAGTTAAAATCATTACCAACCATGGAAAAATATTTGCCCCATAAGTCCTGATTAATATATTTTCTTCAAAAGACGCAAACCACTACATTACACATTAAAAATTTGCAGAATGCATGCACACTTAGACCCAACAACTACTAAGTAGCCATATCGACAAGACAGCTTTTACTTCAACTCTCGCCACACTCTAAGCCACTTAACTTGTATAAGTTAAACTGAATAACCTCCTCCCCTACCCAATCATTTAGCTGAAGCATTCGCGTCTGAATAGGTTCCAACTCATTGGCAGCATAAATCTGCGCCGCCTCCCGAATCGATCCAAACCCACCCGCATTCTGCGGAACGATGCCCATCAACTGCGGCGGAATGCGCAGGCTGGCCAAAACGTCATCCCGCGTCTGATTCTTGATCGAGTTGAATTCATCCTTCGCCGCCACCTCGCTCACCGGGATCAGTTGAATCCCGTCCTTCTTGCCGGTCGGCGAGTAAACAAACAGATTCCGGAAATTCCCCGGCCCCTTCGACTCCTTCAGTGCCTTGCGCAACGCATCGATGTCCGCCTCGGTCTGCGCCGCGTCCGTCATGTACAAGATGAACCCCGCATGGCTGCCATTCTCGTAGTACTTACGTCGGAACAGCGTCGCCGACTCGTTCAGCAACGCCGACTGCAACGCGCTGATCCACTCCGGCAGCCCATAAATCTCCTGATGCAGATCCGCCTCCCGCAGATGAAAAATGCTGTCCGGCTCAAAGGCATGTTCATCCTTCCACCCGCGCACCTGGTAGAACTGCCCATCCGGCCCGGCGCGCATGTACTTGGCCAACGGAGTTTCCAGCTTACGCACCCCTCCCAACCGCGAGCGTCGGCCCTCAAGGTACCCATTGCCCAGGCACAGGAAGTCCAACGCAAACTGCTCAAACGAAGCCCGCGACAGCAGCGGATGCGGGATAAATGTCTTGCTCAACAGGTTGCGCTTGAACATCAACCCCGAATGCAGGTGCACGCTCGCCCCCACTGATCGGGCCAGCCCATCCAGCGAAAGCGGCGGCTCATACCACCGCCCGTTGAACCAGCACTCCAGGTAATCGAACACCTCCCGACCGCCCAGGACCGGTGTCGGCTCGCCGAAGGAAAAAACCTGAGTCCCGGCACCGGTGGCGGGCGTAGTTGCGGGCAACATCTGGTTGGCCATTTGTTCGGTCATCAATAAATCTCCATGCGCCCGGTGTTGGCAGTGGTCTGCCCCTCAAGCGGTTCGTGGTGCAATGCGTGAAAGAGCGCCCAGGCCAGATCGGCGTGGCCGGTATTGTCGTTGCGGCCGGCGGTATAGGTGTATTGGCGTCCGCCGGCGGTGACGGTCTTGCGAATCGCCATCAGCGACTGGGCCATGTCGGTCCAGCCGGCATCGAATTCGAGCCGGCCCTTGTGGATCACGTCATAGGCTTTGAGCACCAGGCGGGTTTTGACTTCGGGGGAGTAGCTAAACGTGGTCACCGCCGGGAAGAACTGGCGCACCAGCTGCGCCACACCGCTGCCCAGTCCTGTCACGTCGATGCCGATGTAGGTCACCCAGTAACGGTCGCAAACGCTCTTGATGAACGTGGCCTGCGCGGCGAAGTCCATTCCCCGGAACTGGTGGCGTTCAAGGATGCGGAACTTGCCACCTGGCACCAGTGACGGCGCGATCACGACCATGCCGGAACAGTCGCCGGTCTCGGCCGGGTCGTAACCGATCCAAACTTGACGGTCGCCGAACGGACGCATGGCAAACGGTTTGTAGTCCTCGGCCCATTCGACCCAACTGTCCACCATGCACGACTGCAAAAGGTTCAGCGGAAAGATGCTCGCGCCGTCGTCGACGAACTCGCACATCAGCAAATTGGCGAATGCCTCGGGGCTGTACTCGCGGCGCAGCTCCTCGATGTCGAACAGGTCGCAACCGCCCCGCTCCGCGTCCAGGATCGTGACGATCTGCCGCCACAACCGATCCTCACAGAATCGCCCCTGCTGGAGAGCGCCGTGGGACACGTCCACCTTCGTATGCTGCGCGGCAGGCTTGCCTTTGTTGAAGCGCTCGCCCGTCCAGAAGGTGTACGCCTCGTGGGCCATGCTCGACGGGGTGGAGAAGTAGGTTTTGCGCCACTTCTTGTGCATCGCCATGCCCGAGGCGACCTTGTTCAGCTCCTCGAACTTGAACGTCCAGAAGAACTCATCGAAGTAGAAATTGCCGTGGTAGCCCTGGGCTGTACGCGCGTTAGTACCGAGGAAAAACAGCTCGGCGCCGTTGGGCAGAACAATGGGATCGCCAGTCAGCTCGACGCCGATAATCTCGCGGCAGAACGCCTGAATGTAGCCCCGGAACAGGTAGGCCTGGTTCTTCGAAGCCGACAGGAAAATCTGGTTGCGCCCGGTGTCCAGCGCATCGATGAACGCCTCGCGTGCGAAGTAGTAAGTCGCACCGATCTGCCGGCTCTTGAGAATGACGCGGGTGCGCTGATTGCCAGCCCGGTACCAGTCTTTCTGATAGTCGAAACAGCCATCGATGAAGGCCTCGCGCAGCAGCTCGATCTGGTCTTCATCAATCTCGTTTTTGACCGCCTTTTTCTTCGGCTCGGCGTTGCGCTTGGCCAGGTTCGGGTTGAGGTCGGTTTCGGTACCGCCCCCCTGAAAGCGCTGGATCCGCGCTTGGCGCTCCAACTGCCGGTGCAGCAGGTCGATCTCTTTGAAGTCGCCGCCGCTTTTTCCCTCCTTGAGGATCAGTTGCACCAACCGCGCTTCCAGCGCCCCGCCGATGCGTTCGACGTTGTCCGCCCGGTCCCACTCATCGCGAGCCTTCCAGCTGTGTAGCGTTTTTTCCTTTTCGCCCGTAGCCTCGGCAATCTCGCAGATACGCCAACCCATCCAGTAGAGAAACTTGGATTGGCGGCGCGGGTCGATAGGCAGCAGTTCGGTCGTAGTCATGGCCGCGATGCTGCCGCCCGCGCCCGCGACTCAATAGCACCGCCCCTTGTACTGCTCTTCCCTACAGTCCCGCCTGATTGCCGCAACTCGCGCGCGTCACGACCATGCCCTTCATCGCAACGCACTGCTCACCCAACAGCAGGCGCCCCAAGCAATGAGGATTCCCGGCATGAAGAAATTTCGCAGCAACTGGTTCCGCGTCGCCGTAGAGGGCGCTACCTCAGACAAGCGCACCATCAAACGCAGCTGGCTGGAACAGGCTGCGAAGAACTTCAACCCGTCCACCTATGGCGCCCGCATTTGGCTGGAGCATTACCGCAGCGTGCTGCCCGACAGTCCGTTCAAGGCCTACGGCGACGTGCTGGCAGTGAAGACCGAAGAAGTGGACATGAACGGCCAGAAGAAACTGGCGTTGTTCGCCCAGGTTGAGCCGACGCCTGAACTGATCGCCATGAACAAGGCGAAGCAAAAGATTTACACCTCCATCGAAATCGACGACAGCTTTTCCGATACGGGTGAGGCGTACATCGTTGGTCTGGCGGTGACCGACTCGCCTGCCAGCCTGGGTACCGACGTCCTCGCGTTCTCCGCTCAAAAGCCCGAAGCCAATCCGTTCAAGGATCGCCATTACTCCGCGACCTCGATGTTCACCGAGGCGGTCGAAACCGAACTGACATTCGAAGAGATCGAGGAAAGGCCGAGCATCGGCGCCCAGCTTTTCAGCAAGGTGCAAAACCTGCTCAAAGGCAAACAGACCAAGGACGACAGCGAGTTTTCCCAGATCAGTGATGCCGTCGAAGCCGTCGCCGAACACGTCAAGGACCTGCCGGACCAACTGACCGCCGAGAAGAAATTCTCCGCTGGCCTGAGTACCCGACTGGATCAATTGAGCAAGGACTTCACCGAGTTGAAGACCAAGCTGTCCACCACCCAAGACCACAACCAAAAGACGCGCCCTCCGATTACCGGCGGCGATAACTCGGTCGTGACCGACTGCTGACAGTCAGCCCCACCAAAGCCCCGAAAAACGAAGGACGATCACCATGCGTAACGACACACGAGTTCTGTTCAACGCTTACCTGCAACAGCTTGCTCAGCTGCACGGCGTGAGCGACGTCACCACCAAATTCACCGCCGCACCGAGCGTTGCCCAGACGCTGGAAACGCGTATTCAGGAATCCAGTTCGTTCCTCAGCTCGATCAACATCTACGGCGTGTCCGAGCAGTCCGGCGAGAAGATCGGCATCGGTATCGACGGTACTATTGCCAGCACCACCGACACCACTGTGAAGGATCGCGAACCCCGTGACCCGAGCAGCCTGGACAATCGTGGGTACACCTGCACGCAAACCAACTTCGACACCGGCCTGCGTTACCAGAAGCTGGATCAGTGGGCGAAGTTCAAAGACTTCCAGGCGCGTATCCGCGACGCGATCATCAAAGCCCAGGCACTCAACCGGATCATGATCGGCTGGAACGGCACCAGCCGTGCCGCCACGTCAAACCCGGCCACCAACCCGCTGTTGCAGGACGTCAACATCGGTTGGTTGCAAAAAATGCGCACCGAAAACGAAGCCCGCGTTATGGCCGAGGTAGCGGCTGGCAGCGGCAAGATCGAAATCGGAGCCGGTAAGGACTTCGAAAATATCGATGCGCTGGTTGTCAGCATGGTCAACGAATTTATTGACCCGTGGTATCAGGAAGACACGGATCTGGTGGTCATCTGCGGCCGTCAGCTGTTGGCAGACAAATACTTCCCGATCATCAACAAAACGCAGGCACCGACCGAAATGCTCGCTGCCGACATCGTGACTAGCCAGAAACGTCTGGGCAATCTGCCGGCCGTGCGCGTGCCGCACTTCCCACCCAACGGCCTGCTGGTAACTCGCCTCGATAACCTGTCGATCTACTGGCAGGAAGGAACCCGCCGCCGCACCGTCGTGGACAACGCCAAGCGCGACCGCATCGAAAACTTCGAATCGGTCAACGAAAGCTATGTGATCGAAGACCTTGGCTGTGCAGCCATGGCCGAAAACATCACCCTGGCTTGAGGATGCCGATCATGACCAATCCTTGCCGTCGTCATTTTCAACGCGTCACTGCCGCCAAGGAGGCGGCAGCCGTTGAACCCACTCAAACCATGGCCGGCGCCACGGCTTACGAACATCAGCTGAACCAATTGCTGCAAGATCGCCTGCGCCTGAAACAGGTGCAGTCGAACCAAGGCAAGGCCGAACTCAAACGTCAGCTCCTGCCTGAGTACATCCCCTACGTGCAAGGCGTGCTGGACGCCGGCCAAGGCGCCCAAGACGAAGTGCTGACCACCATCATGGTCTGGCGCTTCGATGCCGGCGACTTCACCGGCGGCCTCGACATCGCCCAGTACGTGCTGCAACACAAGATGGTCATGCCGGACCGCTTCGCCCGCACGTTGGGCTGTCTGGTCGCCGAAGAAGTCGCGACCGCCGCATTCAAGGCGCAGAAGGTTGGCGAACCGTTCGACCTGGCCATCCTGCACCGCACCGCTGAACTGACTGACGCCGAAGACATGCCCGACCAGGCACGCGCCAAGCTATTCCTTGCCCTGGGCCGCGCAACGCTGGAAAGCATCACCGACGAGCATCCCGGCCAACCCGGTCAGGTGCAAGCCGGCATCGACCTGTTGAAAAGAGCCATCGACCTGCACGACGCCTGCGGTGGCAAGAAGGATCTGGAGCGGGCCGAACGCCTGCTCAACAAAATCGCTGCCACTGGCAGCTAACCGAGCGTCCCCACGCACCCCGCCGGCTCGGGGAGGATCGGCCAGGCCGCTCCTCCTGAACGTGAAGCCCCGACCACCGGCGACCTACAACAGAGCGCAGATTCATGAGCGGATTCGTAGCGGGCGGCAGCGGTACTACGGCCCCCAGTGGCCACATCAACACCGACCCTTTCTGGCCATCGATCGACCTCGACGACGTGCGCGGTACCTTGCGCATTGACTCCAGCGTCACACCGATCCGTCTGGAAACCGCGACCATCGCCGCCGCCATCAGTGTGAACCGCGAGTTCGCCACATGGCGCCGCGCCAAACAGGCCGAAGGCTATGCCACCCTCACGGACGTACCGGCCGAGCAAATCGAGGACAAGTCTGAACTCGTTCACCTCTACCAACGAGCGATCTATGCCGCGACCGGAGCGGAGATCTGCGAGCGTTACCGCTCCTATGACAGCACCAACAGCGGCAACCAGAATGCCGGAGAGCTGACCCCGAGCATCGACGAATTACGCCGCGACCAACGCTGGGCCGTGCGCGACTTCCTCGGCCTCGGCCGCACCACCGTGGAGTTGATCTGATGGCCGTCAGCATCCGCGCCCAGCAGAACGACACCGTCGATGCTCTGTGCTGGCGTCACTACGGCCGAACCGCTGGCGTCACCGAAGCAGTACTCGAAGGCAACCCCGGCCTTGCCGACCACGGCCCGACCTTGCCGCAAGGCCTCCTGGTGCAAATGCCAGAAGCCCAAGCCGCCGCCCCACAACGGCAGATGGTGAACCTATGGGACTGAACCGCCCGCACCGCGCCCTTGAACCCAACCACTCTGGATCATGGAATGAAACGCATGCCTGACCGTCCCGACACCTGGGCTTGGCTCGCCGCCTGGCTCGAACAGAACTGGCCCACCTTATATGCCGGCTTGTTGGCTTTGGTCATCGCCGGCCTTCGCGTCATTTACGGTGGTGGTACCTGGCGCCGGATGCTGATCGAGGCGCCGCTCTGCGGTGCCCTCGCCGTTTCCGTCAGCCACGGGCTGTCGCTGCTGGGGATACCCGTCTCGACCGCGCCATTCTTCGGCGGCGCCATCGGTCTGCTGGGAGTCGAAGGTACCCGCGCCGCAGCAAGGAAGTTTTTCACCCGCAAGGTAGAACAGCTTTGAGCGCCCTATTTCACCAAAGAGGCAGCATGAAAAGTACGCACGAAACGCTTGTGCAACGAGTCGAGCAACTTGAGAAATTCCGGGCAGAAGTTCTGACAATTTGCGAGAGCGGCAAGCACCGAATCAAGCACACACAATTACAGATGTGCAGCTTTCTCGATCGCCTCAAGAGCCAGGCGCTTGAAGCGGAACGCTCCAAATGCCCAGACAACTCAGAAGTGCTGCAGATCGAAGCCGACGCCCGCCGCATCTACGAGAGTTGGGCGGACAAGCCAGGCTTTGTACCTTGGGAGGCCGGCGGAAACTCGGCCATGCAGGAGGTCGCAAGAGCCGAGGCTAGGCGGCTTTGCTCCAAGGCATCCAGCAATAACCTACCCACCTGCTGAGGGCCAACGCATGACCACTATTTTACGTCATGGGGATCGCTCCCAAGCGGTGCGTATCCTGCAAAAGAACCTCAACCAACACGGCGCCAAGCTGGAAATCGACGGTGATTACGGCGATGCCACCGAAGCCGCCGTGCGCGATTATCAGCTCAAAGTCGGGCTGGTCGTAGACGGCGTCGCCGGCAACAAGACGCAGGCCGCACTCGCCGGTAATGACTGCCAGCAATTGCTGAGAAACGCCGATCTGATCAGCGCGGCTGAGTGCCTTGGCGTGCCACTGGCAAGCGTCTACGCAGTCAATGAAGTCGAGTCGAAGGGCAATGGTTTCCTCGACAACGGCAAGCCGGTGATTCTGTTCGAAAGACACATCATGTATCGCCAACTGTCGAAGGTTCGGCATGAAGGCGACGATCCGGCAGCGCTGAAACTACACGCCGACCAGTTGGCGGCGACCAACCCTGCAATCGTCAATCCGAAATCGGGTGGCTATGCCGGCGGCAGCGCCGAACACCAGCGCCTGGCAACCGCTCGCTTGATCGATGACACCGCCGCACTGGAATCCACGTCTTGGGGTGCGTTCCAGATCATGGGCTTTCACTGGCAGCGCCTGGGCTATAGCAGCGTGCAGGCTTTCGTCGCTGCCATGAGCGCCAGCGAGTCGCAGCAGTTCGATGCATTCGTCCGCTTCATCGAGACCGACCCGGTGCTGCACAAGGCGCTGAAGGGCCGCAAGTGGGCCGAGTTTGCCAAGCTGTACAACGGACCGGATTACCAGCGAAACCTGTACGACATCAAACTCCAACGCGCCTACGAACGGCACGACGACTGCGGTTGTGGGCAGGCGGTGGCAGCATGATCGACTTCGACGCGGTGCAGCGGCTGAATGTCCAAGACGGCGATTTGCTGGTAGTGCCGGAGGACAGCGATCAGCAGGACATGGTGCAGCTGCGCGATGCGCTCCGAATCCAGAATCCTCAACGCAAAGTCATCATCATTCGTGGCCCGATCCAGCACATGGATATCGGCGACATGAATCAGCTCGGCTGGTACCGGGCGTGAGCGTCCTGCGGCAGGCCTTGCTCGGTGTTGCATTGCTTGCAGCGCTGGGGCTGCTGATCTGGAGCCAGGAGCTGCGCATCAGCGGGGCGAACAAAGACACGCAACTGGCCGAGCAGGACGCCAGCCGCGCCCGAGAACAAGCAGAACGCAACCTAGCGAATGCCAACGCGTTACGCGACACCCTGCAACTGGAACGCAACGCCCAGGCCAACCTGCGCACGCAACAGGATCAACTACGCCAAGGCCTGGCAAAGCGCGAACTCACCATCGAGGCTCTGAAACGTGAAAACGCCGATCTACGCAATTGGGCTGCCCAGCTTTTGCCTGATGCTGCTCGCCGGCTGCGCGAGCGCCCCGCCTTCACCGGCGCCGACGCTTATCGTCAGTGGCTGTCCGGCCGTGGTGCCGTGCACGTTACCGGCGACCAGCCCGCGCAGTAACGGTGATCAACTGACCGATCAGGACCGTGTCGAAGCCGCTTGGGCAGACTGTGCGAGCCAGGTGGATATGGTTTACCAACACCAACAGGCCCGACCATGAACAAACCAGACAGCCTGAAAGCGCACCTGCTCGCCACCGTGGCCGAACTCAAGCATAACCCCGACAGATTGTTGATCTTCATCGACAACGGCAAGATCCGTTGCACAGCTGCGCACACCCTCTCGTTTGAGTACAGCTTTGACCTACAGGTCATCCTCACCGACTTCGCCGGCCACCCCGACAGCGTCATGTTGCCGCTGCTCGGCTGGCTGAGCGTCCACCAGTCCGAACTGCTGGAGAACCTGAGCAAGGCCTCAGACGGCATTCAGTTCGAGGCCGATATCCTCGACAACAGCAAGGTCGATATGAGCCTGACGCTTCCGCTGACTGAACGGGTGGTGGTGAGCAAGGACGACCAGGGCAACACCACCATCTGCCATCCCGGAGAGCCACTGCGGTCTGCTGACTTTCTTGATCCGAACTGGATACCAGGTGCGCAGGGTACCGGGAGCGAATGGGTGCTGCAGAAATGACAAACAGACTGGAAGCGCTCGAAGATTGGGCGGCGGGATTGCTTGGGCAGCTTGAGCCGGAATCGCGCCACAGGCTGGCCCGCAGTCTCGGTCAAGCGATACGACACAGCCAGCAGCAACGAATCATTGCCCAGCAGAACCCGGATGGCAGCAAGTATGTGCCGCGCAAACAACGCAACCTACGTGGTAAGCAGGGACGAGTGAAACGGAAAGTGAAGATGTTCCAAAAGCTGCGCACGGCGACCTTCCTGAAAGTTCAGGGTGACGGCAACGCTATCAGCATTGGATTCGCAGGCCGTATTGCACGTATTGCCCGAGTGCACCAATACGGCCTGCGAGACCGTGCCGAGAGCGGAGCAGCCCAAGTGAAATATGCCCAACGTGAAATTTTGGGCTTTGCTCCCGGCGACCTTGATTCAATACGAGATGAGCTATTAGCACACCTCAGCAAAGAGCTGAGTTTTTAAAGCGCTCCTGTTCCCCTGAACGTCAATAGATGGCATAAAGCAAGCTTTTGCATCAAAAAGCCACTACAAGGGAATAGCAATGGAGCGTGATGACACGGCAGTTGAAGTCAATGTAAACTTCACCAGCGAAGAGATAAATAATAATATCGAGATAATCGAAGTAAAATACCAAACCACCTATACCGAAGATACTCACTACCTACTTATTGAGACCAAACTGAAATCGAGCACTTGGTCTCTACAAGGTATTCCGAATTCAAGTGCCCGTATAACAGTCAGGGCCACTTATCTCTACGGAAGCCGTGGTGGTGTCAGATCAGGTCAATTTATCAGTGAGATGGGGGGAGAACTCAATTACAGTCGAAGGTCCGTAAAGCTGACGAACGGATCAGTTATGATTGATGGGAGCATGCGTGGACTACATGTAGGCACATATCTATTCCACAAGATTGTTTCATGGGCAAAACAGTTCGATCCCTCTTTTACCGTTGTACCCATATCAGTAATCTCCGGAGATGCAGATGGGGAGAACAAAGATCGCCGAAATAAGCTCTACACAAACTCAGGAATACGATTCATCTGGGAAGGTGCTGAGGGTATGGGAGGTCAATCCGACCCTACTCTAAAAATCTCCGAGCTTATACCTTATGCAAACTGGCCCAACATAACCAGAAACCATGGCCTGAGTGCTCTAGATAACATATGGCGGGATTTTTCGACACTAAAAGAAAAATCACGCGGACTTAGGGCATCTAAGAGATATTACCGGAGAGAATACGAAACTATTAGAGCACGCCTGCGTGCTATCGCAGGTTTCCTAAATTTCCCTGGATACATTTTTTGTATCTTGCTTGGGCTGGCCATCGGAAGAGCTCTAGGGTGGTATCAAGGATTTTAAAAAGCTCCTCACCGCTCTCATGTAATCAAAAGAATTACAACTTGCTACTGCTGCGGTCACGCACACATGGCGCCACCATCGGCGCCATGAACGACTTAGCCACCCTCGCCCGCCTAATCGAAAATCTCATCCGCCTCGGCACCATCGCTGCCGTCCAGATGAAGCCAAGAGCGTGCAAGTCAAAACCGGATCCCTCATCACCGGCTGGCTCTTATGGATAGCCGCACTTGCTGGCGCCGACCGCAAGTGGAAGTTTCCCTCCATCGACGAGCAAGTCATCCTGTTCAGTCCATCCAACCAGCTGAGTAATACGAACAAAACGTTATTCTTAGTTTAACCGAAAAACATCCAATTCTAATTAGGGATCATCCACTAATTTATTTCGCGCAACTAAAATCGTTTTACAAATACAAAACCTTTCAATTCAGCAGCCACACACCAACAAGCACCTCCTGTTCTCAGAAGGTCACCTTATAGACTTTCTATGCAAATATGGAAGCGAGAATTTTTCCGCCTTCTCTCTAGCCTCATAAACCGAGAACAGTATTTCATTATGTTTTTGAGGATCAAAGCTGGCAAACAAAGATCGCAACCTCATCACATCTTCAGACTGAGGATGCGGAGTATTCGTGCGGTCTTCTATAACAGTAAGATATTCATTAATTAGGACTATTGGTTTAGCTAAAGCTTTTTCATATGGATTATACGCCCCTAAAACCTTTGACCCCAACAAAACGCGCGCCCTTAACAAGGCATCGGAAAACTCTCGCAAAGAGCTTACATATATATCTAAACGCGCACGATATGCGCCAGACTCACTTAAAAATAGACGTTCGTACTCAGTAGTATGAAATCGCTCCTCATCACTAAAAACCCTCGCCTCAGAAGCCGCTAATGGATATAAGCACCGCGCAGCAGCCCTTGATATTGAGTGACTTTGATAGACCAATTCCTTCACCACTTCGTACACTTCCTTACCAACGAGGTCTCTCTTCCAGACTCTCAATCCGTATATAGCCATACCGGCCGTTATAGCTGCCGCAAGTGCTATAACACCATCTTTCAAAACTGGCATATACAAGACCAGTGTAGAAGCATCGAAACCCATATCACCCCCTTCCAAAAATACTCAATGTCACATGGTGCACAAAAAATTGGGATTCCACCACACAGCGACGTAACGTCGTGGGCAGTATCATTCAAACGATTTGTACACGACATCCTTACAGAACTATCTAACTGCGGTTCTTCGCGCGTACAGCCACCATTGGCGCCATGAACGATTTAGCCACCCTCGCCCGCCTGATCGAAAACCTCATCCGCCTCGGCACCATCGCTGCCGTCCAGATGAAGCCCCCGCGTGTGCAGGTCAAAACCGGCACCCTCACCACCGGCTGGCTCCCATGGATTGCCGCCCGTGCCGGAGCCGATCGGGAGTGGAATCCGCCAACTATCGACGAGCAAGTCATCCTATTCAGCCCTTCCGGCCAGCTCGGCAATGGCATCGTCCTGACAGGCCTGTTCAGCGACAATATCCCGGCCAACGGCGACCGCGAAGGACTGCACCGAACGACCTACCGCGACGGCACCGTCATCGAGTACGACAGCGTCGCCCACCACCTAAATGCCACCCTGGCCGAAGGCGGCACCACCAATCTGACGAGTACGGGCGGCATCCACATCGTCGGCCCGATCACCCATGAGGGCGACTACACCCAGACCGGCAACCAGAACATCACTGGTCTGGTCACCGTGTCCGAAGATGTCATCGCGGCCGGTATCAGCCTGGTGAAGCACCTGCACGGCGGTGTAATGCCCGGCGGTGCGAAGACGGAGAAGCCGGTATGAACCGAGAAACCGGCGCAGCCCTCGGCCTGGTCGAACACATCGCCCAGTCCATCACCGATATCCTGACCACTCGCATCGGCACCCGCGTCATGCGCCGCCAATACGGCAGCCTGCTCCCTGAGTTGGTGGATCAGCCGTTTAACGACTTCACCCGCTTGCAGGTCTACGCCGCCACCGTCATGGCCCTGATGCGCTGGGAAACCCGCATCAGCCTCAGCCGTATCCAGTTCATCGGTGCGAACCTTCAGGGTCAGGCGTCGCTGGAGTTTGAAGGCACCATCGTCGACAACAATCAGCCGCTGAGCCTGAGCGTGCCTCTGCAACTGGGGGGCAGTGTATGAATACTTTCGTCGCCATCGACCTTGGCCAACTGCCGGCGCCGCAGATCGTCGAACAGATCGACTACGAGCAGATCCTCGCCGAGCGTAAGGCCTACGCCGTCAGTCTTTGGCCTGCGGAGGAACAAGCCGAGATCGCTGCACGCCTCAACATGGAGTCGGAGCCGCTGACCAAATTACTCGAGGAAAACGCCTACCGCGAAACCGTCTGGCGTCAGCGCGTCAATGAAGCATCCGTCGCCAATATGCTCGCCCTGGCCAAAGGCACCGACCTCGAACAGCTCGCCGCCAATTTCAACGTCAAGCGCCTGGTGATTCAGGCTGCAAATCCGACAGCCGTGCCGCCGCTCCCCAAGCTCATGGAAAGTGACGATAGCCTGCGCGAACGGGCACAGATGGCATGGGAAGGCCTCAGCACTGCCGGCCCTCGCAACAGCTACATCTTCCACGCCCGGTCGGCTGACGGTCAGGTCGCCGATGCCACCGCCGAAAGCCCGGCGCCGGCCGAAGCCGTAGTCACCGTGCAGTCAGTGCTGGGCGATGGCACTGCCTCGCCGGCACTGCTCGACAAGGTCAAAACGTACCTCAGTGACGACGACCGCCGCCCCGTGGCGGATCGCCTCACGGTCCAAGGCGCGGAAATCATCAATTACCAGATCAAGGCCAAGATCTACCCGCTCAGCAACGGACCGGAAACCGAACTTGTCCTCGCTGCTGCAGAAGCCCAATTACTCAAATTCGTGCACCAACGGCGGCGCCTGGCGCTGGAGGTTTCAGAGTCGATCGTGCACGCCGCGCTGCACGTTGAGGGCGTGCGTAAAGTAGTGCTGGAAGACTGGGAAGACATCGTCGCCACCAAGTATCAGGCGCCGTATTGCACGAGCGTAGAACTGATATTGGGGGTTGAGTGATGACCTACCAGCCACTGCTACCCGGCAACTCGACCCCGCTGGAGCGCCAAGCAGCGCAAGCCTTGGCAGAAATCCAGCGCGTGCCGATTCCGTTGCGCACGCTCTACAACCCTGACGAGTGCCCCCTGCCCCTACTGCCGTATCTGGCCTGGGCGTTTTCGGTTGATCGCTGGGACAGCAAATGGCCAGAGGCTGCCAAGCGTGCCGCGTGCAGAGCCGCGTATTACGTGCACTCCCATAAAGGCACCATCGGCGCATTGCGTCGAGTGGTGGAACCGCTGGGCTATCTGATCGAGGTCGCCGAATGGTGGCAAACCGTTCCGCCCGGCACGCCCGGTACGTTCACCTTGCGCATCGGCGTCCTCGACTCCGGCATCACCGAAGCGATGTACCAGGAACTGGTCTGGCTGATCGACGACGCCAAGCCCCTCACCCGCCATCTCACCGGCCTCGACATCATTCTTGAAACCCGACTCGACGCCTTCGTTGGTTTCGCCGTTTACGACGGCGACGAAATCGACGTGTACCCCTGGAACAACCCGGACATCGATGTCTCGATCCGGGCCTACAGCGGCGTGAGCCTTTACACCCTCGACGAACTGGACGTGTATCTCCATGGTTGATCAGAACTCTATTTTCGGCGGCATGCTGACCACGCTGGGCGCCGCCAAGAAAACCAATTGCGACGCCCTCGGCATTCCGTGGGAACCGCGCTACATGCTGATCGGCGACGCCAACGACACAGACCCGGTGCCCAGCCCGTCACAAACCAAATTGATAAATCAGCGTTACCGCGCCCAGCTCAATCAACTGCGCGTTTCACCAACAGACGACAACGTCCTCATCGCTGAACTGGTGCTGCCGCCGGATGTTGGCGGATGGTGGATCCGCGAATTGGCGCTCGAAGACAAGGACGGTGTGTTCTCGGCCGTGTCCAACGTGGCGCCGAGCTACAAGCCATTACTCACCCAAGGTTCGGGCCGAAATCAGGTGGTGCGGATGCACATCATCACCAGCGGCACGTCGAACATTCAGTTGAAGATTGACCCGTCGGTGGTGCTGGCGACCCGAGAGTACGTCGACGCGAAGATTCTGGAAGAGCTTTATAAACTCGATAACAAGCAGTCGGTGCGGGTGGCCACCATGGGCAATGTCGCGCTGACAGGTTTGCAGACCATCGATGGCGTCGCGTTGGCGGCTGGTGACCGGGTGCTGGTGAAAAACCAAAACGTCGCCAAGGACAACGGCATTTGGGTTGCGGCAGCGGGCAGTTGGTCGCGCGCGACAGACGCCGATTCCAGCGCCCAGGTGACGTCGGGCTTGCTGGTGTCGGTCGAGCAAGGCACCACGTTGGCAGATACCCGGTGGCAGCTGATTACTGACGGGACAATCGTCCTGGGCACCACACCACTGGCATTCCAAAACGTTACTCAGGGCTTTGCGCCTATTAATTCGCCATCCTTCACCGGTACGCCTTTAGCCCCCACGGCAGGTCCTGGCACGAACAACCAACAGATCGCGACAACTGCATTCATCCAGCTTGCACTGGCCGCGTTGGTCGATTCATCGCCGGCGGCACTGGATACGCTTAAAGAACTAGCAACCGCGCTGGGTAACGATCCTAACTTTGCCACCACGGTTACCAATGCCATCAGCCTTAAGGCGCCACTGGCAAGCCCCACGCTGACCGGTACGCCCACCGGGCCGACTCAAGCGGGTACGGATAACACCACCAAACTGGCGACGACGGCACAGGTTCAGGCGGCAATCATTGCGGCGTTTTCGGCGCGGTCTCTCGGATCGGTGGGTTATCTGCGTCTACCAGGAGGGCTGATCTTGGAGTGGGGAGAGGTCAGCGTTTCGGCAACTGGCGGCTCCTACCAATCTTTTTCATTTCCACTCAGGTTCCCTAATGGCTGCTTCGTCGCCATTGGTGGGCGGAAGTCACTGGGAAGCAATGCGGTGATGCTCGTTGGTCAGTCGGGTGGTGATCCAAATGGGCAGGTTATTTTCCAGAATTTTGGGGCTTCGGTTGAGGTCGGCCAATACATTGCAATCGGATATTGAGGTGCCAGATGCCCATGTTTTCTTCGCGGTCGAACAAAGGCTTTTATGACTCGGATATCACGCCAGATTTGCCAAATGATGCCGTTGAGCTGAGCCATGAAGCCTACCGCTCACTGCAACAGGCCCAAGTAGACGGTAAGGTCATCGACTATGAGGTTGAACCGCCTGTCGCTCGGGATTTCGTGCGCTCGCCCGAGCAGGCTCTCGCCGGAGCAATAGCTCAACGCAACGAGCTGCTGCGAGAAGCAACCACTCAGATAGATCCACTGCAGGACGCGGTAGACCTAGGTACCGAAACTGAAAAAGAGGCAGCACGGTTGCGACAGTGGAAGCAGTTCCGGGTGGACGTGAACCGCGTTGATACCTCATTGCCCGATCCCGTTTGGCCAAACCATCCCATTGAGCCTGCTTAAGTCGCTATCCACCAAAACACCGACTCCCTGTAACGGTTAACACTACAAACCCACGCGCTCGCCCATCCGGCGCGCGCGCGGCAGCCTGTGCACTGTCATCTCATTTACTGCGCAGGCAAAACCATGGCCGATTATCTTCACGGCGTGCGGGTGCTCGAACTCAACGACGGCACCCGCCCCATTCGCACCATTCCCACCGCCGTCATCGGCATGGTCTGCACGGCCGACGATGCCGACGCTACCGTTTTCCCGCTGGATACGCCGGTGCTGCTCACCAACGTGCAAACCGCTGTCGGCAAGGCCGGCACCACCGGCACCCTCGCCGCCAGCCTGCAAGCCATTGCCGACCAGACCAAGCCCTACACCATCGTTGTGCGCGTCAAGGAAGGCGCCACCGAGGCGGAAACCAACAGCGCCCTGATCGGCACCACCACCGCCGACGGCAAATACACCGGCATGAAAGCCCTGCTCGCCGCCAAGGCCAAGGTCGGTATGGTGCCGCGCATCCTCGGCGTGCCAGGTCTCGACAGCCAACCGGTGGGCACTGCATTGGCGAGCATCGCCCAGCAGCTACGCGCCTTCTGCTACGTCAGCGCCTGGGACTGCAAAACCAAGGAAGAAGCCGTCGCCTACCGCGAGAACTTTGGCGCCCGCGAAGTGATGGTGATCTGGCCAGACTTCCAGAACTGGGACACCGTCACCAACGCCACCGTGAAAGCCTCTGCCGTCGCCCGTGCTTTGGGCCTGCGCGCCAAGATTGACCAGGAAGTGGATTGGCACAAAACCCTGTCCAACGTCGCGGTCAACGGCGTAACCGGGATCAGCGCCGACGTGTTCTGGGACCTGCAAAACCCGGCCACCGATGCCAACTACCTCAACGGTAACGAAGTCACCACCCTAATCAACGAGGGCGGTTTCCGATTCTGGGGCAGCCGCACGTGCAGTGACGATCCGCTGTTCGCTTTCGAGAACTACACCCGCACGGCGCAGATTCTCGCCGACACCATGGCCGAAGCGCAGATGTGGGCCGTGGACAAGCCCATGCACCCGTCCCTGGTGCGCGACATGATCGAGAGCATCAAAGCCAAGTTCCGCGAAATGGTCGGCAGCGGCTACCTGATCGGCGGCGACTGCTGGTACCCGGAAGACATCAACGACAAGGACACGCTCAAGGCCGGCAAGCTCTACCTCGATTACGACTACACGCCCGTGCCGCCGCTGGAAGACCTGACCCTTCGCCAGCGCATCACCGACCGCTACCTGATCCAGTTCGCCAGCAAAGTGAACGCCTGAATCGGCGCTCCCCTGCGGGGGAGTCCGTACCCCGGAGACCAACGCCATGGCCATGCCTCGCAAACTCAAAAACATGAACCTGTTCAACGACGGCAACACCTACCAGGGCGTTGCCAAAAGCGTCACCCCGCCCCCGCTCGGTCGCAAGATGGAAAGTTATCGCGGCGGTGGCATGAACGGCCCGGTCAAGGCCGACCTCGGCTTCTCCGATGACGGCATCCAGTTCGAATGGAAAACCGGCGGGCTGGATCTGATCGCGCTCAAACAGTTCGGCAGCGTCAACGCGTCCGGCGTGCAACTGCGCTTCGCTGGCTCATTCCAGCAAGACGACACCGGTGAAGTCAGCGCCGTGGAAATCATCGTGCGCGGCCGTCACGAAACCATCGAGATGGGCGACGCCCAGCCTGGCGAAGACACCGAACACAGCATCACCACCACCTGCAGCTACTACAAGCTGATCGTCGACAACGAAGACATCATCGAAATCGACTTGCTCAACTTCATCGAGAAGGTCAACGGCGTGGACATGCTGGAGAAACAGCGCTCCGCCATTGGCCTTTGAACCACTCCCTGAAACCGTTACTTGGAGCAACACATGAACACCGAAGAAACCAATACTGAAGCTCTGCCGGCAGTCGATGACAACACTGTCATCCTCGATACCCCGATCCTGCGCGGCAAGAATCAGATCGACAGCCTCACCCTGCGAAAACCCTGTTCCGGCGAACTGCGCGGCGTGCACCTGGTGGACCTGCTGAACCTCGATGTCGCAGCCCTACTCAAGGTACTGCCGCGTATCACGTCGCCAAGCATCACCGCCACCGAAGCCGCCGGCATGGACCCGGCTGACCTGCTCGCATGCGGCAACAAGGTCGCGCATTTTTTGTTGCAGAAGTCGGTGAGGACGGACGCCTCCCTCGTTGCGTAGAGGACGCCATGGCCGATCTGGCCGTGGTTTTTCACTGGGCGCCGGCTGATATGGATCAGCTCGGCCTGCGAGAATTGATGGACTGGCGCGAGCGCGCCAGGGTGCGGAGTTCCACCGATGGCGAATGATTTAAAACTTCAGGTACTGCTCAACGCGATTGACCGGGCGAGCGGCCCTCTGAAGGCCATCGACAAGGGCAGCATCGGCGCTGCCCGCGCCCTTAAGGACGCTCGCGACCGCCTCAAGGAACTCAACGCCCAGCAGAAAGACGTTAGCGCTTGGCGGGTCCAGCGCGCTGCCGCCGAACAAACCAAAACCGCCCTCACCTCGGCCCGCGACAAAGTGCGCGCGCTCAGTCAGCAGTTTGCCGCCACAGGCGTTCCGACCAAGGCCATGGCCAAGGATTTCCGCACGGCCGTGCGTGAGGCTCAGCGGCTCAAGGAACAGCACCAGCAGCAGTCCGAACAGTTGCAGACCCTGCGTTCGAAGCTGTACAGCGCAGGGATCAGCACCAAAGACCTCGGCACCCACGAACGCCAGTTGCGTGAGCAGATCGGCGCCACCAATGCAACGATCAGCGAACAGGGCAAACGGCTGGTTGCGTTGAATGCCCAGCATAAACGCATGGCCGCCGAGCGCGCCAAACTGGCTAAGACACAAAGCCTTGCCAGTGACATGGCGGTCAACGGTGCGGCCGGGTTGGGCGTTGGTTACGCGGCCAGCCGCCCAATAGCCAAAGCCGTGGGCGCATTCGCACCGAACGAAGACTCAGCCACGCAGTTGAAAGTGTCGATGATGGACAACACCGGCAAGGTCGCCGAAGACTTCCAGAAGATCACCGACCTCGCCACCAAACTCGGCGACCGCTTGCCTGGCACCACCGCTGACTTTCAAGAGATGATGACCATGTTGCGGCGCCAAGGCCTCAGCGCGCAAAGCATCCTCGGCGGTACCGGCGAAGCTGCCGCTTATCTGGGCGTGCAGTTGAAAATGCCGGTGGCCGAAGCCGCCGAGTTCGCGGCCAAGATGCAGGACGCCACGCGCACCTCCGAGAAGGACATGATGGCGTTGATGGACACCATTCAGCGCGGGTTCTACTCCGGTGTCGATTCAACCAACATGCTGCAGGGCTTCAGCAAAATTGCCCCGGTGATGGACACCATCAAGAAATCAGGGATCGAGGCCGCGAATGAACTGGCCCCGCTGCTGATCATGATGGATCAGGCCGGTATGGAAGGCGGCGCTGCCGGTAACGCCTTCCGCAAAATCTTTCAGGCGGGCTTGAACAAGGACAAGGTCGACGACGTCAACAAGATCCGCCAACTCAAGGGCCAGAAGATTCAATTCAGCTTCACCAACAAGGAAGGCAACTTCGCCGGGCTGGAGAACCTGTTCGCCCAGGTCGAAAAGCTCAAGGGGCTGAACGACGAAGACCGTACCGAGACCATCAAGGACTTGTTCGGTGATGACTCGGAAACCATGACCACCCTGAACACGATGATGAACAAGGGGCTGGCGGGTTACAAAGAGGTGCAGCAGAAGCTGCAGAATCAGGCCGACCTGCGCACGCGCGTCAATGAGCAACTCAGCACCTTGACCAATGTCATGGAAGCCGCCGAAGGCAGCTTCACCAACGCCATGGCCGAGTTCGGTGCCGCCGTCGCGCCGGAGCTGAAAGAGCTGATCAACACTCTTGGTGAAGTCGCCAACAACGTCGGCGCCTGGGCGCGGGAAAACCCAAAACTCGCCGGCGGCCTGGTCAAAGTCGTGGCGCTGGTCGCGGGACTGTCGTTCGTTTTCGGTGGCTTGGCCATCGGGATGGCCAGCCTGCTCGGCCCGTTTGCAGTGATTCGTTACGGCATGGCAATGTTCGGCATGCAGGGTGGTGGCACGCTGAGAATCATGCAAAAGCTCGCCCCCACCATCACCGGTCTGGCCCGCAATGCACTCCCCATGCTGGGCCAAGGCCTTCGCACGCTGGCCAGCACACTCAGCGGCGCACTGGTAACCGCCCTGCGAACCGTCAGCATTGCCCTGTGGGGCCTCGCTACCAACCCGGTCGCGCTGGCCATCGGTGCCGTCGTTGCCGTGCTCGCCGGTGCGGCTTACCTGATCTACAGCAACTGGGACGCGGTGAAACTCTACTTCAGCAACGCTTGGACTGAGATCAAAGCCGGCTTCAGTGGCGGCATCGGCGGGATCCTCAACACGCTCGCCAACTTCAGCCCCATCGGCCTGATCTACCAGGCCTTCGCCGGCGTACTGAGCTACCTCGGCGTGGATCTGCCGAGCCGCTTTACCGAGTTCGGCAACATGCTGGTCAACGGCCTGGTCAACGGACTGCTCGCTGGGTTAGGGCAAATCACGAGTGCCGTCAGTTCTATTGCTGACTCGGCCATCAACATGTTCAAGGAAAAGCTCGGCATCCACAGCCCTTCCCGCGTGTTCACCGCGCTCGGCGGCTTCACCATGGCCGGGCTGACGCAAGGTCTGCAAGGTGGCCAGGATGGCCCGCTGGGCGCCATCACTGACATGGGCAAACAAGTCGTGTCTGCTGGGCAACGTGCACTTGGCGCCGTGGCTGGCCCGCTCGGCGCCATCGGGCTGCCGCAGTTACCAACCGGCGCTGCCGCATCCTCTTCAGTGTCGATCGACAATCGCGCCCCCATCAGCCCAGCGCCGGCCGCTGCCTACGACAGCCACGACACCTACGAAATCAACATCCACACCACGCCCGGCATGGATGAGCGCGCCATCGCCCGCGCCGTGCGCGCCGAGCTGGCCCGCGTCTCCAGCGAAAAGAGCGCCCGCCAGCGCAGCAAACTGTCCGACCTGGAGTAACCCGCCATGATGCTTGCCCTGGGCATGTTCGTTTTCAGTCTCTCCACCGCCGCCTACCAGGAATTGCAACGCCAAACCGAATGGCGCCACGCCAGCAGCAACCGCGTCGGCGCCGCACCCGCTCGCCAGTTCGTCGGCCGTGGTGATGACTCCATCACCCTGCCCGGCATCATCCTGCCGGAACTTGCCGGCAGCGCCCTCAGCCTCGACGCCTTGCGCCTGATGGCCAACACCGGCAAGGCGTGGCCAATGGTCGAGGGAAGCGGCCGCATTTACGGGCTGTGGATCATCGAAAGCTTGAGCGAAACCAAGACGATATTCTTCCGCGACGGCACGCCACGCCGCATCGAATTCACTCTCAGCCTCAAGCGCATCGATGACGACCGTATCGACCTGATCGGCGCCGGTACCAGCGCTGGCGTCAGCATTATGAGGGCGCTGCTGTGATCGATGCCGCCCTCTCCCACGTCACCGGTTTTCTGGACAAGACCATCGAGCGCTATAAACGCGAGGCGGCTTACCCGGTGCCAGCGTTCCGTATCACCGTGGACGGCAACGACATCGCCCAACTGATCAGCCCGCGCCTGATGAGCCTCGACCTGACCGACAATCGCGGCATCGAGGCCGATCAACTGAGCATCACCCTCAGCGACCACGACGGACTGCTCGCCATCCCGCCCAAGGGCGCGGTGGTTCGATTGTGGCTCGGTTGGAGTGATACCGGACTGGTCGACAAGGGCACTTACACCGTTGATGAAACCGAGCATTCCGGCGCGCCCGACGTGCTGAGTATCCGCGCCCGATCCGCAGATCTGCGCAAAGGCCTGAAAACCAAACGCGAGCGCAGCTGGAGCAACACCACGCTCGGTGACGTGTTGGGCGATATCGCCCTAGGCAACGGTCTGACCGCCACCATCGCCGGCGCGCTCGACGGCCTACCGATCCTGCAACTGGACCAGGCCAATGAATCCGATGCCAACCTGATCAGCCGCGTCGGCGAAGAATTCGATGCCGTGGTCACCGTCAAAGCCGGCTGCTTACTGTGCCTGCCCGCCGGCGGCGGCAAGACCGCCAGCGGTGCCGAGCTTCCCCACATCACCCTAACTCGCGCGGACGGCGACCAGCACCGGTACCTGCAAGCCGACCGCGACAGCTACGACGGCGTGCGTGCCTACTTCTACGACGTGAACAGCGCGAAGAAACAGGAAGCCATCGCCGGAGGTGGGGAAAACCTCAAAGATCTGCGCCACACCTACAGCGACCGCCAATCAGCCCTGAGAGCCGCGCGAGCCGAGTTCAATCGCCTGCAACGTGGAAGCGCAACACTCAGCTATACCCTCGCCATCGGCCGGCCGGATTTGATTCCAGAGCTGACTTACACGCTTGAAGGCGTGAAGCCTGAGATTGACGCGATCATCTGGTACGGCGGGAATGTGCAACACACGCTCAGCGCGGACAACGGCTACGCCGTCAGTCTGGAGCTGGAAAGTAAGTTACCGGAAGATACCGTTGAAGACCTAGCAGAAGAGAACAAGGGGGATTTCACGGGGATCATCGCGTACTACCGCGATGAGAAGTCGGGAAGTGAAAAGACGGTGACAGCTGGGGACCAGACCAGGCCGCGGCGGCTACGTTGGCTATACTCCACAAAAAAAACGGCCACACGAGCTGTTGCCCGAGAATGGCAAAGAGAAGCAAAGCTATAAATTGGCTCGCATCTCTATTGCATTTTGAGCAGTTCCTGAGCTACAACCGCCCCCGCGCCAAGACTATATAGAGTGATTAACCGGCTCGAACTTCACATTAACTTTAGAGAGTTCAAGCATCTCAGGGATTTTTTGACTATAAAAAACATTATGAGACCCAAGAGCAACTTCAAACCCAGCATATGAACTCAATGCCAAGTACAACCTCAAAACTAATGCAGCAGTCTCACTAACGTTATTAATATCCTCTTCAGCCCCACGAATAACCGAACCAAGCTGTTCACCATCACGTTCATACCCGCAAAAAATTGAAGGAGTCAAACGCATAGTCAGAATATTTTGAATCCTTTGGAGTTCTGAAAGAAAATCACCCAAATCGAAAGCCCCCGGAGACTTCATCCCTACACTTATATTATCATCCATTTTTTGAAATCTGCCATGCAGCCTTTCCCACACACCAGTACGCTTTTGGTTAAACTCTAAGAACTTAAAGCTATTCTTCGGAAACAACCTCATATAAAGATAACCAACGTCGACCCGTACCGTACAAGACACTCGATTATTTGATTCTATATCACAAAAGTTCTCTATAAGTTTATAAAATCCTTCTCGATGCTTGAGGTAATTTCCCGCCATATTATTACTCACAGCTTCTGAATACTGCTTTTGACCATAACTTATCTGTACAAAAGCTTCTTTTGACCGCTGAATAGCAGCTACCATAGCGACAAGAGGTACGGAAAAACCTGCAATTGCTATTGGAACTTTATATATCTCAATAAAATAGTTAACACAGCCAGACGTTAAACAAACACCACCCAACGAAGAACTAACTCCAATTACCACCCCAAGCACAAGCCCACAAACTATTGGTATAACAAGAGCCAGCCAAAAAGAAACCGTTTGAGAAAGTGGTTTATGATTTATTTCTTCTTCCACTAGGTACACGCTCTTTATTAGTTGAGAATCCGCATACAAGATTCGTCATAAGTCCAATTTTAAGGCCCCAGCAAAATGCCGAGACCCTACTTTAAATTTGCCTTACTTCGATGACTGCACAAGCACCTCCATGATCCTCAGCACATCTTGCCGCTGCTGATCATCTAACTTCGCGAGAAGCTGCAAAAAGAGGTGCTCCAAAGGGGTAAGGTTTTCCATCGTGCGTACTCCATTTCCTTGTGATGGGCGGGGTACTGTCCGCAATACCTGAACCGCCCGGGAGTCACCCATTCTCAGCACGTTTTCACGTGTCACCAGCCCCAAAATCATTTGGATCTGGATGAATGGGTGTCGCCCTCCAGATGGTTGCTCCCGCAGTCATGCACCATTTAGGAAATGTAAGTAGCAGTTACGCCCGGGTTACGGCGCAGGCGCAATCAGTGGCAAGGTCATGTACATGCCGTTCTCACCCCAGCCCTGTAGGTTTCCGCTGGCATCCACCACGTAATACTCACCGAAACTGTTCTCAGGCTCATCCAGGCGCAGGCCGCCCTCCGGTAGCTTCTTCGCTGAATAGTTCTCTGTATTTTTTCCGCCATTTGGGAAAATCGAATCGATGGAATATTTGCCATTTCGCTTGTACAGAACCATCACGTGACCAAGAGCGCCATCGCGTAACCAGCTCCCAACTTTGTCTGGGTACGCCTTCAAATCCATGGTCTTCAGGGTCTGATAATCCTGCGCGCTGAGGCCAATGAGAGTGCTTTTGAACTCAGGGGAAAAACTTGCGTTTGCCCAGTAGGATTTATCAGTTTGGCCCTCGATTCGAAACCCAATGAACGTGATCTTGGGCTTGAACTTGGTATCGGCGCGCACCGCCTGCGCGACTTGAGCCAGCTCTGCATCACTGACCCGCTTTGGCAACGTGACTTCTACTTTTCGGGGCCGCCCCTCTTGGAACTCATCCTTGGTGATGGAATAGGATTTGGGAACTACGCTCTGGGCTGCCTTTGCAACAGGCTCGTCTTTGCTTCCACCTGAGCACATCGAAATGGTCACGGCGATGATGATCGCCAGAATCACGAAACCGCCGATTTGTTGGCCTACGGTGACGCCAGGATTGGCAACGCCACAGCTCGGGCAGACTTTTGCCGATGTATGTATTTTGTGCTTGCATGACTTACAGGGTTTCAATGCCATTCGTGCTGCTCCTTTCACTATCCATGAAAAAGCCGGCCATCGTGGCCGGCGTATTGCGTGCACTAACCTGATCAGTGTCCTTCAGGTCAGTAGTTCTCCTTCACACCATGTTCGCGGCCTTCGCAAAAGCCGAGGCCATACGCAACAGCACCTCGCGATCTGGCTCGCCAATGTGCTGGTAGATCTCAAAAAATTCTGCGGCCTCGGCATTGAGGCTTCCGGCAGCTGTGGGCTTTCTCTCTCCCGTCACAACGTACAGAACATCCACACCCAATTCAGCGGCTGCGGCCAAGTACTTGGCGTCGGGACTCCCCGAGCCTTTCTCATAATTTATTTGGGTGGTTTTACCAACACCGCCAGCAGCACCTAAATCAGTCTGGCTGAGGCCTAGACGCGACCTTTCTTCCTTCAGCCGCTCACCAATGGTCATATTTTTTGAACCTCAAGCGTTGACAGGTCCAAATAACTGAACCAATATCATCAAATCATTACGCGAAATCACACGAATTTGAACTATGCACGCCACCTACGCACCCGAGCAAGCCTGCCAGGCCGCTAGAACGCGCCTGGAACGCAAAGGCATGTCCGTAAAAGACTTTGCCCTTCAGAACGATCTGCACCCTTCAACCGTATACGCGGTATTGAACGGGCAAAAGAAGTGCCTACGCGGTGAGGCTCACCGCGCCGCAGTGCTTCTGGGTATCAAAGACCACGTGATTGAAAACTAGGCCTGTTGGCTCAGGGAGGAAACCAGAAGATGAAACGTCCAGTTCTAGCCAACAGGAAAGATGTAGTCAGCGCAGTAATCGGCGCCTATCAGGGAGGCCGCATCTACGCCGCTGCCGACTTGGGAATGCCACTCAAAAAGTTCGACAACCAGGCTTACGAAAACGCGGGTAGCCGTCCGCTGAGCGATGATCACATTCACCGCCTTGAGCAAGTCGCAGGCACGACCTTCCTGCCAGACTACATCGCAGCGAAATACGGCGGCATGTTCGTGCCGTTCACCGCATCGGCAGATCTGGACAACGTCGAGTTGTACAACCGGTCAGTCAAAGCCGCCGCCAAGCGCGGGATGGTCGATCAAATCATTGCCAAAGCACTCGATGACGGTGTCATCGAGTCTTGCGAAGCCCAGGCAATCATCAACGCGTTGATGCACTACATGTCCGCCCGCTACAGCGAAGTGCTGGCCACCATTCAACTGCACGGTCGGGGGATCGCTGGGTGAGTACATACAAACTGGTTTGCCCGCACTGCCTCGGCCGCATGCGCATCCGCACCAGCGAAGGCACACACATCTTCCTGCGCGTGGCCTACCTGCAATGCACCAACGAGGCTTGCGGCTGGTCGGTGCGTGCTGAGTTCGAAATGACTCACGAAATGAGCCCCAGCGGCATGGCCAACCCATCGGTGCGTTTGCCGATTGCCGACATCGCCCTGCGCCGCGCTGCAATGAAGACCGCCAACGATCAACCCGACCTGCTCGACCAAATGGAAATGGAGTGTGCGCAATGAACCACGATCAGTTGACCCACGATTACCGCAGCAGCATGCAACGTGCCGCGTTCGCTTACCTGCAACGGCACGAAGCGCAGTACTTGGTGGACTCGGACCTGCTCTATGAAAACTGCGTTCGCCACTTGGCCACGTCGCTGGAGGTGCCTGTCTTCATGGCGGAGCGACTGGTGCACAACGCATGGACTGAATTGCAGGTGATCAATCAGCGCAAGTGGATCGGCGTGGACTGGGGCAACAGCCCCGGCTGCACGGTCGTGCACTTGATCGACACCCGCGCCGATCTGCGCTACCCGGTACCGGCGAGGCTGCTGCCGCAGACCCTGCTCGCTCAGCGCGACTCCGCGCACAAGCACCACCCTCAGTAATCCCTTTTTAAACACCCCGCCCTGCCCCGCTTCCCGTGGGTTTGGGTGAGCTTTGCCTGAAATCCGAGGTGGATCATGGAAATCGACATCGCCATTACCGCAAAACTGCCGCGCGAGCAGGCCGAAGCGCTGCTCCAGGCACTGCGCGCTCAGTACTCGATGCAGTTCAACGAGTACTGGTATGACGACCGGTTTCGCATGATCCCCGAGGGTTTACGGCACGGCTCTCTGCTGTCGGCCTTCCCCGTGATGGCCGCGCAAAAACGCCTGATTGGCGCCCTTAAACACAGTTTCGGCGAAGTGAAGTAAGCCCCGATGAACATGAAGCACGATTTGCGCGCCGATATCCTGCAACGCCTTGAGTCCGACTACGGCCTCAAGCACAAGGCCGGCAAATACATGCGCCAGGGCGAATGCCCAGCGTGCAAGAAAAAGGAGCTGTACGCCTTCCACGATGACCCGTGGATGATCCGTTGCGGCCGGGGCAAGTGTGGCCAGACCTGGCACGTCAAAGAAATCTATGAGGACCTGTTCGAAGACTGGAGCAAGCGCGCCCCAGCGAGCGAGCAACACCCCAGCGCCACCGCCCGTGCGTATCTGGAATTTGCCCGTGGCTTTCGGCTCGATCTGATTCAAGGCTGGTTTACGCAGGAAACGTACTTCTCCGGCGAACTGAATGCTGGTAGCGCGACGGTGCGCTTTGCATTGGAGAAAGGTGGCTACTGGGAACGCCTGATCGACCGGCCGCACCGGTTCGGCAAGATGAAGGCGCGGTTCAAGCCCGGTGATAGCCCGCGTGGGTACTGGTGGTGCCCGCCATGTGTCGAGCTGCTGGACGTCAAAGAGCTGTGGATTGTCGAGGGCATCTTCGACGCCATCGCTCTGGTGCATAACGGTATTGCAGCAGTGTCGGCGATGTCGTCGGCCTTCTTCCCTGAAGAGTCTCTGAAAGAGCTGGCCCGGCAGCGCGGCGGCAAATTGCCCAAGCTCATTTGGGCACTGGATAACGAACCCGGCGCGCACAAATACACCAAGCGTTGGGTGCGTCAGGCTCGCGCCTTGGGCTACGAGTGCGAAGCAGCGCAGATCCCGCAATCGGACAGTCGCAAGGTCGATTGGAACGATCTGCATCAGCGCTGGGCGTTCATTGATGGCGAAAGCGAGCGTGTTGAGCAGATCGAAAAGGATCTGGCCACCGCTCGCTATCACGGCTCCTTGTTGATCGCCGAAAGCGCGTCTGAGAAAGGCGTGCTGATGTACGAATGGCGCGAGCGCCACGAGTTTCACTTCGGCTTCGACAGCCGACTCTACTGGTTCAAGATGGACCTGGAGAAATTCAACAAGGCCATGCAGGCGCTGGAGTCCTCCGAGCGCCACGAAGACCAACTGCTGAACGAAAAGCAGCGTCGCGAAAAGGCCTTACGCCAATGCGGTGGCGTGGTGGAAATCGCCAACTGCTACCCACAGGCCTTGTACTTCCAACGCAACGAAGTCACCGACGAATCCTGGTACTACTTCCGCGTCGATTTCCCGCACGACAGCGGCAGCGTGAAGAACACCTTCACCGGTGGCCAAGTCGCGGCCGCCAGCGAGTTTAAAAAGCGTTTGCTCAGCATGGCCGCCGGCGCCGTATTCACCGGCAGCGGGCAGCAGCTCGACAAGATCATGAAGGATCAGCTGTTCGGCCTGAAGACTGTCGAGACCATCGACTTCATCGGCTACAGCAAACTGCACGGCTGCTACGTCTTTGGCGATCTCGCGGTACGTGGTGGCATCGTCAGCGTGGTCAACAAGGAGGACTTTTTCGAGTTCGGCAAGCTGCGACTGAAGACGCTGCAAAAGTCGATCGCCATGCACATCCAGCGCGACAGCAAGCAGTACCGCACTGACTGGCTGCCATTGCTCTGGCTATGCTTCGGTGCGAAGGGCATCGTCGCCTTGGCGTTCTGGTTCGGCTCGCTGTTCGCCGAGCAGATCCGCTCGCAGTACAAATCCTTTCCGTTCCTTGAAGTCACCGGTGAAGCCGGCGCCGGCAAGACCACGCTGCTCACGTTCCTGTGGAAACTGCTGGGCCGTGAGCATGAAGGTTTTGACCCGTCGAAATCGACCCGCGCCGGCCGTCAGCGCGCCATGGGCCAGGTCTCCAACATGCCTGTCGTGCTGATCGAAGGCGACCGCAACGAGCCGGACAAGGCGCACGCCAAGGGTTTCGACTGGGACGAGCTGAAAGACTTCTACGGCGGCGGCACGCTCGGCACAAAGGGTATGAAGACCAGTGGCAACGAGACCTACGAACCGCCGTTCCGGGGTGCGATTGCGATCAGCCAGAACGCCGATGTCAGCGCGTCAGAAGCGATCCTGACCCGGATTATTAAATCCCACTTTGCGCGTCCGGAAGTCACCACTGAAAGCCGTGCTGCCGCTGACAACCTGAACCTGATCCCGGTCGAGCAACTGAGCCACTTCCTGCTGCTCGCCGTGCGTGCTGAAGCGCAGGTGATGGCCAAGTTCTCCGAACGCGTACTGGTCCATGAGCAGCAACTGCGCAGGCTCAAAGAAATTCGCGTGGAACGGATCATCAAGAACCACAGCCAGTTGATGGCTCTGGTGGATTGCCTGCGCCTGGTTTGCCCGCTCGATGACAACCACGTCGCCACGACCCATCAGGCCCTGATGGTCATGGCGCTTGAGCGGCAAGCCGCGATTAGTGCTGACCACCCGCTGGTTGCCGAATTTTGGGAAGTCTACGAATACCTCGAAAGCCTGGGCGAAGGCCCGCAGGTCAACCACAGCACCGACCCGAAACTCATCGCGATCAACCTCAACGAGTTCGCCGAAAAGGCCAGCGAGCATCGGCAGAACCTCGCCGACCTCAAGACCCTACGCGGGCTGCTGGTCAACAGCCGCAGCCACAAATGGCTGGAATCCAACAAGGCCGTGTACAGCGCCGTGCGCGCCTCACAAGCGGCCGGCAACGCGATGTTCAACAAACCTACCACCGTGCGCTGCTGGATTTTTCAGAGCGCGTAAACCGCAACCAGCGCTGCAACGCTGGGCACATTCAAAAGGAGAGGCACCATGCAAGTACACGTCATCACCGGCGACGCCGGCACGGGCAAGACGACGAAGCTGAGAACGATCGAGGCCCAGCAACTGGCTGAAGGCAAACAGGCCGGGATCATTCATGCGGATGCGTATTCGCATCACGGTCTGCTCGGAATCATGGAAGTCAGGCTAGAGCGCGGTGAGCGGACGCTGCTTGTCGATGACTGCTCGAGCAAACAGATCGAAGAGGTTTTGCAGTGGCAGAAGGAGGCTGCTGGGAAGGAGCAGCTTAAAGGCTTGGTGATTCACCTGGTAAGCCAAGCGGGCTGACCAGCGAATTATCACAGGAAAAAAGTGGTGTCGAGGGACTGCAATCCCTCGACACCGACCACCCCAAGGGAGAAGCACCATGCAAGCACAAAACCCAAGTGGCAGCGGCACAAAGGCTACCACGAACCCACTGGTAATCGGCGTCACCCGCCGTCTGGACGACGTACAAAGCTATCAAGTTGCCGGCCTAGTCGAATCAAATCTCAACCCGACGCTTCGCTTCGTCACTCTGGCTGACTTCGACACGCTGTTGCGTGAGGTGGAACAACTCAGACAGTTCAGGGACTCGGTCAAGCAGACCTGTGAAAACCCGAAAAATCGAACTAGGCAGACCCAGTTGCAGATGTGCAAATTTCTCGATGAGGTAAGGCTGACCGCGATTGGCGTAGGCGCGGGCAAAGTGAGGGCGCCATGAACCCAAGCCCCGATCCTATTCCTCGCACACGCCCGACCATGGCGAGCCACCGCCTGGACCTCCCCAGTTGCTGCGACATCTGCGGCAAAGCCCGATCCACCCGCAAGCATCAGACCTGTAGTCGGATTCGGCAGCAGCGCAAGTCTGCCGAGTGGGCCGAACTGATGGCTGCACGGGAGGAAGAGAGAAATAACAAACCACGGCGTTACGCGCGCTGAACTGAATCACAGAGCGAGCAACGGGGAGCAGCAACTACCCATCGCCTGCAAAGGAAAAGCACCATGCAAATGCCAAAACGGATAGAACCAAGTGTTTTGCAGCAGGGAGCCAGGCTATGACTGTTTTCCTGCTGCTGTACTTGTGCGCGGATGCGACTCGGACGGATTGCCAAGTGTTTCCGGCTCAACAATGGATTGGAGATACAGCTTACGAGCAATGCCTCAATGCTGTTCCCGGCCTGACCAAAGCCCTGACCGCTACCAACCGAAAGCGGCACCGGTTTATCTGCGAGATCCAGACGGACAACTCAAAGCCGGCGGAAGAAGTAGCCCGGCCGAGGTTCATTCATCAATCGTTTCGGATGTGAGGGGAGCATCATGAACACAGCTTTCATTCTGATGGCCCAGTACGACGGCCAGGCGATCATCCCGCTTGATCGGGTGTGTCGTGACTACTTCACTCACCTGACGCCCGACATGTTCCAGCGCAAGGTGTTGAGTGGTCAGATCAAGATCCCCATCACCCGGCTGGAGCCGAGCCAGAAGTCCGCCAAGGGCATTCACATCGGCGATCTGGCGGCTTACCTCGATCTCCAGCGCGCCGCTGCAGTGAAAGAAAACAATCAGCTCAACGGCTTAAAACCCGCCTATTGAGCCACTTCATTGATGCGGCGCCCAGTTGGACGGGCGCCCTCAATATCTTTTCATGCCACTCCCACCCCACATACCGATCACCCTTACCACGCAGGTGGGTGTAGCGTCGCAGCGAATTCCAGTCCCTGTGCCCCGACACGCTCGCTACGCGCGGGATATCCCAGTCCATTTCAAACAGGCGGCTGACACCCTCGTGGCGAAGGTCGTGAAAGTGCAGGTCAGCGATACCCAAAAACTTGCAGGCCTTTGCCCAGGAAGTGGAAATAGACTCGGGGCTGTACGGGAAAATATCGTCGCCGGCCTTTGGCATTGTCTGGAGTATCTGCCACGCCTCATCTGGCAAGTAACACCAGACGTCATTGCCGATCTTCTGCCCGGGGTTCTTCATGTCCCGGACAAGGACTCGCTGGCCAGCCTCGTCTACGTCCGCCCAACGAATGCGGGTGATTTCATCAAGGCGGCGGGTTGAGAACAGGGCGAAGCCTACGACCTTCAGCATGTTGGTGACACTTCGACGCCGCGCCTGCATGTCCTCATAGTGGGTCATGATCTTGCCCAACTCATCCAGTGACGGACGACGGTCCCGCTCGCGACTCTTGAGGTTGTAGCCGAGTTTTCGCAGCACTCGCCGAGCGCCGGCCATGGCCAAGGGATCGACCTGATAACCCCACGCATCCTTGGCGATGGAAAGCACAGCGCCCAAGTGAGCCAGATCATTGCCGGCGGTCTGCGCCTGGACGCCTCCCCCTTCGCTACTCATCCGCCACAGGGCGAAGTCCACCAGGCACTGCGTATTGATGTCGGTATCGTTGAGCTTGCCGAAGTAGCTGGCACCGATGGCCGTGAGCGTAGCCTTTTTGGTCTTGCCCAACGGCCGCGCTTTTTCGACTTCACGCAGGTACTGATCAATCATCTCTTTAGCAGTGGCGCCCTTGCGGCTCGCCCGCTCGATCGCACCAGGCTCATCAAGTTCCGATTCACGCTTACGCGCCCACGCCTGCGCAGCCTGTTTCCGGGCGAAGGTCTGGCTCTCTTGGTAGACTTGCACTCCAGCACGCTTGATGCGGATCTGAGCGGTGTAGCTCACAGACCCATCCGCCAGTTTTCTTGCCCTGATAGCTGCCATATCGAAAGTGGTACGCGTCAGTTTTGAAGTGGTACATCGTACCACCGAGACCTAAAAAACGCCTGAAAACGCCCTAAAACACGCCGAAAACACGTTGAGTAAAATGGTACAGAATCAGAGCCTTAGCCCAGTAAAACCAATGCCTACGCTGTCTCGGCGCTTTAGTGTTGCACCCATGATGGAT
>Ga0065714_10064560_pt1 | contig 36054 bp, 30 predicted proteins | sample MisRhiReplicate2_FD_59101 | JGI IMG/M metagenome (GOLD analysis project Ga0065714, IMG submission 59101) | Miscanthus rhizosphere microbial communities from Kellogg Biological Station, MSU, sample Rhizosphere Soil Replicate 2: eDNA_1 v2... | ecosystem: Host-associated > Plants > Roots >... | reverse complement strand
AAATTTTGCGTGAATGGGTTAATTCGTATACATCAAAATAAAATCACTTTCTTTCCGGGAATATTAAAATTATTGAAATATAGATTTCTTTAAAAATAATTTAAAAAAATTAAGTCAGCAGAAAGAGGAAATAAATTTTGCATAACCGAGATTTTGCAATGAATCGATGCGAAAATATTTGTTTACTGTTACTATTTTTTCACACAATTATTTGCGAAAATAATGATAAGTGTTTTATCTCATTTATATTTCTGCATAACTGTGATTTATTGTATTATTTTTAATTAATAACGTTGTTTTTTATATTTTAAATAAAAAAATGTTGCTAAGTTGTTGAAAATAATTAAATTTGTCAATTATCAATATAATTAAGCCTATGGAAAGTTGCTCAAATTTTTTACAGTTTTGCCTCTCTTTAGACGATGATATTCCTTAAAAATCTCTCTTATGTAGATAAAATCACTGCGATAAATTTTTAAAAAAATGTATAACTCATAATATTAGAATATGAATAAAGTTTTACTAATTATAACCTTCTTCTTAGTCTTAGTAGCTAAAATTTCGGCGCAATGCGCGCCTGTCCCGGTACCTTTTTTACAGTCTTTCAGTACCGGTGCCTTACCCAACTGCTGGGTCAGTCAAAATCCCACTACTACATCAACCAATGCCAACGTTAAATGGAAATTTACAGGTTCGGCTGGTTATGGTGCTACAGGAAATGGAGGAAGACCAGCAGGAACATTTGCTTGGGTAGATGCAAGTTCCCCTTATGCAAATGAACATAGTGTAGAATTAATAACTCCTCAAATTAATCTTACAGGATTAACAAACCCTTATGTAAAGTTTGAATGGTTTAAAAATCATTTGACATCACTTACAGGTACGGTTCCCAATTATGAACATAATCAGCTGAAGCTTGAAATAAATAGTGGAGCAGGATGGGTGCAGATTTGGGCAAGTAACACAAACGATCCTGAATGGAGAACGGTTGGTGTTCCTCTGAGTGCAGTATATGTTGGGGCTACAATTCAGCTTAAATTTACGGTTGATAAAGATGTAGCGGGAAACGGATATTTCTATGATGATGTTTTACTGGATGAGGTTCAGGTAATACAGGCTCCGACCTGTTTCGTGCCGACAACTCTGCCGGTAACGAATATTACTCCTAATTCAGGTACGATCAACTGGACTCCTCCTATGTCTCCAGCTCCGGCTCCTGCAAATGGATATGAGTATTATTACACTACTACAAATACTCCTCCTGTTGCAGCAACTTTAGGCACAGCAACTCCGGGAACAACTGCTAATTTAACACCATTGATTCCGGGAACTACTTATTATTGGTGGGTAAGATCTGTCTGTTCGGCTTCAGACAAGTCGGCATGGGTAGAAGGAACTCCTTTTACGCCCGGTCAGATTGGAGGAGGAACAGCTACACATGCATTTTTGCCTGTCTATTCTTGTTCAGGATTTAATTATTCTCAGCAAATTTATACTGCTTCAGAAGTTGCAGGCGCTGTAGGAACTAATAATTATATAACTTCGATCAAATTCTATGTTTCTACTACTGCAGCTACACAGGCAAATTACAATCAATGGGTGGTCTACATGGGAAATACGACACAAACTGATTTTGCAACAACTACAAGTTGGGTGTCTCCTTCATCTTTAACACAAGTGTACTCAGGAACACTTCCTGCAATGACAGCAGGTACTTGGGTAAATATTCCATTGAGCACTCCATTTCTTTGGAACGGAACCAGCAATATTGTTTTAGCAGTAGATGAGAATTCTACAGGAACTTCATGTACAGCCAACTGGGGAAGTTATTCTGCAGGAACAAACAAAGGAATGTTATATTATAATACAACAACCAATCCTGATCCTGCAAATCCTCCAACTGCTACAAGCAGATATTCTGTTATTCCGATTATTCAGATGGTTGGGACAGTTTTGGCGCCGTGTACAACGACTGCTCCAACAAATATAACGGTAAGTAATATTACGACAACTTCAGCTACGGTTTCATGGACACCTGCTGCAGCTGCAACTTATGTTGTAAGATACAGGTTGCTTCCCTCCGGAGGTTGGCAAACCATCAATGTCAATACGCCTTTTACAAATAGTGTTACTCTTCCTGGTCTTACTGAGCAAAATCAATATGAAGTACAGATTGCAACAATTTGTGGTACGCAGGGAGCATTTTCACCTAGTGTTAATTTTACGACACCAGCTTTGACATACTGCAATACCGGTACAGGATCTGTGACCAATGGTTATATTAGCAATATCTCAATGATTGGCTCTAACGTACCTCCAACGAGTAATAATTCAGGACCGTCAACTTATACGGATTATTCTTTAGATCCCACTAAAACAATTACATTATTGAGAAATTCAACCAATAATGTTTTGTCTGTAGGAAGAGCAATTTCTTCAGGTACTTATTCTACATATGCATGGATAGATTTTAATGGAGATGGAATTTTTAATAATAACCCTTCAACAACACCGGGCGGAGAAAGAATTATGAATTTAGGATATTCTAATACAACTCCCGTTACAGCTAATTTTGATGTTCCTGCCAATGCTTATGTTGGAACTAGTAAAATTAAAATGAGGGTTATTGTATATTTCTTAACTCCTGGGGATGCTTGCTCAGCGCTTACAAGCAATGGTGAAGTTGAGGATTATCAAATTAAATTTATTGATTTACAGCCTTGCACAACAGCTCCGCCAACAAACATTGCTGTCAATAGTATGACTGCTACAACTGCCTATGTTTCTTGGATGCCAACAGCAAATGCGACGTATGTTATAAGATGGAGAGAAGGAACGACGGGAGCTTGGATGCCAAGCCCAACAGGACTTACGCTTCCTGCAGGACAAAGTTTTCATTCAATTACCAATCTGATTGAGCAGACCGCTTATCAGGTACAGGTTGCCACGATCTGTGGTGGTGTTCAGGGAGCTTTTAGTGGTTCTGTGAACTTTACTACACCTCCGGTTGTGTATTGTAATATGACAGGAACGGGAACTAATGATTTTATTTCTAATGTAAAGGTAACGCCTGTGAATTTTCCTTTAATGGATAATACATCTTTACAGACAAATTATATCAGTTATAATACGCCTGCAACGTTGATCAATTTAGAGGTCGGTTCTCAGGGTAATCAGATTTCTGTTTCAAAATCGTGGGTGGGAACAACTTATGCTGATGCTGTTTATGTTTGGATTGACTGGAATAGAGACGGTATTTTTGCAGATTCTGAAAGAATTATGACATCTGCATCAAGCACAACAACTCCTGTGACGGCTATATTTGATGTTCCGGCAACAGGAATTTATACAGGACCATTTACAACCACTATGAGAGTTGTGTTGAAACGTGGAAGTGCTCCTGTAATGTGTGTAAATCCTGCAAATGGTGAAGTTGAAGATTATGCTGTGAAATTGAGACCTTGTAGTAATGTTACTCCAACAAATGTAACAATTAATCCAGTCACTCATAATTCGGCCACAATCAACTGGACTCCCGCAACGAATAATAATGCATTTATTTTAGAATATAAAGAAATAACATCACCAACTTGGATTGTTATTAATGCTTCTATTCTGGCAGGTAATCCTCCTGTTACAATTAATGGTTTAACACCAGCTACTACTTACGAAGTGAGAGTAGCCGCAGTATGTGGTAATGGTGATGCCGGTTCTTATACAGCTATACAAACATTCACAACAAGATGCGATCCGACACCTCCGAACGTAACTATCACAAATGTCACTTCAAATTCCGCCATTATTACGTGGAACCCAATTGTTCCTAATGCAACATATATTTTAAGGTATAGAGTAGTTGGATCTGGTGCTGCGGGATGGGTAACTCCTGTGATTCCGCAACCACCGGCAAACTCTTATACAATTACAGGATTAAGTTCGTTTGTGTCTTATGAAGTACAGGTTGCTAATCAGTGTGTTGGTGAAGTTACTCCAAACCCGTGGGCAAATCCACAGGTATTTACCACGATAAGAGTTTGTGAAATACCTCCTCCCGGATTGACGATTACTACACTAACCCCAACAAGTGCAGAGGTAGTTTGGGATCCTTTCCCTGGAGTAACTTATACGTTGAGATATAGAAAAGTAGGTATTCCTAGCTGGATAAATGTGCCTGTGAGTACTAATACCTATACGATCACCGGATTATTGGAATTAACTAAATATGAAATGCAGGTTGCGAATATTTGTAATGGAACACCAGGTAATTTTACCCCTCTTTATTACTTTACAACCCCTACTGTTGTCTATTGCCAGGTTTCCTCAAATAATTCTGCAACAGAGTTTATTTCTAAAGTAACGGTTAAACCTAATGGGAAACCGGAAATGATTAATCAATCACTTGCATCAAATTACTCGGACTTTACTGGAGATCCATTAAAGTTTATTGAAATGGTTCAGGGATCAACTGGTAATCAGATCACAATTGATAAAACATTAACTAACGGAGAAAATGCCGGAGTGGCAGTTTGGATTGATTTTAACAGAAATGGATATTTTGATATAGATGAGAGAATTCTCGTTGACGGTCCAAATACGAATCCTACTGCAAGTACAACATTTAGTGTGCCTTCTGATGCATTTGTGAGTATGACAGATTATAAATATGTTGTCATGAGAGTTGCAATGCAAAAAGGCGGAATTCCGGTAAATTGTGTAAGTTTCGATAATGGTGAGGTTGAAGATTATACCGTGAAAATTTCTAAAGTTCCTGTTCCAAATTCTGTTAATCAAAATGATATATTGATTTATCCAAACCCGGTAAGTACAGTATTGAATGTGAAAAACATTAGTGCAAAGGCAAATTACAAGATTTATACAGCTTCAGGACGTCTTGTATCAACTGGTTTGATTATGAATAATAAAATTGATGTAAGTAGCCTGATTAACGGATTATATGTTATCGACATAGAAGATGTGAAAGGTAATGTGCAAAAGAAATTTATTAAGGAATAAATACAAGCAATATTAATCATCGAATAAGCTCTCATTTTTGAGAGCTTATTTTTATGAAATGAATTTTGATTAATAGTTAATGTTTGTGTTCAAAATAATTTATTAAATTCTTGTAATGCTATTTATTCTGTTAATGTAGTAATATAGCCAGTTTGCTTAAATGAAAATAATAAGGTATTTAATAATTATTTTTTACGTTTTGGGGAAAACCGAGAATATAATAATGTTTAAATTAATTTTTTATACTTTGTAACTCGTGGAAGTAAGTGTGAAATTGTGGATTATTTGTGTTTATAGCAGTTTAAAGATATTTAATCAATCAAAAAAAGCAAAACTATATTAGTTTTGCTTTTTTTGATATAGAGTTAAATTATTTACTATTCTTCCAATGTGTTGTTTCTACTGGAGGTGGATTATCTATTATTTCAACTTTTGAAGAGTCGGATCTAACAAATAAATCTTGGTCTATTATTAAAGAGTCAGATGATTTCTTTGCTGAATCTTTATTTTCAGTTTTTTCAAGAATTTTTTCTTCTAAAATGCTATTGCCATTTTTAGTGTTAAATTCATCATCGCTCCTACAAGACACAATGCTAATGCACCCTATTAGTACTACTATAAAAAAATACTTTTGTATCATGTTAGTTAAGATTTAATATTATTTTAATTACTGAATTTATTTGTTACAAAGGTATAAATATGATTATCATTATGCAAGTTTATAGGAAGTGATTTTATAAATCATGTCGTAAAAATTTATAAATAATTACTTAATGTATTTGTATAACTTATTATAAATTAGATTTTTCCATCTAAATTGTAAACGTAATAATTATTTGATGTTGACCATTGTAATAATAAATGAATTTGCTTAATTTTGAATATGATTTTTAAAAAAAAATATCAACATGTAAAGAAACTGATTACGTTGTGTTGTTGCTTCTTTATTTCAATTTTATTTTCACAAGATATTTATTCTAAGTATCAGAAAAAATATTTAGGATATGAGGAGAACGACCAACGTGCGTTTATTTATCTTAATCAATACATCAATCATGCTAAATCTGAAAAGAATTATTCTGAGTTGTTTCAGGCTTATAAAGATGCAATTTTATTTTCTAAAGATAAAAAAATACAATATTCAGACAGTGCGATTTATGCTGCAAAGAAATCAGGTAATAGTGATCTTATTGGTAATGCATATTTGAGTAAAGGTGTTATTTATTATTTCAATCACAGAAAATTTCAGCTTGCTTTAAATGAATATTTAACCGCTTATGAATATTTGAAAGATTCTAAAAATGAGTTTCTCAAATACCAAAATTTTTATCATATTGGTGTGGTTAAGAGCTATTTAGGTCACTATGATGAAGCTCTGGAAATATTTAAAGAATGTATTGCTTTTTTTGAAGACAAAACAAAAGGAAATATTCATGAAAATCTAATTTATAATAATACAAAAGGCTATCTAAACTCAATACATCAAGCTATTATATGTTATCAGGCATTAGGAAAAAATGATGATGTAAAAAGGTTGCTAAATCTTGCCACCGCTTTTACGCCAAAGACAAAGGAATTCACTCTTGAAAAAAGTTATTTTAAAAAAAGTAAAGGAGTCTCTGATTTTTCAAATAAAAAATACTCCGAAGCTATAAAGGATTTTGATGAGTCATTGCCCGGTCTTCTTAAGGCTAATGATTTTACTTGGGCATCATATGTATACTTTTATAAGGGAAAAAGTTATACAAATTTGGGTAAAAAGGAATTGGGTGTAGAAAATTATAAAAAAGTCGATTCTATATTTAATAAGCATCAGTTTATTCTTCCTGAATTAAGGAGTAATTATGAAGAACTTATTACTTACTACAAAAAAAAGAACAGTCCTGAAAACGAATTGTATTACACCAATCAGCTTTTAAAAGTCGATAGCGTTATTTCTTCTGACTTTAAATACCTTTCAACCCGTATTTATAAAGATTATGATACAAAACAATTGCTTGAGGTTAAAGAAAATCTCGAAAAAACCAATTCATTTGGTATTGCTTTGCTCATTATCTCCGGAATAATCATTATTCTGTTAGGCTTTATGATGTTTTACAGAATCAGAAAACAAAAGCAGATTCAGGAGAAATACAATCAATTATTGGTGAAAATAGAAGAAGAAAAATTCTCTGAGGCTGAGCCTGAACCTTTGAAATTTGATCTGAATAAAAACATCAAGCTTGATCAGAATATTGTAGAAAAACTGCTAAAAGATATTAGTAATTTTGAAGCCAACGAAAAATTCCTTGAAAAAGGTTTGACTTTGAAAAAGCTTGCCGAACACTTCAAAACTAATACCTCTTATCTGTCTCAGGTTATTAATGAATATAAAGGAAGTAATTTCAGTGTATACATCAACGTGTTAAGAATCAATTACGCAACACAAAAGATCTATCATGACAGAGAATGGAGAAAGTATTCCATAGAGCATATTGCTTCTGCCTCAGGTTTCAGCAACAGACAGAGTTTCTCAAATATTTTTCTCGAAATAAACGGAATCCGCCCGGTAGATTTTATCAAAAAAAGAATCAAAGAGGTTGAAGGTGGTGAGTAAATATGTGTTTCTAACTTTTATTTCTATGACTATATAAAAAGTAGATGCCAGAATTGAAAAATTCTGGCATACTACTAATAGAAACTAAGTGATGAAACAATATATTTTGATGTGATAATGATGAATGTTTAAGTTCAATTATAATTGAGTTGTGTATTTTTGTTTATCTCTCAATTATTATACTGCTAAAGTATAGACTTCTGTCTTCACTCGCAAAGCATCATTGGAGGAATTTATAAATATTTACGTAATAATTTATAAATTTTAACCGAAATGTTTAATTGTAAATTGTTATTTATCAATTATTTGTAAAATTAATTTATCTTTTATACATAATCACATATTTTAATTTGTATTAAAAGTTGAACCTTTAATTTACAGTAGAAATTGATTTAAATATCTTTAAAATTTATTCCCAAACATTTCTTGATCTTAGTATTCCTATATTTTTCCTTAACTTTAGTAAAAATAAATTTATGCAGATAGATACAAGAACACTGAATATTGATGACTATGATGAGTTGGTTTCGGCAATGCGCCGAGCTTATCCCAAAATGTCTGAATATGTTTGGTCTAAAAAGAGCATTGCTAAACTCACCAAAATTTTCCCACCGGGACAAATCTGCATCACAGTAGATGGTAAAGTTGCAGCGGTGGCTCTTTCGATTGTTGTAAATTATGAAGAATTTGATGATGAACATACTTACAGTGATATTACCGGAAATTATACTTTCAATACTCATTCATCCACAGGAAATGTATTGTATGGTATTGAAATTTTTGTAGATCCTGTTTACCGCGAACTAAGATTGGGACGAAGATTGTATGATGCCAGAAAAGAGCTTTGCGAACAATTAAATTTAAAATCAATTATTTTAGGCGGCAGAATTCCTGATTACCATAAGTACAGTCACGAGATTTCACCAAGGGAATACATCAGAAGAGTCAGAGATAAAGAGATTTATGATCCTGTGCTTTCTTTCCAGCTTTCAAATAATTTTTTGCCGATCAGAGTTTTAAAAAAATATCTTCCCGAAGATGAAGCTTCCCGTGAAAACGCAGTTTTGCTTCAATGGAACAATATTTACTACAGTAAAAAACCAAATACGATGCAGGATAGCACCATTCGATTGGGGCTTGTGCAGTGGCAGATGAGACATTTTAAAGATATCAGCGCATTTTACGAGCAGGTAGAGTTTTTCGTTAATGTAATGGGAGATTACAAATCAGACTTTGTTTTGTTTCCTGAATTATTTAATACACCTTTACTGGCGCCTTTTAACAGTCTTTCCGAGCGTGACAGTATGATCGAATTAGCGAAGATTACAGATCAGATTAAATCTAAAATTTCTGAACTGGCAATCAGTTACAATGTCAATATCATTTCGGGAAGTATGCCTGTTTTTGAAAATAATGATCTGTACAACGTAAGTTATCTGCTTCATCGTGACGGCCGTATTGATGAGTACAGAAAAATTCATATCACTCCGAATGAAAGAAAATATTATGGAATGAAAGGCGGCAGTGAGATCAAGGTTTTTGATACAGATTGTGGTAAAATTGGTCTGGTCATCTGTTACGACGTTGAGTTTCCTGAGTTACCAAGAATTTTAGCCGATCAGGGAATGAAAATTCTATTTGTACCTTATCTTACAGACACTCAAAATGCTTATATGAGAGTTCGACATTGTGCAGCAGCAAGAGCGATTGAAAACGAATGTTATGTTGCAATTGCTGGTTGTGTAGGAAATTTACCGGGTGTTAATAATATGGATATCCAGTTCGGTCAGGCTGCTGTATTTACCCCTTCTGATTTTGCATTTCCTTCGAATGCTGTAAAAGGCGAGGCAACACCGAATACCGAAATGACACTTATCGTTGATGTGGATTTAAATTTATTAAAAGATCTTCACTATCACGGTTCGGTTCAGATTCTTAATGACAGAAGGAAAGATCTTTATGAAACTTATCTTAAAGAAAAACCCGATATTTTAGACAATAAGATATAAGTAATAACCCCATTTGTAGATACGAATGGGGATTTGTTTTTATTCAAAAATAATTCTTCCGTCAAAAGATTCTGTCGCGGCAATGAAAATACTTTCGTTAAATCTTTTTATCGGAACCTGAATCACAGAGTAAGTTCCGTCCTCATTTTTTTCTTCAACGATCAGATTGCTTCCTTCGCCGATTTCAGACTTTGCATATTCCAATTGATATTCATCGTCCTTTTTTACAAAATCTTCTTTTTTAAATTCTTTGTGTGCCATTGTAGTAGTTTTTAGTAGTGAACTAATGTATAAAATAAATCTTTGAAGTAATTATTATTTCTCAAAAAAATCCCAAACAGAAAAGTTGGGATTTTTAGTATTAATATGATGTGTAAGTTGGTGTATTTTTAATTATTTACTGTAAAAATAATTTCAAAATCTGTGCCTAAAATTATATTATGTTAAATAATGGTAAAATATATAGTCAAGGCATACAAATTGTAAAATAAAATATACCAGCCAAAATTTTTATTATGAACAACGAAAAAACAATTGCAGTACTCAATGATTTACTGAAAATTACGAACGACAGAATTGAAGGTTTTTCTAAAGTAGAAGATAAAGTGTGGAACGCGCATTCACATTTGAAAGCCGACTATGACAGAATGGTTGCCTATTCTCAGGATATGAAATCTGAACTGATAGGAATGATCAGAGAGCGGGGTGGAGAAGCAGAAGATGTAACGACTACGGCAGGAGCAATTCACAGAGCCTGGATCGATGTTAAAAATTCATTTTCCGGAAATAAAGATGGATCGACTTTGGAAAATGTGGTATTTGGTGAAGATGCAGCAATCAAAGCTTACCAGAATGCATTAGACAGCGGTGATCTTAACGGAGAAAGTTCAAGGAAAATACAAGACCAGCTTCATCATCTGAAAGCGTCTTACAATAAATTTGAAAATCTTGAAAAATTAAATCCTTAGCAATTATTACTTACAAGCCATTTATATATTTTAAAGCAGCTTTTTAAAAAATTATCAATTTTAAATTTTTTTCTTATAAATGGTTGTGATTCAAATCATAAAAGGTTTGACATACTTTTGTATAAATTTGATGATACACCAAATAACGACATTATGAAATTACTAATCACTTCAGCTTGATCAGGCTATATTTTCTATGCAAAATGAATTATTATTTTGTTTAAGTCTAAGCTTCTGTCCTGCCATACAATTTATGCTACTCATTTTTTAAAGGTGAGAATTTTAATATCAGTTTAACAGGTTTAAATTTTTTCAGAAATAAACTTTATTCAGAATGTTGATATTGCGGAAGGCTAGTGTATAAGGATAAAAGTAAACAATTTCTTCTAATTTCTTAAAATTATGAATTACAAAATTGATGTTCAGGATTTGCCGCCTGTCAATAAAAAGGGTTCTGAAAATAATGCCATGTCATTTCTAATCTGCCAATCAGAGACTGAAGCATTTGAGAGATTTAAAAAACTATCGCAAAATCTTTTAAAAATTGATAGCTGGAATGTAAATGCAGGTAAAAATCCTACTGAATTTTTTGTTTATAAAGATGGTAAAGAAAATCAGGACTTGTCTTTACTAGTAAAGGAAAACGATTTGGTGAAAATCAAAATACCTGCACCGAAAAATAAATTGGGAAATGGTTTTGATTGGGTAATCGTGCATAAAATCCAATCAATAGAAAGTGTAGATATGAAAGCATTTTTATTACAAATGAAACCGCATTCATGTCCGGAAAATTCAAATGGGAATACCGCTCATTTTTATACAGAAGATGCTTCGAGTACTTTTATTCTTGCTAAAAAAAATAAAACGATACAATTTAGTATTCATGGGAGAAATGAAATTCCCAATACAAAAAATGTTGGCTTTTTAAATTCTTGCAGAAACCTCTTTGTTGGCGGCGGCGGAATTTTTGGTGGGAGCAAACTTCAATGGCAGGATTTCACGGAAGAATTCATTAAAAATTAATTAAAATCAAACTACAATATAATATGGACAATAAAGACATTAAAAAAAATGAAAAGCTAGATCAGCTACAAGATCACACAACTGATAATCAGGATACAAAACTGACGACAAATCAGGGTTTAAAGATCAATAATAATCAGGATTCTTTAAAAACAGACGAAAGAGGTGCAACTTTACTCGAAGATTTTATCCTCAGAGAAAAGATTACCCATTTTGATCATGAAAGGATCCCTGAGAGAATCGTTCACGCAAGAGGCTCCGGTGCTCATGGTGTTTTTAAACTCAATAAAAGTTTAGCAAAATATACAAAAGCAAAATTTTTAAATGAAGTCGGAAAAGAAATTCCGGTTTTCGTTAGGTTTTCTACCGTTGCAGGAAGTGCAGGAAGTACGGATCTTGCGAGAGATGTAAGAGGTTTTGCCGTAAAATTTTATACAGAGGAAGGAAATTATGATCTTGTAGGAAATAATATTCCTGTCTTTTTTATTCAGGATGCAATGAAATTTCCAGATCTAGTACACGCAGTAAAACCGGAACCTGATAATGCGATTCCGCAGGCGGCTTCTGCTCATGATACTTTTTGGGATTTCATTTCCCTGATGCCGGAAAGTATGCATATGATCATGTGGGCAATGAGTGACCGTGCAATTCCGAGAAGTTATAGAATGATGGAAGGTTTTGGTGTTCATTCATTTAAATTTGTCAATAGCGAAGGCGCAGTTCACTTCGTTAAATTTCATTTCAAACCAAAATTGGGTGTTCACTCAGTTGCGTGGACTGAAGCACAGAAAATTTCAGGAACAGATCCCGATTTTCACAGAAGAGATCTTTGGGAATCTATCGAGAATGGTGCTTTTCCTGAGTGGGATTTTGGGGTGCAGATCATTCCTGAGGAAAACGAACATGATTTTGATTTTGACCTTCTGGATCCTACCAAAATAGTTCCTGAAGAACTCGTGCCAGTACAGTTAGTGGGTACTTTAACTTTAAACAGAAATCCGGATAACTTTTTTGCGGAAACAGAGCAGGTAGCTTTCCATCCGGGACATTTGGTTCCGGGAATTGATTTTTCAAACGATCCGCTTCTTCAGGGAAGACTGTTCTCTTATACAGATACTCAATTATCAAGATTAGGTTCGCCGAATTTCCATGAAATTCCGATCAACCGATCAATCAATCCTGTGCACAATAATCAGCGTGACGGTCATATGAGACAGCAGATTGTAAAAGGGAAAGTGAGTTACGAACCAAATTCTATCGGTGGTGGTTGCCCGTTTCAGGCGATGATGAAAGAAGGCGGTTTTACTTCAAATAATGAAAGAGTTGACGGGCACAAAGTGAGGGCAAGAAGCAAAAGTTTTGTTGATCATTATTCTCAGGCAAAAATGTTTTTCAACAGTCAGTCTGAGCCGGAAAAAACTCACCTTCAGAATGCTTTGGTTTTTGAGCTTTCAAAAGTTACCATCCCTGAGATCAGAGAGAGAGTAGTGGGACAACTGAATTTTATTGATAAGAAACTGGCTTCTCATGTCGCCGAAAAAGTAGGGGTTAAAGTGAAGAAATTAGATAATCCGAATGGAAGTATTCCTGCAGACGCAGATCCTGCAAGTTTACAAAGCGAGGAAAGAGAGCCTGCAACAAAAAGTTCTGAAGCTTTAAGCATGGAAAATACGGTAAAAGATACTATCGAAAGCAGAATAATCGGTTTTGTAATGGCAAATGGAGTAAATACTCAGGCTGTGAAGTCTTTGAAAAATAAGCTTGAAAGTAAAGGTGCTGTTGTACAGATCATTGCACCTAGTGTCGCACCGGTGACTGCAGATGATAAAACTACATTTGAACCTAAACATTCAATCTCCAGTGTTGCAAGTGTAAGTTTTGATGCACTTTATATTTGTTCTGGAGAAAAATCTGTACAACAATTAATGCAACCGGATGTAAAACCTATTGTTACAGAATTTATCAATGAAGCATACAAACATTGTAAAGCCATTTATTTTGGGAAAGATACAGACGACATTTATAATGCGACTCATATAGCTAAAAAGAAACATGAGGACCGTGCAATTATAAAAGCAGGAAGTGGAAATTCTGATGATCAATTTATTTCTGCGGTTGCCGCTCACAGAGTTTGGGATCTTGAGAAAGACCGTAATTCTATGGCATAAAATTCGATGGTTTTTTTACACTAAATCAATATATAATATGAAAGCAATTTTTTTCGAATTTGGATTTTTTCTGAATTTTGAAAAACCCAGTATAACTGAAATTGCAGATTTTGAAATTATATAACAATAAATTTTACTATTATGGAATTTCAACAAAAAATACTAGACTACATAAGCGAATGTCTGATTACCAATAATGAAACCATTTCTGTTGCAGAAAGTGTGACTTCGGGAATGTTGCAGTTGGCTTTTTCACAGATGCCAAATGCGACAATGTTTTATAAAGGCGGAATTACCGCCTATACATTGCCTGAAAAAGTGAGGTTGCTTAATGTTGATCAGAATGAAGCTGATGTTTGCGATTGTGTTTCAGAAAATATTGCAGAAACAATGGCTTTGAATGTTGCTAAAATGTTTGAAAGTGATTGGTCAATTGCAACTACAGGATATTGTACTCCGGTAAGAAATTCGGTGTACAGCGTTTTTGCGCATTATTCAATTGCATATAAAGGCGAAATTATTTTATCTAAAAAACTTGAGCTTCATCCAAAAACGCAGGCTCTCAATGCACAGCTTTATTATGCAGAATTTATCTTAGGCTGTTTCAAAAGCGAACTGAATAATCTTTTGATTTTGAATACTTAAAGACTTACTTAGTATTATTTTTAAGTAATAAAAAAATCCTCAAGTAATTGAGGATTTTTTTTTATGAAGCAATTTAGATATTTATTTCGCCTTGCTGTTCAAAGCTGTATCAGCGATTTGAGTAAGAAGTTTATCACAGTTTTTTTCTTCTTTTAAAGTACTTAGAAGATTGCTTAAACATTTTTTTTCACCCAAAACTTTAGCATATGCAGCTAAACTTCCGTAAGTAGCAATTTCATAATGTTCAACTTTTTGTGAAGCGGCAATAATACCTACGTCACGGATTGCTCCTGGTTTTGTTTCTTCCATTATGCTTTTACCTTCGTCAAGCAATCCCTGCATAGCATCACATTTCTTAGCTTCTGGTTTTAAGCCAAGAGATTTGAAACATTCTTCCAATCTCATTACGTGAACTTCAGTTTCTTTTAAATGGGTTGCGATAGCTTCCTTCAAATCAGGATGGGTAGCATTTTTTTCCATTTTCGGAAGTGCTTTTGTTAAAGCTTTTTCAGCCCAATAGATGTCTTTCAATGCATCTTCAAAAAAATCTTTCAGATCAGATGCTGCATCGCTTTTCGCAGGTGCTTTGGCTGAAGATTTTGAAGCAGTAGTTTTTTTCGGTGTTGCACTTTTCTTTGGTGCCACAGTTTTTTTAGCTGTTGCTGTTTTAGTTGCCATATTGTTTATTTTTTGATTTAAGTTATCTTTACAATTCAATTTTAAGACCAAAGACCTATAAAATCTATTTTAAAAGAAAGTTTTTATAAATATTTTATTGGCAGGCGTTTTGTTAATTTAAAACAAAATAAATCCTATGAACAATAAAATAAAAGTAGCGTTGGCATTTCTGGCCGGAGGAACTTTATTGCTCCTTAATGAAAGAAGAAAAAGGCTGAGTAAAAAGACTAAAACATTCACAGCGCCAGATGGAAATACTTATAAGGAAAATCAAATTTACCGAAATTCAGAAGGTAAAGCTTATAGAAATGGTAAGGTTGTTCATTTCGACAATTTAGAATTTGAAAATGAAAATCATTCAGCCAATTCATTTAATCATCTGCACGATGATAAATTTTCAAAAAACTATCAGGCAAAACCTCAGAATGTTGATTATCATCAAAGAGGGAAGAGACATCGCTAGTTTTTAAAATTAATGAAAGAGATATCCGCGGTTGTGATTCAGGTCATAACCGCTTATTGATTAATTAAGTATTTTTAAATCATGGATGTAAATATTTTAGGAATTGTAGCAGGTGTGCTTACTTCTGTTGCAATGATCCCGCAGCTTATAAAAGTTATTCGTGAGAAAAACGTGGAGGATCTTTCGTGGGTAATGATTATTGTTTTGATTACCGGACTTTCATTGTGGGTATGGTATGGAATTATGCGTGACGAATTGCCTATTATCCTGTCAAATGCCTTTGCGGTTTTGGTTAATCTGACATTGTTGGTCTGTTATATCCTGTTTCGGAAAAAATCATGATTATATTTATGGTAAATTAATATTCGTTAACAAGAATTATTCTAAGTAACAGTGAAGAAAATTAAAAATAACTGATAAATATCAGTTTGATATTAAATTTTAAACAATAATCATAATATTACGTTAATAATACATCAATTTTTGAATTTTAGACACATAAGAAGTTTGAAAATTTGTATATTGCTCACATATTTTGTGAAGCTGCTGATTTAAAAGATAAGTTATGCCATTCGCTTCATTTCGTAATACCGTTGTATCGATGGCATACAGCACATATTTTTATTTTGTATGAATGAATCTTCTTACAAGACATCCGGGGAAACATACCCTGAATTTCTTGATCATTTTAAAACTTCACTCCATCATCTTTTTCAGAGAGAAAACATCGACCAGTTAAGTCTGCAAAGAGGTTTGCCACCAAGTGTTTGGAAAGAAATCATGAATCTGAAACCCTTATCTGTCGCTGTGCCTTCAGAATTTGGAGGTCGTGGACTGAAAGTGAAAGAATGTTTGGGGATTTTATCAGCTGCATCATACGAATCTCTTCCGTTGTCATTAACTTTTGGGATCAACATCGCTCTTTTTCTTGAGCCTTTAGCTAAATATGGTAACGAATCTATTAAAGAAAATATTTTTAAACATTTTCTAAATTACGGCGCAATGGGTGGTTTAATGATCACTGAGCCGGATTTTGGAAGCGATGCTTTAAATATGAAGACTCAAAATGTTTTGAACGGTGATTCTTACGAGGTAAAAGGCACAAAACACTGGCAAGGATTAACAGGATTGGCTAATTATTGGTTAATCACTTCAAGAAATGCCAATGCTGAAGGAAATTTGTCGAGAGATGTAGATTTTTTCATTGCAGATACTCATCAACCGCAACAGAATATTGAGGTTTTAGAATATTATGATAATCCAGGATTATACATGATTCCTTATGGTCTTAATAAAATCGATATTAAAGTTCCTCAGGAAAATAAGTTAGTCCCAGAATCTACAGGTCTGAAAATGATGCTTGATATTCTTCACAGAAGCAGATTTCAGTTTCCGGGAATGGGAATGGGCTTTTTGAAAAGAATGCTTGATGAAGCTCTGGATCATACAAGAAACAGAATTGTAGGAAATTCAAATTTGTATGCACTCGATCAGGTGCAATATCAACTGACAAGATTAGAATCTTTCTTTACATTGTGTTCGGCAATGTGCGCAAAAAGTTCTAAGATCAGCGGAATTGATCATAATCTTTCCTCAGAAGGAGTTCATGCCAATTCTATGAAAGCTTTGGTGACAGATATGATGCAGGAAGCTGCACAGATTTTGGTTCAGCTTTCAGGCGGAAAAGGTTACAGAATGAGCCACATCGGAGGAAGAGGAATCATGGACAGCCGTCCGTTCCAGATTTTTGAAGGTTCAAACGAAATGCTTTACACTCAAATTTCAGAAGGTATTCTGAAAGATATGAAGAAAAAGAAACTAGAAAATGTAGGTGAATATCTTCAGCAAAATGTTTTAAGTGAAAACGCAGCAAAATTATATACCTCAAATTTAGATTTCACGATCAATACAGCAATTTCTCAGAGAAAAATGATTGATTTAGGAAAAGTTGTTGCCAGAATTATTACGGTAAATGATCTTTTAGAATTAAGCAATGCAGGATTTAATCAGAAATTGGTTAACAATTCGGTAGAGATGACAAGACAGGAGATTGTTTCTCTTCTTGCTTCGATGAATCACCATCAGGATTTAAAACCATTGGATGATTATTCAGAAAACAGCAATTGGATGTCTTTGGTTTAATCTAAAGCATATTAAATAAAATACTTCTCCGCAGAATTATCTGTGGAGATTTTTGTTTTAAAAATTAAATTTCATCAGTTATTTTGGTCAGATCTGTTTTTGAGTTCTTTATCAATGTCATTGATTTCCGGTAAAGGTGAATGAAAATTTTCATCAATATACTGCAAGAGTTCCTCAAAATCTTTAGATTTTAATTTCCGGATAAAAAGATGATTGTTTGACCGTAAATAGTTTTCAAAAATAAAAGGTGAAGTATTCATTTCTAAAGCATTAAGATCAATAATAGCCCGTTTGTCATCATTCACGATGATTTGATGAAATGAAGTATTCATCAATACAGTCTGAAAAAAAGAATCTGCAGGTAAATACGTATGCAGATAAAAATCTTCAAAAGCCATTACCGTTTCGCTGTTGCTCAGAAAAGAGCACGTATCTCTTGTGAGGATCATCCATTTTCCGCCGATGTAAGGAACAACATCTTTCATAAAGTCTCTTTTATAAATAAATGATGAGATCTTAAATGCCAATTCGGTAAAATGATTTTGAATTCTTTTCAGCGTATCGGGTCTGTAAAATTTCTGATCATAATAGAAAAGATAATTTTTCCCGTTTTGAGCCGTCAGAAATTTTCTGATGATCACCTGAGATTTAAGAGGGTAATCTTCCCCGCTTAGATTGATAAAATATTCCCACTCTGTGCTTACATTCAGCAGAAATTCCATGGCATTAAGTTCGATCTGAACCATATTAAAACCTCCTGAAGTAATATTCATGCTTTCAAGAATATAAACATTGGGGTAATGAATTGTAAATCCCTGAATCATTTCTGTTACTTCCTCATTTGCTTTTCGGTCAATATGAATAAGATAAAACTGATCTCGGGTATAAATTTTCTTAAACATTCTTATGAATTGTTCAGGCTCATGATGTATCATGATAAAATACGCAATTCGCACCGAAGCTGAAGAATTGACAGCTGAAGTTTGAGTCTGTGGAAGAGGTTGCGAAAATGTTGTCTGCATGGTTTTATTATTATCAATCATTCACCGAAGCAAACAACTTAATTAAAGGTAGTTATACTTCAAATAAGAAATGAGAATTATTTGTAAATATTTGATTTTGATATAACCAAGATTAAATTGATTGTGAAAACTGAATATTGTTTTTATCAGCCGGGAAAATTAAATTTAAATTGTGTACCTTACATTTTAATACAAGGTCATCGTTTTAATTATGTAATACAAATTTTTTCAGATTACCATAAATAAAGAACGTATGAGAATATACATCAAATATATGGTCAGTCTGCGATGTAAGATGATGGTGCAGGAAGAAATTGACAAGCTCGGTTTAGAACATGCTGTTGTTCAGTTGGGAACTGTAGATTTCCCCGGAATCATTGAAAATGAAAAACTTGAAATTTTCAGATCAAGATTAGCACATTTAGGTTTGGAATTATTGGATGATAAAAAAAGTATTTTAATTGAAAAAATTAAAAATACCATTACAGAAATGATTCACAATGCTGATGAGCAGCCAAAAGAGAATTATTCTTTATATCTGAGCGAAAAACTGGGATATGATTATACTTATTTATCCAATGTTTTCTCAGAAGTTAATGGCTATACAATACAGCACTTTATTATTTTGAATAAAATTGAAAAAGTAAAAGAACTTTTGCTCTACAATGAATTAAATCTCACCGAAATTGCCTATAAACTCAACTACAGCAGTGTAGGACACCTTTCATATCAGTTTAAAAAAATCACAGGATTGGCTCCGTCTTTTTACAGGCAGCTGAAATTAAAACGCAAAAAGAACCTTGAAGATTTGTAAAATGTGTGATTTATGTAAATTGAATATTTTTTTATATAAACATCTTGTGGTTTTTTAGCTCACCTTTGTCAGGTAAAATAATATCTGGATGCTGTTCAGTAAATAAAAAAAACAGTTTTTCTCAAAAAGTATTTTAAAACATAAGAGTTATACGTTTTGCATTAAGTCTCGATGCTATAAGAATTGAAAAGTTCTTCTGAGAAAAATTCCCCTTTTCTTTATTGAGTTCAAAAATAATAATTCCAAAAGACAAATAACGCAGCATAATCAGCTTAAAGATAAGTTGTCACAGCTTTCAATGATTATGATATGAATTTAAAGAAATAATAAACAGAGAATATTAAAATTCTCATAAAAAACGATCTCACCGATCACAACTATTAAAATAAAGTTTCCCGATCAATTTTGAAAAGGAAAGCCGTTACTCGGCAAAATAATACCATGAGTTTTAAGAATCTAAACTTAATCAATCCCATCATTCGCGCTGCTACAGAAGCAGGATGTCCGATGCCTACAGAATTGCAGATCAAAATGATTCCGCAGATTCTGAGCGGTAAAGATGTTCTTTGTCAGATTGCTCGCGGAACAGAAAGGATGACTTCTTTCACAATGCCTGTTCTTCAGATGTTGAAAAAGAACAATCCGGATCACAATGATACAAGAGTTCTGGTTTTGACTCCCACCAAAGAAACTGTTTTGCAGATAGAAGATAATTTTGAAATTTACACCAAATATCTTCCATTATCACAGCTTTCAGTATATGAAGGTATTTCAAACGGAACGCAGCTTTCTTCACTCAGAAGAAGATTAGACGTACTCATTGCAACACCGGAAAAACTTCTGGAATTAGATGATCAGAGACATATCAGTCTTTCAAAAATAGAATTTTTGATCATAGATGATATTGAAATTTTATTGGAAAAGAATCCCGATGAGCTCAAAAAGCTCATAAGTAAACTTCCTGTAAAAAGACAAAACATACTTTATTCATCGACGTTATCCAAGGAAGTCAGTGGTTTTGCAGACAAGATTTGTAACGGCAGAATGGAGACCATGAAAACCACGGAATATTCTGCAGTCTCATGACTCAGGAAGTAAAACAGAAAAAAGTCTGATCCTGAATCAGACATAAAACAATAAAACAATTTTTAATACCAATACAATGCAACAAGGCACAGTAAAATTTTTTAACGAAACAAAAGGTTTCGGATTTATTTCTCCAACAGAAGGAGGACAAGACATTTTTGTACATTCTTCAGGATTAAACACTAAAATGATTCGTGAGAATGATAAAGTAGTTTTTGACGTAGAAAAAAGCGAAAAAGGATTAAATGCAGTTAACGTAAGACTTGCATAATCGATATATATCGTTACATGAAGCTGCCTCGCAAGAGGCGGCTTTTTTTTGTTCTAAACTTTCCTTTCTCCTAACCCAACTAGCTTCTCCTAATTGTAGAATTACTACATGTTATTGGAAGAATACAAATGGCTTTATTTTTACCGGATGGAGTTTCTTGTTATGAATGGAACCAGTTCGTCATTCGATGGGATTTTATTCTTTATGCCAATTCAATTTGTTATCGTATTTCTTATAGGATTGATCAATAAAAAGGCAATAGCTTATTCTATTCTTATATTTTTATTGATATTTTGGTTGTTTATCAATAGATATAAATTTATTAACAGACATGCGTGCTGGTCTACATTTTCGGATACTGAAATTTTAAAAGCAGTCCTATTAATCATCACTTACTTGTACAATATGTATCCTTCCTGTATATTTTATAATTAAAAAGCTGAAATTAGTTACAGTGAAAATAGTAAAAGAGAAGTGACAGTATTTAATTGAATTATATTGAAATATTAGTTAATGAACTTGTTGTAACAGGTATAGTTTTTGATTATTTTTAATCAAATAGAATTCTAAAATCTCAAAAGTTATAGATTAGCAACTGATTCACAAATTCAGAAATATCTCATTTCACCAAATTATATTTTATGAAAACTAAACTCGAAACAACAGTTGAGGGTCTGATTATAATCTCCCCATCATTTGTGCAGTCAATCAGACGATCAAATTCTGTAGAAGGTGCCAAAACTTTAGGAGCACCTATCATTCTTGACTCCGAACATATCTGTTTTTTGGCTTTTAATAACGATGGTTATGTTACCTTTTTTCTGAGTAACGGATTTGAAATTTCGCTCAAAATAAATTATGACGATGCAAAAAATGCCTATAATTATGCTAAAATGAAAGTTATGTATGTGATAGAGTAGTGTAAATGTTATTTAAATCGATTCCAGATTAATTTTATTAAGTGAAATTTTTCACTGTTTTTGAAAAACTTTATTAATTTTTTAATTGAATCGAAAGCTTCTTACTTTGAGATAGTTATAAATTTTAAATTGTACTATTTTACCATTTATTTTTATCAGTTTTTCTTAGTTTCTCTTTAAAATATTTCTTTAAAATCTTTATTTGATGTTTTTTTTGGTACAGTAATTGTGTACAGTTGCACGTACGAATCTCATGCTATAGGCACTTTTGAACAAATCGGTTCTTCGAGAGATATGTATCAGGTAAATCACATTGATTTACTTTTCAGTCAAATAATTAATTTTTTAAAATTTAAAATATGAGATTAAGTTTAGCAATTTTCTCTTTAGCATTATCTTTGCCTGCAACGGCTTTTGCTCAAGACAGTTTACAAGTAGTATCAAGTGGAGAGTATCCAAATACTTTCAGCTCGGGATCTGCCAACGTAAGCAAGTTTACACAATCTTCAAAGAGATTTAATGATTGGTCGGTATCCTTTGGTGGTGGTGTTCCTTTGATGCAGTCTGCAGATTTGACATCCATTAAAAATGGAAATGGTAAAAACCTTATTGGTTACTCTGCTTATGTAAGTGTTGACAAAGCAATTACCCATGCTTTCGGGATTAACCTTCAATATGATCGTGGAGAAACAAGACAAGGATGGTTTAATACTAAAGATGCAGCACCTGCAAATGCAGCAGCAAACAGACAGGAGGGTGCAAGAACACAGTACGACGCAATTTCAATTTTAGGAGATATTAATTTTTCTAATTTAATGAGACGTGTTGATAACAAATCTCCTTACAGATGGGCTTTACATGGTTATGCAGGTATAGGAACACTTGCCTACAGAGCTTACTTGAAAGATGATGCCGGACAAAGATTAATGACTGAGGTTAAGCCTTTCAAATTTCAATCATTCTTCGGACAGGCAGGAGCTGGTCTAAAATATAAAATCAACAACAGACTTGATCTTGAAGGTAGAGTAATGTATGTGGTAACCACAGATGATCAGTTTGATGGCGGTGGACAACAGTACAGTGCGATCAACAGAAGAGAAGATCAGGTTTCTGATAATTTCTTCAATGCAACTCTTGGTCTTTCTGTTAAATTAGGGAAACACGATTCTCACTTAATGTGGCACGATCCTTTGCAGGAAATTTATTATAAACTTGATGTCCTTGCAGAAAAGAACATGGATGTTGAAGTTTGTAAAAAAGGTGATGCAGATAACGACGGTGTTTGCGACGATTGGGACAGACAGCTTGATACTCCTGCAGGTGCAAGAGTTGATGGTGCTGGTGTAGCTTTGGATGTTGATATGGACGGAGTTATCGACCTTTACGACAAATGTGTAACGGTTCCGGGACCTGTAGAAAACAACGGCTGCCCTACAACTCCAACTAATTCTGGAACGGTTACAGAAGCAGAAACAAAATTAGACGGAATTGAATTTGATTTAAATTCAGACAGAATTTTACCTTCAAATACACCTGTTCTGAATAATGCTGTAAATTATATCAACTCTTCAAACGGTTCTTATACAGTAATTGGAGCTACAGATACCAGAGGTTCGGAAGAGTATAATCAGAAATTGTCTGACAGAAGAGCAAACAGCGTAAAAGATTATCTGATCAAAAACGGTGTAGAATCTACAAAATTGGATGCAATGGGTAAAGGTAAAAAAGACCTTAAGTATCCTGAATGTGATCCTGCAACAAAATGCCCGGAATGGAAAAACAGAGCCAACAGAAGGGTTTACTTTGAAGCTAAATAATTATTTCAAAATAGATTACAATCAAAAAGTCATGCGTAAGTATGACTTTTTGCTTTAATAAAAAGATGTTATTTTTTTAATTCAATCCAGGTCGGAGCATGATCACTGCTTTTTTCCCATCCTCTCACATCTTTGTCTACTCCTGCATTCACTAATGAACCGGCAAGGTATGGACTTAATAAAATGTGATCCAATCGCATTCCGGCATTTCTTTCATAAGATTTATACAGATAATCCCAAAAAGTATAGATCGTTTCATCAGGATAAATTGTTCGAAGTGAATCTATCCAGCCTTTCTTTTGCAATTCTTGGTATGCTTTTCTCACTTCTGGTCTGAAAAGGGCATCATCCTCCCATTTTTCAGGTTTGTACACATCATTTTCTGTGGGAATAATATTAAAATCTCCAATCAAAATCGCAGGAAGTTCCATTTTAATGAGTTGATTGGTTCGCCTTTTGAAACGTTTGATCCATGAAAGTTTATAATCAAATTTTGGTCCCGGGTAAGGATTTCCGTTGGGAAGATAAAGACAGCAAATAACCATTTGATCTATGATTGCCTCTATATATCGGCTTTGTAGATCTTCAGAATCACCTGGAAGTATGCCCTGAACTTCTGTGATCTCATAACCTTTTGCAAGAATTGCAACGCCATTCCAACTTTTTTGCCCTTTCCATATTGCATTGTAACCGGCTTTTTTAATTTCTTCAATTGGGAATTTTTCCTGCGGACATTTTAATTCCTGAAGGCATACAATATCAGGTTTCGCTTCTTTAAGCCATCGCAGCAAAACAGGTAACCGACCGTTGACACCGTTTACATTGTAAGTCGCTATTTTCATAGATTAAAGTTTAAATTAAATATTGGTACGTTATGAAGCCGACAAAGATTATTCCATCAATAACTAATTTTTTAATTCAAAATAATTCTCTTCTAAAAATTTTTCACCAATAAATTATTTTATTTAAAAGTTGAAAGTTGTGTTATATTTTTCGTTGCTTAAATTTTGTTGCAGAATAAAAATACTTTATCTCAGTTTCTCTTTACTGAAGCCATTTGTGGCACAACTTCTGATATATAAAGGTACAATCCAAAATCAAGAAAATATGAAGTCGATTTCTATTAAAGTAGCTTTTTGTACAAGTTGTGAAGGATATTGTTCAGCAACTCCGGTTGACAAAAATGATTATGACCATCCTGAAATTATTGATCAGTTTTTTTATCACGGTGAGCCGTGGTTTACCTTTGATCAAAAAATATTCGAAGCAAAAACACAATATCAGGGAATTGATGTCAGAATTTTAGATTTGGAAATTCACAGAATAAAAGACCGCAAGTATTGTCATTGCAGCAAAACAAAAAAAACGGCGAAATCAACTCAGATTTCAACTCCGCCAAAAGCAGAACATATGTATTTTGCGTCAGATTACATTGAGGTGGAGTCTGATCTTTATTTCAAGGATCTTTATCACACCTATCAAAATTTTCACGGAATAGGTTCTGCAAGAAAACATTCAGGAAGTTCTGCGAGATAATTTTAAATTCAGATAAAAAGTTCAGACAGATTATTTGCTGATACCTATCAATTTCAATGATGCCGTGCTAAGATAGATAACATCAAAGCTGGTAAGAGATTCAACATCTGCGGTAGTTTGATCGGTTAAATGATCTTTTTTAAAAGACAATTCTATAGAATCATCATAAGATGCAACAATTCTTACAACCGAATATCCGTTGTATGCGACCTTGAAACCTTCAAACAAAAGCTTTTTTTTAGCCTTTTCGTACAATTTGAATTTTTCAGTTTGTACGGAAGTGAATGTATCTTTTCTGGTCTTATTTTTTGCTTCTTTCCAGATTGGGTAATCTTCAGGTTCTTTCATAAGCTCACCATTGGTATCTGTTGGTACAAACATTCTTAATGACAATGGTTGCTTGAGGAAACTGGCATAGTTTTTCATCAGTTGCAAGCTCTGCAGATCGGCATATCCTTCGTGTGAATAGTAGTCGATTACAAAACTGGTCATCGGTATCAGTCTGTGGAAATCAAAATTCTGCATATTGATATCGTTCAATCTTTTTTAAAAATAATTTTCGCAAATATACAGTTTACAATGATTAAATATTTTAAAATTTCACAAAATATAATATATTGTTGTTTGAATGTAATTGTTGAGAAACTCAAATTCAATCATAAAAATTTAAGGAACACAAATTTAATAAATTCAGATGTTAATTTGAAGGAATGGTAAACCAGAAACTGCTTCCTTTGCCAACTGAGCTTTCAACACCAATTTCACCTCCGTGACGTTTAATAATCTCTGATGAAATATATAATCCAAGCCCCAAACCTGAATATTTTTTACCATTGTGATTGGCTCTGAAATATCTGTCAAAAAGAAATGGCTGAATTTTAGGATCAATTCCGTCACCGAAATCTTTAACACTCACTTTCACGCAGTTGTCTAATTTTTCTACAATCAAATGAATCTCTTCCGATAAAGGAGCATATTTTACCGCATTGTTTACAAAGTTGACCACTACCTGATCAATGCGCTGTAAATCTGCAAAGATGGTCGCATCAAGATCACCTTTAAGCATGAGATGGTGTTTTCCTGTAATTCTTACATCGTCACAACAAGCATTCAGCATTTCCGAAACTGTAAAAACTTCTTTTGTAAGCTCAAGATTACCTCCGCTTAATCGGTTTAAATTTAGCAGCTCATCAACAAGAGTGCTCAGTTTGTCAAGGCTTTTTGCCGATTGATCGATCAGTTTTGGCATCATCTCGTGAGTCGGCTTATCTTTTAACCTCGTGAGAAGCTGTATACTCGCTTTGAGACTAGTGATAGGAGTTTTCAGCTCATGACTTGCTATACTTAAAAAATCATCCTTTTGAGTTTCATAGTTTTTTCTTTTGGTAATATCCACAGTTACACCAATCATATGGGTTGCATTTCCGTGTTCGTCAAAATTGGGAAGTCCGGCTGCGTTGATCCAATGAAGAGATTCATCAGGCCATTTGACGAGATATTCTACGTGTAGTGGTGTTCCGTTTTCAATAGAAAGGTTTATTTTTTCTTTTAAAACATCTCTGTATTCAGGAACAATAATTTCCATGAGATCATCAAAATCAAATTTAGAATCATTCGCTAAACCATAATTTGCTTTGCACTGATCAGAAGAACTGATGTCACCCGTTGATAAATTTAAATTATAAGAACCCAACTGACCTGCATGCAGCGCAATCTCCATTTGCTGATTCAGACTTTCCAGCTCCTGTTTTTTTAAGATTCTGTCTGTAACCTCATTGGCGATAACGATGATTGAGATTGTTTCTCCCTCATCATTTTTCAAAGGTTCATAAATGAAATCAAAATAAGAGTCTTTTAAATTTCCTTCAAATTCGAGTTTTACATGAGCGGTATCACCAACAAAAGTGGTCCCGGTTTTAAAAACATTTTTCAAAATGGGAATATAGGGCTGCCCTTTCAACTCAGGTAAGGCTTCTTCTATTGGTGCGCCAATAATCTTTTTGTCTTTGCCCCAAACTTTAAGTATCATATCATTTGCAACTTCTATTATAAGATTTTCGCCTGATAAGATTCCAAATGCGATTGGCGCTTTGCTGATAAAAGATTTTAAACGTAACTCGCTGTTTTGTAGGTTTTTGTTAAGAATTACTGTTAAGTCGTAGGATTTGCTTACATTTTCATTAGCGGTATGAAGTTCCTCATTGGTCGCTTCCATTTCTTCGTTGATGGTAGCGAGCTCTTCAATGGCAGATTTCAGATCAAGCTCTGTATTTGTTAACTGAAGATTTGATTTCTTTAATTCATCAATCGTGTCCAGCGATGATCTTCTTAGTTCTATCTGTTCCATCGCAGTTGATGCAAGACCTTCAAGAATTTCTCTGTCAGACTGACTAAATTCTCTAGTTTTTTTATCAATAATACAAAGTGTTCCAATTAAAAAGCCATCATGGGTAATCAAAGGAGCACCTGCGTAAAACCTTAACCCAAAGTCATCCATTACATTAGGATTAGATATAAGGCAGGGTTCTTTCAAAGCATCTTCAAAAACAGTAACTTCATGATTAAGTATTGCTAAAGCACAAAGACTTTTCCCTCGGTTTGCTTCTTTTGCTGTTCCCATACCAATATTGGCTTTGAAAAATACAGATTCGGCATCTACAAGTGAAAGAAGAGAAATAGGAACATTGAATATTTGGGTGGCAAGTCTTGCTATTCCATCGAAACTTTCTTCTGAGGGGGTATCTGTAATTCTGTATCGCTTTAATGCTTCTATGCGCTCTGCGTCATTTTCGGGTACGATGTTTATGTCAAAGGTATTTTCAATCATAATTGACCGTCTTTAAACAGTTTTTGTAAAAGTAGACGATTGATGATGATAAAGCAAATTCCTTGCTAAACAAGTAATATTTAACTTTAAGCCAGTTTTAAAATTAAATTGTTTTAAATAAAATTTAAGATAACTGGATTTAATAAGAATAATAATCTTATTTGATGAATAATAATAAAAAATTGTGATTTTGTATATACTATGGGCATAATATTTGGATAGTAACGTTATCTGCATCAAAAAATAGTTGAATAAATTATAAATTTCTACTATTATTGCAGGATTGTGTTAATTAAACCGCTTAGAATTGGAAACATCAAATGAGGCCTCAAACGGGTCATATAGCAACTTAGAAAATCATATCGACATTTATCTTAAGGCGCTCAATTCCGCAAATTCAGGGATTATCATTACTGACAATACTCAGCCTGATAATCCTATTATCTATTGTAACAAAGCGTTTGAGACGATTACAGGATATCATCATAACGAAATCATAGGTCATAACTGCCGTTTTTTACAATCTCAGGATCGGTCACAGCCAGAAAGAAGTATTCTCAAAGACTGCATAAAAAATGGAAAAGAGTGTAAAGTAGAAATTAGAAATTACAGAAAAAACGGTAAACTTTTTTGGAACGAGCTATATGTTTCTCCCGTACAAAATGATGCCGGAGAAATAACACATTTTATAGGTGTTCAAAATGATATTACCGAACGCAAAAAATCGGAATACGAGCTTAGAGAAGAGAAAGCGTCTGTTGAGAAAAAGATACAGATGCGGACTCAGGAGCTTATAGATAATCAGGCATTTCTTTCAAGTATTATTCATACCGTAAGAGAAAGTCTTTTGGTACTGGATGCAAATTTTGTTGTAATCAGTGCAAATACCCATTTTTTAAATACTTTCAAAGTTTCTGCAGAAGATACAGTCGGTACATTGTTATTTGAATTAGGAAATCACCAATGGGATATTGAAGCTTTAAAGGAACTTTTGATCAAAATTCTTCCTACCAATAATCCTGTGATTGACTTTGAAGTAGAGCATGATTTCCCACACATCGGAAAAAAAGTCATGTTGCTGAATGCTTACAGAGTAGAATTTGAAGGTCAGTATAAAGACAGAATTTTAATTGCCATAGAAGATATTACTGATAAAACTGAGATTGACCGTCGCAAAGACGATTTTCTTTCGATCGCAAGTCATGAGCTTAAAACTCCTTTAACGACCATTAAAGGTCTGGTGCAGTTGCTTCAGAGGATGCCACCTGATGGAGCTTCAGAAAAATATTTGGCAACTTTAAGCAAAGTAGGAAATTATGTAGACAGACTTAATAACCTCATCACAGAACTTCTCGACACCTCAAAAATACAGTCGGGTAATATAGAATTGCACAATGAGCCTTTTAACATCGATAAAACCATAAAAGATACTGTTGAAAGTCTTTCAATTGCAACTCCTGATTACAAAGTTGTATTGGCAGGAAAAGCCAATGCTGTTATTTTGGGCGATGAATTGCAGGTTTCGCAGGTCATCAATAATTTAATATCAAATGCTATTAAATATTCTCCGGGTGCAGAAAAAATAGATGTGCATGTGAGTAGAGTTGGTAGTTTTGTAAAAGTGTCTGTTACGGATTACGGAATGGGCATAAGTCCGCAGGATAAAACCAAGATCTTTGAACGATTCTTCAGAGCGAGAGATATACAGAAAAAATTCCCTGGTCTGGGGATTGGTCTTTATATTTCTCACGAAATAATTGCCAACCATAAAGGTTCGCTTTGGGTGGAGAGCGAAATAGGTAAAGGATCAACCTTTAGCTTCACCTTACCAATAATGAAAGTTGATAACAATGGAAAATAAAAAAATAATGGTCTGTGATGATGATCAGGGAATTCTTGATGTATTACAGATGCTGCTGGAATCTGAAGGCTTCGATGTAATTACCGAAATCAACAGTACAAACCTCATCAAGGAAATGAAAATCAATTTGCCGGATCTTTTACTTCTTGATCTTTGGATGCCGGTTTTGTCCGGCGACCAGGTTTTAAAAGCACTAAGAACCACCGATGAGTTTGAAAAACTTCCTGTGATCGTACTTTCAGCTAGTGTAGACGGAAGCAGTATTGCAAACGGGGCAGGAGCAACAGATTTTGTTCCGAAACCTTTTGATATGGATGATCTGATTATTAAAATCAGAGGATTGCTTTCAAATTCTGATATTGACAGGGTTTTTGAAACTACGAGCTAGCCATTATAATTTTAAATATTTTCACATGAGTTTAATTTTACCAAATCTTATTAATTCCCAATAAGTCATTATATGTTATCTAAATAATGGATGATCTCTTTGGGTTATTACTTTTATTCTCTTCAGAAGAGTGTTTTTAAGATCACAAAAATCTTTCACTTTTATCTGAAAGCACAACAATTATAATAATCTCTTAATTTTTTTAAGAGATTATTCTTTGTGACTTTCGTTGCCACAATATGTTCAAAAAAACTGAATCGTAGAATTACTACATCAAATCGTAGAACTACTACAAAATGTAAAATAATCAGATTTATTTTTACTTGATATCAAATCACTGTTTATCTTTGAAGTATACAAATCAATCACTTACAAAAATATTAACAGATTAAAATTTACACATCATGGCAGCAAATTCAAGAGGAATCTTAAAATTCAATGGCAGCGAAGGACAAAAATTATTAAAGCTGAATTACAGCGTATCAAGATCTACAGACGTTTCAGGACGTGTAGCATCAGATCCTTCGAATGCACTTATTAAACTTACTATTGAGGCTACAGAAAAATCTGAAATCCTTGAATCTTTACTAAATGGTAAGTACAAACCTACAACCGGCGAGATTACTTTTAACAAATCTCACGAAGAAGGCACACTGATCACTTTAAACTGGGAAAACGGTTACGTTATTCAGCACGAAGTAGACTTCGACGCAGTTGACGAAAATTCTATGCTGATCAGCTTTGTTGTGAGCGCAGAAACAATCAACTACGGAAACTCAGCGTATAAAGGTCTTTGGCCGGGAGTATAAAAACAGCAGATTAGCTTTGGTAAATCGAGTTTTTACAGAATAGCATACTTCTAAAAAAGTAAGCTATTCTGTCTTTGAGTATGATTACGTTTTATATATTTTTATTTGTATAAAACTTTCAAGGATTATCAGAACAGGCATTCTGTTATGTAAATCACGATCTCTTTTGAGAGTAAAAGACAGATGTATAATCAAAAATACTAAGCTATGTTTCAGGATAATAAATCATCAAAACCGGAAACTCCTAAAAGTGTAAAATCTTCTGAAGCTTTTCACAATCTGGAAGAATCTGCAGTGAATAATGTAAAAGCCAAAGCAAATACTAAACTGCAGAAAGCTGACGGAAATATAAAGAAAACAGCAGATAAAGTTTCTCAGATACAATCATTTGCAGGACCTGCTCAAGGCGTTTCAGGCATGTTTATGAATCAGGATCTGCATTCCAATGATGCAATAACTTCGCAAGAAAAAGTTTGGTCAAAACAGCCGACTTCCAAAATTCATAATGCCAAAGCCATACCTTCAAGTCAGGTTTTGGGAATCAACAGAGTTGTAAAACTTGAGATCGTAATTGAAGGAAAAGTGATAAAGCATTTTAAACATTTTGAATTGAATCAAAGTGCAATCAAGCATCATCAGTTTAGTCTTACATTAGCATATGATAGTTTAGGAAATGCAGAAAATCACAATTTAGAAGAAGCACAAAACTTTTTAGGCAAAAGACTGACTGTTATTTTCAAATATAAAGATGTGATCGATGGACCCGAAAGAAATTTCGTGGGTGTGATTACAGAAGTTGGTTTCAGTCAGGAAAAAGGCAGTTTAGGAAATATTGTTCTTACAGGTTTTAGTCCGACTGTACTTTTAGATGCAGCTCCGCACATTCAGAGCTTTGGTGGGGCACAGGAAATCAGCTTAAATAGTATTGCCGATCGGGTGATCAAAGAAGGCTTGGGCGGAAGTAAATTTGATTTCAGAGTCGATGCAAAGCACGGCAATGTTTCTTACAGCTCGCAATATGAGGAGACACATTATAATTATTTGGCAAGAATCGCAGAAGCATATGGCGAACAATTTTTCTACGACGGTGAGGTTCTTCATTTCGGGAAACTTCCACCTTCGGAACGGCCTGTAAAACTGACTTATGGAAGCAGCGTGAATGATGTTAAAATTAAAATGAAAGCTCAACACGTCAATCCTACATTTTACGGATACAACAGCAGTAAAAACGAAAAACTGACAACGGGTAGTTCAAAAATTACCCATACATCAGACATTGCGAAAAGAGCTTACGAAATTTCAGAAAAAACTTTTACAACACCTTCATTAAGAGTTGCTCCAATAAAAGCATCTTCATTTATGGATGTTGATGCATCCCAAAAAGGAACAGCAGGGAGCAAAGCATCAGAAGTTTTCATCACTTCAGGAACAACGACGGTTCCTTTTCTGTATCCGGGTTGTGCTGCAGATATCGAAATGCGGCAGACCGATACCAACCAGACTTCCTATTTCACAAAACTAATGATTACCGAAGTAAGCCATGTTGTAGATGCAAGAGGTTATTATACAGGGAATTTTGAGGCGATTGCCGCTGATTGCGGTTATATTCCCCGTCCTGAATTTGAAAATCCCAAAGCAGATGCACAATTTGCAAAAGTAATATCCAATACAGATCCTTTAAATCAAGGTCGAGTGCAGGTACAATTTGACTGGCAAAGCGGTCAGGACACTTCTGAATTCATCAGAGTAATGACTCCCGATGCAGGAGGAAGCGATAAGGTGAGCAAAAACCGTGGTTTTATGGCAATTCCTGAAGTAGGAGATCAAGTGGTTGTCAATTTTGCCCACCAACACCCGGACAGACCTTTTGTTATGGGCGGAATGTTCCACGGACAAGTCGGCGGTGGCGGCGGAACAGGAAATAATATTAAAAGTTTAAGCAGCCGAAGTGGAAATAAACTTGAACTGGACGATGGTGCTGGTTCTGTGTTTCTAACGGATCAAGGCGGTGCAAACATGAAATTTGACGGAGCCGGAAATGCTACGACGAATACCAATAACAATAAAACTGTTACAGTAGGAAATAATAATTCAGTTAATGTGGCGAATGATAATACCATAAAAGCAGGGAACACAAACATGATCAATGTCGGTGAAGCTTCTATTCTTCAGATGGACAAATCGGGGAAAGTTTCTCTTACTGCAACGACAGAATTTAAAATTGTTGTAGGAGCAAGTACCATTGTCATTGATAAGGATGGTAAAATTACAATCAACGGTAAAGAGATAAAAGTCGATGCTACACAAACCATTAATCTTTCAGCTAATAATGAAACTACCGTCGGTGGAAAAAATGTAAAAGTTACCGGCACTTCTGAAGTGCAGATCAATGGAAGTAAGGTCAACATAAATAAGTAAATTCTGATGGAAATAGGAAAAGAATATATTTATAACACCGATATCATCGGCAAAACAAAAGTCCACAGTTTAGATAGTAATTATAAAATAAATATTAAAACAGCAGTCACTTATAAAGGGAAAGATCCCGATGAAGATTTTCACATTTTTGAAATCACTGAGACCGAATACAATTTAGAAATGTACGAAGATCCTCTCATTGTACAAATTACTGAGATGACCAATAAAGTTTGTAGTATCTACAGGACACTTGAAGTTGGAGTCAATAAAAAGGGAGAGATTGCTAAAATATATAATAAAGATGATATTCGGAATAAGTGGAAAGAAGTAAAAGGCTGGTTAACAAACTCACATCCCATCGAAGCTTATGAAATTATCAGAGCTAAAGAATATGAACTTACCAATGAAGAGATGGAAGTCAAGAGCATCAGATACATTCACTTTCTCTATCAGTTTTTCTACATTTTTGGTAAAGAACCTTTGGCAGAAGGAAGCAAAAGTTATCAGAAAAGAGAAGATATGGATAGATTTGGTTCTGGTGTTGTGGTTCCTGTTAATATTTCAGTGACGGAAAAACTGACCGAGCAGCAATTAAGCGAATGGAATGTTGAAGGAATGATGATCAGAGATGATAAAATGATCCGAAGGTTACGGGAGTTTGCAAAAGACAACTATATGCACCCCGATTACAAAGTAAAAGGAAAGTACTTATATGATGACAGAATCTTGCTGAAGTCTGACTTTACAATCACAGAGCAGCTTGGTGAGTTTTTCTATTATCATTGTTATATGGATACTCATTTAGAATTCTAACAGTATGGCTGATGAACAATATCTTACAGAAAAGCACTATGTCGTTTGTGATAAAGGCGTAGCTCCCAAAAAGATGAAAGTTACAAGCCAGGATTTTGTAACCTTCAGCGGAGATAAAGCTGCAACCGAACTTGATACTTTAAAAGGCAATAACTTTATTTGCCTCGGAAAAACGGCATTCATTGCAGGAGCCGTAGCAGGAATTGCTGTAGGAATATGTGCCATGATTCCTGGTCCGGGATGGCTTGTTGCTGCTATTATTGCTGCAGCTATTTTAGCGGCGGTTGCAATAGGAGCCTTGAAATGTAAGGCTGCAGCGGCTACTAGAAAATGGACCAATACTGCACAGAAATTTTCAATAGAAAACAAAAAAGCTCTTACATTATCATCCATTATGGTTTGCCCTGCAGAAGGAGGAACCATTACGCCAAAAGAAACTGCATGGGAAGCTTGGGGAAGTGCTGCATTAACGAATCTTGGTCATGTCGCCAATTTTGCTTTCGGATTTCTTGCTGGACGTGGCGCAGTAGGAATGGTAGGCGGTGCAGCCGAAGCAACTTCAGCAGCCGGAGCAACAGGATTGAGACAAACTGCCGCTACTTTCGGACGTGAATTTGGTAAGCAGTTTGTAAATACAGCAAGAAAAGAATTAATCGAACAGTTTACTTTTAAAGGATTTAAAAATGCTTCCTTATTCTGTAAAACCATGCGTGGACTGGGAATTGGCGGAGCTTATTATGAACAGTATAACATTTGGAGCAGCGATAAAAGCGCCCTTGAGAAATTACAGGAAAGTGGTGTAAGTCTTATACTGGGTATTTTTGCTGCTAAAGGTGCAACATTAGTATGTTTTCCTGCCGGAACGAAGGTTCATACCCAAAACGGATTGGCAAATATTGAAGATTTGTTTGAAGGAGATTTTGTACTCACCTACAATGAAGAAACTAAGAAGCAGGAATACAAACCTATTTTGGTGAAACACGAAAGATTTACCCAACAAATGCTTTCATTAGAGTTACCAACCGGAGAATTTGTTCGTGTCACTCCAGAACACAGATTTTACTGTAATGATGAATGGATTGAAGCTGGAAGCCTAAGAGCTGGAGATTTATTACATCTAAAAGGTGGAGATTACACTACGATTATCAGCATCGAAACCTTGCCTCATTACGAAAAAGTTTATAATTTTGATATTGAGGGTAATGAGAATTATTATGTGACCGAAGATGGGGTCTTGGTTCATAATGGATGTAAACCAAGAAGTCCTTCATCTACAAACAAAAAAATTGATCATTCCAAAACAATCAATCATCCTGATGGTAGTACAACTTATACAGATATTAACGGAGATTCTGTCACTTATAATTCTGCAGGTTATCCAGATTTTTCTCCACATGCAATTGATGAAGTTAGTCCAGTAACAGGTATGAATGGAAAGTATTCACATGATGAAGCTTTAGCTAATGCAGCTGCAGGTTACACGGAAACTCCAGCAGGATATGTTTGGCATCATGTCGAAGATGGATTAACAATGCAATTAGTTCCTAAATCAATCAACGGTAATTTTCCACATACCGGAGGAGCCTCTGGTTTAAGAGATGGAACTTTGCCTTAAAATAAATAATATGACTAAATTAATAACATTAGTAGAATTAGACAAAGATGTCTTGGCTGAAAAAATTAAGGATTTTGAATTGAGATATTATTTGGAACTTCCTATAAGCTTCAAACAACTCATACTGGATTATAATGTCTGTAAGCCCGTTA
>Ga0065714_10002605_pt1 | contig 36252 bp, 37 predicted proteins | sample MisRhiReplicate2_FD_59101 | JGI IMG/M metagenome (GOLD analysis project Ga0065714, IMG submission 59101) | Miscanthus rhizosphere microbial communities from Kellogg Biological Station, MSU, sample Rhizosphere Soil Replicate 2: eDNA_1 v2... | ecosystem: Host-associated > Plants > Roots >... | reverse complement strand
GGCCTGGGTGAAGTAGCGGTCGAGCCAGCCTTGCATGCTCTGCTCGTCACTCGTCTGGTAATCGGCCGGAAGGATGCCCTGTTGGGCAATCAAGCGGTATGCCTGCAGGGCGTCAGCCATCGGGGCAGCAGCGCTGAGCAGGGTCATTTGCCGCGCCTGCCAGCCACTGACCCCGCCCACGCTGACAGCCAGCAGCAACACCGCGGCGCTGGCCAGGTGGCGGCGGGAGCGATGTTTCAGGTGCTGGCGAATCATGGCCGGGTCGAGGTCGGGGTTGGGCGGCTGTTGCAAAGCGCCGCTCAGGGCCGTGCGCAGGTGTTGCGCGTCCTGTTGCCAGGCGCGGACCCGGGCGGCGACTTCCGGCTGGTTGGCCAGGTAAGCCTGCACCAGGCGCTGGTCGGCCTCGCTCAGTTGGCGATCAACGTAGGCGTGCAGGTCGCTGTCGCTGGGGGGCATGCTGATCATTTGAGTATCCGCAGGGTAGGGCGGGTGATTTCGCCGTCGCTGAGTTGGCGCAGGGCCTGGCGAGCGCGGGACAGGCGGGACATTACCGTGCCGATCGGCACGTCGAGGATGTCGGCGACTTGCTGGTAACTCAAGCCTTCCACCGACACCCACAACAACAGTGCACGTTGTTCCGTCGTGAGTTGATCGAAGGCCTGCAGGGACGATTGCGCGATCACGCTGCGCTCGGCCGAAGGGTGGGCATCGTCGCGGCCGGTGAAAAACTCCAGCATGCGCGCATACCGACGGGAGCGGCGATGACCGTCGAGAAACTGCCGGTACAGAATCGAAAACAGCCAGGCCCGCAGATCGCCGTCCGGACGCTTGTCGTTCCACTTGGACAACGCCCGCTCCAGGCATGCCTGCACCAGGTCATCGGCGTTGCTCGGGTTGCGCGTCAGCGACACGGCAAAACGCCGTAGCCTGGGGATGAGCTCGCGCAACTGTTCGTCGAGTGCGTTCATGAAAGTGTGGCTTCTATGGGCAGTCATTGCGCCGGGACTGGAAAGACGATCCGCGAACGAGATTATTCCAGTGCAGGAAAAATAAATACGAGGCGTGGGAATAAACCTGTCACGCCTTCGTCTGACGGGTCCTTTCCAACAAATGGCCCCGAGCCTTGGAGCTTTCTCATGGTAGATCCTTCACCCTCTTCGAGCCGGCCACCCTTGAGTGCCGCCGGCCTGATATTGCGTCTGAGCGGCATCGCGGTGATTGTTGCCGCGCTGGCCGGGGTGTTTGCCTACGTCAATGGCAGCCTCGACCCACAACGCCTGACACCGCAGGCATTGGTCAATGTGCTGGAAAAAAACAACGGCGTTCACCCGGGCTTCCGACGCAACCACTCAAAAGGTGTCTGCGTCGCGGGCTATTTCCAAAGCACGGGCGAGGCCAGCGCCTATTCCAGCGCCCAAGTATTCTCGCAGCCGCAAACGCCAGTGGTTGGGCGTTTCGCCTTGCCCAGCGGCAACCCCTATGCGCCGGACGGCAGTGTGCCGATTCGCAGCCTGGCACTGCGTTTTACCCAGGCCAACGGCCAGCAATGGCGCACTGGCATGAACAGCATGCCGGTGTTTCCGGTGGGCACGCCCGAAGCCTTCTACCAACTCCAGCAAGCCCAGTCGCCGGATCCTGCCACCGGAAAACCGAACCCTGCGGCCGTACCGGCGTTCTTTGCCGCGCACCCCGAAGCGGCGCCGTTCCTGCAATGGATCAAGACCGCCAAGCCGTCGGCCAGCTACGCCACTGAAACCTACAACGGCATCAACGCGTTCTATCTGGTCAACCCCGCCGGGCAGCGCCAGGCGGTGCGCTGGGGCGTGGTGCCGATGAGCCAGGACGCTGCGGATGCGACCCCACCCCAGGGCGGCGACTTCCTCGAGCAAGACTTGGTGAAGCGTCTCGCCGCCGGGCCGTTGCGCTGGCAGCTGAACATCACCCTGGCCAACCCGGGGGACCCGGTGAACGATGCCAGCAAGGCCTGGCCCGCTGACCGCAAGGTCCTCAATGCCGGCACGCTGGTGCTCGAGCGCACTCAGGCGCAGGACAACGGCGAGTGCCGCGACATCAACTATGACCCGCTGATCCTGCCCCAAGGGATCGAAGGTTCCGAAGACCCGCTATTGGTCGCGCGTTCCGCCGCCTATGCCAGTTCCTATCTGCGCCGTACCAGCGAAGTGAGCCAGTTGCCCGCCAAACAGGAGTCCCGCCCATGAGCGCCCCTCGTCACTTTGCACCGCTGGCCCGGCTGCTGCACTGGCTGATGGCAGTGATGATCATCGCCATGCTGTTCATCGGCGCGGGCATGGTCGCCTCGGTCTCCGAACGCCATGAATGGCTGCTGCAGTTGCACAAACCATTGGGTATCGCGATTTTGCTGTTGGTGATCGTGCGCCTGGTGGTGCGTTTTACCACCCGTCAACCGCCGCTGCCGGCGGATCTGCCGGCCTGGCAAGTGCTGGCGGCAAACGCCTCGCATGTGCTGTTGTACGCCCTGATGCTGGTCCTGCCGCTGTTGGGCTGGGGCATGATTTCGGCGGCGGGGGACCCGGTGATGCTCGGCGACTCGTTGCAACTGCCCTCGATTCTGCCAGCCCACGCCCAGACGTTCGCACTGCTGCGCAAGGCCCACGGGTACTTGGCTTACCTGTTGTTCGTGACGGTGCTGGTGCATCTGGCGGCGGCGTTGTTTCACGCTTGGGTGCGCCGGGATGAGGTATTGGACAGTATGTTGCGCGGCAAGGGTTGATGGGTTGTGGCCAGGGAGCAAGCTCCCTGGCCACAGAGGATTGATCAGGTCATTGGATCAGCGCAATTCGTCGACCATGGCCTCGATGGTGCTCAATACATCCTTGCCCAGTTGCATCGAGCGTTTGCCAGACCAGCCGGTGATCGGGTTCGGGTGATCGTTGTGGTCCTTGAACGGCATTTCCAGGGTCAGGGACAGGCAGTCATATTTCTGCCCGACCGCGTTGCAGGCCAGGGTCATGTTGGCCTGGCCCGGTTCGTCGCGGGTGTAGCCGTGAATGGTCTGGAAGTCTTTGGTCTGGTGCTTGAGATGGCTGCGAAAGCGCTCTTCGAGTTCGGCAATGCGTGGCGTGTAGCCCGGGTTGCCTTCGCAACCGGCGGTGAAGACGTGGGGAATTTCCTCATCGCCATGAGCATCGAGGAACAGATCGACGCCGTACTTTTCCATTTGCTGCTGGACGAAAAAGACCTCGGGACTGATTTCCGGACTGGCGTTCTGCCAGGCACGGTTGAGGTCCTGGCCCATGGCGTTGGTCCGCAGATGCCCGTGGAACGCGCCGTCCGGGTTCATGTTCGGCACCAGGTACAGATCGGCCTTGGCGAGCAACTGGTTCAGTTGCGCATCGTCCTGCTGCTGGAGGCGTTCGATCACGCCCTCCATGAACCACTCGGCCATGTGCTCGCCGGGATGCTGCTGGGCGATGATCCAGACTTTGCGCCGGCCTTGCGCACCGCTGCCTTTGCGCAGCAGCTGAACGTCACGGCCTTCCACGCTTTTACCGACGGCCAACAGTTCGGCGCCGGCCTTGTGCTGCGCTTGCTCGATCAGCCAATCGTGCCGGCCGCGACTGTAGGGTTCGAAGTAGGCGAACCAGGCGTTGGTCTGTTCGGTCTCCAGATAAAAACGCAGGGCGTCGCCTTCAAATTGGGTCGGAATGCGGAACCAGTTGACGTGATCGTAGGAAGCAACGGCCTGGTAGCCCGTCCAGGCCTTGTTGTAAGACGATTGGCTGGCGTTGAGCAGCCGGAAGGAATACTCCTGGCCGACGTGCAGGCCGCTGGCCTTGAAGTGGAACCACTGGAAATGGGCGCTGCGGGTGTCGGGCCTGATCTTGAGCAACGACTGCAACGGGTTGCTGATGTCGACGACCTCGATGTTACCGCTGTCGAAATTGGCGCTGATATCAAAGGAAGATTTAGCCACGGTCACGATTCCTGGAGAGGATTTTCATGGCCATTACTGTACACGCAAGAAGGGGGAGCCGAGACGATTTGCGTCACGTAAAAGAGGGGGCGTCCTCCCTGGACGCCGAGCCAGCTTAGAGAGTCTGCAATTGATTCTCAAGTGCTGGCTGTCGATAGTTTCAGCCTGCGTGGCGGGGCTGCTCTTGCAATCAGATATTCATTTGCTATCATCGCCGCCACCGAATTGGCAGCTCCCAAAAAGACTTCATTAGCCTGAAGCCATAAGCCGAAAAATCGGCAAAAAAAGACCCGGCAAAAAGCCGGGTCAAAAACCGTGATTAGCCTGATGAGGAGATATTCCAGAAGTCCGACCTAAGGTCTTCTGGTCTATCGACTGATCTCGCGACCAGCTGATGCAATAATAATCATTATCATTTGCAAGTCAAATGGTTTTATCGCATCGATTGGAAAATTTTCTCGTCGTCCGCGTTCGCGGCGACATTCCCAAGTGTTACCCCTAGCGAGTCGGGTAGCGATCCAGGGATCGGTCAAGCATCACCTTGACCAGATCAATCATGTGCACCACCGAAAATGCCAGGTCACGGCTCGAACCGTTCAACTGGTTGGCGGACTCGTGGGCGGTTGCCGCAGCGCAGCGCAGCAGGTCGCAGGCGTGAACAAGGGCTTCTTCTGCGCTGATGCTGTGGTTGACGTCGAAGAAGCGATGTTCCGCCTGTGCCTGCGAAACACCTGGTTTCAAGTAATAGTCGAGGGCGCGTTTGGCCGCCGGGCAATCCTGCAAGGAAGGGAACGTGCTGTCGAAAGGGCTGCCGGGTTGGTCTTTGTCGGGTGTATCCATGGTGATGAAAATCTCCGTGTGTGGGGCTGAACTCCTGAATCCAGAGTAGTACTTATCGTAATTGTGACGATAATTTAAATACTACAATTTGTGTTTTGAATGGCCGGAGTCATCCACGTATCGTGCCGCACATGGATAAATGGATAGAGTTGGTCAAGGCCAAGATGAAGGAGCTGCGCATCACGCAAGTGGTGCTGGCAGAACGGTTGGGAATGTCCCAGGGCGGCGTCGGCCATTGGCTGACCAGGCGCCGGCAACCCAGTGTCGAAGACATGAACCGGGTCCTGCGGGAGCTGGGGCTGGAGTTCCTGGAAGTGGCGATGGTGATTCGCGAGCCGGACACCTCCACGGACGAAGGCCTGGCCCTGGCGCAGAAGTACAACCCGTACTTCCGCTACCCGGTCAGTGAGTGGCACGAGGTTGGCGAGGTTCGCGAAGGCGATCCTGGCGCCTACAGCCAGGTGCGCTACGAACTGACGGACTACCACGCCCTGGGGGCCGCGTTCTGGCTGGTGGTGGTGGGCGACGCGATGACCGCACCCAGCGGGTTGAGCATTCCCGAGGGCATGTCGATCCTGGTGGATCCGGCGATCGAGGCGGTGCCAGGCAAACTGGTGGTCGCCTGCTTGCCTGGCAGCACTGACGCGACCTTTCGCAAATTGATCGAAGAGAGCGGGCAGCGTTACCTGGTTCCGCTCAATCCGACTTACCCGAAAAACCTGTACACCGAGCAATGTCGCCTCATCGGTGTGGTGGTGCAGGCCACCATCAGGTTCTGACTGGATCGGCCCAGGGAGCGGGCCGATGCCTATTCTTCGAACGCCACCAGGGCGCTGCCTTCGCTGACCATTTCGCCTTCCTGGCAATACAGCGCCTTGATCACCCCGGCCTTGGGCGCACGAATGCTGTGCTCCATTTTCATGGCCTCCAGGACCACCAGTTGAGCCCCGGCTTCCACCGGCTGGCCGACACCCACCAATACCCGCACGATACTGCCGTTCATGGGCGCGGCCAGGCCGCCTTGATGGCTGTGGCTGGCCTCGGCGGCGGCCAACGGGTCGTACAGGTCGATCCGGTGCAGGTCACCCGCCCATTGCAGGTACAGGCTGTCGCCCAGGCGAATAGCCCGATGACTGCGGCGCAGGCCGTGGTGCTCGATCACCAGTTGCTCGCCCTTGAGTTCCACGCAATGGGCGCTAACGTCCAGCGTCAGCGCGCGATCCTGGCCTTCGCAGCTCAGGTGCAAGGTGGTTTCCCTTGGCAGCCCCAGACGCAGCCCGGTGGTGCTGGCCCAAGGCGAATCGGCATCATCGCAGCGCACGCGCGGTGTCAGGTTCAAGGCGAAGCCCTGGGCGGCTGCGAACCAGAACGCATCATCCAATTCGCCCGGCTCTGGCAGCAATTGCGCCTGGTAACGTGGGATAAATCCGGTGTCCAGTTCTGCCGCCGCGAAGGCGGGGTGGGCCACGATTCGGCGCAGGAACCCGATGTTGGTTTTCAGCCCGCCAATGGCAAATTCGTCGAGCATGCTCAACAGCCGCAAGCGTGCCTGTTCGCGATCCTCACCCCAGGCAATCAGCTTGCCGAGCATCGGGTCGTAGAACGGCGAGATTTCATCGCCTTCTTCAACCCCGCTGTCGACCCGTCGACCCGGACCCTCGGCCGATTCGCGATACAACGCCAGGCGTCCGGTGGCCGGCAGGAAATCGTTGACCGGGTCTTCGGCATATAGCCGCACTTCGATGGCGTGACCGAGCAGCGGCACTTGCGCTTGAGTGATCGGCAGCGGTTCGCCTTGGGCGACACGGATCTGCCAGGCCACCAGGTCCAGTCCGGTGATCGCTTCGGTGACCGGATGCTCGACCTGCAAGCGGGTGTTCATTTCCATGAAGAAGAATTCGCCCCGCGCATCCAGCAGGAACTCCACCGTGCCGGCCCCGACGTAACCAATCGCTTGGGCTGCGCGCACGGCGGCTTCACCCATGGCCTGGCGCAATTGCGGGGTCAGGCCGGGGGCGGGGGCTTCTTCCACCACTTTCTGGTGGCGGCGCTGGATCGAGCAATCGCGTTCGTTGAGGTACAGGCAGTTGCCGTGTTGGTCGGCAAATACCTGGATTTCCACATGGCGCGGCTTGAGCAGGTACTTTTCCACCAGCATCCGTGAGTCGCCGAACGAGGACTGCGCTTCACGCTGGGCCGAAGCCAGGGCTTCGGCCAGTTGGCTGACGTCCTCGACGACTTTCATGCCCTTGCCACCACCGCCGGCCGTGGCCTTGAGCAATACCGGGTAGCCGATGTGCTCGGCGGCGTCGCGAAAGGTCTCCAGGTCCTGGGCTTCGCCGTGATAACCGGGCACCAGGGGCACCCCGGCGGTTTCCATCAAGGTCTTGGCCGCCGATTTGCTGCCCATGGCATCGATGGCCGAGGCCGGTGGGCCGAGGAAGATCAGCCCGGCGCTTTCAATCGCCCGGGCGAACCCGGCGTTCTCGGATAGAAAACCATAACCGGGATGGATGGCCTGGGCGCCGCTGGCTTTCGCTGCGGCGATCAGTTTGTCGATTTGCAGGTAGCTGTCGGCGGCCTTGCTGCCGCCCAGGTCGACGCGGATGTCGGCTTCACGGCTGTGGCGGGCATCGCGGTCGGTGGCGCTGTGGACGGCAACGGTGGTCAGGCCCATGGCCTTGGCGGTGCGCATCACGCGGCAGGCGATTTCGCCACGGTTGGCCACCAGCAACGTGGTGAGGGCAGGGGCGCTCATCGACTCGGCTCCTTGTTATTCGATTCGGCTTGCCAGTTTGGCGCACGCTTTTGCAGGAAAGCCCGCAGGCCTTCCTGGCCCTCCGGGCTGACGCGGATGCGAGCGATGGCGTTTTCGGTGTAGCGCCGCAGCGCTGGGGTAAGGGCGCCGTTACCGACTTCACGCAGCAGTTCCTTACTGGCGCGCATGGCCGCCGGGCTGTTGAGCAGCAGGTTGTCGATCCACTGTTCGACCTGCTGGTCCAGGGCCTCGGCCGGGTAGCTTTCCGACAGCAAACCGATTTCTTTCGCACGTTGCCCGTCGAAGCGTTCCGCCGTCAGGGCATAACGACGCGCGGCACGCTCGCCGATGGCTTGCACCACGAACGGGCTGATCACCGCTGGCGCCAGGCCAATGCGCACTTCCGACAGGCAGAACTGTGCTTCATCGGCGCCAATGGCCATGTCACAAGCGCTGATAAGCCCCAGTGCGCCACCGAACGCGGCGCCCTGGACGACGGCCAGCGTGGGAATCTTCAGCTTGGCGAGGTTGTACATCAGCTCCGCCAGTTCCCGGGCGTCATCGAGGTTGGTGTGGTAGTCGAGCTCGGCCGATTGCTGCATCCAGGCGAGGTCGGCGCCGGCGCTGAAATGCTTGCCGCGACCGCGGATCAGCAGGAAGCGCAAGCTTGGATCGCTGCTGACGTGGTCCAGGGCCAGGATCAGTTCGCGGATCATTTCGGCGTTGAACGCGTTGTTTTTCGACTCGCGGCTGAGCCACAGGGTGGCAACGCCCCGTGGGTCGGTGTGCAGTTCGAGGGTGTTGAAGTTATCCATGGGCATTCCCCGTTTACATCCGGAACACGCCGAAGCGGCTCGGTTCGATAGGCGCGTTCAGTGACGCGGACAAGGCCAGGCCCAGCACATCGCGGGTCTGGGCCGGGTCGATGACGCCGTCGTCCCATAGCCTGGCACTGGAATAGTAGGGGTGACCCTGTTCTTCGTACTGATCGAGGATCGGTTGCTTGATCTCGGCTTCCTGCTCGGCGCTGAAGGGGTGGCCGCTGCGTTCGGCTTGTTCACGCTTGACCTGCACCAGCACGCCGGCCGCCTGTTCGGCGCCCATCACGCCAATCCGCGCGTTCGGCCACATCCACAGGAACCGCGGGTCGTAGGCGCGACCGCACATGCCGTAGTTACCCGCGCCGAAACTACCGCCAATGATCACGGTGAATTTTGGCACTTTGGCGCAGGCCACGGCCGTCACCAGTTTGGCCCCGTGCTTGGCGATGCCGCCGGCTTCGTACTTCTGCCCGACCATGAAACCGGTGATGTTCTGCAGGAACAGCAGGGGGATTCCGCGCTGGCAGGCCAGTTCGATGAAGTGCGCGCCTTTCTGCGCGGCTTCGGCGAAGAGAATGCCATTGTTGGCCAGGACCGCGATCGGGTAGCCATGCAAATGGGCGAAGCCGCACACCAGCGTCGTTCCGAACAGCGCCTTGAATTCGTCGAACACCGAACCGTCCACCAGGCGCGCGATCACCTCCCGCACATCGAACGGCTGCTTGGCGTCGGCCGAAACCACGCCGTACAACTCGTCGCCCGAGTAAAGCGGGGCAATCGGCAGGCGATGCTGCAACTCGCCCTGTTTGCGCCAATTGAGGTTGGCCACGCTGCGGCGAGCCAGGGCCAGGGCATGTTCGTCGCTGTCGGCGTAATGGTCGGCCACGCCTGAGATCTTGCAGTGCACATCGGCGCCGCCCAGGTCTTCGGCACTGACCACCTCACCGGTGGCGGCTTTCACCAACGGTGGGCCGGCGAGGAAAATCGTCGCCTGCCGGCGAACCATGATCGCCTCGTCCGCCATGGCCGGCACATAGGCGCCACCGGCGGTGCAGGAACCCATGACCACGGCGATCTGCGGGATGCCCTGGGCACTCATGTTGGCCTGGTTGAAGAAGATCCGGCCGAAGTGCTCGCGGTCCGGGAACACTTCGTCCTGGCGCGGCAGGTTGGCGCCGCCGGAGTCCACCAGGTAAATGCAGGGCAGGCGGTTCTGCTGGGCGATGGTCTGGGCGCGCAGGTGTTTTTTTACCGTCAGCGGGTAGTAGGAGCCACCTTTGACCGTCGCGTCGTTGGCGACAATCATGCATTCGACGCCTTCCACTCGGCCGATGCCGGCAATCACGCCAGCCGCCGGCACGTCTTCGCCATAGACTTCATGGGCTGCCAATGGGCTGATTTCCAAAAACGGCGAGCCCGGGTCCAGCAGCCGGTTGATGCGCTCACGGGGCAACAACTTGCCTCGCGAGGTGTGCCGCTCCTGGGCCTTGGGACCGCCGCCTTGGCGAATTTGCGCGAGCAGTGTGCGCAGGGCCTCGACGTGTCCGAGCATTGCATCGCGGTTGGCGATGAACTCCGGCGAGCGCGGGTTGAGCTGAGTGTGCAGCGTGGCCATGGTCAGCTCCGTTAGCGGGTTTCGTTGAACAGTTCGCGGCCGATCAACATCCGACGAATCTCACTGGTGCCAGCACCGATTTCGTACAGCTTGGCGTCACGCAGCAGACGACCGGCCGGGAATTCATTGATGTAGCCATTGCCGCCGAGGATCTGGATGGCGTCGAGGGCCATTTGCGTGGCGCGTTCGGCGCTGTAGAGGATCACCCCGGCGGCGTCCTTGCGGGTGGTTTCGCCGCGCTCGCAGGCCTGGGCCACGGCATACAGGTAGGCGCGGCTGGCGTTGAGCTGGGTGTACATGTCAGCGACCTTGCCCTGGATCAGCTGGAATTCGCCAATGCTCTGGCCGAACTGCTTGCGGTCGTGGATGTAGGGCACGATCAGGTCCATGCAGGCCTGCATGATCCCGGTCGGGCCGCCAGAGAGCACGACGCGCTCGTAGTCGAGCCCGCTCATCAGCACTTTCACGCCACCGTTGAGTGCGCCGAGGATGTTTTCTTCCGGCACTTCGACGTCATCGAAAAACAGCTCGCAGGTGTTGGAGCCGCGCATGCCGAGCTTGTCGAATTTGTTGCTGCGGCTGAAGCCTTTCCAGTCGCGCTCGACGATGAAGGCGGTGATGCCATGGGGACCTTTTTCCAGGTCGGTCTTGGCGTAGATCACGTAGGTATTGGCATCGGGGCCGTTGGTGATCCAGGTCTTGCTGCCATTGAGCACGTACTTGTCGCCATGCTTGTCGGCCCGCAGTTTCATCGATACCACGTCGGAGCCGGCGTTCGGCTCGCTCATCGCCAGGGCACCTATGTGTTCGCCGCTGATCAGCTTGGGCAGGTATTTGGTTTTCTGTTCGTGATTGCCGTTGCGGTTGATCTGGTTCACGCAGAGGTTGGAGTGGGCACCGTAGGAGAGGGCGACCGAGGCCGAGCCGCGGCTGATTTCTTCCATTGCCACTACGTGGGCCAGGTAGCCCAGGCCAGCGCCGCCGTATTCCTCCGGTACGGTGATGCCCAGCAGGCCCATGTCGCCGAACTTGCGCCACATGTCGGCGGGAAACAGGTTATCGATATCGATCTGCGCTGCTCGCGGCGCCAGCTCGGCCTTGACGAAGGCCTGCACCTGGTCGCGCAACATGTCGATGGTTTCGCCGAGGGCAAAGTTCAGGGATGGGTAGCTCATGGGACACCTTTGGCTTTTTTATCGGGTGCGGAGAGTGGCGGAATCGCTCTCACCTTTACGTTAACGTAAGCTTGTGACGAGAGGCTGTCAATCGCCCTTTACGTTAACGTCAACTTGAGCCAGAGTAAGTGCGCTTCAATAGCTTTACCCAAGGCATCTGTGCGTGAGATTCCACTGCTACACCCACTAATAAAGACAAGAGGGGGCGTCATGGATCAACCCGGTTCGCATTCGCAGCTCAGCTACACCCGCGGCTCCCAGGCCAAGGCTTTGCTGGCCCAAACCATCGGCGAGGTTTTCGACCAGACGGTGGCCCGCTATCCCGAGGGCGAGGCGTTGGTGGTTCGCCATCAATCGCTGCGTTATACCTGGCAACAACTGGCCGACGCCGTTGATCTGCACGCCCGAGCCTTATTGGCGCTAGGCTTGAAAGCCGGCGATCGCCTTGGCGTGTGGGCGCCCAATTGCGCCCAGTGGTGCATCAGCCAGTTCGCCAGTGCGAAGATCGGCGTCATTCTGGTCAACATCAATCCAGCCTATCGCGTTTCTGAACTCGAATACGTGCTGAAACAATCCGGATGCCAATGGCTGGTGTGTGCCGGGGCGTTCAAGACTTCGGATTATCACGCCATGTTGCAAGCGCTGGTACCAGAGCTGGCGGAGCAATCGATTGGCCACCTGCAGAGCGAACGCTTGCCGGATTTGCGCGGTGTGATCAGCCTCGATTCCCAGCCACCATCAGGTTTCCTGCCCTGGTCGCAACTGGCCGCCCTGGGTGCGGCGGTGACGCCGGAACAACTGGCTGAACGCCAATCCAGCCTGCGGTCCGATCAACCGGTGAATATCCAGTACACCTCCGGCACCACTGGTTTCCCCAAGGGCGCCACCCTCAGTCATCACAACATTCTCAATAACGGATACATGGTCGGCGAAAGCCTGGGCCTGACGGCTGGCGATCGGCTGGTGATCCCGGTGCCGCTCTACCATTGCTTCGGCATGGTCATGGGCAACCTGGGCTGCATGACCCATGGCAGCACCATGATCTACCCCAGCGATGCCTTCGACCCGTTGCTGACGCTCAAGGCCGTGGCCGAGGAAAAAGCCACGGCACTGTATGGCGTGCCCACCATGTTCATCGCCCTGCTGGACCAGCCGCAGCGGGGCGACTTCGACGTGTCCAGCCTACGCACTGGCATCATGGCCGGGGCCACATGCCCCATCGAAGTGATGCGACGGGTCATCAACGAAATGCACATGGCCGAAGTGCAGATTGCCTACGGCATGACGGAAACCAGCCCGGTGTCGTTGCAGACCGGTCCTACAGACGAACTGGAACTGCGCGTAACCACCGTCGGCCGTACCCAGCCGCAACTGGAAAGCAAAATTATCGATGAGGCCGGCAATATCGTCCCGCGTGATGCTGTCGGTGAGTTGTGTACCCGTGGCTACAGCGTGATGCTCGGTTACTGGAACAACCCCAAGGGCAGCACCGATGCCATCGACCCGGATGGCTGGATGCACACGGGCGATCTGGCGACCATGGACGAGCAGGGCTACGTGCGCATCGTCGGGCGCAACAAGGACATGATCATCCGCGGCGGGGAGAATATTTACCCGCGTGAGCTGGAGGAGTTCTTCTTCACTCACCCGGTGGTGGCGGACGTGCAAGTGATCGGCATCCCGTGTTCGCGCTATGGCGAGGAAATCGTCGCCTGGATCAAGTTTCATCCCGGCCACAGTGCCTCCGAGCAAGAACTGCAGGCCTGGTGCAAGGAGCGCATCGCTCACTTCAAGACGCCGCGTCATTTCAAATTCGTCGAAGAATTTCCCATGACGGTCACCGGCAAGATCCAGAAATTCCGCATGCGCGAAATCAGCATCGAAGAACTGCGCGATAGAGAAGGCTGAGCAAAATCCCCTGTGGGAGCAGGCTTGCTCGCGAAGGCGGCGCCACAGTCGATGAAGATGTTGGATGGGCTGGCCTCTTCGCGAGCAAGCTCGCTCCCACAGGTTTTGCGGTGCACATGGGCTTTGGGTCTGCTGAAGATCCAGTGTGGGAGCGAGCTTGCTCGCGATAGCAGTGGCCCAGCCACATAGATGCCGGCATGTGCCCCGCTCTTGCTCTTGCTCTTGCTTTAGATCTTGATCTGGGGCACACCGAGCCTAGGCGAGGTGCCGAGTGGTGGGGCAAGAGCGTTTTGCTTACTTTTGCGCTTCTCAAAAGTGAGCCGCCGTAAGGGCGGAACCCTAAGCCGCCATTACCGCAGCAACGGATATGTACTCGATCAACAAAATCCAGGCCACCTGCAGGCCGCCTTCGCGAGCAAGCCCGCTCCCACAAGAAAAGCTCAAACCCCAGACAGCACAAAGGGGAGCCGAAGCTCCCCTTTAATTTTGTCGTCGCGTGCTCTTTTTTTATTATTGAGGGGCGGCCTGTTGTTGTTTTTGGCAGCCGTTGCCCTTTACCGCTGTTTTTGGCGATCCCCATCCGGGATCAAGAGCAAACGTATTTTTTTGAGCGCTGATCTGCTTTTTCGCCTTGCGATCCAACCGATTCGGGAGCTACCTGAAGGTAGTTTTATTGTTCTCTGCCCGGTTGCGGGTTGCTCCTGAAAGCACCCTGAAAAGCACATCCTCTCCAAAAAAATCTGTTAGCTGCGTCTCTGCCGTGTTGTTTTTGTTATGTCAGAGTCGTTTCGTCTTGTTTTTATTGGGTTTGCTGCGTTTTTTTATTCTTGTTATGCAAGAGATATAGCAGGTGGCGTGCCAACTTTTAAAACTCTATATAAATCAATAAGTTGTATTTTTTCGTCGAAAAAGCTGACGCGCCAGACCTGACAAATTGTTTCCGTGTTACTCGTTTCACCGCTGTTACAAGGCCAGCGGTAACACCTCACTGTGCGCTGCGGGCCTTGGCGACACGCGAACCGCTAGGGCGGCCGAGCACGTCGCAGATCTGCCGACCCGCGGCGATCAGGGCGTCCAGGTCGACACCGGTTTCGATACCCAAGCCATTGAGCAGGTACAGCACGTCTTCGGTGGCAACGTTACCGCTGGCGCCCTTGGCATAAGGGCAGCCGCCCAGGCCGGCGATGGAGCTGTCGAACACCGCGATGCCTTCCAGCAGGCTGGCGTATACGTTGGCCATGGCTTGGCCGTAGGTGTCGTGAAAGTGTCCGGCGAGCTTGTCCCGAGGCACTTCGGCGCCCACCACCTCGAACATCCTGCGGGTGGCCCCGGCGGTGCCCGTGCCGATGGTGTCGCCCAGGGAGACCTCGTAGCAGCCCATGGCATACAGCTCCCGAGCGACCCAGGCCACCTGTTCTGGCTTGACCGCCCCTTCATACGGGCAGCCCAGCACGCAGGACACGTAGCCGCGCACACTGACGCCGTGCTGCTTGGCGGCTTCCATGATCGGCGCGAAGCGCTCCAGGCTGTCCTTGATGGAGCAGTTGATATTGCGCTGGGAAAACGCTTCGGACGCGGCGGCGAACACCGCCACCTCTTTTACACCTGCCGCCAGCGCGTCTTCAAAACCTCGCAGGTTCGGCGCCAGGGCGCCATAGGTCACACCGGGCTTGCGCTGGATCTGCGCGAACACCTCGGCGGAACCGGCCATTTGCGGCACCCACTTGGGCGAGACGAAACTGCCGACTTCGATGTAGCCCAGGCCGGCGGCGCTCAAGGCATCCACCAGGCGCACCTTGTCGGCGACGCTGATGGGCTGTGCTTCATTCTGCAGCCCGTCACGGGGGCCGACTTCGATCAGGCGTACAAAGGAGGGGAGGGACATGGGGATTGACCTGTAGTGAGTTGCCAATATATCGAGAACGATGCTGCCCCCTGTGGGAGCGAGCCTGCTCGCGATAGCGGTATGTCAGTCAACATTGATGTTGTCAGTTACATCGCTATCGCGAGCAGGCTCGCTCCCACAGGGGGAAAGTGTTACTGGACGATTTCCTCGCCCTTGATCGTCTGCTCCAGCGCCTGGATGCAGCGTTCTTCGGCGGTGTCGAGTTCCAGCTTCATCTGTTCGATGTCCAGCAATTGCTGTTCGAGCTGTTCCCGGCGCTCGGTGATTTTCGCCAGCATGCTGTGCAGCTGTTTCTGATTGCCGCTGGAGGGGTCGTAGAGTTCGATCAGCTCGCGGCACTCGGCCAGGGAAAAACCAATGCGCTTGCCGCGCAGGATCAGCTTCAGGCTGACCTTGTCCCGTGGCGAATAAATGCGCTCCTGGCCCCGTCGCTCCGGGCTCAACAGGCCTTGTTCTTCATAGAAGCGGATGGCCCGGGTGGTGATATCCAGTTCGCGGGCGAGGTCGGAGATGCTGTAGGTCTGGCTGCTCATGGAAGCGCTCGAAACGAAAGGGACTGGCGCTAAGCTAAAGGCAGGTTGACGTTCGCGTCAAGCAATGACGTTTCTGCACACAAAACCTTGTGGGAGCAAGCTCGCTCCCACAATTTTGATCGCCTAAACCTTGTCGAGCTTCTTCTCATGGGCCGTCACCTGCTGGCACAGCTCGATCATCTGCTCGCGCATCCAGCGGTTGGCCGGGTCCTGGTCCGTGCTTTCGTGCCAGTAGAGGTGGGTTTCCACCGGCGGCACATCGTTGACCGGTAACAGGAAGGCGTGCAGATCGTGGCGACGGGCAAAGCGCTCGGGGACGGTCATGACCATGTCCGTTTGTTGCAGGACCTGGGAGGCCATCAGGTAATGCTGGGAGCGCAGGGCGATCTTGCGCTGGATACCCATCTTGCCGAGGGCCAGGTCGACATAACCCAGCCCGTTGCGGCGGCTGGAAATATGCACGTGGGTCTGCGCCAGGTAATCATCGAGGCTGATTTTTTCCTTGCCCGCCAACGGATGACCCTTGCGCATGGCGCACACGTAGCGATCTTCCATCAATTTGACGTGGCGTACCTGCGGGTCGGTGTTGAGCGGTGCGTCCACCGCGAAGTCGAGGCGGCCGGCGGCCAGCTCCTTGGTGGTTTCACGGCGCTTGGACAGGAAACTCTCGATCGCCACGGTCGGTGCCAGGCGACGCAGGCGCTGGAACAGCAGCGGCAGGATCACGCCTTCGGTGAGGTCGGTCATGCTGATGCGGTAGGTCTTGACGGCCTGCAACGGGTTGAAGATCCGGCTTTCCTGCACCGACACCCGCAGCAGCGACAGGGCGTTGCGCACCGGACCGATGATGTTCTGGGCCATGGGCGTCGGCACCATCCCCTGGGCGGTGCGCACGAAGAGCGGGTCGTTGAAGGTTTCCCGCAGACGCGCCAGGGCATTGGACACGGCCGGCTGAGTGATGCCGACGATCTGCCCGGCACGGGTCAGGTTGGCTTCGGTGTAGATCGCATCGAAGACAATGAAAAGGTTGAGGTCGACCTTGCTCAGATTCATGGCGCTGCACTCTTATTCTTGGGCTTGTTGTGAGGTGCCGGGTGGCGATGAGAATCAGTGAAACATATATCGGTGATGAATGTTAATACACGCCGAGAATAGGTTAGGTAAATTTTCGTAGCTGAACTAGCATCGATTTCATGACCTAAAACAACCTCTGCCAAGAAGGTGCTGCTCATGGATTTTGCCTATTCCCCCAAGGTTCAGGAACTGCGTGAACGCGTCACGGCGTTCATGGATGCCTATGTCTACCCGGCCGAAGCAGTGTTCGAACGGCAAGTGGCCGAAGGCGACCGCTGGCAACCCACGGCCATCATGGAAGAGCTCAAGGCCAAGGCCAAGGCAGAAGGCCTGTGGAACCTGTTTCTGCCTGAGTCCGAACTGGGTGCCGGCCTGACCAACCTGGAATACGCACCGCTGGCAGAGATCATGGGGCGCTCGTTGCTGGGGCCGGAGCCGTTCAATTGCTCGGCGCCGGACACCGGCAACATGGAAGTGCTGGTGCGCTACGCCAATGAAGAACAAAAGCAACGCTGGCTCGAGCCACTGCTGCGCGGCGAGATCCGCTCGGCTTTTGCCATGACCGAGCCGGACGTTGCCTCTTCGGACGCCACCAACATGGCCGCCCGTGCCGAGCGCGACGGCGACCAGTGGGTCATCAATGGCAAGAAGTGGTGGACCTCAGGAGCCTGCGACCCGCGCTGCAAGATCCTGATCTTCATGGGCCTGAGCAACCCTGATGCGCCACGCCATGCCCAGCACTCGATGATCCTGGTGCCAGTGGACACCCCTGGCGTCAAGATCGTCCGGCCGCTGCCGGTGTTCGGCTACGACGATGCGCCGCACGGGCATGCCGAAGTGCTGTTCGAGAACGTGCGGGTGCCGTACGAAAACGTCCTGTTGGGTGAAGGACGTGGCTTTGAAATTGCCCAGGGTCGCCTTGGCCCGGGCCGGATTCATCACTGCATGCGTTCCATCGGCATGGCCGAGCGCGCATTGGAGTTGATGTGCAAGCGTGCCGTCAGTCGCACGGCCTTCGGCCAGCCGTTGGCGCGTCTTGGCGGTAACATCGACAAGATTGCCGACTCGCGGATGGAAATCGACATGGCGCGCCTGCTGACGTTGAAGGCGGCGTACATGATGGACACGGTCGGTAATAAAGTGGCGAAGAGCGAAATCGCCCAGATCAAGGTCGTCGCGCCGAACGTGGCCTTGAAGGTCATTGATCGGGCGATCCAGATCCACGGTGGCGCCGGGGTCTCCAACGATTTCCCGCTGGCCTACATGTACGCCATGCAACGCACCCTGCGCCTGGCCGACGGCCCGGATGAAGTCCACCGCGCGGCCATCGGCAAGTTCGAGATCGGCAAGTATGTGCCCAGGGAAATGTTGCGCAGCAAGGGCTAGGATCTGGCCCACCACGGGCCTCTGTGGGAGCAAAGCTTGCTCGCGATAGCGGTGGGTCAGCTTGCATCAATGTGGGAGGCGCTACCGCCATCGCGAGCAAGCTTTGCTCCCACAGGCTAATCCTGTGGGAGCGAGTCCGCTTACTCCTTGACGCTCATGTACTCCTCGGCCCAGCGGATGTAGTCCTCGGGCTGGGTGTAGGTGTGGGTCAGTTCGGTGGCGCTCAGGTCCGAAGCCTGGGTGAAGATCTGCCGTTGTTCGCGAAGGCTGTCGTAGGTCGCCTTGATCGCGGCGAAATAGGCGCCGTGGCCGTCGATGGTCACGCGCACACCCAACTCGGCCAGGCGCTTGTCGTCGCGCAGCAACGGGTTGCCATAAGTGACAAGCATCAGCGGCACCGTCAGGTTTTCGCTGATCTTCTCCAGATGATCGAAGTCTTGCACGCCCACCATGCAAATCCCGTCCGCCCCGGCACGCTCATATTGCTGGGTACGGCTGATGATTTCCTGGACCGGCAGAATCGCGGCGTTGGTCCGGGCGATGATCGCCATTTCCGGATCGACTCGCGCCTCCAGCGCCGCACGAATCTTGCCGACACCTTCGGCTACGCCGATCAGGTCGGTGGATTTACGCCCGAACTGGGCCGGCAGCAAGGTGTCCTCGATGGTCAGCGCCGCGATGCCGGCCCGTTCCAGTTCAACGATGGTGCGCATCACGTTCAGGGCATTGCCATAGCCGTGGTCGGCGTCGGCAATGACCGGCAGTTGGGCCACGCGGCCGATGCGGGTGGCCTGTTCGGCAAATTCGCTGAGGGTGATCAGGGCGAAGTCCGGCGCGCCCAATACTTGCAACGATGCCACCGAGCCTCCCAGGATGCCTACTTCGAAACCCAGGTCAGCGGCAATGCGCGCCGACATCGGGTCAAACACCGAGGCGGTGTGGTAGCAGGTGTTGGAAGCCAGCAATTGGCGAAAGTTACGACGCAAATCTTGATGGGAAAGCCTGGACATATGAGTTCCACCAATGGAATGGAAAGGCTTGAGCAAAAGTGTCAACGCCGAAAGATCCAAAGGCTATCACGTGGCAGGCGCAAAGATGATGACGAATGTGTATGGGTGATGCCGTTATGGCATCGAAAGAAGGCTGCAGGCCCGGAAAGTCTGCAGCCGGGCAAAAAAAGCCCATTTCAAACTATTCAGTCTTCGGTCGGTAGGCTCCAGAACTGCTTGATCTCATGGATGTTTCCGACGTTGAAGCGCGTCGGGAAGCCGGGGAGCGTGCAGTGGATTTCGTTGGTTAACTGCATGGCGGTATCGACCACATTGGTACCCGCCCGCAGTAATGGGGTTTCATCCCAGTCTTTCATCAGGTTATTCATGGTTTCTCCTTCTTTAGTTGTTGGACAGCGAATGACTAGCTGGCATTGAGCTGTGACAGCGTCTCTGTAAACAGTGCGATCTCTGGCGCAGCGATGCCGGGGTAAAGCGGTCTGTAATTTTTATCGAAACACCAAGCTTCGTCGATCTTGACCAGGTGTTTAGGATGAATAAGTACACTCAATGAAGCGGACATTGACTTCGGGGCGATTTGCTTATGGATTTCCTGTAGTGCAGGCATGTGCAGGACTTCACCTGGCGCAAGTTTAAGTTTTCGCACTTTACCCANNCTGGGTTTTTTACCTTTTTGCAGCGGTAGATNATCAAGTATTTCGCGTGTAATGGTGGTGTAGCCATCTCCGCTGTAGCCGACTGCATACATTTCAAAGTCGTGACTGTGGTTCAGGTTATAAATGAATGTTTCGCTTTCATCATGAGTCTCTACCGGCGACCAGAATCCCAGGCGAAGGGTGAATGAATCATTCTTGTGCAGTACAAAACCATAGGCGTTATAGAGGCTGTTGCGCGTACTGAAACCGTCTCGCTGGAGGGTGGTATAAAGATGATCGCTCAATAGACAACGGTTGTTGGCCAGTTGGCGCAAGTCTGCAATGATCCTGGTTTTGTCTCGCTGCAGGTCATAAGTGTTCAGTCGCTCGACAAACGTTTCCAGGTTCATGCCGCCAGCTCCAGTGGACGGAGCAAATTGTCCAGGCGGGCGTCCTTGCGTTTTTTCAGCGACGGGACGTAACTCAACGCGTTTTGCGGGTCAGCCCGATAAAGCATCTGGAAGGCTTTCCATGCCACGGCAGGGTGATAATGGTAGATCAGCTCCCCGGCAACCCTGACACCTTCCGGGTCCTGGATCGTTTCGAGTAATTCGAGGCTCAACAGGTACCGGGCGGTACTATTGTCTTGAGGCAGCCAGGCTGTTTTGCGCAATGAGACAGGATCAAATACGTTGATGTCTGCACTGCGGTCGGGGAAATTGATTCTGCCAATCAATGCAGGTTGTTTTTTGCCCCTTTGAGAATAGTCGAATAAGGTTCGATTGCCATCAATGATCAGCGGATTGCAGTTGTCGATGATCGAGGTGTCGGTTTTTTCAAGTTGATGCGTTTTGAGGGTGTATTGCTGGATTTCGAAAGGCTGATCAAGTGCGAATAGNATACTTTGACCGGGCACCGAGTACAGTTGNGAAGAGGCGGTGTTAGATGCTGGTGCCTTGACACTGATATTGCCCANGCTCGTGCAATGCAGCGTGATNGTCCCGGTATGCGGGTTGGTCATGTTCATGATGGCCGCGCGTCGAGACTGTGCCGTGGCAACGTTGTGTTGTATATCCAGATCGGCGATCAATTGTTTGACTTGCGCGGTCATGTCTAATGTCTTGATTTTCTCCGCTATGCGTTCGAGCGGTATTCGTGTAGCAATCAGATTCTTGATCATGAATATTGTCGTTACAGTGGGGCGATGCGCGAAAGTATGGGTCCCGAGTAGGTAAGTGGCAATTATGCAATTGTGGAGAAGTATTGCTGATTAACGAAGTTCTTATGTATTGAATATCCAAGGTCGGGCGGTACCTTGGCTACGCCGCCACCGCCTGTTGCCCCTGCCTGGGCAATACCACGGCCCGCACCGTATCACCCGGTTGCACTTGCAGGCGTTTGGCGGTGAGGCGATCGACGAGCAGCTTGTGGCCATGCAGGTGTGCGCGAGCGCTGGTGACGCGGCAGTTTTCCAGGCGCCGATTGTGAATCAGCCAGACCGGTGCCTGTTCGTCCGGGGTGCCAATGACCAGGGTCAGCATCTGGCTGTCGCGCACGGTACGGATCTTCGACACTGGCGCCTCGATCACCGGGCCGCCGTCAAAGATGTCGATGTAGCCCTTATGGCTGAAACCTTCGGCACTGAGGATCTTCAGGGCCGGCTCGGTGTTCGGGTGAGCCTTGCCGATCACCGCCTGGGCCTGTTCGGTGAGCAGGCAGGTGTACAGCGGCTGGCGTGGCATCAGCTCGGCGATGAACGACTTGTTGCCCATGCCGGATAGCTGATCGGCGTAGCTGAAATCCTTCTTGAAAAAATGCCGTCCCAGGCTGTCCCAGAACGGCGAACAGCCTCGTTCGTCGGCATGGCCGCGCAGTTCGGCGATCAGTTTTTCGCCGAACAGCTGGGAGAACTCGGCCACGAACAGCAGGCGCGCCAGGGACAGCAGGCGTCCGTTGTGACCGTGACGTTGCTCGGGGTGCAGGAACAACGAGCAGATTTCCGATTGCCCGGACATCTCGTTGTTGAGGAACAGGGTCGGGATCTGCCGCTGGATCCCCAGCTCCGGCGCCGAGCTGACCGTCAGCCCGACCCGATAGTTGTACCAGGGCTCGCGCAGCCCGACCGCGCCGGTCAGGGCACTGATACCCAGCACCTGCCGGTCATCGTCTTCGAGCACGAACAGGTAATCGGCGTCGGCACGTTCGACTTGCCCGGCAAAGGTTCGTTGGGCCCAGCGAATGCGGTGGGCCAGGCGCTCTTCGTTGGCTGGCAGGCTGGTGAAGCCGGGACCTGCGCAACGGGCCAGGTCCAGCAACGCGGGCAGATCGGTAATGGCGACCGGACGGACAATCATGCTGCAGCTCCTTCATTGTGTCGGTCCAAGCGCCAATGCGTGCCACGGGATCGAGTGAGGTTCATAGGGCAACCACCCGGATCCGCTCGCCATCCAAGACGCCCAGGGCGGCCAGCATGTCGGGCGACAGGGCCACGGGGCCTTCGGCGTTGACGTCCAGCTCGGCGACGATGGCCCGGTAGTTTCCAAGACGGTCGTTGCTCACCAGGTAACGGCCTCTGGCATCGATCTGCAGGCTTTGCCGGGCCGTGGCGCTCCGACTTTGCGTGATGGTACGGACGTTGGCGATACGGGCATGCAAGGTCGGCCCACCGTCGAAGATATCGACGTAGCTGTTGGTCTCGAAACCCTCGCGCGCCAGGATGTCGAAGGCCTCCTGGCCGTCGGGATGCACCCGGCCGATGCAGGCCTGGGCGGCTGGCGGCAGCATGGGTACGTAGATCGGGTATTGCGGCATCAGCTCCGCGAGAAAGGTTCGGCTCTGCAAGCCACACAACCGTTCGGCTTCGACGTAGGGCAGGTCGAAGAAGTGCTGGCCTATGGCGTCCCAGAAAGGCGACTGGCCGTCCTCGCTGCTGAAACCGACGATTTCGGTGATGACCGATTCGGCAAAGCGCTGGGGATGGGCGGCGATGAACATCAGTCGGGCCCGGGACAGCAGCTCCGATTCCGGCGTGCGCACCCGCTCGGCGTCGATGTGGAAGCCACGTAGCAGCGTCTGTCCGTTGAGGTCCTGGCACAGCGACAGCGCGGGCACGCCATGCTGGATGTTCAGCTCCCGGGATTCGCTGGAAAACGGCCGGTTGCGCAGGCTGTAGAACGGTTCGTTGCACCCGGTGCTGGAGAGAATTTCCGAACAACCGACCAGGCGCCCGGATTCCAGGTCCTCCAGGACAAAAAAATAATTCTCCGCGCCAGGGCCCTGCACATCGGCTTCGAACGAGGCGCACGAGTCGAGGATCTTTTCCTCCAGGCGCGCGGTATCGTCCGGCAGCGACGTGACACCCACCAGGCTGTCACGGGCCAGTTGTTGCAGTTGCGGCAGATCGGTTAATTGAACTGGACGTAAGGCCAGCATGGATTGCACTCCTGTTCCAGAGAGCCCGATGACCAGCACCGGGCTTGACGATCACTGTCGATGTCCACGCGTTGTAACCACGGTTGGCCGAGTCCTTCGGCCGCCGGCCCTCACTGACCGGCCGGATCGGGCACGGCGGTAGGGTTGCCGAATTTGTTGAGCACACACAGATAGATCACGCCCGCGGCGATCCAGATCAGGCCGAGCTTCTGCGCAGCCACGCCCATGTTGTACATGATGGCCGCGACGATCACGAAGCCGATCAGCGGGCAAATCAAGTGGCGAATCAGTTGGCCGGACTGCTGGCGACGCCAGTAATGGTTGATGACGGTGATGTGCAGCAACATGAAGCCGCTCAGGGCACCGAAGTTGACCAGGGAGGTGAGGGTGTCCACGGCGTCGATGAACAGGTAGCAGATCAACAGCGACAGCACTGCCACCAGGTAGATGCTCAGGTACGGGGTGTTGTGTTTCGGATGGACCTTGGCCAGCACCTTGGGCAACTGGCCGTCCCGGGCCATGCCGAACAACAGGCGCGATACCGCCGCCTGCGAAGTGATCGCCACGGCCACGCCCCAGGCCAGGGCCGTGGCAACCGCGGTCAAGGTGGCCAGCCAGCTGCCGGCTGCCAATTCGGCGATTTCATAGAATGCGGTGTCGGCGGACTTGAAACCCATGCCGGCGGCCAGGTCCGTGGCGATCCAGGTCTGCACCACGAAGATCGCTCCCATCACCAGCAAGGTCACCAGGGCAGCCTTGCCGACGCTGCGGCCCGGGTCGTCCTTGATCTCTTCAGCCAGGGTGGAAATGGCGTCGAAGCCCAGGAACGACAATACCGCGATGGACACGGCTTGCATCAGCAGGGCGAAGTTGAAATGTTCGGGGCTGTAAAGCGGTGCCAGGGTCAGTTGGCCGTTACCGGCACCACCGTGCAGGGCATTCCAGGCGTAGAACAGGAAAATCCCCAGCACCACCAGTTGCGCCAGCAGGAAAATGATATTCATCCGAGCGGTGAAGGTGATGCCCCGCAGGTTGACGAAGGTCGCGCTCACCAGGAAGGCCAGGATGAAACCGACCTTGGGGATGTCCGGGTACAGATGGTTCAGCGCCATGGCGGCGTAGACATAGAGCAGCGGCGGGATCAGCAGGTAGTCCAGCAGCATCAGCCAACCGGCAATGAAGCCAACGTGTGGGTTAAGGCCCCGTTGCGCGTAGGAATAGACCGAACCTGCCACCGGAAAGGCCCGGGCCATGCTGCCGTAGCTCAAGGCAGTAAACAGCATCGCCACCATGCCGATGATGTACGCCAGCGGCACCATCCCCGGTGCCTCGGCGTTGACATAGCCATACACGCCGAACGGGGCGATGGGGATCATGAAAATCATCCCGTATACCACCAGGTCTGTCAGCGACAGGCCGCGTTTCAATTCCTGTTTGTAGCCAAATGCCTCAATGCTCATGAGCCGTTTTCCTTTTCAGCTGTGGGGTTGCTCTTGCTTGCTGTCTGTCGCAGGAAACTTGCCGCTGCCGCGCTACAGCAGGGGCGCCAGGTAGGCGCTCCAGGTTCGTACCGCTTCGGGGCTGCGCAGTTGGTCGTTGCGCACTTCGATCAACACCGAATCCAGGCCGCGGCCATCGCCGTGCACCGGGACCGTCATGTCGGTCAGGGGGTTGATCTTGTAGGGTTGGTTGCCCGCCGCCCGCAGCGAATGCCGGCCCAGCCCGTCGACGATGTGCTGGGCGTATTCCTTGGCTTCGCCGAACAGCACGCCCGCTTCCAGGGCGCGCGGCTGGCCGTAGAACACCGGGGTGAAACTGTGGATGCCCACCACGCGCACCGGTCGGTTGGCGGCCAGGCGCTGGTCGATCAACGCCTGCAACCGTTCGTGGAAGGGATGGAACAGGCGCTGCTGGCGATATTCGCGAGTGGCTTCGTCCAGGGCATGGTTACCCGGAACCTGGTAGATCTCGCTCTGGGCCGGAATGCTGTCGGGCACGTGCAGCGGGCGGTTGAGGTCGATCAACAGCCGTGAGTAATTGGCCGACAGCAACGTTGCGCCGAGGGTTTCGGACAGGCGTTCGGCCAAGGCCAGGGCACCGATGTCCCAGGCAATGTGCTCCTGGGAGGCCGTTTCATCCAGCCCCAGGTCGTTCAGCGCATCGGGAATGAAGCGGCTGGCGTGTTCGCACACCAGCAGCACCGGGTGTTCGGATTCCTCCCGGGCCAGTCGGTAGGGTGGCCTGGTGTAGAGGCCCGATTCAGCACACTCAATAGATTCGTGCATAGTGCTCACAACGCTCGGCAGGTGACAGCGCCTCGGTCAAGGCCAGCTCCTGGGCCTTCAAGGCGAAGTAGGTTTCAACCAGCGGGCCGGGCAGGGTCTCGACCAGCGCCCCGCTGTGGCGCAGGCAGTCCAGTGCCTGGGCCAGGGATGTCGGCAGCGCGATAATGCCACGGGCGTGCCGTTGTGCTTCATCCAGCTCATCGGGTATTTCATCAGTGACAGCGTTCAGGGCCAGTCGTTGCTGGATGCCCAGTCGCCCGGCGATCAACAGCGCTGCCATCGCCAGGTGCGGCGAAGCGGTGGCGTCCATGGCGCGGAACTCCAGGTTGTACTGGTTCGCCAGCGGTTTGCCGCTCAGGCTTACGGTCGGGCAGATGCGCAGCGCCGCTTCGCGGTTGCGCTGTCCCAGGCACGCATAGGACGCGCTCCAGTGATGAGGCTGCAGGCGTTCGTAGGACACCGGTGTCGGCGCGGTCAGCGCACACAGTGCAGGCAGATAGTGCAGCACACCAGCGGCCCAATGCTGGCCGAGGCTGGACAAGCCGTTGCTGCTGGCGGCGTCATGCAGCACCGGGTCCGCGCTCAGATCCTGCAGGCTCAGGTGCAAATGCACGCCGTTGCACACGGCGTTTTCCGCGGTCTTGGGGGCGAAGCTCAGGTCCAGGCCCATTTGCCGGGCGATCTCGCGGGTGATTTCCCGTACGTTCACGGCCCGGTCGGCGGCGGCTACGCCCAAAGTCGGGCGGCAGGTGATTTCGTATTGATGCTGGCCATATTCCGGCAGGAACATTTCCGGCTCGACACCGCCGGCCCTCAGGGCACTGAGCAACCATCCGGCGAATTCGGCCTGCTGGCGCTGGGCCTGGAGGCTGAAGGCCAGGCGATCAGGCTGCGCAGGCGTGGCAACCAGGTTGAACTCATGCTCGAACGCGGCGAAAACCTGCAAGCCCAGTTCGGCGCGATAACGCTCCACTTCGTTCTGCAACAGCGTGCGCGGGCAGGCGTTCCAGGGCCGGCCGTCGGTCTCGCGTACATCGCAATGGATAAAGTCGAGGACGGGCGCCTGGGCGTCGGGGCCGTTGTTGACGGTCACCCGGCTGGACAGGTCCGGCACCAGTCGCAGGTCGCCATAGGCGCCCCAGGGGTTGGTCGAAGCGATGATGTCCTGGGGCGTCAGCGCGCTGTTGGCCGGCACCCAGCCACAACCGGCGGTGACGTAGTGGGGCAATTCATCGCTGGGAAACGAGCGCCCACGGGTCACGCCGATCAGGTCGGTGGTCACCAGGGTCGTGACGGGCAACGGGGCGAGGACGGCGGCAGGATCGAGGCGGCTCATGGCTGCATCTCCTGCAAACGCGCGAGCACGGTGTCGGTATCGGTGATCCAGCAATAGCCCTTGATCGCGTTCAGGCACGCCAGGTGCCGTTGTTCGGTGTAGGTGGCGCAGGCATCTTCCACCAGCGTGACCAGGTAGCCGCGATCGGCGGCGTCGCGCACGGCCATGTCGACGCACTGGTCGGTGACGATGCCGGCGACGATCAAGTGGCGGGTCTGCAGGTTGCGCAGCACATAGTCGATGTTGGTGGAATTGAAAACCCCTGAGGAGGTCTTGGGCAGCACGATTTCGTTTTCCAGCGGCGCCAGTTCGGCGATGATCTGCGCCTCGGGGCTGCCCTTGGGCAGGTGCATGTCCGACAGCTTGTGATCCAGGGAACGGTCGCGGCCATCGGCGGTGAGGCTTTCGATGTGGGTGTGCAACACGTTGTGCTTCCCTTCGCGCATCGCGTTGAGCAAGCGCTGCTGGTTGGGGATGACCTGCTGGCGGGCCCGCTGGATGAAATACTCGGCCTCGCGGGTGTGCAGGTGGGCATCGAATTGCGGTTCCAGCCAGGCGCGTTGCATGTCCACCAGCAGCAAGGCGGTGTGCTGGCAGGTGAACGGCAAATCCCGGGGCGAGCGGTGGGGGAGCGAGAACATCCTTATTTTTCCTCCAACAGGTGCGTGTTGAATTCCGTGCGCAAGGTATCGATGCCTTCCAGGCGTTCGGCCAGCTCGGGGCATTGCAGGGTCAGGCAGGCAATCAGTGCCTCGACCTGGGCCAGCGCTGGCACCAGGCTGTCGAAGGCCGAGATCGATTCCACCGGGGCGCTGATGATCAGGTCGGCCAACTCGCGCAACGGCGAAGCGTAGACGTCGCTGAACAGCACGACGCGGGCGTGGCGCTCCTTGGCCGCGCTGGCCACACGCAGGGCCTGGGCCTGGTAGCGACGGTAATCGAAGATCAGCACCACATCCTGGCGCTGCACGTCGAACAGCCGGTCAGGCAGTTGGGCGTTGTCTTCCAGGGCGAAACAGCCGGCGCGCAACAGCCGCAAATGGTTGAGCAGGTAGTGGGCCAGGAAGCTGCTGAAGCGCCCACCGAAGCAATGCACCTGATGGCGGCTGTCGAGCAACCACTGCACGAGAATGCGCACGTCTTCGGGTTGAGTCAGGGCCTGGGTGTCGATGAGGTGGCGTTGACTGGCGGCCAGGTACTGGCTCCAGGTATCGCCTTGCTGCAATTTGGCCCGCGGTTTCAACAGGGTGCGGGGGGAGCGCAGGCGATGGTCCATGTCACTGAGCAGGGCATCCTGGAATTCGGCGTAACCGCCAAACCCGAGTTTTTTCACCAGCCGCACGATGGTCGGGTCGCTGACGCCGGCATGGTCTGCCAGGCGTGACATCGGGCCGAGGCCGTTGCGTGGGTAGTGATCGAGCAGGGCACGTACGACCTTGCGTTCCGACGGCGTCAAAACCAGGCCGGGATCGGTGATCAGGTCTCTGAGAGGTGGCATCCGTGCTCCTTGCCAGGATGGGTGTTGAATTTCTTTCATAACTCCTGAAAACAGTATTTATGTAGCTGGTGCTACATGTCCAGTGGTTTTTACGTTCCGTTTAAAATGCTCGAATATTGTGCGAAACCCTTGTAGGAGTTGGTCCCGGCTGAGTAGACCAGGTATGTCAGTCGATACTTCTGGCGATGTCGGACATAACGCCTTTTTGTCTCATTTATTTGATTTCGTATAAGGTGCTGTACAACTAAAAGCATGAATATCCCGCCCATGCGACCTTTTCGATTGCCTGAGAATCCAGTGTGCAAGCCACTCGTCTGACCTTGATCTGCCACGCCCGCACCGCCGCCCAGAAGCAGGCGCGCTTTGGCCTGGACGAATCGCTGGACGCCGACTGGCTGGCACGCCGCGCGCAGGTCGAGCATCGCTACCGAAATGTCCGGCAACTGCTGTGCGGGCCGGAACTGCGCACGCGCCAGACCGCCGCGTTGTTCGGCGCCGAGCCCGAGCAGGACCAGGCCCTGGCCGATTGCGATCTGGGACGCTGGCGCGGATTGTCCATCGATGACTTGCTTCAGGCTGAACCGCAAGCCCTGCAGAGCTGGCTCGACGATGCCGAGGCGGCTCCCCATGGTGGTGAATCTGTCGCCCAGTTGTGTCGCCGTGTCGGGGGTTGGCTGGCCAGTCTGGAAACCCGGCCAGGACATCTGCTGGCCGTCACCCACCCCTTCGTGATCCGCGCAGCCCTGGTGAATGTCTTGGGTTGCCCGGCCGCCACATTCAACCGGATCGACATTGAACCGTTGTCCACCCTCGAATTGCGTTTCAACGGCGTATGGCGATTACGCACCCAGGGACCTGGCCAGGAGTCGCCGCGATGAAGAAATTGTCAGTCATCGGCATTGGGGCCGGCGATCCGGATCACCTGACGATGCAGGCAGTGAAAGCCTTGAACCGCTTGGAGGTGGTCTTTCTCATGGACAAGGGCCCGGCCAAGGACAAACTGTTGGACCTGCGGCGCGAAGTCTGTCGGCGCTACATCGTTGATCGCACCTACCGTTTCGTCGAAGCCTACAGCCCGGAACGCCAACGCGGCGACCTGGACTACAAGGACAGCGTCGAAGCGTTGAACCGCGCTAAACAGGCCACCTTCGAACGCTTGATCAATGAAGAACTGTCCGACGGTCAACGGGGTGGTTTTCTGGTGTGGGGCGATCCGGCGCTGTACGACAGTACCGTGCGCATCCTGCAGGCGATCCTCGATGCGGGCCGCTGCACCTTCGAATTCGAGGTGATCCCCGGCATCACCAGCGTCCAGGCCTTGGCCGCCCGGCATAAAGTGCCTTTGAACAGCATTGGCGGTTCGCTGGAAATTACCACCGGACGCCGGTTGGCGGCGGGGCAGGTGGGTGATGCGGCGAGTGTGGTGGTGATGCTCGATGCCGAGGACGCCTATCGCCAGGTGAGCGATCCGGATACGCACATCTACTGGGGTGCCTATGTGGGGACGCCGGATGAAATCCTTATCGCCGGCCGCCTGGGGGACGTGGCCGACGACATCGAACGCACCCGTAAGGCCGCGCGCAAGGCCAATGGCTGGATCATGGATACTTATTTGTTGCGTAAACCTCAATGACGCTTGCACATCAACCTGTGGCGAGAGGGCATGTGGGAGCAAGGCTTGCCCGCGATACAGGCGATGCGGTCTTCCAGAAATCGAGGCGCTCATATCGCGAGCAAGCCTTGCTCCCACATATATGCCCTCACCACAGCAGCGTTCGACAGCTTCATCACCAGTAGGCTATTTACCCCCGCCCAAACCGCTCCCGATACACCGACGGCGCCAACCCGACGACGCTGCGAAACGCCACGCGAAAGCTTTCCACCGAGCGGTAGCCGCACAGTTGCGCGATGTTGTCGGTGTTGTCCCCGGTGCTTTCCAGCAACTCGCGGGCCCGGGCCAGGCGTTCATGTTGCAGCCAGGCCTTGGGCGACACGCCGCAGGCCTGGGTGAAATGGCGCAGGAAGGTGCGTTCGCTCATGGCCGCCTGGCTGGCCAGTTCGCGCACCCCGAGGGGTTCGTGCAGGCGTTCGCGGGCCCATTGCATGACACTCGACAGGTCGCTGCGTGGCGTGCGGCTGACCGGCGAGGGAATGAACTGCGCCTGCCCGCCCGTACGTTGCGGCGACATCACCAACCGGCGTGCCACGGCGTTGGCGACCTGGACGCCATAGTCCCGTGCCACCAGGTGCAGGCAGGCATCGATACCGGCGGCGCTGCCCGCCGAGGTGATGACCTGTCCTGAATCCACGTACAGCACATCCGGGTCTACCCGCACGGCCGGAAAGCTTGCGGCCAGTTCGTCGGCGTAGCGCCAATGAGTCGTGGCGCCCAGCCCGTCGAGCAACCCGGCGGCGGCGAGTACGAAGGCACCGGAGCAGATCGACAGCAGGCGCGCACCACGGGCGTGGGCCCTGCGCAGTGCTTCGAGCAACGCCTGGGACGGTGGTTCGCTGCGGTTGCGCCAGCCTGGCACGATGATGGTCCGGGCGGTTTCGAGCAGTTCCATACCGCCATCGGCCAATACCTGGAAGCCGCCCATGGCGCGCATCGGGCCGTCATCGACCGCGACGATCCGATGCGTGTACCAGGGGAAATCGAATTCCGGTCGCTCCAATCCGAAGATCTCGACGGCGACACCGAATTCGAACGTGCACAGGCCGTCGTAGGCAAGAATCGCGACCAGACCAGGGTTAGGCTGCATTTGGCGGAAAATTCCCACAGAGTGTCTTGTGCGCCACTGTAGCGGTAAGCATCGGGGGGATAAAGTCTCTTCACGCCTTATCTATCCTGGAGTACACGCCCATGACCAGCCTGGTTCGCGAAGTGCCTGCTGCCCCCTCCGATATCGCCCTGCAGCATTTCAGCCGTCGCCTGACATTCGAAACTGATTGTTCCGACGTTCACGCCAGCCAACAGGCCGGTGATATCGATTTTGTGCTGGTGGATGTACGCGGACCACTGGCCTACGAACGCGGCCACGTACCCGGGGCGATCAACCTGCCAACCCGCACGCTCACCGCCCAGGCGCTGGCCGCCTATGCCAAGACCACCCTGTTCGTGGTGTATTGCGCCGGCCCGCATTGCAATGGCGCGAACAAGGCGGCAGTGCGCCTGGCAACGTTGGGCTACCCGGTCAAGGAAATGATCGGCGGCGTCATGGGCTGGCTCGATGAAGGCTTTCGCCTGAGCGGCACTGTGGAGCGCATGGCGGACGAGGCGATCAGCTGCGACTGCTGAGACAGCGCAAACAGCTTTTTGTGGGAGCGAGCTTGCTCGCGATGACGGCGGCACATTCGGCATTGAGGCACGCTGACGCACCGCGATCGCGAGCAAGCTCGCTCCTACAGAACTTCGGCGTTACAACACGGCATTAGTGGCTTTTTATAAGTATTTGTCGCCTCAACATAATTCCCCTCCCGAGTGCCCCTCTAGACTCCCGGCCACTTCGGTTTTTGCTGACCGAACGCTGCTTACGAATCTGCCTATAACGATCAATAAAATACCTGCGCACTCAGGAGCGAAAATGAACAAGCTAGCCATGTTCGGTGCCCTGGCACTGTCCGTATTGTCCCTGTCGGCCGTGGCCGAAGAGGCCAAGCCGATCCGCCTCGGGATCGAAGCCGGTTACCCGCCTTTTTCGATGAAAACCCCCGACGGCAAGCTGACCGGCTTCGATGTCGATATCGGCGACGCCCTCTGCGAGCAGATGAAGGTCAAGTGCACCTGGGTCGAGCAGGAGTTCGATGGCCTGATCCCCGCGCTGAAAGTGAAGAAGATCGATGCGATCCTGTCGTCCATGACCATCACCGACGATCGCAAGAAAAACGTCGATTTCACCATCAAGTACTACCACACCCCGGCGCGGTTCGTGATGAAGGAAGGCTCCGAGGTCAAGGACCCGCTGACCGAGCTCAAGGGCAAGAAAGTCGGTGTGCTGCGTGCCAGTACCCACGACCGTTTCGCCACTGAAGTGCTGGTGCCCGCCGGGATCAACCTGGTGCGCTACGGCTCCCAGCAGGAAGCCAACCTGGACATGGTTGCTGGTCGCCTCGACGCCATGCTGGCCGACTCGGTCAACCTCGACGACGGTTTCCTGAAGACCGATGCTGGCAAAGGCTTCGCCTTCGTGGGCCCGACCTATGAAGACGCGAAATACTTCGGCGGTGGCGCCGGCATTGCGGTGCGCAAGGGCGATAAGGTCCTGGCCGACAAATTCAACGCCGCCATCAGCGAAATCCGCGCCAATGGCACGTACAAGAAAGTGCAGGACAAATACTTCGCCTTTGATGTCTACGGGCATTAATCGNTAAGAGCTGCTGTAGGAGCTGCCGAGCGAAGCGAGGCTGCGATCTTTCCACTGCCAGTTGAGTCCAGAGCGAAAGATCAAAAGATCGCAGCCTCGCTTCGCTCGACAGCTCCTACGCCTAGTTATTCGGAGATTTCATGCAACGCATCGACCATACCCTGCCATGGAGCCACCTGGGCACCGAGCGTCGGCTCAGTGTGTTTCGTTACGGCCATGGCCCGCGCAAGGTTTATATCCAGGCCAGCCTGCACGCCGACGAACTGCCGGGCATGCGTACTGCCTGGGAGCTGAAGCAGCGGCTCAACGACCTCGAGGCGCAAGGCCTGCTCAAAGGGGTGATCGAGCTGGTGCCGGTGGCCAATCCCATCGGCCTGGATCAACATCTGCAAAGCGCCCACATGGGGCGTTTCGAACTGGGCAGTGGCAAGAATTTCAACCGCTCTTTCGTGGAGCTCAGTGCGCCGGTGGCGCAACGCATCGGTGATCGGCTGGGTGACGACCCGGCCGCCAACATCACCTTGATCCGCCAGACCATGGCCCAGGTTCTCGACGAGCTGCCGGCGCCGCTTTCGCAACTTGAAGCACTGCATCGCCTGCTGCTGCGCCATGCCTGCGACGCCGACATCACCCTGGACCTGCATTGCGATTTCGAGGCAGCGATCCACTTGTATGCCTTGCCGCAACAGTGGCCGCAATGGCGCTCCCTGGCCGCACGCTTGAAGGCCGGGGTGGCGTTGCTGAGTGAAGATTCCGGTGGCAGTTCGTTCGACGAGTCCTGCTCCTCACCCTGGTTGCGCCTGGCCAAAACCTTTCCGGCGGCGTCGATCCCAGCGGCGAACCTGGCGACGACGCTGGAGCTGGGCAGCATGGGCGACACTCGCGTGGAACAGGCCCAGGCCAATTGTGAAGCCATCCTCGGGTTTTTGGCCGAGCAGGGTTTTATCGCCGGGGACTGGCCATCCGCCCCCGCCGAATGCTGCGAAGGCTTTCCGTTCGAAGGCACCCAATACCTGTTCGCGCCGCACCATGGTGTGGTGAGCTTCCTGCGTGAGGCCGGTGAATGGGTGGAGCGCGGCGATCCGCTGTTCGAAGTGGTCGATCCGTTGAATGATCGGGTCACCACCGTGCGGGCTGGCACCAGTGGCGTGCTGTTTGCCCTGGACCGCGGGCGCTACACCCAGCCGGGCATCTGGCAGGCAAAAGTCGCCGGGCGTGAACCGATTCGTACGGGGAAATTGAGCAACGACTGATAAGTGCTGTCTACCTCACCGCACGCTTCTTGTCGTGCGGCTATCGAACGATGGAGGAAGATTGATGTTTAAAGCGCTCGCCCTGTTTCTATTGCTGGTCTCGTCCGGGTTGCAAGCCCAACCCTCGCTGCACACGGACTTGCCGCTCAACTACCTGGCCCAAGCCGATGAGCAAGCCGGCAACCGCCCGCTGGTGATCTTCCTGCACGGCTCCGGCAGCAACGAACAGGACCTGTTCGAACTCAAGAGCGAGTTGCCCCGGGATTACAACTACCTCTCGGTGCGGGCGCCGAAGAGCATGGAACAGGACCGTTATCAGTGGTTCGCGAAGACGGGCGACGGTGCCTACGACGGTGACACCTCGGACTTGAAGGCCAGCGGTCAGATGCTGCTGGACTTCATCGACAAGGCTCGGGCCAAGTACTCGACCGATGCGAGCAAGGTCTACCTGGTAGGGTTCAGCCAGGGCGCGATGATGAGCTACGAAGTGGCCCTGCGACACCCCGAAGCCGTCGGCGGTATTGCCGCAATGGGTGGGCGGGTCCTGTCAGTGCTGCGGGCGGAACTGACCCCAGATGAATCGCGCCGGACACTGGCGGTGTTCATCGGCCATGGCACGGCAGACCCGATCATTCCCTACCACGATGGTACCGAGGCCAACAGCTTCCTGAAGACCCTGGCGCTGGAACCGGAATTCCATGCCTACCCGGGCGTCGGCCACAGCATCAGCGCCCTGGAAGTGCAGGACCTGCGGGCCTGGCTGGAGCGGCTCAATCCCTGACTACCCTAAGCCCTTGTGGGGAAACCCTGTGGGAGCCGAGCTTGCTCGCGATAGCGGTGGGTCAGCTTGCGTCAATGCCAGGATGTGCCNANGCCATCGCGAGCAAGCTCGGCTCCCACATTCCCACATGTTCCGGGGCGCTTATTTACCGCTGGCGATCTGTTTCACCAACGCTTCATGACCGGCCTTGTCGCTGGCCCGGGAGATGATCTGCACCACGGCCATGTGCGTGCCGGAGGCACCCAGCAGCGTGGTGTCGAGGGTTGGCCCGCCGCCCTGGGTCGCGCTGGTGTCGAGCTGACGCAGGCCCAGGCCGGTGCCTTTTTGGGTCAGGCTTTTTTCGCTGAGGATCTTGGCGTCCGGCAGGGCCTTGATGCGTTGGGCGGCGAAGTCGGCCATGGTGGTGTCGAGGAATGCACCATCGTCGTCCTTCACATTCGTACCGTTGACGATGGTGTTCTCAGCGGCAATCACCACGGTCCTGCTGGTGGCATTGCTGTACATCGTCCCTGTCGCCCCAGCGGTGCCCTGGGCCACTTCACCAGCGGGTAGCGGCGTCGCCGTGAAGCCCTTGGGCAAGGTGAAGGTGAACTTGCCGCCGAGCATCGACACTTTCTGCGCCGGTGCATCGCCGGCAGGTTTGGCCGGGGCCGCTTGGGCGGATACCACGACCAGGCTGGCGATGGCCCCCAGCAACAGGGCGGCGGCTTGTTTACTCAGCAATGACATTGAAACGCTCCACAGATGGTCGTGCCTGGAGGCCGATCATCCCATGGGCGTCGCACCTGACTCCAGCGCCAGTGCAGAAGAGACCGTCATTTTGGCGAAAGGTGTGCGGTGTCGCCGGGCGGTGGCCGCACCAGCAGGCGTCGGGTCACCAGCAACATGGCCATCGACACCGCGACGCCCAAGGCAAAGGCGGGCATGCCCAGCACCGGCAGGGCGAGGGCCAGGGTCAGGCAGAAGGCGGCGAAGCAATACATGCCGGTGGCCGTCGCCCGCAGCAGCGCGGCGGTGAAGGCCGGTCCCCGGGTTTGTTGGGAGAACACCGCCATGACACTGCCCAACACCGGGAATACCGCCAGCAGCCCGCTCCAGCGCTCGCCCACGGTACTGGCCAGCAGCGTCACCGCCAGGGTCAACAGCGCGCCGGCGATCATGCGCAGCAGCAATTTGTCGGATTTGGCCGCCGGCCCGTTCATCACCGGTCGGACCGTCGGGAACAGATATGGCGCCGCCAGCAGCGCGACCAGGGCGATCAGGCTCGACAACGGCAGCGAAGCCGGTAGCCAGGACAGGATCAACGCCACCAAGGCCCAGACCCCTAGCGCGATGCCCAGCGCCCAGGGCCAGTTGCGATGCTGGGCGACCTGGGCGTACACCACGCAGAAAGCGATCATCGCGAACATCGCCGCCAGTGCCGCGGTCGCCGACTGCGCGGCAAACAGCTCGCCTTGTTCCACGGCCAGGAACAACAGGATCGGTCCCACTACGACGGGCAACCCCGAGAGCCAGCCGGCCACGCTCGGCCCCCAACGCCTGCCCGCCCGGGAAATCAGCAGCAGGAACGTGGGAATCACCAGCAATTTGAGCAGCAGCACGCGGTCATCCTTGTCAGTCGTCGAGGCGCCACGTTAGCACCGCCCGCACCGCAAACCCACTGTGGGGGCGAGCTTGCTCGCGATGG
>Ga0065714_10002325_pt1 | contig 36328 bp, 35 predicted proteins | sample MisRhiReplicate2_FD_59101 | JGI IMG/M metagenome (GOLD analysis project Ga0065714, IMG submission 59101) | Miscanthus rhizosphere microbial communities from Kellogg Biological Station, MSU, sample Rhizosphere Soil Replicate 2: eDNA_1 v2... | ecosystem: Host-associated > Plants > Roots >... | reverse complement strand
TGCGCCTGAAGAGTTTGATGAGGTTTTAACAATGGCTGAACGTCTGAATAACGACTTCCAGTTCATCGATGTCGGGCGCAAGGATCCGAAGAAGAAACTGTTGCGTCAACGCAAGAAAGAGTTCGTGGAAATCTACGAACCNTTCAAACCCCAGCAGTCGGCCGACCAGGCCCACCGCTGCCTGGGCTGCGGTAACCCGTATTGCGANTGGAAGTGCCCGGTGCACAACTTCATTCCCAACTGGCTGAAACTGGTGGCCGAGGGCAACATCCTCCAGGCCGCCGAGCTGTCCCACCAGACCAACACCCTGCCGGAAGTCTGCGGCCGGGTGTGCCCGCAGGATCGTCTGTGCGAAGGTGCGTGCACCCTCAACGACGGTTTTGGCGCGGTGACCATCGGTTCGGTGGAGAAGTACATCACCGACACCGCGTTTGCCATGGGCTGGCGTCCGGACATGTCCAAGGTCAAGCCGACCGGCAAGCGCGTGGCGATCATCGGTGCCGGCCCGGCGGGCCTGGGCTGTGCCGATGTGCTGGTGCGTGGTGGCGTGACCCCGGTGGTGTTCGACAAGAACCCGGAAATCGGCGGTCTGCTGACCTTTGGCATTCCCGAGTTCAAGCTGGAAAAGACTGTGCTGAGCAATCGTCGCGAAGTCTTCACCGGCATGGGCATCGAGTTCCGCCTGAACACCGAGGTGGGCAAGGACGTGACCATGGAGCAACTGCTCGAAGAATACGATGCGGTATTCATGGGCATGGGCACCTACACCTACATGAAGGGCGGCTTTGCCGGTGAGGACCTGCCAGGTGTCTACGACGCACTCGACTTCCTGATCGCCAACGTCAACCGCAACCTGGGCTTTGAAAAGTCGCCGGAAGATTTCGTCGACATGAAAGGCAAGAAGGTCGTGGTACTCGGCGGTGGCGACACGGCGATGGACTGCAACCGCACCTCGATTCGCCAGGGCGCCAAGTCGGTGACCTGTGCCTACCGTCGTGACGAAGCCAACATGCCCGGTTCGCGTAAAGAGGTGAAGAACGCCAAGGAAGAAGGCGTGAAGTTCCTCTACAACCGCCAACCGATCGCCATTGTCGGTGAAGACAAGGTCGAAGGGGTGAAGGTGGTCGAGACCCGTCTCGGCGAACCGGACGCCCGTGGCCGCCGCAGCCCCGAGCCGATTCCCGGTTCCGAAGAGATCATCCCGGCCGACGCCGTGGTCATCGCCTTCGGCTTCCGCCCAAGCCCGGCGCCGTGGTTCGAGCAGTTCAGCATCCAGACCGATAGCCAGGGCCGCGTCGTGGCCCCAGAGCAGGGCCAGTACAAGCACCAGACCAGCAACCCGAAGATCTTCGCCGGTGGCGACATGGTCCGGGGTTCCGACCTGGTGGTGACGGCGATCTTCGAAGGCCGCAATGCGGCGGAAGGGATCCTGGATTACCTGCAAGTCTGATCAAGCGACACCAAACCCTGTGGGCGAGCTTTGTGGGAGCAAAGCTTGCTCGCGATCCAGGCGCCTCGGTACTCAAGAGACCGCGGTGTCTTCATCGCGGGCAAGCCTTGCTCCCACAAAAAAAGCTCCCACAGTTGTTTTGTGGTGCTGCTGAACTTCATTGCACCGCGACAAATTGCCCCGATAGATAAAAGGCACGGCTCTTGCCGTGCCTTTTGCCTCGCGCTCTGAGAAAATGCCCGCACTTTTTTTCCGGATGCCGACATGACTGCCCTGAAGAACGACCGTTTCCTTCGCGCCCTGCTCAAGCAACCCGTAGACGTCACCCCGGTGTGGATGATGCGCCAGGCTGGTCGCTACCTGCCGGAGTACCGCGCCAGCCGCGCCAAGGCCGGTGACTTCATGAGCCTGTGCATGAACCCCCAGTTCGCCTGCGAAGTGACGATGCAGCCGCTGGATCGGTATCCGCAGCTGGACGCGGCCATCCTGTTCTCCGACATCCTGACCATTCCCGATGCCATGGGCCAAGGCCTGTACTTCGAGACCGGCGAAGGTCCGCGCTTCAAGAAAGTCATCAGCACCCTGGCCGACATCGAGGCCCTGCCGATCCCAGATCCGCAGAAAGACCTGGGCTACGTCATGGACGCAGTCAGCACCATTCGCCGTGAACTCAACGGTCGCGTGCCACTGATCGGCTTCTCCGGCAGCCCATGGACCCTGGCCACCTACATGGTCGAAGGCGGCTCGTCGAAGGACTTCCGCAAGACCAAGGCGATGCTCTACGACAACCCGCAGGCCATGCACCTGTTGCTGGACAAACTGGCCCAGTCGGTCACGTCCTACCTCAACGGCCAGATCCTGGCCGGTGCGCAAGCGGTACAGATCTTCGATACCTGGGGCGGCAACCTGTCGGCGGCGGCGTACCAGGAGTTCTCCCTGGCCTACATGCGCAAGATTGTCAGCGGCCTGATCCGCGAGCACGAGGGGCGCAAAGTCCCGGTGATCCTGTTCACCAAGAACGGCGGCCTGTGGCTGGAAAGCATCGCCGATGCCGGCGCCGACGCTCTGGGCCTGGATTGGACCTGCGACATTGGCAACGCTCGCGAGCGCGTCGGTCACAAGGTCGCTCTGCAAGGCAACATGGACCCGACCGTGCTCTACGCCAAGCCTGACGCCATTCGTGCTGAAGTCGGGCGTATCCTGGCCAGCTACGGCAGCGGCAGCGGCCACGTGTTCAACCTAGGCCATGGCATTACCCCGGAAGTCGACCCCGAACACGCCGGTGCCTTCCTGCGGGCGGTGCATGAGTTGTCGGCGCAATATCACGTCTGATTGCAACCCTGTCACCCAGCCTGTCCGGCCTCGTGTCGGACAGGCTTTTTATTGCCCGGTCGTTGATGTTTCCGGCGCCTGCGCCACCCAGCGGGAGCAAGCTCCCTCGCCACAAAGGGTCCACGCTGTCCCTGGTTGGGTCGTGAAGTCGTGATGGCTTAAACCTGCACATTCCCCGGCAGCAACGGTAATTTCGCCAGCTTCACCGCCACCCACAATGCGACCACCAGCAAGCCACCGATGAACAAGCCGACACCGTTCCACCCACCCAGGTGCCAGGCCACGCCGCCCGCCGTACCCGCAACGCTGGATCCGGCGTAATAGCTGAACAGATAAAGTGACGAAGCCTGGCCCTTGGCCTTGAGGGCGCGGCGGCCGATCCAACTGCTGGCGACCGAGTGGGCGCCGAAGAAACCGAAGGTGAACACCAGCATGCCCAGCACTACCAGCCACAGCGGGGTGGCCATGGTCAGCGTGAGGCCGGCCAGCATCAGTGCAATGGTCGCCCAGAGCATTTTGCGTCGGCCGAGCCTGTCCGCCAGTGCACCGACTTTTGCCGAGCTGTAGATGCCCGACAGGTACACCACCGACAGCAACCCGACAAAGGCCTGGTCCAAGTGATAAGGCTCGGCCAGCAGGCGGTAGCCGATGTAGTTGAACAGCGTCACGAACGCGCCCATCAATACGAAAGCTTCAAGAAACAGCAGCGGCAAGCCGGCGTCGCGAAAGTGCATGGTGAAGCCGTCCAGCAGGCTGCGCGGGTGCAGCGAACGAGGACGGAAGTTGCGTGACTCAGGCAGGATTCTCCAGAACACCGCTGCCGCGATCAGCGCCAGGCCGCCAATCACCAGCATCGCGGTGTGCCAGCTGACAAAGTCGATCAAGACCCCGGTGATCAGGCGTCCGCACATGCCGCCGATGGCGTTGCCGGCGATGTACAACCCCATCGCCAGGCCGATGTGCTTGGGATGGATTTCTTCGCTCAAATACGTCATCGCGACCGCTGCCAACCCGCTCAACGACAGCCCCACCAAGGCACGTAGCAGCAATACACCCTGCCAGGTCGGCATCATGGCGCTGGCAATCGTACACGCCGAGGCGGCGAACAGCGCCGCGACCATCACCGACTTGCGCCCGATGCGGTCGGAAATCGGGCCGGTGATCAACAGGCCGATGGCGAGCAGGCCGGTCGCCACCGACAGGATCAGGCTGCTCTGCGCCGCGTTGATGGAAAATTCCTTGGACAACAGCGGCATCATCGGTTGCACGCAATACAGCAGGGCAAAGGTCGCAAAGCCACCGCTGAACAGCGCCAGCACCGTGCGCATGAACATCGGCGTGCCCTTCTCGATATAGATGTCCTTGAGTTCGGCGACGACATCATCCTGCACACGCGGCGGGATTTCATGGGTCAGTGGAGCGACAGCAGTTTTCACGGTGGACCTCGCAAGGGCACGTTCTGGCAGGCAATGAAAAAAGCATATAGCCGGCTAATGATTCTATCCAATATATTGTTCGACCTGTTTAAGACGTTATACGACCTATTGGATTGCCCATGGAATTGCGACACCTGCGTTACTTCATCGCCGTTGCCGAAGAACTGCATTTCGGCCGTGCCGCGCTGGCCCTGGGCATCTCCCAGCCGCCCTTGAGCCAGCAGATCCAGGCGCTGGAGCAGGAGATTGGCGCACGGTTGTTCGAGCGTACCAATCGTCGGGTCGAATTGAGCGAGGCCGGGCGGTTGTTCCTTGAAGAAGCGCGACGGGTATTGGTCCAGGTCGATAAAGCCGCTGACGTCGCCCGCCGCGCCCAACTGGGGGAGTTGGGCGAGCTGAAAATCGGCTTCACCTCCTCGGCGCCTTTCAACTCCACCATCCCCCAGGCGATTTTTTCATTCCGGCAACGCTTCCCGGCGGTGCACCTGAACCTGCGGGAAATGAGCAGTACCCAAGTGGCCGACGCACTGGTGGATGAAGAGATCGAGGTGGGCATCATGCGACCCTTGCCGTTGCCCGACTCCTTGGTGGAAATCGAACTCAGCCGCGAACCGCTGGTAGCCGTGCTCAGTGCCAAGCATCCCCTGGCCCAGGGCAATGAAGACGGCCTGTTCCTCTCGGCCTTGGCCCAGGAGCCGTTCGTGTTCTTCCCCCGCAGCTACGGCAGCGGCCTCTATGCCCAGCTCCTGAACCTGGCCCGCGACGCCGGCTTCAGCCCGCACTTCGCCCAGGAAGCCGGCGAAGCCATGACCATCATCGGCTTGGTGGCGGCGGGGCTGGGTGTCTCGGTATTGCCGGCGTCTTACCAGCGCATGCGTATCGATGGGGTGGTGTATCGACCGCTACTCGATCCGGCAGCGGTGTCGGCGGTGTGGCTGGTCCAGCGCAAGGACCAGCGTTCGCCGATGGCGAAGGCGTTTGTGGCGTTGTTGACAGGTAATACCGAGTAGCGGGTCAAGCGGAAAAACGCCTGTGGGAGCGAGCTTGATCGCGATGCAGATATTGGATGTGCCGACGCCATCGCGAGCAAGCTCGCTCCCACCCTTGATCGTCGGTGGTCGCAGAACCTTCAATCACCGCAAATCTCCTGTGGGAGCGAGCTTGCTCGCGTTAGCGGTGCATCAGCCACCAAAGATGTTGGACGTGCCTACGCCTTCTGGGCTCTCTATCTCAATCCCCCCAGACGGTCGCCGGTTTGTTTACGTGATAATTATAGAAACCCTGGAGTGTCCACGTATCGCCCTGGCGTTCGAACGCGGCGCGCCACAAGCCCCGGCCACCTCCTGGAACCAGTCGAGCCATGTCGTACCAGTAATACTGATTGATTTTCTTCGTCGTCACCCTGCCAGCACGAATGTCATCCATGATTTCTACTACTTTCGCCCTGGCTGTTTCAGGGAAGTTATCGTAGGACATTTGCGTGTCCGCCAGTGGGCTGGTATCGACCATGAACTTGTCGGCCGCAGGCGACGGAACCGCTGAAGTAGGTGGCGTGGTTGGAGGTCGGGTGCCGGTCACCCTGTTTGTCCGGGCCTGTGTCACGACCTCGATGTCGAACGCATCATAGCGGGATAAGTTTCGGGTGAATTTTGTAATCTCCTCTTCGGTAACAACCATCATCCTGCGTTGCGACTTGCCTTTGTTGGCGATGATGTAAGGGATTTCATGTTGCCTGATTTCTGTCAGTAGCCCGAGTCTGTTTCTGCGGCGCATTTCCGTACTGAAGGCATTGATGAATTTTCTTTTGTATTCGTCTTGGCGTTCGGCGGCGTTAACGTATCTTCTCCTGGCGGCCTCTACATCCGGGCCGCTCCCTGGGAATAGCGGTTCCAGCTCGGCGAGGAGTTTGGCTTGTGCGACTTCCAATATTTCGGTATGGGTATCTGCAATATTACGGACGGCGTCTCGCTTTTTTCCTCGTTCGGGGGTGATCGCTAGAAATACAGCCCCGGTGACGTTATCTGGCAATATGGTGATGGCCGTATTGAACTCACCTCGGTGATTGAACAGCTTTGGACCAAGTATTTCTATCTTGTCAAATATCAGTATTTGTTGGGCGGCTGTAAGGTTGAAGCCATCACCTCTTGATTCGATGACTTTGGTCGCAGTATCGACGTGCATCCATATGTTGATTTTATGCTTCATGTTTGCGTGGGGAATTACCTGCGTTTGATAGAGGGAGGTTATTTGTGCGCGATAAGAATCCAAGTCGCGCATGCCAACATCCTCCATGCTCTCATGGAGTATTCGTACAACCAGCTCATCAGGCATTGAATCAACAAGATTCTTTACGGTGTTGACCAATTCAACGGAGGGCCTGCGTTGGTCCGCCAAAGCACCTTCCAGCAATATGTTGCATCGCTTCTGTTGCAGGGTCTCTGGAGATCGACCGATCAGACTCTGTAAAGCCCCGCCACCCAGCAACCGCTGTCGTGCTTCAACCTGCCAACTGCCGTTTTTCCAGGTCACCGTCCGCTGGTTTGTACGGTTGTTAGGCGCGTAGATAATCCGTTCGCCTCCCTGAATCGCCGATTTGTAGAAGTACTTTCCTATGGTCAGGTAACCCTGCCCGCTGGTGTCCCTGTACCGATTGCGGCCTTCGGGGATCAACCCCTTGCTGTCAAAGCCCCTGAGGTGAAAAGCCTCCAACTCCGGATCCGGCATGCGGGGCAGGGAGGACAGCGCCGGGCGTGCCTGATGACGCCTTGCACGCGCCATGATCAGATCCTGCCCGGCTTCGGCGATGACCTCGCCCAGTCCGCTGATAAAATCACGTGTCCACTGGCTGAAGTGACCGTCTTCGACATCGATTGCCGCCACCGCCGTCCCTCCGGCCATCGTTGGCAGGATCGCACGTCCCAGTATTCCGCCCAGCCGGCCCGCAGGCGCCATCGACATCGCCCCGGTCAACAACATGACGCCGTTTCTGCGCCCCTCCCGCGCGGCTGCGCTGTCGCGTTCGGCGTTGGTCACCGTCAACATGTCCGCGGTTTTCATCGCGTGGGTTATTTGCGTTTCATACAGTGCTTGGAGCAAGTTCCCTCCAACCACGGGCGAGGAGATTTTCGTCGCAAAGTCGTTCTGTGCCCTGGTCCTCGCCCAGACGAAAGCCGACTGTGTGACTTTTCTTATCTTCTCCTCGAACGTCAGCTTTTCCGAGGCCGGCACCATGCTGGCAAGCTGTACGGCCTGCTCCAGCAGCGGCAGTTGCGAAATGAGCCAGCGGGTCATTTGTGGCGTGGCAGTGAGCGTCTGCGCCAAGGTGCTTTCCAACGTTCGACCGCTGGCCGCATCCACGTCCCTGAACACCTTGCCGTCCGGTGCTCCCGGCGTGTACAGCGTCAGCGACGGGCGGCTCGACACGGTTTTCACCCCAAACGCCAGTATCGACCTGAGCACGCTGTTGCCCCACTGCAGTTGACGGACCACCACGTCGTGCCCGTTGACCTTGGCGCGCCGATCCGGTGTCGGACTGTCCAACGCTGCCAGCACCAGGTTCAGTCCGATACTGTCCTTGTCGTGCCTCAGGTCGCCCGAGATATGGGCGGTCCACGCCTGGGCCCGTATCTGTTGCGCTTTCAGGGTCATCCATTGCGCTTGTGATTGGCGGGCGGCGAGTTGCACATCGGTCGCCAGCCGGGTGCCGATGTCTGCCCGCTCGATGGTCTCTATAATCTGCGCAAAGCTCAGCGGCCCGACGACGCTAGGCTGAGCGGCGTTGCGTTCGTCCTGGGTCAGGTTGGACATCGCCCACTCGGTCATGGAACGGCGGTCATCCATGACCCCCCTCACGCCACCTTGCGAAACCCCGGACCCGAACGGTGAGGCGCCCGTTGGTGCATGCGGGTCAGTCAGTTGTTTTCTGATACTCAGCGACACATCTTCAGGGTCGGCTGGCGGGTATTTCTCCCCGATGAAGCCGGCGAGCAGGCGACGGGTCCGCTCCCGAAGCGCCTGCGCGGTGGCCAGCGTCACCGGGTCCGCTGGGGGCGGTGTATCGACCAGGCTGCTGTGCAGGGCCTGCGCCGCCCGCCACCATGCCAGGCGGTCGTCACCGGTGATGTGGGGGAGGTCGTGCAGCCAGTCATTCAAGTTTTTCAGGTTCAGCCGCAGCTCGCGCTCGTCCATGGCGCCCGCCAGGTCCAGCTTATCGCCGATGTCCGCCGCGGCATCCAGCCTGCTCACCCAGGCGGCGATTTCCTCTTCCTCGGTCGGGCCGTTCAACAAGGTATTGCTCACGGCTGCTTTCTGCACCGCCCGCAAATCGCTGACCAAATGAACAAGGAAATTCCCTGCTATTGGTGCGGTGTCCAACCGGTCCTCAACGTTATCGTCCTCCATCAGGCTGGCCTTCAGTTCCGTCAGGCTGCCATGCACCTCCAGCGGATGACCCGGACGGTACAGCACGGCGTCCGCCGAATGATCGGTATGGTCGGGCCGTGTCAGCACGACGGCACCCGGCACCGGCAGGCTGAATCCCCAACCTTGGAGAGTGAGGCTCAGGTTGAAAACCCCGGGTCTGGTGGCCTGCGCCGCCAGATGGTCTGTCACTGCCTTGTGCATTGCCTGGCTCAGCGTTGTATCCAGCAAATGAAGATCCGCTTGTACCTGCAGTTGCGTGCCCAGTTCTTCCGCCAGCCAGTCACCGACGTTGCGGCCTCGGGTGAAATCGGCCGGTTTACTCCAGAAGTCGTCCAGGACCCGCGCCAGCAGCCGTTCATAAGACGCTGGCGTGGTGTTCAGCAGGCGTTTGATTTCCTCCTTTGCTTCACGACTGTTCAGGGCGCTGGGCACTTGGGTGATGTTGTCTTTCGTCACGACAACCTCGAGGTTGTCGATTTCGAGGAAAAACTCACGGGTATTCATCTGACCGGCAACGGCGCGCCAGAAAAGGGTCTCGAGGAAAACGATATCTTTCACTGTCCGCCGGGACATCGGCCCGTCGGGGACTCGTTTCGAAGGGGGGATAGGCTCCTCTTGCAGCGTGCACACCGACAACGTTTCGACGGCCATGGTGCCCGCCAAGGCGGGGAAGGTTCTTTTGAACCAGTAGTCCAGATGCTGTCTCGTGGCCGTCGAGGGCCAGGGAACGGCACTGTTCAAGCGGATCATGTGCTGCTGCGAGGTCGTGAGCCGGCTTGTCAGTAGGGCGCTGGCGTCAGTGACGCTATCGGCCTGCGGAAGGTTGAAAGACGGTATGGGGGCGGTATCTTCCTGCATGTGCTCTTCCTGAGAGTTTTTCGGAAGGGCAACCTATTGAAGGCAGGCGACGATAGGGTGGTAGATAGATACCGCACATACAAAGGAAGGTGCTGTACGAGCGCCTGTGACAAAGCGAATTTGACTGATTGTTTATTGTGCAAGAAAGGTCAGGATAGCGTCGCGGGTAGCCTGCGGTTGTTCTTCCAATACCCAATGTCCGGTATTGACCAGTATTAATGAGTGCGGTTGCGTAGCAATGTGCAAGGCCTGCTCGGCCAAGGTTTTACCTCTCGAATTGTCGCCGCCGATGGTGAGCAGCGGAACCGTCAACTTATTCTGGGCAAAAGCCAGGTTGTCATTCACATCATGCTCTACCCAGGCCGAATAAAGCTTGAATGCCGCCTCCATGCGCCCAGGTCGGGAGTAGTCCTCCACCAGCGCCTGGCGCACCTCTTCACGTACCGTACCGTTGCCCGCGAAGACAAAATTATCAAAAAACATGTCCAGGTAGGTTTTCTCCTGCCTCTGGATCATGGACAGGGCCGTTTTACCAAAAAAGCGAAAGTGCCATTTACTTGCCACGCCCGCTTCAATATTTCCGTTGTAAGCGGTTTCCCATCCAGGGATGCCAGGAATGAATCCATCCATCAAGATGATATGTTTGGTTTCATCGGNGTAAAGCGCGCCGTAGGCATAGGCAATGATTAAACCCATGTCGTGACCAATAATATCGACCTGCTTGATGTTCAGGAGGGATACCAGTTNGTGTAGGTCATGCGCCATGCTTTTTTTGTCATAGCCACCTGTTGAAATATCAGTTTCGCCAGCACCGCGATAATCAGGAACGATCGGGGTAAAACCAGCACGCACCAATGGCCCCATCAACGTCTCCCAGCTGCGCCAACTTCCCGGAAACCCATGCACCAGCAAAACCGGGTGTTCGCCATTACCGCTCATAAGATAGTGAAGGCGAATGCCATTCACCTGCGCATGGGCGCGGGTAAATAGCACACCGTCCACAACAATGCCGCCTTGTTCCAAGGAGGGCGATGTGGCGTGGCGTTGAGAAGACACGGCTGTGACGCCTGACCAGGCGATCGTATTCATCAATTTTTTATCCATTTTTGAAACCGGGTTTAAACATCTGAAAATGGAAAGGCAATTTTTCAAGTGGTTAAAGCCTGATGGGATCCGGAACCCCACCGATACTGTCGAAGATGACAGTTCCGACAAACGGCAAAAACAGGATTGGACTGTCAGATTCCTCTTGGCTGTAGGAAAGTGCGCATTTTCTTTTCCGAAATTTCCTGTTCGCTCCTAATGCCGTGCTGCCGGGATTGCGACTTGCTAGCGCTGCAACGTCTTATTCATTGCTCCGAAATTCGTCCGGCTTAGCGTTCAGTCCAAAGGCCAACGGATAACGTCCCTTGAACAGGAGCCTTAGTAATGAATGAACTCTTGCTGTCCCCATACACCAACGAAGTCTCTGCTGAATACCTCCGCCATTTGGACGACTTGTACTTGGAGCAACGGCAACTCGACGGTTACAGCAAAGAAGTCGTGGCATGGATTAATCGACAAAAGGCGCACGTCCAGGCTCATCCTCCCATCGCTATTTACCGAGTGGCCACCGAGGGCAGCCAGACGCGTAACGGCGGAACGATCCAGCAAGTGTCATCGTCGTTGACGTTCACCCTGGATAATGGCTGGAAAGTACGAGCCGCGCAGAAAGGCGATCAGGTTGTGTATGCCGATGGCACCACGGCACGGATCATAACCGCCGCCGGGGAAGCCAACAGCAACATCGCACTGGTCGGCAGCCGCCTGAGCAATGGCGACGAGATCATCAATACACTTCAGAGACGTTTCCTGATCATCGTGCGTGAAGGTGTGCCGATGGCAGAGGATTTTTTGCCTGCTCTCAGGCTGGCGGATGTTCATCACCTGCACTCGAATGCGATGAAGGAGAACATCCAATGAACAGGGGTTACTTCATCGGCCAGGGTGACAAGACCACGTGCGGTGGGAAAGTGCTGGATGGCGATGGCAAGGTGAACATGTTTGGCCTGCAGCATGCCCGCGAAGGTGACCGCGTCTCTTGTGGAAAGGACGGGAACACCTATCAGATCAGGGGCGGTATCGGGCACATGGTCAGCCATGGCAGGCATATGGCCGGCACCCTGGATAGCCACAGTACCTGCCCCTGCAAAGCACGACTGATCCCCTCGGTATTCTGGGTCACCTACAAAAATGCAGACCCCGCACCGCAAGCCAGCCGAGTCGCTCAACTGGCTTGACGTCCCTGTGGGAGCTGCCGAAGGCTCGGGCCGCGTTCGGACGATCTTTTGATCTTTCGCTTGGGACTCAAGTGTCTGGGGAAAGATCGCAGCCTCGTTGCACTCGACAGCTCCTACACAGTTCCTATACCCCAGCGGGGACTTCAAAAGGTGCTTTTTTATTGCACCTTCGCCAAATCCCCTTTCAACGCAACACCCGCCATGATCGCGCCGGCGTGGCATTCGTAGGTGGTGGGGTCCTTGCGTTCGTTGCTCTTGTAGAAGCTGACGATGTTGGTGACGGCATTGGCGCCGGCGTTCTTGGCGGCTTGGTGCAGGCTGATCAGGGCCGATTGCAGGACCCATTCGCAGGCTACTTCATCGGATTTGTTGAAGGCGTTGGTTTTCTTGTTGGTCACCGCCCCTGGGCTGACCACGGTGACGTTGCCGGCCGGTTTGTTGCCGGCCAGGTAGAACTTCACGCTGCCGTCGATCTTGCCGGTGCGGATGGCTTCGGCGACGACTTTGTCGAACGGCAGGAACAGCGCGGTATCACGGGCCTGGCTGAGGCTTGGCAGGGTGCTGAGCAACAGGGCGGCGGTCACGGCGATTTTCTTCAACGACATCATGGTCTCCTTGACGAGGGGTAACAGGGTTTTGAATCCGATTCAGTGCCAGCGGCGGAAAATCAGCGAGGTGTTGACCCCACCAAAGGCGAAGTTGTTGTTCATCACGTATTCGTTGCTCATCGACCTGAACTCGTTACGCAGGTAATCGAGCTTGCCGCATTGGGGATCAACCTCATCGAGGTTGAAGGTGTGCACGTAGAGGTCGCGGTTCATCATTTCGATGCTGAACCAGGACTCCAGCGCGCCGCAGGCGCCCAGGGTGTGACCGAGGAAACTCTTCTGCGAGCTGATGGGCATGTGTTCGCCAAACAGGCTGCTGGTGGCCAGGGTTTCGGCGATGTCACCTTGTTCGGTGGCGGTGCCGTGGCCGTTGACGTAGCCGATGGCCGAGGGTTCGAGGCCGGCATCTTCCAGGGCCAGTTCCATGGCCCGGCGCATGGTGAGCAGTTCGGGGCGGGTGGCGTGCTGGCCGTCGGCGTTGCTGCCAAAGCCGACGATCTCGGCATGGATCCGCGCGCCGCGTGCCAACGCATGTTCCAGTTCTTCAAGCACGAGCATGCCGGCGCCTTCACCGATCACCAGGCCGTCGCGGTCCTTGTCGTAGGGGCGCGGGCTGGTTTGCGGTGCTTCGTTTTTCAGGCTGGTGGCGTAGAGCGCATCGAACACCATCGCTTCGGTCGGGCACAGCTCTTCGGCGCCACCGGCAAGCATCAACGGCAGGCGCCCGAATTTGATGGCCTCGTAGGCATAGCCGATGCCATGGCTGCCGCTGGTGCAGGCGCTGGAGGTGGGGATCAGGCGCCCGGTCAAGCCGAAGAAGATGCTGATGTTGGCCGCCGTGGTGTGGGGCATCATTCGCACGTAGGAGTTGGCGTTCAACCCTTCGGCCACGCTGTTGAGCAGCATGTTGCCAAAGGCCTTGATCTCGTCGGTGCTGCCGGTGGACGAACCGCAGGACACGCCCATGCGCCCGTCCTTGATCGACTCGTCGCCCAGCAGGCCGGCGTCGGCCAGGGCCTGTTCCGCCGACGCAACCGCCAGGCGCGAAACCCGGCCCATGCTGCGCAGTTGCTTGCGGGTCCAGTGGGCGGGGACCTGGAAGTCATCGATGGGCCCGGCCAGGCGGGTGTTAAGTTCGGTGAAACGGTCCCACTCATCCATGCGCCGGATGCCGCTGCGGTTGGCGGCGAAGTTGGCGGCGATGGTTTCCCAGTCGCTGCCTATGGAGGTGATACCGGCCATGCCGGTGACGACGACGCGCTTCATCAGCACAAGCCTCCGTTGACGGCCAGGACCTGCCGGGTGATGTAGCCGGCTTCGGCGGACATCAGGAAATTCACCGCACCCGCCACTTCTTCCGGGGTGCCCATGCGCTGGGCGGGGATCATTTTCATCAGTTCTTCCACGGGTACGTTTTCATCGAGCATGGCGGTGTCGATCAGGCCTGGCGCGACGCAATTGACGGTGATCTTGCGCTTGCCCAGCTCGATTGCCAACGCCTTGGCCGCGCCGATCAACCCGGCCTTCGAGGCGCTGTAGTTGACCTGGCCGCGATTGCCGATCAGCCCGGAAACCGAGGTGATGCAGACGATCCTCCCGGCGGCGCGACGACGGATCATCGGCATCATCACCGGATGCAGCACGTTATAGAAACCGTCGAGGTTGGTGCGCATCACCACATCCCAGTCGTCTTCGCTCAGGGCCGGGAAGGCACCATCGCGGGTCAGGCCGGCGTTGAGCACCACGCCGTAATAGGCGCCGTGGGTTTCGACATCGGCTTCGAGAATGGCCTTGCACGCGGCCCGGTCGGCCACGTCGAATTGCAGCACCCGGGCGTTGCGGCCCAGGGCCTGGATTTGCGCCTGGACCGTCTCGGCCTCGGCGCGGCCGCTGCGGCAGTGCAGCACGATGTCGTGCCCGGCCTGGGCCAGGCGCAGGGCGATGGCGCGGCCGATGCCACGGCTGGAGCCGGTGACCAGTACGGATTCAGTCATGACGGGTTTCCTGTTGCGGACGGTTCATGAAGGTAATGGGCGGCCTGGGGCGGACGGAATACGTTGAGCCGGGCCGAGGCATGGATGCCGGGGGCGTGGATGTGACATTCGAACACGCCCATGCCGTTGTCGTCTTCCAGGGAGCGCACGCCGTGGATGGTCAGCTCGACGCCGGCGGGAAAACACTCGACGTTGCATTCGAACTTGCGGGTGCCGAGCAAAAAGCCCAGGGCCACGGCATCACCCCGTTGGCGTGCATGGCAACCGGCAAACGCCGCGACGCTTTGAGCCATCAGCTCGATGCCGACCCAGGCCGGCAGCGCGCCGTCGTCGCGGTTGAACAAACCGCCGGGCTTGACGGTGGCGTGGGCATGGATCTGTTCGTCATCGAACGACAGGATCCGGTCGATGAGGATCATGTCGCCGGCATGGGGCAGCAGTTCGGCGAGCGGCCAGTCAATCATGGGGCGTCTCCGATAATCAGGCTGACGTTGTTGCCGCCGAATGCAAATGAATTGCTCATCAGGCGGCGCGGGGTGACCGGGTTCAGGTGGGTGCCGGCGGTGACCCAGTCCAGCGCCGGCAGGGCCGGATCGGCCTGGCCGTCCCAGACATGCGGCGGCAGGGCCAGGGCGGTGTTTTCTGCGCTCAGGGCCAACCAGCAGAATGCCGCTTCCAGTGCCCCGGCCGCGCCGAGAGTATGGCCGGTCATGGGCTTGGTGGACGAGCAGGGCACGCCCGCTGGAAACAGCCCGGCCACCGCCTGGCTTTCCATGGCGTCATTGTGTTGCGTGGCGGTGCCGTGCAGGTTCAGGTAGTCGATCTGGCTGGCCTCGAGGCCAGCGCAACGCAGGGCTTTTTCCATGGCCTGGCGGGCGCCGCGACCACTGGGTTCAGGTGCGGAAATATGGTGGGCATCGGAACTGGCACCGTCACCGAGCAAGGCAATCGGTGTCCCGTCACCTGGCGTCTTGCTCATGAGGAACAGCACGGCTGCTTCGCCAATGTTGATGCCGCTGCGGTTCACTGAAAACGGATTGCAGCGTTCGTTCGACACCGCTTCCAGTGCGGAAAAACCGTTGAGGGTCAGTTTGCACAGGCTGTCCACGCCACCACATAGCACGGCATCGCACAGGCCCAGGTCCAGCAGGCGCCGGGCGCTCATCAAGGCGCGGGCGCTGGAGGTGCAGGCCGTGGAAATCACGTAGGACGGACCGCTCAGGCCGAGCCAGTCGGAAAGAAAGTTGGCCGGCGCGCTGAGTTCCTGTTGCTGGTAGTCGTAGCCGTCGGGGAAGTGTTGCTCGCGCAGGTAATGGGCAATGCCCTGGCTGGCCTCATCGATCCCCGAAGTGCTGGTGCCCAACACGATGCCGATGCGGGCGCGACCGTAGGCCTGGATGGCCTGGTCGATCTCGGCGCGAATCTGCAGCCCGGCTTCCAGCAGCAGCTGATTGTTGCGGCTGCGGTGCGCCAACAGGGTTGGGGGGATGGGGGCGAGTTCACCCGGCACCGCGGCAACCGGTAATGCACGTTCGGCGACCCAGCCGTCCTTGATACGCACGCCCGAACAGTCGCCGGCAAACAGGTTGTGCGCGACGGTGTGCTTGTCGCGGCCCAGGGCACAGATCACCCCGAGGGCATTCAAATAGGCGGTCATGGGGCGTTCTCGGTCAACGGTGTGATGCGGTAGCGGGGGCCTTGGGGCAGGCTCATTTCAAAATCCAGCGGCTGCGTGTAGCGCACCTGCCAGCGGGAATCGAGGGTCCGTTGCGACGCTTGTTGCCGGGCGGTCGGGTAGTTGCCCGGCAGTTCGGCTTCGGGGGTCAGGGCGAACAACAGCGCGGCGAACAACTCCCGGGCTTCGGCATTGGGCGGCAGCAGACCGTCGGCCTGCCACTGGCCAGCGACCAGGCGCTGGCGGGCCACGGGAATGCCCAGCGGGTCCATCATCGACCAACGGATGCCGGCGTCTTCGCGCTGGATCACCAGCAGCCAGTCCTGGCGTTGGCCGGCCAATGTCCGCTCGATGTGCAGTTGCATCGGCAAGGCCAGGGTTGGCGTGCGCTCGGGCAGCGGCGCATGGCTGGCGCAGGCACTGAGCAGCAACAGGCAGCCGACAAGCAGGGCACGAATCATCCGATGGCCCCTTCGACGGGCTTGCGAGCCACCACATTGACCAGGGTTTCCTCGCGCTCGCCGAACGGTTTGGCGCGGCGCAGGCCAAAACGCTCCAGCAAGCCGAAGTCCTTGGCGCGGCTCCACCACAGGTACGGGTAGGAGACGTTGCGGGCTTCGAACTGGAAGCCTTGCTCGCGGATCATCTCCAGGTACTGCGCGGCACTTTTCTGTACGTGCATGGGATGGCGGAACAGCCAGCGAATCACCCAGGTGTCGATGTAGGCTTCGGTGGATTCGGCGAACATCAAATAGCCGCCGGGCTTGAGTACGCGATAGAACTCGGCGAGGGCTTTCTCCTGCTCCACCAGGTGATGGAAGGTCTGGTGGCAGAACAACAGGTCGACGCTGGCATCGGGCACCGCCAAGGTCGCGCAGTCGCTGCCGATCAGTTCCACGGCCATGCCTTGGCGTGCGGCTTCCTCCCGGCTCAGGTCCAGGCTGTGAGGGTCGGCATCCACGCCGATCAGGCGCTGTGGCGCGAACACCTGGCGCAGGTACTGGAATGATTTGCCCTGACCGCAGCCAGCGTCGAGCAGCACCGGGTTGCTCGGCAGCGGGGTGCTGAACAGGCTGCGCAGGTCGTTGATCGCCACGCGCAACACATGGTGCTGCCAGGTGTGGCTGCGCAGGAACCAGAAACCGAAGCGGGTCTCTTCGACGTAGTTGTCGCTCAGGTAGCTCATGGTTGCTGACTCATGGCGCCGGGCTCGCGCAGATTTCCGAGAGCATGCGCAGGCGCCGCTTGGGTTCGCTGACAAACGGATTGCGCTGATCCCAGGCGTAGCCTGCCAGGATCGAGCTGATCATGCGGCGGATGTCGTCCGAACCTTCGGTGTAGAAAATCACGTCCTGGAAGGTGCCGGCGTACCAGCCCTCGACATAGCAGCGGAAGGTGTCGACGCCGCGCTTGAGCGGCTCGGCGAACTCGCTTTGCCAATCCACGCTTTCACCTTGCAACTGCCGGTGGAGCACAGCGGCGGCCATGCTCGCCGAGCGCATGGCAATGGTCACGCCGGAGGAAAACACCGGGTCGAGGAATTCCGCAGCGTTGCCCAGCAGGGCGAAGCCTTGGCCGTGCAGGGTCTTGACGTTGGCCGAGTAGCCGCCGATGGTCCGCGCCGGGGTATCCCACACGGCGTTCTGCAGCACGCCGGCCAGGCTTGGGGTTTCATCGATGAAACTGCGCAGGCAGGCATCGAGGTCGTCGGTGCGGCCGGCGAAATGTTCCGCCGCCGCGACCACGCCCACCGAGCAGCGCCCGCCGCTGAACGGAATGGTCCAGAACCACACGTCGCGTTTGCTCGGGTGGGTGGTGATCAGGATCTTTTCTCGATCGAACGCCGGGGCGTCGATGCGATCCTCGATGTGCGTGAACACCGCCTGGCGCACCGGGAAATTCGACGGTGCTTCAAGGTCCAGCAGGCGCGGCAGAACACGGCCATAGCCGCTGGCATCGAGCACGAAGTCGGCCTCGACGCAGTACTCGCTGCCATCTTCGCGCTGCACGCCCAGTCGTGGCTTGGCGAGGCTGAAGTCGGCGCTGGTGATCGCTTGGCCGTAGCGGATCTCCACGCCTTGCAGGGCGGCCTGGTCGGCCAGCAACTTGTCGAAGTCGGCGCGTTGTACCTGGAAGGTCGTGGGTTTGCCATTGCTGAAGGTATCGCCGAAATCGAAGGCGCTGTAGCGCTCGCCCCAGGCAAATGCGGCGCCGTTCTTGCGCTGGAACCCGGCGGCATTCACCGCGTCGAGCATGCCGGCTTCTTCGACGAAATCCAGGCAATGGGACAACAGGCTCTCACCGATGGAGAACCGGGGGAAATGCTGGCGCTCGATGACCAGCACATCGTGGCCCTTGCGCTTGAGCAGCGCGGCTGCGATGGCGCCGGAAGGGCCTGCGCCGATGATGACGACCTGTCGACGTTCCATTTCAACTGTTGGCACTGGAGCTCCTGGCCGGGACGGCAATCGAGGGAATACGGTGGAAACCGGTCACGGCCGGCAGCAATGTGGCGATCAGTCCCATCAGCATCAGCGTGAAGTACAACGCGGGGCTGATGAGCTGTTGTTGCAAGAGCAGATTGAGGAAGACGATTTCACTCAAGCCGCGAATGTTCAGCAGGACACTTTCGCGCCAGCGACTGGCGCCGGCGAATGACGCGGCGGCCCAACCCAGGCCCAGCCAGTTGCCCAGCAGTTTGCTGGCAATGGGCAACAGCAGCAACGCCGTCAATTGCACCCAGTCGAGGCTGCTCATGGCGCTGTGCACGTCGATCTGCACAATGCCGAACGTGAGGATCAGCGGGATCGCCAGGTATGTCTGCAAGCCCTGCATCCAGGCGATATTGAGCGGCAGCCTCAAGGGCACTTTGAGCGCGGCCATGCACAGCAGATAACCAATGCCGACGATCAGTGCATTGAGCCGGTAGTGCTCGGCCACCACCAGCAGGGCAAAGAACACACCGCTGTACAACAATGGCTGGCGCAGGCCAACCAGGCGCAACAGCAACGGCACACAGGCGCCGGCCAACGGCAACAGCAGGCTGCCCAGGTGGAGGCTGCCCTGCGCCAGGCCGAACAGGCTCCAGCAGGCCAGGTCGATCAGGATCGCCGTTTGCACCAGTCGCCGGGTGGCGGCGGGTGGGTAGTCGATGTGACGCAGGTACAGGTACAGCACCGGGATCGCCGTGATCGCAAACAGCAGTCCCACCGCCAGGGAGCTGATCCAGGGCTGGGGCGGCAGCAGCCAGAACGCTGTCGCCAGACCGCAGGCGAATGGAACGACGAAGCTTGGCAGGGCGATTTTCATGCTCTGGCGGTCCAGGCGCAGGTCGATCACGTCGCTGAGGATGTGCCCCAGCAACAGCGCGAACGCGAGGCTGTAGAGGTTCTTTAGCCACACCGGCGATACCAGTTGTACGCCGCTGAGTTGCCAGCCCGGTTCGATCCAGAAATACATCAGCAGCGGCAGGCCGAAGGTCGCCAGCAACAACTGGCTGACAATCGGGATCAACCCGAAGCGAGCACCCAGGCGTGTGGCGACTGCGAACAGCCCCAGGGCCATGAGCCAGAACAGCAGGGTCATCATTGGGCGGGCTCCGCGACCGTCGCCGCGTGGGCTTGATGTCCCGCCCACGGCGCCAACATGAAGCTGAAGGCCAGCCCCAGGCTCACCGCCAGGCCGAAGTTGCTCACCGCCGGTGTGCTGGACAGCGCCAGCAGGCCGAACGACAGCCAGGTGGTGACCGCCGCCAGGAACGTGCCCAGCAGGCTCACGGCGGCACCGCCGATCTGCTCGCGCATCAGGATCGCGTAGTCGACGCCGATGGCCGTCACCAGCAACAGGCCGAACAGGCTGAACAAGGTCAGTGGCTGTCCCAGCCAGCCGAGGCTCGCCAGGCTGCACAGTGCGGCCAGCAACGGCAATGCCACGATGCGCAAGGCGCCGCCGACACCAAACGGCCAGATCAGCACCAGCACAATCAGCACGCAGGAGGCCAGTTTCAACTCGGCGGCGCTGACCTGCGTGGCGGCGAAGACTCGGTTCAGGTCGCCCAGGCGATCCACCAGTTGTACGCCTGGCAGATCCACCGCCTGTACCCGCAGCAGCGTCGCATCGTTCAAACCTTGCAAGCTGACCACCGCCGCAACGCCTTGCGCTGTTGGTCCGAGCCAGAGTGTGCGATACGGCTCGGCCAACGGACCGACCAGCGCGGCGTCAATGTCGGTCACTGGCAGGGCCTGTAATTGCTCCAGCTCTGCTTGCAGCGCAGCGACCGGGACGCCCAGGTCCAGCAGCGGTTGCCAGAAGGCTGGCAAGCGGGCCAGGGCCTCACGCACTTTCTGCTGTTCGGCGGGCGGACTGACCAGTTGGTTCAGCGACAGGTAGCCCTGGAGCTTTTCCAGGCCGATCAACTGATCCAGCCGCTCGTTGAGGGCGGTCTGGCGCTCCAGCAGTTGGGATTGATCGTCGGCGCGGATCAGGAAGAACTGACTGGTGGGCTGGAAACCGGTGATGCGCGCGATGTCGCGGGCTTCGTCGGTAAGGTGCTGGGGCGTGCCGATCCACTGGCGGATGTCGTTTTTCGTGGTCAGGTGCCAGAGCCCACCCGCGCAGAACGTCAGCAACAACATCAGCAGGACCGGCGTGCGTACCCGTTTCAGCAGGGCTTCGCGGGCCTTGAGCAGGTATTGGCAGACCTGGAGCGGCCATTGGGCGGGGCGCAACTCTGCGCCCTTGAGCAGCGCCGGCAGCAGGCAGACGGCGCTCAGGTAGGCGCCCACCAGCCCGGCGGCGGAAAAAATCGCGATCTGGGTCAGGGCCGGGAACGGCGTCCAGGCCAGGGCCAGGTAGCCGATGCAGGTGGTCACAAGGCTCAGGCTCAGCCCCGGCAGGGTCAGGCGCAAGGCCGGCCAGCTGCGCCAGGGCTTCAGGCTCCAGCTCTTGGACAGGTAGTGCAGCGGGTAGTCCACGGCTACGCCAATCAGGCTGGAACCCAGGACCAGGGTCATGACATGCATGCGGCCAAACAAGGCCACGCAGGCCACCGCGCCAAACAGCACGCCCACCAGCACCGGCACGAACGCCAGCCATACGCGCAGGCGCCGGAAGGCCAGCAACAGCAGCAGCAAGATGCCGACGGTCGCGCCACCGCCGACCCAGGTGATTTCCCGGGACGCCTGTTGCTGGCCGCTGGCGGCGTACAGCAGGCCGCTGGCCGCCAGCAGTTGACCTTGGGCCTGGTTCGCCTGGTCGCGGCTGCGTTGCAGCAGCTCGGCCACTTGCAGCGGCAGGTTCATGTCGAAGGCGTTGCCCTGGGCGCGGGCCCGCAGCATCACCCAGCTTTTACCGTCGGCATCGGCGACCAACGCACCGCTGCCGATGTCGAACTTTATCGCGCCGCGCTGTGGCTGGCTGTTCTGGATGCGCCCGGTCAGGCCCAGCCAGTCGTCCTGGTTCGGCACCAGGCTGAAGCCGCTGAACGGATCGAACAGAGCCTGCACCCGTTGTTGGATGAATGCCTGGGGCTGCTCGATCAATTGCTCCCGGTCCGCCGCCGAGAGCATCGCCAGCCTCCCGTTGAGCAATTGCGCGCGCAGCGCCGGCAAGTCGGCCTGCAACGTCCATTGCACCTTGTCGAACAGACCGCTGGCCTGCCATTGCTCGCCGAGGGTTTGCGCCAGGGCGATGGCTTGCTGGCGATCGGTGTGACCGACCAGCACCAGCACTTCGCGGTTGAGCGGCTCCTGCATGCGTTGTTCGGCGATGAGCTCCAGGGCATCGGGCGACGTGCCCGGCACCAGCTCCATGAGATTGGCCGACAGCGGCGCGCCGTTACGCCATTGCCAACCGGCGAGCGCGAGCACTGCCAGCAGCAGGATCAGAAACAGCCGGGGCAGCATCCGTTCACTCGGCAAAATCATGTTGCTCCGCTTCGCTCAAGGGTTGTGCGCTGTTGCTGTCCTGCATGCGCAGCACGGTACTGTCGCCTTGGGTTTCCAGCAGTTCGATGCGCTGCACCAGTTCGCCGCCGTCGATGTTGATCTGGTTGAAAACCTGTTTGAGCAGCACCGACCGCGGGGTCAGGGTGAGCTTCCATTGTTGCGGCTCGCCCGACAGGCTCAGTTCGAAATCCCGTTGCAGGCCTGTGCTGTCTCCTTGCAATACCGCCAGGAACAAGCGGTTCTGCTCGGCGCCGGCGCTCTTGTTCGGCAGCATCTGCCAGGCGTTACCGTCTCGCCGGGCGATGCCCTGGGCGGTGATGCGGTAGTCCTGTTGCAGCGGGGTTTGCAGCAGCCACAGCAGCCCGTGGTTTTTCGCCAGCACGAAGCGTCCCTTGCTGGTGAGGGGCTGGGGCAGGGCGCGCAGGTGTTTTTCCTGGATGAACTGCCCGTGGATCACTTCCGGGCGGGCCAGTTGGTCGCTCAACTGTTGCAAGTCGAACGCCTGGGCCACGGGTGCCAGGCAGCACAGCAACAGCCAGGCTGACAGGCGCTTCATGGCAGTTTCCTTTCCACGGCTTCGACAAAGACCCGGGGCGAGGCCAGCAGCATTTCGCGACTGGCGAGGTCCACGGCCACTTGCACCGAACTGGCACGGGTCAAGCGGTCGCCGGTGGTTGCGTCGCTGATCAGGTAATTGATCTTCAGCCGGTTTTCCCACTCCACCAGGCTGGCGCGCACGGTCAGGGCCTGGCCGAACATGGCGCTGCGCACGTAGCGCAGTTGCAGGTCGATGATCGGCCATGCGTGGCCGGATTCGAGCATGTCGTTGTAGTTGTGGCCGATCAGGTCGAGCAAGGCGCAGCGGGCCACTTCCAGGTATTTGACGTAGTGGCCGTGCCAGACCACGTTCATCGAATCGACATCGAAAAATGGCACCACGACCTGCGTGTCGACGTGCAAGACACCTTGGTTACGCATGCAGCCTCCAGTGTTGGTTGGCGATGCGTTGCAGGCACAGGCGCAGTTCACCTTCCAGGGCGCGGTCCTCGATCACTGGCGGGAAATCCTCGGCCAGTTGCTCGTGCATGGCGGCCAGGGCCGGTGGCAGTGGGCGGGCGTCTTCGGCACGGCTGCGCAGCCACACGCCCTGGTTGGCGGCCAGCAAGGTGGCGGCGGCGACTTGTTCGGTCAGCTCCAGTACGCGGATGGCGTCGCGGGCGGCGATGGTGCCCATGCTCACCTTGTCCTGGTTGTGGCACTCGGTGGAACGCGAGAACACGCTGGCCGGCATGGTGTTTTTCAGGGCTTCGGCGGTCCAGGCACTGGTGCCGATCTGCACGGCCTTGAAGCCATGGTTGAGCATCGCCCGGTCGGCGCTGGCGCCGGACAGGTTGCTTGGCAGGCCATGGTTGTAGCGCTCGTCCACCAGCAGCGCGAGCTGGCGGTCCAGCAAGTCGGCGACGTTGGCCACCAGGTTCTTCAGGCTGTCCATGGCGAAGGCGATATGCCCGCCGTAGAAATGCCCGCCGTGCAGCACGCGCTCGGCTTCGGCGTCGATGATCGGGTTGTCGTTGGCACTGTTGAGTTCGGTTTCGATGAACGCGCGCAGCCAGCCCAGGCTGTCGGCCAATACCCCAAGCACATGGGGCGCGCAGCGCAGGGAATAGCGGTCCTGCAGGCGATGCAGCGGCGCGGTTGGAGCGTCGATCGCCAGGTCCTTGCGCAGCCACGCGGCGACTTGCATCTGCCCCGGGTGCGGCTTGGCGGCGAACAGGCGTTCGTCGAAGTGTTCCGGGTTGCCTTGCAGGGCGACGACGTTCAGCGCGGTGATGCGCGTCGCCAGTTGCAGCAGGTAGTCGGCGCGGGCGAAGGCCAGGCAGGCCAGGCCGGTCATCACGGCGGTGCCGTTCATCAGCGCCAGGGCCTCCTTGGGCCGCAGCACCAGCGGGGTCCAGTCCAGTTCGCGGTGCACATCGGCGGCCAGGCGCCGTTCGCCACGGAACATCACTTCCCGCTCGCCCGACAGCGTTGCGGCAACGTAGGACAGCGGCGTCAGGTCACCGCTGGCGCCCACCGAGCCTTCTTCCGGAATCAGCGGCAGGATGTCGTGTTCGAGAAAGGCCTGCAGGCGTTCCAGCAGTTCCACCCGCACCCCCGACACGCCGTGGCACAGCGACTGCAGACGCGCCGCCAGCACCGCACGGGTGGCCTGGGCGTCGAGCAGCTTGCCCAGGCCGCAGCCGTGGAACGTGTACAGGTGACGCGGCAGGGCCTCGACGTGGTGCAACGGCACGGCCACCACGCAGGAGTCGCCGTAACCGGTGGTCACGCCGTAGATAACGCCTTCCTTGTCCAGCAAGGAATCGAGGAATTGCGCACCCTTGGCGATGCGCTGGCGGAACGCCGGGTCATCCTGCAACTGCGTCGGTGCCTGACGGTTGGCCAGGGCCAGCACATCTTCGATGCGCAAGGGGCGTTCGCCGAAGGTTACCGGCTCAAGAGTGGGCATCGTCATCGGTCTTCCAGAAAGGGTAAAAGTTGAACCACTGTTGGGGGGCCTGGAGGCAGTATTGCGCCAGACGCTCGGCATAGCGGCCAGCCCAGTGGGCGATCACTTGCTCGCGGTCGTTGCGTTTCCACACCACGGCATCGGCGAAAGGTTCGAGGGTGACGCGATAGCGCCCCTCGTGCTTGAGGCACATCAGCAGGTTGACCGGGCATTTCAGCAGGCCGGCCAGTAGCCAGGGGCCCTGGGGAAAGGCGGCCGGGTGGCCCATGAAGTCCACGGTCACGCTGCGCCCGCCGTGCAGCGGTACGCGGTCGCCGGCAATTGCCAGCCACTCGCCGCGCTCCAGGCGTTCGCTCAACTGCAACATGATCACCGGGTCCAGCTCGCTGACCTGGATCAGCCGCAGATGCGTGGCACCGGCTTCGCCCAGCAAACGGTTGAACTGCTCGGCGTGCTTGGTGTGCACCAGCACGTTCATGGTCACTTTCTCGCCTAGCTCGGCCAGGGCCCGGCACATTTCCAGGTTGCCCAGGTGCGCGCCCACCAGCATTTGCCCGCGGGTGTCTCGCAAGTGATTGCGCAGCAGCGCCTTATCGACGATTTCGATCTGGTCGATGCTCAGCTTGCCGTTCCAGACGTCGAGCTTGTCCAGCAGGGAGTCGGCAAAGGCCATGAACTGCCCGAACACCCGCCAGCGGGTCGGGCGCAGCTCGGGACGTGCGCTCCAGTCGGCCAGGCGCTGCTGATATTGCCAGGCCGCCTGGCGCGCGCTGCGGCCGAAAATGAAGAAGTACAGGACGATGCCGTACAGCACCGGGGTCAGCAAGCGCCGGCCGAGCACCTTGGCGGCGACTGCGGTGAGTTTCATCAGCCAGAAACTGCCGCGCTCCTGGCGGTCGGCCCAATGTTGCTTGTCTTGCTGAAGGCTCATGCCCGCCACCGTCGCCAGAGAATCAGGGGAAAGCGCACGAGCATGCCGAAGAACAACCGGGTGTGCATGCTGGAAATCAGCACGTTGTCGTGGAACAGGCGAAAGTGCGAGACCCCGTCCTGGGGGTAGTGGACCCGCGTGTGCAGCCAGTGCATCGGCTGATTGCGCCAGGCCAGGCGCACGAGGATGTCCGAATCGAAATCCATGCGCTTGCCGATATTGGCCGAGTCGATCAGCGCCAGGGTCGGTGCCAGCGGATAGACCCGAAAGCCGCACATGGAGTCGCGGATTTGCAAGGACAGGCTGTTGATCCAGACCATCACGTGGGTCAGGTAGCGCGCGTACAGGCGACCTTTCGGCACGCTGGCGTCGTAGCGCGGATAACCACAGATCACCGCGTCCGGGTGGGCACGGGATTGTTCGATGAAGACTTTCACGTCGCCTAGATCGTGCTGCCCGTCGGCGTCCACCTGCAAGGCGTGGCTGAAACCCAGGCGCGAAGCCTCGCGCAGGCCGGTCATTACCGCGCCGCCCTTGCCCTGGTTGACCGCCAGCCTGACCAGATGAACCCGCTCGCCCTCGGCCAGCCGATCGAGCACGGCGGCACACGCCGGGCTGCTGGCGTCATCCACCAGCACGCAGGGCAGGCCGTTGGCGAGCAACGCCTGGACCACCGCCGAGATGGCGGTTTCATGGTTGTAGACCGGTATGACGGCGCAGGGGTTATGCATGCTCATCCCTTTCCCCCAGCACAATCCGCCCGCTGGAGCAGGCCGCCGTGTCATTGCGGTAGGCGAAGTACAGCTTGCCGCGCTCGCGGTCGAAGCGCAGGTGCAGTTGGATTTCATCGCCGGGGCGCACCAGTTGCTGGAATTTCAGCACTTCCATGCCGACGAACCGGGGCGGCAGGTCCAGCAATTGACGGCCCAGGCTCAAGGCCCAATCGACCTGCACCACGCCCGGCAGTACCGGCGCGGTGGGGAAGTGGCCGCTGAAGTACGCCAGGTCTGGCGGCACGACCAGTTGCAGGCTCCACTCACCGTCGGTTTCGACGTGTTCCAACACTTCGGGAGCCTTGGGCCGTGGCGCCATCAGCAGCGCCTCGACTTCGGCCTGGGGCAGCTTGCCCTGGGCGTTGAGCGGCAACTGCCGCAACCAGCGCCAGCGCCGTGGCAGGGCGAGGGTTTCGCAATGTTCGCTCAGGTGCCGGCGCAGGCCTTCGGTAACGGCGCGCCGGCCCTGGTTGCGCAAGGCTCGCAGGCCGGCGTCGCTCAGCACCAGCAGTGCGCCGAGGGAGGCGCGGTTCTCCTGCACCACCCCCAGCCGCGCTTCGCTGACCCAGTCGTGGGCCACCAGCGCTTGTTCGAGCATCGGCAGGGAGATGCGTTTTTCTTCGAGCTTGACGATACGGTCCAGTCGCCCGAGCAACTCAAAGCGCCCATCTTCGGCGATTCGTGCCGCGTCGGCGGTGTGTTCCACATGCCCGGCCGGCAGATAGGGCGACGCGATCAGCAAGGCGCCGTCGCTGTCCTGGCTCAGTTCGACGTCGGCAAAGGGTTGCCACAATCCGCTGCCCTGGCGCCAGGCGATGCCGCCGGTTTCCGAACTGCCGAAAATTTCCGTCGGCCATTGCCCCAGGCGCTGCTGCAAGCTTTGCGCTGCCTCGGGGGGCAAGGCGCCGCCAGAGGAGAACACCCGGCGCACGCAGCTCAAGGCCGGCCAATCGAGGTTGTCGCCCATGCGCTTGAGCAGTGCCGGGCTGGCGACCCAGGCGAAGGTCGGTTGCTCGCGGCTGGCGCGTTGCAGGTCTTCCGGGAAGGCCAATTGCCGACGCACGAACGCACGCCCGGCGCACAGCGGCCACAGCACCCGGAACAGCAACCCGTAGATGTGCTGGGTAGCAACGCTGCCGATCATGCAGGCCGGGCCCAGGTCGGCGCCCCACAGGTGTTCCAGGGCCTGGACCTCGTTGCTTAACTGGCGCAGGGTTTTCTCGATGCGCTTGGGCTCGCCGCTGGAGCCGGAGGTGCACAGGCTCAGCCAGCAGTGATCGAGGTCCAGTTCGGCGGCGTCCATCGGCGCCTGTTGCAAGTTGCCGGGATGTGTATCGCCGGGCTGGTCGGTCAGCCACAGGTCCACGTCCGCCGCCCAGCGCTGGCGTGTCTGCGCTTGCAGGTCGGCCGGAAGCAGGACTCGGACCCCGGCGCGCCAGGCACCGAGCAGGGCGACGGCGAGGTCGGCGGCATCTTCCAGGTGCACCGCCACATGCCGCACGCCCCGAGCTTGCAGGCCAGCCGCCAGGCGCAACGCCGCGTCCCGCAGTTGCGAGTGATTCAGCGCCGGATCGACCGCAACGGCGCGTTCCGGCTGAGCCTTGAGCAGCATCTGCTCAAGTGTTATCCAATTCATGGGCGGCCTCTTACCCGTTGTCGTATGAGCCATTCAATGGCAAACAGCAGCCCCATCAATCCGTAGGAAATCAGGCCGGTGTACAACATCCACCAGCTCAGCGGCGCCCAGAGGGTCAGGGCGGCGGCGAGCAAACCGTTACATAGGAAAAACACACTCCAGGCCACCGTGACCTGGCGCGTATACACCACCGCCTTGGCCGGCAGCTGCGGTTCGCGCAGGCGGGCCAGGCGTTCGATCATCGGCGGGCCGTATTTCAGGCTCAGCACGAACAGCCCGAACATGAACGCGCTGATCAGCACCGGGTACCAGCGCAGCAGGAGCGGGCTGTCGAACAGCGCGAGCAATATACAAAACACGATTGCCGTGGCCGCCATCCAGCGGCTGCCGGCCCCACCCTTGCCAAGCAACGCCCGGGCCAGCCACAGGCTACCCAGCAGCAGCCCGAACTGCCACGGGGCGAAGTGCTCCATGCCGAAATACACCGCAAAGGGGTAGAGCAGGCCCGCCAGCAGCAAGCCGAGGCCAATCAGCCGGGTCATGCGGCCGGTTGAACCAGTCGATAAACTGCCTCGACCACGTCATTGACGGTGCGCACCGACTTGAATTCTTCGGCGGCGATTTTCTTGCCGGTCTGGCGCTTGATGTGGTCGATCAGGTCGACCGCGTCGATGCTGTCGATTTCCAGGTCCTGGTACAGGTTCGATTCCAGCGTCACACGCTCAGGGTCCAGCTCGAAAAGCTCGACCAGAGCATCGCGCAGGGTGTGGAAAATATCGTCACGAGTTTGCATGATCCGGTCTCAGGGGCGTTTTGCAGTGACGAAGGCCGCAAGGCTTGCCACATTGCTGAAATGGTTACGGGTGTCCTTGGCGTCGGCGTCTATCTTGATGCCGTACTTCTTCTGGATCGCCAGGCCTAGTTCCAGGGCATCCACAGAGTCCAGGCCCAAGCCTTCGCCGAACAGGGTCTGATGGTCGCCGATGTCATCGACTTCAATGTCTTCCAGGCCGAGCGCTTCGATGATCAGCTGTTTGATGTCACGGTGCAGATCGCTCATCTTCGGCGAGCTCCTTGATGTAATAGTGATGCAGAAAATCGTTGAGCCTGCGCGAAGCCTGGGGTGGCGGGCCGAGCGCGGCGAACGCCTGTGGGTCTATATCGGCCCCGACGTGAAAACTGAAGTGCACGCGGCGCTGGGGGATGCGATACCAGGGTTCAGCCTTGGTCAGGGTCGTGGGGCAGACCTTGATCGTGACGGGTGTGAGGATTTTCGCACCCCGCAGGGCGATGGCCGCCGCCCCCCGATGAAAGGCCGGCACCTGGCCTGGCTGGGTGCGCGTCCCTTCGGGGAAGACGATCAGCGTCTGGCCCTCTTGCAGGGCGTCGCTGGCGGCATCGAGCATGTCCATGCTGCCGTCGTTGCTGATGTATTGGGTCGAATGCAACGGGCCCCGGGTAAAGGGGTTGTCCCAGAGGCTTTGCTTGACCACGCAGTTGGCGTCGCGCACCAGCCCGATCAGGAACACCACGTCGATCAGCGACGGGTGGTTGGCAATGATCATCTGCCCGGGGCGCCCGAGTCGTTCGGCGCCATCGATTTTGTAGGTGAGCACGCCGGTGCGGGCCATGAACCGGATAAAGAACCAGAACAACCGCCCGACCGTGCGGCGCGCCCTTTGGCGGTGGGCCTGGGCATCGCCGGGCCACCAGGCCAGCAGCGGGAACACCAGCAAACGCAGGCACAGCCCGCCCAGCCCGAACAGGGCGAAGCTTGCAGCGGTCGCGATCAGGCGCCAGTAATAGGCGTCGCGATGTTTCCCGGTCACCGGTTGCGTTGCCAGGTCCATACACGATTCTTCCAGGCATGTTGGCAGGTGGTTTTGTCGTCCAGCAGCGTACGCAATAGATCCAGGGCATGGGGCCAGTCGCTGCCCGGCGATTGGCCGGCCTGCGCGCACAGGTCCAGTTGCCAGTCATCGCCCGGGGTCAGCAGCAGGCCCATGGCATAGGGAAACGGCACGTCATCGACCCACGGTGCATAGACTTGCGGAGGTTGTTCTTCGGTGATCACCAGCAGCACCGCAGGCGACCCTTCGTTCAACAGCGCGACGGCCTCCAGCACGCCGTGTTCCAGGCCATCGCCAGTGGCGGCCAGGGCGGTCATTTCGCTGGTTTCGCCGCGCATGATCGACCACAGGCCAATCACCGCGTTGTGCACCGACAGACTGAATTGGGTCGGCGACAAAGGCTGGTCGGCTGCCAGGTCCTTGAGAATCTCAAAAGTGCGCGGGGTTTCGCCGTGGCGGGAAATAAAGACCAACGGTAGGTCCGGCCGGCCCTCGGCCAGCGGCCAGCCAACACTGAAGGCCATCCGCGCCAGGCGGCTGAGGCGCCGGCGCTGCATGGCCGGCAGGAACGAAACGTCAGGGGCGGCATCGCTGGCCGGCAATACGACCGGCTGTCGGCTCCATGCCTGCCAATCGTCCACGCTTTCGAGCCCAGGGGCCCATGCGCGCCATTGGGCGATATTGAAATTGATCACAAAAATTCATCCCACCCCTGCGGGCTTTTATTGTCACGGTTCAGTGGCTTGACCCGCGTCCATCCCTGCATGGTCTTGAGACCCAAGTGGCGCGCATTATCCCGGTGCGACTGGCTTGTAGCAAATATTGGTTACATTTTGCCCAACGAAATGTACGAGTTGGTCCGCTCAAGGCCAGGCTTGGACCATTGTCGCGATCATCATGAGCCTGTCTGTCGGTTGTTTCTGTCACGGTCTGGACGAATTGACGCCTGAATCGTTGGAAAAGCCACTGTTGCTTGTAGTCCTTCTACGCAGAAGGTAGCTAAGCGGTGTCGCTGCCTACTACACTCGGGAATCTTTGATACACGGAGGTTTTGACATGCGGCGTGTGGTGTTCAATCAGAAAGGTGGCGTGGGCAAATCCAGTATCGCCTGCAATCTGGCGGCAGTGAGCGCCAGCGAAGGCTATCGCACGCTGTTGGTGGACCTGGATGCCCAGGCCAACTCCACTCAATACCTGACTGGTTTGACCGGCGATGACATTCCCATGGGCATTGCCGACTTCTTCAAGCAAACCCTGTCGTCCGGGCCGTTCTCGAAAAAGAACAAGGTGGATATCTACGAAACGCCGTTCGACAACCTGCACGTGATCACCGCCACGGCGGAGCTGACGGATCTGCAGCCCAAGCTTGAGGCCAAGCACAAGATCAACAAGCTGCGCAAACTGCTTGAAGAGCTGGAGGAAGATTACGACCGGATTTACCTGGACACCCCGCCCGCACTGAATTTCTATGCGGTTTCAGCATTGATCGCCGCCGATCGGGTACTGATCCCCTTCGACTGCGACAGCTTCTCCAGGCAGGCGCTGTATGGCCTGCTGGCGGAAATCGAAGAGCTCAAGGACGACCATAACGAAGGCCTGGAAGTCGAAGGCATCGTGGTCAACCAGTTCCAGGCCCGGGCCAGCCTGCCGCAGCAGATTCTCGACGAACTGATCGCCGAAGGGCTGCCGGTATTGCCGGTGTACCTGAGCAGTTCGGTGCGCATGCGCGAATCCCACCAGGCCAGCCTGCCGCTGATCCACCTCGACCCACGGCACAAGCTGACCTTGCAGTTCATGGAGCTGCATAGCCTGCTGGAAAGCGCCTGATCTGGCCTGTGTAAAACCAATGTGGGAGCAACTGTGTGGGAGCAAGGCTTGCCCGCGATGAAAACGCCGCGGTCTCTTGAGGACCGCAGCGCCTGGATCGCGAGCAAGCTTTGCTCCCACAAAGCCCGCTCCCGCATGAGCGATTTGATTCAAATCCCCTGGCTGCGCAACCAAGCCATCAACTGCGGCAACGGCAGCGCCCCACTCTGGCGCGCCACTTCCCGGCCGTTCTTGAACAGGATCAGGCTGGGAATCGAGCGGATTCCCAGCTGCGCCGATAATTGCTGGTTGGCCTCGCTGTCGAGCTTGGCCAAGCGGCATTTGCCCGACAGCTGCGTAGCGGCTTGTTCGAACACGGGCGCGAAGGACTTGCACGGCCCACACCAATCGGCCCATACATCCACCAGCAATGGCAGGTCGCCTTTGATCTGGCTGGCGTAGTCGCCTTGCTTGAGTTCGAACGGTTTGCTCAATAACACCTGGGCCTTGCAGCGCCCGCACTTGGGCTGGTCGCCCAGGCGTTCGGCGGGTATGCGATTGAGCCCGTTGCAATGGGGGCAGGGGATCAGCATCAGGTCAGTCTCCAGAAAATCATGGGTACAGATTGAACACTATATAGAAACCACCACAAAAACTTGTGGGAGCGAGCTCGCTCCCACAGGGGTAAATCGGTGTGGCTGTTATTTGGCGTTGGTCAGCGTGTTGTAGCTGGTCATCAGGTTGCGGTAGTCCGGGATGTGGTTGGAGAACAAGGTCGCCAGCCCTTCCACGTCGTTGCGCCAGTCGCGGTGCAGTTCACAAGCCAGGCCGAACCAGGTCATCAACTGAGCACCCGAGGACGACATGCGGTCCCAGGCCGATTGACGGGTCAGTTCGTTGAACGTGCCGGACGCATCGGTAACCACGAACACGTCGAAACCTTCGGCCAGGGCCGACAGTGCCGGGAAGGCCACGCAGACTTCAGTAACCACACCAGCGATGATCAGTTGCTTCTTGCCGGTGGCCTTGATGGCCTTGACGAAATCTTCGTTGTCCCAGGCGTTGATCTGGCCGGGGCGAGCGATGTACGGCGCGTCCGGGAACAGGCTCTTGAGCTCGGGCATCAACGGGCCGTTGGGGCCGGTTTCGAAGCTGGTGGTGAGGATGGTCGGCAGCTGGAAGTACTTCGCCAGATCGGCCAGGGCCAGCACGTTGTTCTTGAAACGGTCCGGGTCGATGTCGCGCACCAGGGACAGCAGGCCGGCTTGATGGTCCACCAGCAGGACGGCGGCGTTATCTTTGTCGAGACGGTTGTAGGAAGTGGTCATGGCGTAGTCCTCATTAAGTTTTGGTTGCCGAAGGTGTCGGCGTGGTTAAGGTTTTCAATGTCGGTGTAGCGATGTTCGGTGACTCATCCGGTCGAAGCGCCCCGGCTTCAACCCGTGTTGCGTTTCGATGGGTGTAGATTAAAACTGGCACCTTTGATGCGCTAGACTGCAAAAATCCGCCTTAGCGTTCTATTTGGAGAACGATCATCGAAGACCTCAACACGCTTTACTACTTCACCCAGGTGGTCGAGCACCGTGGGTTCGCCGCTGCGGGCCGGGCGCTGGACATGCCAAAGTCCAAGCTCAGCCGGCGTATCGCCCAGTTGGAAGATCGGCTCGGGGTACGCTTGCTCCATCGCACCAGCCGCCACTGCACATTGACGGAGATCGGCCAGGCCTATTACCAGCGCTGCCTGGCGATGCGGGTCGAAGCCGAGAGTGCAGCGGAAGTGATCGAGCGCAATCGCTCCGAGCCCCAAGGGCTGGTGCGCATCAGTTGCCCGACGGCACTGCTCAACAGTTGGGTCGGGCCGATGCTGACCCGCTATATGCTCAAGTATCCGCGGGTGGAGTTGTTCATCGAGAGCACCAACCGCCGGGTGGACCTGATCCATGAAGGGTTCGATATCGCCTTGCGGGTACGCTTTCCGCCGCTGGAAAACACCGACATGGTCATGAAAGTGCTGAGCAACAGTACCCAGTGCCTGGTGGGCAGTCCGGCTTACCTGGAGCGCTTGTCTTCACCGGCTTCCCCGGCAGACCTCAACGGCTTGCCCAGCGTGCATTGGGGCGCGGCGCAGCGTGAATACCAGTGGGAATTGTTCGGCCCGGACGGCACCCGTGCGCTGATCCGCCATGAACCGCGCATGGTCACCGACGACCTGCTCGCCCTGCGTCACGCCGTGCTGGCCGGCATTGGCATTGCCCATCTGCCCACCGTGGTGGTCCGCGAAGACATAGCGGCCGGCCGGCTGGTGGAGCTGGTGCCGGGCTGGACACCCAAGTGCGGGATCGTCCATGCGATCTTTGCTTCACGACGCGGGTTGCTGCCGTCGGTGCGTACGCTGATTGATTTTCTGGCCGAGGAATTCAGTCAGAGTGATATGGCGTAGGGCAGACTCCCTTGAGTGAGCGTGCTTCTGTGGGAGCTGAGCTTGCTCGCGATGAACGATAACGCGGTCTTCCGGTAGGTCGAGGGTGCCTTCATCGCGAGCAAGCTCAGCTCTCACAGGCTGTTCACCGACCTTCCTTCCGGGGTTCGCCAAAGTTATCCAAGGCTGCCATTCATCAGGTGCGCCGCACTGAAAAGGTGTCACGGCCTCAAAAAGACACCACGTATCTGTTTGCAGACTCAGGAGGTCCCATGAGCCATCCTCAAGACCCAGCCACTCCCCAGGCAGTGGACAACCCCAACGACGACGGCTTCGTCCTCGGCACCGCCGGTCGCGACGAAGACCCCAACGCCGCCCCTTCTTATGCCATCGATCGTCGCCACGACCGGGACGAACTGACCCCTGAAGACGCCCGCGGCATGCCCGGCTATCCCGAGGAAAAGCCAGCGGCCAAACCCAAGGAGAAGGGGGTTGAAGAGGCAGAGCCGGGGATCGAGACGCCTGAGCAGGGGAACGATAAGGTTGGATGAGCAGGACTCATATCTGCTCACATTTCTTACCGAGGCCTAAAGCTTTTGGCGANTAGGCTGGAAACCAGCAAGAGCTAACCATTTGTCTAANTGGCGCTATCGCAATTTGCGATGCGCCAGATTTGTGTTTAACTTCCCCATAGCAAAATGCGATAAGGACGTTGCATGCATGTGATCACTGAGAAACGCATTTGGGAGGCCAAGGATAAATGGCCACATTCAGCGAATGCGTTGGATCAATGGTATCGGCTGATCAAGCGCAATAGTCCGGCTGATTTCGCGGCGATGAAATCCATATTTCCGGCAACCGATAAGGTCGGTCCGCTGCATGTGTTTGACATCGGTGGAAACAAGTTGCGGCTGATTGCGGTGATTCGATACCGAGCGCAGCGTCTGTATATCAAATGCGTGCTTGACCATCGGGAATACGACAGAGGCAAGTGGAAGGAGGAAAAGGGATGAGTGCACTGATCGAACAAGTCGCCGCCCATTGGGAGTTTGTGTCGCCCCTGCTGCGTAAGCCCAGGAGCGAAGAGGATTACGACCGGTTGGTTGCAGCGCTCGATGAATTGTTGGAGTTGGTTGGCGAAGAAGAAGCCCATCCGCTGATGAGCCTGGTGGACATCATCGGTGAATGGATCGAGGCCTGGGATCATCAACACCGGCCGATGCCCAAGGCCACTGGTGTTGAGGCGCTTCGTTATCTGATGCGCGAACACGGTTTGAGCCAGAGCGATTTGCCGGGCATAGGCGCCCAGTCGGTGGTATCGGAGATATTGAGCGGCAAGCGCCAGCTCAATTTAAGGCAGATCCGCTGGTTGGCGGAGCGCTTCGGCGTATCGGTTGAGACCTTTATTTGATGGCTTGGCGCGCTAACTGTGGCGAGGGAGTGGCCGCCGCGTCTTCGACGCTGCGCTGTCGCGCAGGGAACTAGAGCGACATCCACGAGGTATCTGTTTTTGATCGTTCCCACGCTCTGCGTGGGAATGCATCCCGTGACGCTCTGCGTCACACCCCAGAAGCGGAACGCGGAGCGTCCCTGGCGACATTCCCACGCAGGAGCGTGGGAACGATCAATATGTGTTTTCAGCCTTAAAAATCACATGGTTGCAATTTGTTCCATGAGAGCCTGCTCCCGCTCGGCTCTGTAGGAGCTGCCGAAGGCAGCGATCTTTTGATCTTTCGCTTGGGATTCAAGTGTCTGGGGAAAGATCGCAGCCTCGTTGCACTCGACAGCTCCTACAACGCTGCCCAGCGGGAGCAAGCTCCCTCGTCACAGGGTCATGTGTTTGGCGGCAAGGGTTACGACGAGCAACTGATCTCCAGATGCTTGCCCCACTCCGGCGGACGTTGCGCGTAGCTGTCCATGCCCGGTTGTTCCTCGAACGGCTTGCTCAGCACTGTGTGCAGGCGGCGGACTTCTTCGTAGTCGCCGGATTCGGCGGCGTCGATGGCTTTCTGCGCCAGGTAGTTGCGCAGCACATACAGCGGGTTCACCGCGTGCATCCGGGCGCGGCGCTGGTCTTGCTCGACAGCGCCGTCGCGGTTGACGCGGGCGATGTAAAGCTCGCCCCAGGCATCGAATCCCTTGAGGTCGACGAAGTCATCGCGCAGGGTGGCGATGGCTTGCTCGGGGGCTTGGTCGCCCAGCCGGCGGAAGAACAGGCTGTAGTCGACGCCGCTGTTCTGCATCAATTGCAGCAGGCGCTCCAGCAGTTTCTGGTCATCCTCCTCGGCGCGGGTCAGGCCGAGGCGGCGGCGCATCAGGTCCAGGTAGTGGGCCTGGTATAGCGGCAAGTACAGGCCAAGGGTCTCACGCAGGGCTTCGACGCTGATGAACGGCGTCAAGGCCTG
>Ga0065714_10064558_pt1 | contig 36374 bp, 37 predicted proteins | sample MisRhiReplicate2_FD_59101 | JGI IMG/M metagenome (GOLD analysis project Ga0065714, IMG submission 59101) | Miscanthus rhizosphere microbial communities from Kellogg Biological Station, MSU, sample Rhizosphere Soil Replicate 2: eDNA_1 v2... | ecosystem: Host-associated > Plants > Roots >... | reverse complement strand
AATATCATTTTTATACGTATTTTTGGCCTAAATTATCATTTATTTAAGATAATTTTGCATGTAATCTCCAATTTAATCAATGCCAATAATTTACCACAAAAATATTGATCAGCATTCTGTTTTAGCAATTTGGAAAATTGAGGAAACAGAAGAAGAATTGTTGGCCGGACTGCAGCTTAAGCAGCATGAACATGATATTATTTCATCATTAAACAGTGGCAAAAGGCTGCTGCACTGGTTGAGCACAAGACTGCTGTTGAGAACCATGCTGAATACAACCGAGTATATTGACTGCCAGTTTGACGAACACGGAAAGCCCTATTTGGTTAATTTCGATTACCATATTTCATTAAGTCATTCTTATGATTATGCGGCGGTAATGATTAGCAAAGATCACCCAGTTGGTATTGATATTGAACTGATCAAACACAAAATAAAAAGCATTAAACACAAGTTTTTGAGTGATGTAGAGCTTGCCCAAAAGCAAATCGGAGATAATACCGATGGCTTATACGCAGCCTGGTGTGCTAAAGAAGCCATTTATAAGTGGCATGGCAAAAAAGGATTGGAGTTTAAACAACATATCCATATTAAACCTTTTAAGCTAAGAAACGAAGGTTCATTAAATGCGTTGGTAGAACTGCCAGCCGGTACACGAGAGTTGACTATTAATTACTTTAAAACAAAAGACGGTTACATGTTAGGCTATGTAGCCAGCAATTCTTAATAAAAATAGAGATGAACGAGACAGTGGAAAAAGCAATTGCAACAGGCTTAAAACCAACTATTTTTGCAGATTGGGGCTTAACAGACTACCAGGAAGCCTGGGACAAACAGGAAGATTTGTTAAATAAAACGGTAGCCATTAAAACCGAAAACCGTGTAAACAACACCAATAAACCTACACTAAACCATCTCATATTTTGCGAGCACCCACACGTTTATACCCTAGGTAAAAGCGGGCATCCTGAAAATTTACTGCTGGATGAGCAGGGATTAAAAGATAAAAAAGCAACCTACTATAAAATAAACCGGGGTGGCGATATTACTTATCATGGCCCAGGGCAGATTGTAGGCTACCCCATCCTTGATCTTGATAACTTCTTTACTGATATCCATTTATATCTGCGCACCCTGGAAGAAGCCGTTATCCTTACCTTAAAGGACTACGGGATTGAAGCAGGACGTTATCCTGGCTTTACCGGGGTTTGGTTAGATGCCGATAATGAAAAGGCACGTAAAATCTGCGCTATGGGCGTACGCTGCAGTCGCTGGGTTACCATGCACGGTTTTGCCTTTAATGTAAATGTGGATCTGGATTATTTCAAAAATATTGTTCCCTGCGGTATTGATGATAAAGCGGTAACCTCTTTAGCAAAAGAATTGGGTTATCAACCGGATATGGAGGAAGTAAAAGGTAAACTAAAAAACCACATTGCCGAACTTTTTAAAATGAAGCTGGTTTAACAAACGATAAAACCAAGTTAAAGGCTACTTCGTAGGTTTAAACATGAAGATTTTATTAAGCGCCATTTTATTTTCTTTCTTAACTTCGGGCTGTACAAAACAAGGACCCATGATTAACGAGCCAGCAATCAATCAAGCCACAAATCCGTCAAGTGGAACAGGAAATTTCACTTATTTAGCCCTTGGCGATTCTTATACGATTGGTGAAGCCATTAAACAAGCAGAATCTTTTCCTTATCAACTTCAAAGTCTCTTAAAGAATCAAAACATCAACGTAGCAAATCCTAAGATTATAGCGGTTACAGGTTGGACGACAGATGAGCTCCAGGTAGCCATTAAAAAGGAAAACTTAACTGACACCTATAGTTTTGTTACGCTTTTGATTGGCGTAAACAACCAGTACCGTGGTTATCCGATCAGCACTTACAAAAAAGAGTTCGCAGAATTGTTACAAACAGCAATTAATTATGCAGGTGGTAATAAAAGTCGAGTTTTTGTTGTTTCTATACCTGATTGGGGTGCTACTCCTTTTGGAAAAAACTCAGGAAAAAGCCCGCAGACCATAGCAAGTGAAATAGATAGTTTCAATGCGGCAAACCAGGAAATAACGCTTGCAGCAGGTGTGAGTTATACCAATATTACACCGGCATCGAGAAATGCAGCGACAGATCTGTCGTTAGTGGCAAGCGATGGGCTGCACCCAAGCGGCAAAATGTACACCGAATGGGCAACCGCTTTATCAACAAAAATAGGTACTGTGTTGAAATAATTAAACTTCCATTTATTCCATTTTTTGAATTAAAAAAATTACTTTAGTTCAACAATTCACATTAAATAACTTTAAAGTTGATGCTATGGAAGATCAAAAACCTCAAGAACAGGCCCCTTTCGGACAACCACCGTTTGGGCAACAACCATTCGGACAACAACCATTTGGGAATCCCATTCCAAAAAACTGGTTAGTAGAATCGATCCTTGTTACCTTATTCTGCTGCTTGCCATTCGGAATAGCTGGCATTGTGAATGCTGCAAATGTGAATAGCAAATATGCTGTTGGCGATTATGCTGGAGCTCAGGCTGCATCTGCTGCTGCAGGAAAATGGACAAAAATCGGCTTTTTTGTTGGAATTGGTGTTTATGTTTTATACATATTATTCTTTGTAGTACTTGGTTTTGGCGGTGCCATGATGAGTAATTACAGATAATGAAATTACTGTACATCTCAGGATCGATTGTATTGTTATCACTTGTGATAATTTATTATAAATTCAATCCTGAGATGTACAATTTCTTTCCTGAGTGTCCTTTTCACAAATACCTGCATTTAGACTGCCCCGGTTGTGGCTCACAGAGGGCAATACACGCCTTGCTTCATTTAAATCTTCAGAAAGCGGCAGGATACAACCTGCTACTTGTACTCAGTTTGCCCATCCTCGCTTTACAACTATTTTGCAAGATATACACTTACTTCACCAAAAGAAACCTGGTATTGCGTTTTTGGTATAATCCAAATACGCCCAAAATAATCTTTGTTATCGTGATGATATTCTGGATTGCCAGAAATTTACCTTATATCCCATTTAAATATCTTGCAGCTTAAACACTCATATTAGCTGTAAGATGATTATAATCCTTCAATACGGTTTCTAAAAACTGTAACTCGTTCATCCCGGCTGGGATAGTTACAACAATATGTTCTTTGGTTTTGGCTGCCATGGTATAAATCAGTTCGGCATTTCCAGTCTGGTAATAACCAGTTAATACTTCGTGGATCAGTTCTACATCCCGATCGTTTAAATGTAATACTTCTTTAAACTTTGGTTCGTATTCTTCAGGCAGTTTAAAGCTAAAAGCTACATTGGCAAATTCGGTACGCGGTTTTGTTTTAATCAATGTAGTTTTAGCCAATATATCGCCCAAACGCTGGTGGTTTTGGGTTACCGCTACAGAGACCAGTGCCACTACGCCCCATCCAAACGGGAAGCCAAAATCGATCATCCTGAACAACCACCTAAAAATATACTGACTAAAAGTTGGCTGTGTGCCATCTATACTGATTACTTTTATTTTTAACGCCTTTTTACCCAGCGTTTGCCCATCCATCGTGATTTCGCAAACCAGATCGTAAAACGCAAATATTGCGATGAAAACAAATAGAACAATCATACCTGCACTTCCTGATATGCCTACAGAAACTGCACCCATCACCACAAGCGTAATTACAGCGATCGCCACAAATCCGGCCAGGTCGATACACCTTGCGGCGATGCGCTCCCCAAGCCCGGCAATTTCATAATCAATATCAATATTTTGAGCAGTGCTGATTCTGATGCTATCCATATTCCAAACATAATTTTTTTTAAAGATAGTTGGGGTATATCATCCTGTAATTTTTACAACTAAAGTTTTCTTATAGATTTAAGTTCAGATTGAACATCTATGTATATTTGTTTTGCCGGTAAGACCAATCTTGATTTTATTTACATAAAAAATTAACTATTTTAACGCCAGATTTGGTAACGCCTTAAATGAGAGAAGCATTATTTGTTAAACAGAATTCGGAGAAATGGCAGTATTATGATTCCATGCAACAAGCCAATCCCGACGAAATAGCCAATCAGTTTATCGAAATTACCAATGATCTTGCTTACTCAAAAACTTTTTATCCCAACTCAAAAACCACGGCCTATTTAAATGGCCTAGCAGCTAAATTGCACCAATCGGTTTATCAAAACAAAAAAGAGAAATCTAACCGTTTTATCCATTTCTGGAAAACCGAACTGCCTTTAATATTTTTTCAGCACCGGAAAGAGGTATTTTATGCTTTGTTTTTCTTTCTGGTTTCCTGCGCTATCGGTGCCCTATCAGCCAAATATGATGATACTTTTGTCCGTTTGATTATGGGCGATGGCTATGTAAATATGACCAATGAAAACATTGCCAAAGGCGATCCGTTTGGCGTATATAAACAGGATAATGAATTTATGATGTTTTTGCAGATTGGCTCTAACAACATCTTCGTTGCCTTATACACTTTTGTTTTAGGTATCTTATTTTCATTTGGTTCTATTGTTTCCTTATTCAGGAACGGAATTATGCTTGGCTCTTTCCAATATTTCTTTTTTAGCAAAGGTCTTGGCCTTAAATCTGTTCTAGTGATCTGGATCCATGGCACACTCGAAATTTCTGCCATTGTATTGGCGGGTGCAGCAGGTTTAATTTTAGGAAATAGCTTTTTATTCCCTAAAACCTATACCCGTATGGCATCAGTGCTTAAAGGGGCAAAAGATGGGTTAAAAATTGTAATCGGCCTGATTCCGATTTTTATTGTGGCTGCATTTTTTGAAAGTTTTATTACCCGCCATACCGAAATGCCATTATGGTTGAGCCTATTGATTTTACTATCTTCAGCAGCCTTTATCATATGGTATATATTTATTTATCCCATTAAAATTCAACGTAAACAAATCACACTAGATTAGCATGATCGGGAAATTAGAATTTAGAAAAAAAAGAGATTTCGGACAGGTGATAAACGATACGTTTACCTTTATGCGGCAAAATTTTAAGCCGCTAATTAAGGTATATTTCACGTTTTGCGGTTTATTTGTATTGGCCAGCATGTTAACCATGCTGTTGCAACAATATAAAATGGTCAGTATCTTCAACACCATTGGTATTGAAGGGAACACAAACAAGTTTGGCCTCTCATCGATATATAGCGTAGAGTACTTTTTATCCATTTTATTTTCGCTGGCCACTTACGCAAGCATGAGTGTAGCCATACTTTCTTATATCGCCGTGTATGTAAAAAAGGGGAATGAAACGCCCACTACCGACGAGGTTTGGGGTTATTTTAAGTACTATTTTTTCAGGATTTTTGGCAGTTCCCTTTTATTGATCCTGATGCTGATCATATCTTTTTTCTTCTGCGTTGTACCTTTCTTTTGGCTATTCCCTTATGTAGCCATGATATTTCCAATCATGGTAATCGAAAATGGTTCGCTGGGTTATTCTTTCACCAGAAGTTTTGCTGTAATTAAAGATAATTTCTGGATTACCTTTGGAACCCTCATTGTGGTATGGATTATTGTGTATGCCTGCATGAGCATGGTAGTTTTACCCACCACTTTATTCAATATGATTGGTATGTTTACGCATAAAACACCGCGCATGTCGTTAACGTTAACCATGATTACCACTGTTTTGCAGTCGTTGTGCCAGGTGTTCACCATCATTCCCATTATTACCATTTCATTGGCGTATTTCAGTTTGGTTGAACAGAAAGAAAACCCAGGATTAATGGAGCGCATATCTAATTTTGGCAGTACTGAAAAACCAATAGATACCAGACCTGAAGAATATTAAAATGCAGCGTGTTTTTATCCGATATCTTCTCGCTTGCCTCTTGTTTTTTATTCCGGTAATCAACAATGCAAAAGCTGTTAAGCCTAAACCTATTGTTAAGGAAATCAGGATTGATAGTGCTAAAATTACTGCATCAAAATTTGATAAAGACTCTATCAGCAGTTATAAAGAGCAGAAAGAATTTCAATATGATGAAATTGGCCAGCAGCAACTGTCGTGGTGGGATAAATTCTGGAGGTGGTTTTGGACTTTAATCGGGTCATTGATTCAGGGGGCAACCTCTAATTTAATTTCGAGGTATATTTTTATTGGGCTTGGTGTAGCGCTTATCCTGTATATCGTGATCAAAACCATTGGGGCTGAAAACATATTTAGGAAAAAATCAAAAGAAACCATTCTTCCTTATGATGTGATTGCCGAAAATATTCATGAAATTGATTACGAACAGGAACTGCAAAGATTGGTTGCCGAAAGGAAATTCCGCCTGGCAGTAAGGCTTTTATATCTGAGGACACTTAAAAAATTGAGTGATGCTGAAATCATCAACTGGCAGCCTGATAAAACCAATTATAATTATCTAATGGAAATCGATAAACCCGAACTCAGAAATGATTTCAGTAAACTTACCCTACAGTTCGATTACATCTGGTACGGCGATTTCCCTGTCGATGAGGTGAAATTTGAACCCATTAATCAATCGTTTAACCAGTTTAACAGCCAGTTTAAATGAAAGGTTATAAAGCATATCTGATTATTGGTTCTATCCTGATCCTCCTTTATTTAGTTGCACAGTACAACAAACCCACACCAACAAACTGGGCACCAACTTATGCCGTAAAGGATAAAATTCCGTATGGAACATATATTTTGTATCATCGGATAAAGGATATTTTACCAAAGGCAACGGTAATACAATCTAAAACTGCCATTTACAATACTTTAAAGGACAAAAATTTTAACAGAACGGCATATTTAATCGTTGCACAAGAAGCCGAGATCAGCAAAACGGATTTCAATCAGTTGGTTAAATATATGCAGGCCGGCAATGATGTCTTTATCGCCAGTTACAGTCTGGGAAAAATAGAAAAGAATCTTAAATTACAAGCGGTTAGCAATATGTCTGCAGATGGTAGTACGCTAAATTTTACCAACCCAAATCTAAAAACTGAGGCAAACTATGGTTTCGACAGGGGAATTGGCAGTCAATATTACAATAAACTTGACACCAATAAAGCTACTGTGCTCGGTGTAAACGGAAATGGGAAACCCAACTTCATCCAATACAGTTATGGGAAAGGAAGTCTATATCTGATTGCAGAGCCTGGATTTTACACCAATTTTAACCTATTGGATAAATATGGAGCTGAATACGCCGCTAAAACCCTGAGTTACCTGCAGGGAAATACCCAGATCATCTTTGATGAATATTTTGCCGGACAGGAAAACGCTACAACCGATATGCTCAGGGTATTTTTCAAACACCCCGAACTTAAATTTGCTTATTACCTGAGCATTTTCAGTTTGATTATTTTTGTATTTTACGATATCAAACGCAGGCAGAGGATTATTCCCATTGCCGATCCGCTTAACAATTCATCATTGGCTTTTGTTAATGTAGTAGGCAGTGTATACTATAATGAGCGGAACAATCTTGATTTAGCCCTAAAAAAGATTAACTACTTTACGGAGCATTTGCGGAGCAGGTATTACCTTAAAACAAATCATATTGACAGCAAATTTGCTCAGTTTTTAATGGAAAAAACAGGCATTAACGAAGCCCTTGCTAAAACATTAACCAAATATTTTATCGAAATACCTAAAATGGCCGACTTGAGCGATACACAATTGATCAATTTAAACGAAAGCATAGAACAGTTTTATAAAATTACGCAAAGCAATGGAACAAGAACAGTTTAACCCACGTACCGATTTAAGTGCATTAAATGCAGCTGTAAATCAGATTAGAACCGTACTTGGAAATATCATAGTAGGCCAAAAACAGGTTATCGATTTTTTAATTGTTGGTTTACTTGCCGACGGACATATCTTAATTGAAGGCGTTCCGGGTGTAGCAAAAACTTTAAGTGCCAAACTGCTTGCCAAATCAATCGATGCTCAATTTTCGAGGGTACAGTTTACGCCTGATCTAATGCCTTCGGATGTATTGGGGACACCAATTTTCAATACCAAAACAGGTGATTTTGAATTCAGGAAAGGTCCTATTTTCGGTAATATTATTTTGGTTGACGAAATTAACCGTGCACCAGCCAAAACCCAATCAGCACTTTTCGAAGTGATGGAAGAACGCCAGGTAACCATTGATGGACATACTTATATTATGGATGAACCTTTTATGGTGCTGGCTACGCAGAACCCGATTGAGCAGGAAGGAACTTACCGCCTACCAGAGGCTCAATTAGATCGTTTTCTTTTCAAAATCGAGGTTAAATACCCTTCGCTGGAGGAAGAAACTGCAATTTTAACCGCACAACATACTTTAGCGAACAAGACGCTATTAAACGAGGTAAAACCGGTATTATCAATACAGCAGATACAAGAAGCCAGGGCTATTATCCGCAGTTTATTTGTAGAGCCGAAGTTATTGGAGTTTATTGCTAAAATTGTAACCGAAACCCGCAACAATTCTTCGCTTTATTTAGGTGCTTCGCCAAGGGCATCGTTGGCTATTGTTCACAGTGCAAAAGCTTTCGCCGCCATACAAGATCGCGATTTTGTAACGCCGGAAGATATTATTGCCGTTGCCGCTCCTGTATTAGCACATAGAATACTATTATCGCCAGAAAAAGAAATGGAAGGCTTAACCACAACCGATATTGTAAACCAAATTATTAAAAGAATTGAAGTACCAAGGTAGGTCAGTTTGCAGTTGCCAATTTTCAATTCATAATTAGTAATTAACCGATTTAAACAATTACCAATGATAAATCACAATGTTCGAATGCAGCAATTGGTTTAGCAATTTTCGTAATACAGTTTGACTAGTTCCAACAATTAACCGATTAATCATTTTAGCAATTAAACAATTTCTACAATTGAAAAAAATCTTTCAGCAATATTATACCAATCTATTCCTAACGGATCGTTTATTTATGGCCTTAGGGTTTTGTATTGTGCTTTTTTTGCTGAAGTTCTTTTTTGCCTGGTTGGGTGATGTCCCTGAAATTGCAACAGGCGCTGTAATCATTTTATTTTTTATAGACATTATTATTCTACATCGAAACAGCCATGGGGTTGAAGCCAAAAGATTAACTTCGAAACGCTTGAGCAATGGTGATGAAAACCCGATAGAGATTGAGATAAAAAACCGTTATGGTTTTGGTGTAAACGCAAGGGTAATCGACGAAATCCCTTTTCAGTTTCAGATCCGTGACAAAGATTTTAGGCTCCATTTAAAACCGGCAGAAATAAAATCAATCCACTATAACTTAAGGCCAACCAAACGTGGGGAATATGATTTCGGATTTATCAGGACGTACATCAGTTCGCCATTGGGTTTAATCAGTCGGCGTTATAATTTTGATGGTGCGAAAGTTCTGCCCGTCTATCCTTCATTTATCAATCTTGGTCAATATGAACTGATGGCCGTTTCCCGTTATTTAACTGAGTTTGGCATCAAAAAAATCAGAAAAGTTGGACAGAGTAGCGAATTCGACCAGATTAAAAACTATGTTGGTGGCGATGATATCCGTACCATAAACTGGAAAGCCACCGCCAGAAAAGGTGGTTTGATGGTGAATACCTATACAGATGAGAAATCGCAGAATATTTATTGCATCATCGATAAATCGCGGGTAATGCGCATGCCTTTCGAGGGCTTAAGTCTGCTCGATTATGCCATCAATGCAAGTGTAGCGCTATCAAAAGTGGCCATGCTCAAAGAAGATAAGGCTGGTTTAATTACCATATCCGAAAATATTGGAGCTATTGTACCGGCCGACCGTAAAGCATCGCAGTTGGGCAGTATTATGAACGTGCTTTATAAAGAGAAAACAAGATACCTGGAAAGTAACTTAGAGGTGCTTTATTCTACTGTTCGTTCGGTAGTAAAACAACGCGGACTTTTAGTTTTCTTTACCAATTTCGAAAGTTTATCCGCGCTCCAACGTCAGTTACCCTATTTAAAAAGAATAGCCAAATACCACTTATTGGTCGTTGTATTTTTCGAAAATACCGAACTCAAAGGCTTAAGCACTGATCCCGCCAAAGATGTAGAGGGCATTTACCATAAAACCATTGCAGAGAAGTTTATCTACGAGAAAAAACTAATGGTTAAAGAATTGAACAAACATGGCATTTTAGCTATTCTTACACCACCACAAAAGCTTACCGTTAATGTTATCAATCAGTATTTGGCATTGAAAGCACAGCAAAGGATTTAGTTTGGAGTTGAGAGTGGTGAGTTTGGAGATCCTAATCCTCGGTCTGTGTCCTCACAGACCGAAATAGAAATAAAGTTACAGAAGATCCCTATAATCAGTTAAAAAGCCAAAATTGTCTATGCCCTTTTCATAAAACCTGGCAGATGACCATTCGTAATCTTCAGGTTTTTCGCATAACTGCCATCTTTCCTGTAATGGATTGAGATGAATATAGTCTATTTTCTGTTCAAGCTTATCCGGAGTATCCATAAGGATAGCTAATGGATCTCTTTGCCATAAACGAAAATTTCTTTCTCCATCAGATACTTTAAAATATGATAATATATCAAAGTGATGAAGTTTTAAGTCTTTAAAAATCTGATGGGAAGTAAATTTATTAAAACTTGCATAGGGCATTTCCTTTCCATTTAACGCTATCATTTGCCATACCAAGTGCAAATGATTTGGCATAATTACAAAAGCATAAACGACGATCTTTTTTCTATTGACTAATTCCCTTAAAGTATCAATTACTATTATTTTATACTTATCGATGGAAAATATCTTCTTCCAATCTTTAATCGTATCCGTCCAAAAATAAACTTCATCCAAAAGCATCTTTGAGTTGCGGTCTTGTTTGAAAATATTTTTGTTTTCCATTATTAAAAATAGAAAATAAAATTCAGTTTCGGTCTGTGGGGACACAGACCGAGGGAATAGGTAACTCAAAACCCCAAACGCCCAACTCAAAACTCACTACTCCTCTTCCCTAAAATACACCTTATAAAAGTTCATCGATTTATCATCGTCATAACCTTTCTCGATCATGTCTTTGTTGCCATGGATATAGATGTGGAAGTTTTTATCCAGTTTTAACACACTTTTATAAGCCCGGGCCTGTTTTTTAACGGCAGATTCGGCGATCTCAAAATGATCCGCAATTGGGCTTTCGAACTCTTCTTCGTAGTTTTTCTTATAGTTTTTAAACGACTCGATTCCTTCGGCATTACCGATTACCTCATTCCCGAATTCTTCAATATCAAAGGTTTCTTTTTCTTTGAAATACTTCATTGAACGGTTTAAAAGATCAATTTTGTCTGCTTTGCTGATTTCGTAATCATCATCTAACTTCTGTGTGACGAAATTTTTATAAACCCCTAAAACATTATTGGTTTGGTTATAACTATCGTTCCTGATTTTCAGTTTTAAGAATTCATCTTTCCAATAAACGGCAGAATCGTTGCTACTTTTCGATTGATCCAAAACCACAACTTTATAGCCTTCTTCTCTATCTACATTAAAAATTAAACAGCCTTTATCTAACTTATTAATGTTGATGGCTTCCTGTTCATAACTTACATTAAAGCCATCCTGTTCAGGATAAACTTTTAGGTAGGTATCTTTCGTTTCAGATTTAAAAATCCCAACCACATCCAATTGTTCGCCTTCTATCTGCACTTTTTCAAAATAGGCAACGTATAATTCACCCGATTTAATTTTTGGGTGATTGGCTACATCATATAAATGTTTGGCCAGTTGTTGCGAATCTTCGTGGAAAAGTTCGTTATTCTCGAAAATCTCATGAACAAAATGAAATACTTCGTTCAATTCTAAATTGTCATTAGGGTGATAAAACCGGTAGACTTCATTTACCTTTTCGAAAGGTTTTAAGAAATACTGCAACAGCAGGTTTCCTAATAGTTCATCATCGATTTTTAAAGGCGCATCAGATAATCTGTAGTACTCTTCAAGTAATTTATTGCCTGTGTGGTGGATGGAAAGTTGCTTAAGCGAAGCCTCAAAAAAAGAAATCATGGCAGCAAAAATAGTAAAATCATTGGTTAACCTTGCTCAAAATTCACACAGGCATATTTATGTAAACCATGTTCTTTTACAGAAACATGTCTCTTAAACTTGCTTTAAACTCGTTATTTAACTGTTCCATTTATTATTGCACCACTAGTTATTGTTAGGGAAATAAAATATCATTTCACCACAAAATATAATAAGGCAAGAATTAAATATGGTTCAGATGATAAAAGCTAGTCTGTACGTTTCAATTGATTCAGGAAATCAACAATCTTTTTATCTGCATAATTGGCTACACCTTCATGTTTGAAAGACAGTCGGCCCTGCTTATCGAAAATGACAGTTGTAGGCAAGGAGCCCGCAAATACTTTCTCGGGAATAGCTCGCTCTACTTTATAAACTGGCATGGTATATTTACGATCAGCCATAAATCTGGTCGATTTTGTAAGGTCGCCGTCAGCATCGGCGAAAATGAATACAAAATCTTTATCGTCTTTAAATTGTGTGTAAAGCTTGTTAACCGAAGGCATTTCGGCCCTGCACGGTGGGCACCAGGTTGCCCAGAAATTAAGAAAAATAACCTTGCCCTTTAAATCGCCAAGATCAATCAGATTTCCCTTAACATCTTTAAACTGGATCCCGTTGAGGCTTACAACATTTACATTTGGTGTTTCAACATTGGGTTTGTAAAAACCAATCTCCATTAAGCCCTTAATAAAAAATGCTTTAGCATCGGGTACGAGAATAATGATCAAAAGGAAAATGACAAATAAAGCATTGAAAATATTTTTCCTGATAAATTTCATTAGTGATTAGTTTTAGTGTTAAACCATCGCGAAAATCTTTGGTCACCGCACTTATAAAAGCAATGTTACTTTTCAAATATATAGAATTGCTTAGGAATTACTACTTTTGATCTGTTGAAAAAGCATAGACAAAACATTAACAAGTATTTATCGGCATTTATGCTGTTCGTGTTTGCTATTGCCCTAACTCCATGGAGTGTACTCCACCACCACAATTCTCTTCCTATTGTGGAGAAAGAGGTCAACTGCAAACATGTAAGCCATGTCCAGGCGCACGGCGATACCTGTTTAATCTGTAATGCAAGTTTTGAAAAAAATTACGTGCAAACACACCACATTTACAGAATCTTTTTATCAGCTAAAATTTTCAACCGTACCGAACCTACGTTAAAAAATGCTTTTACCGAAATAAAGCATACCTGCTTACGCGGTCCCCCGTTAGCTTAATTTTTTCTTATAGCGCATCTGCGCTGATCAAAATTATTTACCGAAAAACTAAAAATAGCTTCATTTAAGCTATTGTTTTGGCTTTTCATTCATTTTATTTTATAAACAACACATGAAAAAATTACAGCTTATTGGCTTGGTAATGCTATATACATTATTAAGCAATACTGCTTTTGCTGCCGTACTAAAGGATATAAAAGGTAAGGTTATTGATGCCAGTACAAAACAAACATTACCAGGTGCTACCATTTTTATTCCTGATTTAAAGGTTTCGTCTGTAACCAACAATGATGGAGAATTTACATTGAATAATCTTCCTTCGAGAGGAAGTTATCTGGTTGAGGTACATTATGTAGGCTATAAAACCGCTACACAAGTGGTAAATTTTGCCAGCGCAGCCGGATTAGAATTTGCTTTACAGCCTACCGCAATAGAAACAAAGGAGATCGTAATTACGGGAAGTTTAATCAGTAGTACAAGCAAACGAAATAGTGCTTCATCAGCGATAGTGGGCAAGGATCAGTTATTGCAGCCTTCAACTAATTTAATCGATGCATTAACTAAAATTCCCGGAGTATCGCAAATCACTACCGGACCTTCTATTTCTAAACCTGTAATCAGGGGCCTAGGTTATAATAGAATTGTAACTTTAGATGATGGTATTAAGCAACAGGGCCAGCAATGGGGCGATGAGCACGGTATCGAGATTGATCAGTTTAAATCAGACCGTGTTGAGGTATTAAGAGGCGCAGCATCATTAATGTACGGTTCTGATGCACTTGGAGGTGTAATTAACTTATTAGAGCCAAGTTCCGCGCCGGAAGGACAGGTAAAAGGAGAATTTATTACCAATTATTCTACTAACAACGGACTTACCGCCAACTCGTTGATGTTAAATGGTAACGAAAACGGCTTTGTTTGGAGAGCCCGTGGAACCTATAAAAATGCCTATTCTTTTAAAACGCCTACAGGTTACTTCCCTAATTCGGGCTTTAATGAAACCGATTTAAGCGGTATGGTGGGTTTAAATAAAAGCTGGGGTTACACTCACTTAAATGTCTCTAACTTTCACAATAATATAGGTTTTTACGACCCGACTTTAGATGCGAACGGAAATTTCGTGAGAGAAGATGGTAGCGCATTTACCAACGATGATAATAAAAGCCGTACTTTAGAATATCCACGTCAGGATATCAGGCACTTTAAAATTGCCTTAAACAACAATTTCATTATAGGTAATGGCAATTTAAAAGCTGATTTTGGTTATCAACAAAACCAACGCCGTGAATTAGACGGACCAGACCCAGCCTTATTTTTCGATCTGAAAACCTACAATGCTGACCTGAAATACTATATCCATGAAACCAATGGATGGCAGCCTGTTTTTGGTGTAAGTGTAGATGATGCACATAGCCAAAATAAAGGAACAGAGTTTTTAATTCCAGCCTATGATACTTTTGGTTTAGGTGTTTTTGCTTATGCGAAGAAAAACTGGGAGAACAGTACTTTTAGTATTGGTGCGCGTTACGATTTCAGAAAAAATAATGGAAAGCAACTTTTTGAAGAAGACGAAGAAAGATTTGCACCATTTAAAAATCAGTTTTCAAATGTGAGTGGTGCCTTAGGTTTTACGCACCAATTTAATGAAGAATGGAACTTTAAGGCGAATGCGGGTTCTGCTTTCCGTGCTCCAAATCCTGCAGAATTAGGCTCTAATGGTGTGCATGAAGGTACATTTAGATACGAGGTGGGTAACGCTACTTTAAACCCTGAGCGCAGTTACCAGGTAGATGCCGCTCTAGAATATGAAGGAAAGATTGTGAGCGCCAGTGCGAGCATATATAACAACTATATCCATAATTATATTTATGCATCTACCAATGGCGAACAAAGAGTAGCCGATGGTACACTTTATGATGTTTACCGCTACGGACAGGTTAATGCCAACCTTTATGGTGCGGAGGCCAGCCTAACCATTCACCCTGTTCCATTTATTCATTTCGAAAATACCTTTGGATATGTACACGCACAGAATAACACATTAAACAGACCGCTTTCGTTTATCCCAGCAGGTACTTTAAGAAATGAATTACGTTTCGAACCTAAACTTAAAGGTACAAATGATGCATATCTTTCTGTAGGTATTAACTCGGCATTTAAACAAACCCGTGTTGATGATGTTTTCGAAACACCAACCAGCGGTTACACTCTGTTAAATGCAGGCATCGGTGCTACTTTTAATTTAGGTAAACAACCTGTCAAGCTATCAGTTTCGGCCAACAACCTGTTAAACCAGAAATATTATGATGCTTTAAGCAGATTTAAACCAGGTCGTTTTGATCAGGAAAACCTGAATCTAGGCGTTTACAACCCTGGCAGAAACATCACTTTCGGATTGTACATTCCTTTTACAGTGGTTAAGTAATATCATTAATTCCATTATAAATAAAAAAGCGGAGTCGATCGAAAAGATTAAAGTGAACCCCAAAAGTTGGACAAAAACTTTGGGGGTCACACCAGATCACTCCACTTTTTACTTAAGTATAACCGTCATTGCGAGGAGGAACGACTAAGCAATCTTAATGCGTTAGCTAATAGCGATTGTTGTAAGATTGCTTCGACGGCTGAAAAACCTTCTCGCAATGGCGATTTAACGAGGAGCTTCTACAATTGAATTCACCGGTCAATCAGGCTGATTCTTATAAAAAATACTCCTTATAATAACGTCAACTTGAGAAAAAAGAGTTAACCTCTCCTCAATTACTTCTTAAACGCTTCTCTTTTGGCCCTCACATACTGATTTGGCCATTCAATATCATCACCAAGAACCTGTGCCGCATGTGATGGGAAATATGCATCACGCAACGATTCTCGGGCAATGAAAATTAAATCGGCTTTTTCCCGTTCCAAAATCTCTTCTGCCTGTTGAGCCTCAACAATTATACCTACTGCACCGGTGTAAATACCGATCTCATTTCTGATTTTATCAGCAAAAGGGACCTGATAATTTGGTCCGGCAGGAATAAAGGCATCAGGTACATTTCCACCCGAAGAGGTATCAATTAAATCCACTCCGCGATCTTTTAATACCGCAGCCAATTGTAACGAGTCATTCTCGTTCCAGCCACCTTCTGTCCAGTCTGTTGCCGAAATACGAACGAATAAGGGCAGGTTTTCTGGCCATACTGACTGTACAGCTTCTACAACATCAATTACTAAACGGATGCGGTTTTCGAAACTTCCGCCGTAAACATCTGTACGTTTATTACTCAATGGACTAAAAAACTGGTGGAGTAAATAACCATGCGCAGCATGTATTTCTACTACTTTATAGCCCGCATCAAGTGCCCGTTTTGCAGCTGCCCTGAAAGCAAAAACAATATCCTGAATTTCAGATATCGTTAATTCATGTGGTTCCACCTGTCCAGGTTTAAAAGGAATTGGAGATGGACCAACCGGTTTCCAGCTGTTTTCGCCAGCAGCAATTTGATCGCCACCGTTCCATGGCACCTCACAACTGGCTTTTCTACCTGCATGTGCCAACTGGATCCCAGCGATAGCACCATTATTATGAATGAAAGAAACAATCTGTTTTAGTTTTTCCACATGTTCATCTTTCCAGATACCCAAATCGGCGTAAGTGATTCTTCCATCAGCCGTTACTGCTGATGCTTCCTGGATAATTAAACCTGCGCCACCAACGGCACGGCTCCCTAAATGCACCAAATGCCAATCGTTGGCAAAGCCATCAACAGCAGAATACTGGCACATCGGCGAAATCACAATTCTATTTTTTAAGGTTACATCCTTTATGGTAAAAGGAGAAAATAATTTTGACATATCTTTTTAATATTTTAACCACGGAGGGCACAGAAAAATACACAGCGTACACCGAATGCTTCTTCTGTATAAACCTCCGTGTGCTTTGTGGTCAATATTACAATTAAAAACCAGCTTGCTGCAATTCAGTATTGATGAACTGAATTTCTTCAGCATTTAATTTTACGTTTATGGCTTCTGCATTTTGTACAGCTTGTTTTTCATTCCTTGCGCCAACCAAGGCAATGGTAATGCCTGGGCGTTCAACCGTCCAGCGTAGCACCAATTGAGATAAGGTCGCATTTTTCTCGTCAGCCAACGGTTTTATTTTAGCCAAAAATGCATTTGTTTTTTCGATACTTTCTGGAGAGAAAAATTTATTACCCTGACGGTGATCTCCTTCTTCAAATTGATGGCCAGGTTTCAATTTTCCAGTCAATAAACCGCGTTCCATCGGACTATAAGCCAAAACAGATTTATTATTTTCGATGCAATATGGAACAGTTTCCTCCTCAACACCGCGGTTTACCATGCTAAATGGAATCTGGTTGGAAATAATTTCCAAAGTCCGATCTGCTTCTTTTAATTGTGCTACATCATAATTGCATACCCCTCCATAACGCACCTTACCTTGTTCAATCAACCTGCTTACAGCTTCGAAAGTTTCGCTGATGGGTGTAGTAACGTCTGGCCAATGGATCTGGTAAAGATCTATGTAATCGGTACCCAAACGTTTTAAAGATTGCTCACATTCATAAATCACACTTTCTTTTCCGGCATATTTGTAGATATCAATCTCTTTTCCGTCATTGTTTTTACTCTTAAAACCAAAATCGCCTTTAACAAGATCCCAACGCATCCCGAATTTGGTTACCAGTTGTAACTTATCGCGCGAAATACCTTTTATAGCATCACCCACAATTTCTTCACTATCTCCCTGACCGTAAATCGGTGCGGTATCAATTGAAGTAACCCCTAAATCGTAACCGGCTTTTATGGCGTTAATCGCATCGTTTCTATCTGTGCTTCCCCACATCCAACCACCAGCTGCCCAGGCTCCAAATGTGATTACTGACAGTTCCAAGTCTGAATTTCCAATTTTTCTGTATTCCATAATTATTTTTTAATGAATTGATCAACCGCATAACTGTTATGCGGTAAGTGAACGAGTAGTACCGATAAAAATGCCACATGGATGAGTTGCGAAGGCAGTGCTTCCCAGTTTTCAATTAGCGTTGTTCCGAAAATCAGCATCAACGAAATCGCTCCGGCAAATAATAGCCCTTGTCTGGTAAATAAACCCAAGATAATCATTAAGCCTGCTATAAATTCGGCAAATGGCAAAACATAACTGAAAGGGATAACCAATGCTTCAGGCAAATACGATTTCGAAAATTGCCCGACCATCCAATGGCTAAAACCAGCAAGTTTTGGTAAACGTACCAAACCATGTCCGAAAAAACTTAAACCAATTGCTAAGCGGCTAAGTAAATATGCCAATTTTGTATCCATACTATATTGATGTACTACAAACATACAATCTCCACATTAATGATGTTTTAGTGCAACAATTATTAGACCGATATTTTACCTTTCAATGGCGGAGCCTGCGGGAAAGGCGCCAAGCGTCTGGCGTTTAGCGTTAGATGCATCCCAGAAAACGCCATCCGCCACACGCTCAACACCAAACTTTTTCTTCAAAAATTTGGAGATAACAAAACAAGATTATACTTTAGTGTATTATTTAACTAATACAGTAGATATGATCAATATTAACAATCTTAATTTTGGCTACAGTAAGCATAAGCCATTATTTAAAAATATGAGCATGCGGTTAAGCAACGGCCATATTTACGGTTTGCTTGGTAAAAACGGCGCCGGCAAATCAACTTTATTAAAAAACCTTGCAGGTTTGGTGTATGCCCAGAGTGGTACATTGAATGTAATGGGTTATGATCCTGCGAAAAGGCAGCCTGCGCTTTTAGAGCAGATCTGTTTTATTCCGGAAGAATTTTATTTGCCATCGGTAAAAATTAATGCGTACATAAAAGCCAACGCCCCTTTCTATAAAAACTTTGACCATAGTTATTTTACCGATCTGATCAAGGAATTTGATATTCCGGTTGAGCAGAAACTCATTAACATGAGCTATGGCCAAAAGAAAAAAGTAATTATCGCATTCGGACTGGCTACACAAGCCAAACTAGTAATTATGGATGAGCCTACCAATGGTTTGGATATTCCATCAAAGGCACAATTCAGGAAAATTATGGCTTCGGCTATGACGGATGAACGCTGCATTATCATTTCTACCCACCAGGTTAGAGATTTGGATAACCTGATTGACACGGTAATTATGCTTGATGAAAATGACATCGCCCTTAAAGCTACTGTAGAAGAAATTACAGCAAAATTAACCTTTAAAAAGGTAAAAGAAATTGATGACAGCATTATCTATGCTGAACCATCCCTGTCCGGTTATAATGCCGTAATGCCCAATTACCACCAGGAAGAAAGCAAATTAGATATGGAACTACTTTTCAATGCCATCCTTGCAGAAAAAATTAAATTTAAACCCTTATTCAGCTAAGCCATGAACAACACATTTAACATCAATCGATTTGGCTTATTGCTTAAAAGACAATGGCTTGATTTTGGAAAAATTTACCTGATCAGTTTTGGTGTATTGATTGGGATTTTGGCTCTATTTTACAGTATCAGCTTAACAGATAATAGTCTAGAGAACCTCTCCTCTAACACTTTAAATTTTAGATATCCGCTATTTCTAATTACAGGTTTTCTCTTCGCAAGTATTATAGCGAACAGTTATTTTATGCACTTAGGACAAAAACCTAAAGCAATTATCAACATTTTAATCCCGGCATCTACTATTGAAAAATTCCTAAGTGCTATATTCTATACATTAATCATTGCAATCCCAAGTTATCTGTTGTGCTTTTATGTTATTGATTTTGTCTTTGTTTCTTCTGTTAGGGCAACGCATACACTGACATCAAGTTACAACGATTACCAGGGCAAAAAAGTAGTTATTGATAATTTAGCCTATTTTTTTTCAACCGAAACAGTTAAAGATTTTTATCCATTTTATTATGTACCCCTTTTAATCAATGGTGTTTTCTTATTAGGTTCTATATTTTTCAAGAGTTTCCATTATGTTAAAACAGCAATTTCTGTAATGATATTTGGGGTGCTTTGGGTTACTTCTACAATTTTTATAATGCAAAAACTAACCAATAATACAGTTTGGGTTGGAAGGCATTACTGGCAAGACGAGAGTAATATTTTCTTCATCATGAGTTTAATAGGTATATTATTAACATTTGCATTCTGGTTTATCTCATTTATACGTTTAAAAGAAAAGGAGGCTTAAATGGAATTTAATAATAACAAGGCCATTTATCTACAGATAGCTGAATACGTTTGTGAGCAGATATTATTGGGTAAATGGAAAGCCGACAAAAAAATCCCGTCGGTAAGGGAAATGGCCGTTGAACTGGAAGTAAACCCCAATACGGTAATGCGGACATACGAATTGTTACAGGGTAAACATATCCTTAACAATAAAAGGGGAATTGGTTTCTTTTTGGCTGATGATACCATTGATCAGGTAAAACAATATCGAAAAACCAGTTTCATTGACGATGAACTCCCGAACCTGTTCAGAAATCTTTATCTATTGGAAATCGATTTCGAGGATTTAAAATCCCGCTATCAAACTTTTATATCACAAAACTTTAACGCCTAAAAATGAAAACAAGCAATAAATTATTAATGGGGCTGGCAATTTTCCTGCTCATCATTCCATTAACGGTAATGATCTTGATTGCCAAAGCAAACCGGATCGACAATAAAACCTACGATAAAATGTTAGTGGGTGCCGAAACGACAGACAGTGATGTAGAGCGGTATATTAAAAGGTATCCCGTACAGGCATTTCAAAACATAGTGATCAATGGTTCAGAATCATCTTTTCTAAATATAAAAATCATTGTAAACGATAAGTTTTTGTTTAAAGCAACAAACGATCTTGCACCATACCTCGAGTATAAGGTAGATAAAGATGGGAAACTTAACATATCCTTAAAAGCAGAACGCAATTACCAACATGGCACTCTACTGATTTTTTCACCAAACTTAAAAGGAATTACTTTTAATAATGTATCTGTTGATGGATTATCGGCCAATACCGATAGCTTAAATGTAGAGATCATTAAAGGGATAAACTTCAGATTTGGTGAAAGTATGAAAATCAAAAACCTAAACTTGTTCAAGAAAACAACAGTTGATCCGCAAGATGTAACGATACCGGAGATCATTATTGAAGGTGCAAAAATTGAAAACCTTTCCGCCGACATCAATTCAGGATATTTAACCGTAAATAACACGCCCCTCCATAGTGTCGATCTGAAGATGAAGCTTGCTAAAGCCGAATTTAAAAATGAAGAAGGTAAGAATATAAGCCCAATAGAAACCCTATTGTTAAATAGCATAGGTAAAAATGAGGTAAATTTTCAGCACATAAAAATTAACAAAGCGAGTGGAAACCTTTCTGATGAAACAAGCATACAAATGCCTACCGTTAATTTAAAACAATTAATCAAGTAACATTTTAAGGTATCCTAATGATACTTATCAATATAGATTCTTGTAATTTGTAAAAAGGGCATGATTTTTAAGCTAACTAATTGGTCCGGGATAAACCTGGACCAATTAATTTAGTTTTTACATCAATACCCAATCTATGAAGAAGTTTTTCTTTTTATTTGCTCTTTCATTCTTCGTTTTCAGCCAGCTCAAAGCACAAAAAACCGACACACTATCCATTACCTTAGATAATGTAAAATACCCTTATCCCATTAAATATTTCCCGATCAATACGGAAGGACAGGATATTAAAATGGCCTATATGGATATCCAGCCAACAAAAGCTGTTAATGGCAAAACGGCTATCCTTTTTCATGGAAAAAACTTTGGCGGTTACTATTGGACCAACGTAATTAAAGCCCTTACCAACATTGGTTATCGGGTAATTGTTCCTGATCAAATCGGTTTTGGAAAATCATCAAAAGCGTTTATCCATTACAGCTTTCACCAAATGGCGGCCTGGAACAAAAAACTCTTAGACACCTTAGGTATTCAAAAAACAGTGGTTTTGGGTCATAGCATGGGCGGTATGCTGGCCACCCGTTTCGCTCTGATGTATCCTGAAACAACAGAAAAACTGTTGCTCGAGAATCCAATCGGCTTAGAAGATTATAAAACTTTTATCCCTTATATCACCACAGCACAACAGTACCAAACGGAGCTCAAAACTACTGCAGAAAGCGTTAGGAAATATTATCAGGGCTCTTACTTTACCTATTGGAGACCCGAATACGAGTACCTGGTTGATATTGCCGGAGGGGTAACCAACAGTGCTGATTATCCGCGTTGGGCTAAAGTAGCTGCACTCACCTATACCATGATTTACGAACAACCAGTGGTTTACGAATTTCAGAATTTAAGGGTGCCTACCGTTTTATTTATCGGTAAAGAAGATAAAACCATTGTGGGAAAGGGCTTGCTTACATCTGATCAACAGGCCTTACACGGCCAGTACAAACTTTTAGGCAAACAGACGGCAGCTAAAATTATAGGGGCCAAAATTATCGAGTTTGATGCTTGTGGCCATATTCCGCATATCGAAATTCCAACGGAATTTTTAGTGGCATTAACGGGTAGTCTATAGTTTTTTAAAAGACCTCGCAGGTTTGTGAAACCTGCGAGGTCTGAATAAATTAATTAACCTCTTTACCCACAATTTTATTAATGCCCTGCATTTCGAAATCAATGTCTTGTCCCATCGATTTCATTTTCCCGTACAGCTCTATTCGCAGGTGACTATTCAGCACAATCCCAGTTTTAATATCAATTGATGTTTCTCCTGAATTGGTCCCTTTTAAATCGGTTTCCATTTTATTGCCCATAGCCTCAAAATTTCCTTTTGATACCAATTCTCCTTTTACACTCAGGATGGCAATTCCATCTTTCACTTCTTTCAAAGTATATTCGGTAATGGTTTCGATAGGCATACTCATCTGCAGTTTTATATCAACCGTCCAGCTATCGCCAATTTTAACCGCTCTTTCCGGATATATTTTAAACGACGATTCCATGGTCTGTTTCACCACCTCTGAACTGAACTGTTTGCTTAGGGCATTTTTGATTTGTTTTACCTGGCTGGTATCGGTACTCATTTTTGATGCCATATTGTCAAGCATTTTATCAATGCCTGCAACGGTTTTAATCTCTCCGTTTGGGGTTACGGTCATAAAAAAAGAAGCACCTTTTAAACCGCTGAATGGGTTTTTTCTGGTGCTGTCCTGCTCATCTGAATTATAGCTCATCGTAGTACCCATCGCAACCGATTTCATAAAAACCCTGTTATAGGTTACTTTCACATCTTTTTCTCCATTATGGCCTTCGGTAATATCGAAAGTATAATCCGTGCCTACATTTTGTGTTAAATGCACGTTCTGACCGCTAATTTTCTGATTAATGATCTGATCAGAGCTAATGGAGAAATCATACCTATAACCTGTCGGATAATTTTGCCTTAACACATAGGTTTTCTGCGCAAAACTGCTGATCGAAATCAGACCACAGATTATAGTTGCCAATATTCTCATTTGATAATTCATTTTAACCAGCAGGATGTTGTGCAAAAATGCGACTTAACTGAAAATATAATTCGGGATGTTTATCCTTTAACAGTTCAGGTTTTTCAAAAAAATATTCTGATACCACGGCAAAAAATTCGGCCTGATTGGTAATAGCGTAAGGATTAATATCTGACTTGTTATCTTCAATTTTTCCCATCTCCTCATGCATCATTTTAATCCATGGTAAAGTGTACTCATGTGCCAATAAATTTTCTGGAACACCATCGGTTGCCCCATCAGATTTATCTAACAGGTGTACAAATTCGTGTATTGCTGTATTTTCTTTACCCGCACTTTTAGAAAAACCATGGCGCAGTGCCGAACGAGATAAAATCATCTGTCCGTTCATATAACCCGTACCTACCATGCCCATGATATTCCTTTCCCCACTATCAAACTGAAAATCCTTATTAAAAGTATCCGGATACAATAAAACGCTGGTCAGGTTTTTATATTCCCAATTGTCGAAACCAAAAATGGGGATCACCGCACTTGAGGCAATCAGCAATTCGTCTAAAGTTGTCATTTCTAAACCAACCGGCTCGATTTTAACTGTGCTAAAAAATGCAGCTACTTTTTCTTCAAACCTAAGTTTATCTGTCGAGTCAAGATTATGGTAGTAACCTACATAGTCGTCGAGTATTTTTTTGTCTATATCGGTTAAAGGCTCAATAGTTACCTTCTTTTTTTTTAGGATGAGATAGAGGGCAATCAAAAAAATAGGGATTAAATAAGCAAATGGCAACGAGTTCATAATAAAGATTACATAGATTTAAAGGCTTAAGCAGCTAGAAGTTAGCTTTCGATGATTTCTAATTGAACCAGAACATCTTCCCTGGTAACCGGATATGGCTTATTGTTGGTAATTGACTGATAAACGGCTTCAAAAAGCGGGAGATAGCTACCAACTTCTGATTTGATGATTTCTTCGGTTTTATTTCCTTCAACATCCATCGTCGTTAATAATCCATCCTTACCTTCTGCCTCAATACCATAACCTTCATCGGTCAGTTTCATTCCTGCAAGTAACTGCTCTTCCTGGATATCGGCCCTTTGTTTGATAAAACTTCCGTTTACGCCATGTAATACAAAAGCCGCCTGTGGATTTACCACCAACATGCTTGAGGTTACAAAAACATTTACGCTATCAGGATAGCTCAATTGGATCGAGAAATAATCATCTACCAAAGTACCTGCCCTGTTTTTACCCAAAATTTTATGAAAACTCAACGGTTTACCAAATAAACTGATCACCTGATCTAAAAGGTGTGGACCTAAATCATATAATAATCCGCTGGCCTCTACCGGGTTTTCTTTAAATGCCTTTGGTCCGATTACGTTGCGGTAACGATCGTAACGCAGGTGCATCTCGTTCAATTTACCAAGCTTACCACTTTCAATTACCTTTTTAACTGAAGTAAAATCGCTGTCCCAACGGCGGTTCTGGTAAAAGAAAATATGTTTGCCAACGTTATCGGCGAGTTCGAAAAGTTCTTTGGCCTGCGCGGTGGTAGCGGTAAAAGGTTTCTCAACCAAAATATGTTTATGCTCATTTAATGCGGCTTTAGCATGTTCGTAATGGAGATTGTTTGGGGTGTTAATTACTACCAGATCTATTTCCTCATCATTCAGGAGTTCGTCAACACTATTGTAGCTTATAATATCTGGATAATCATTTACTGCGTTTTTATGGCTGCGCTCTACCACAGCCTTTAAATTGAATCCGCTGTGTGCCTGTAAGAAAGGAGCATGAAAAACTTTCCCCGACATGCCGTAAGCTAATAAACCTGCATTAATTGTTTTATTGAAATTCGTATCCATAGGTTATAAATGTAACCAAAAATACCATTACCATTCAAGCTTAAGTGGTAAAAAGCGTAAACGTTTTACTTAAGGCTTACACGTTTTTACACTATCTTTGCAGATATGAAACCGTCGGAGATTAATGCCAAATGGAAAGTTTTACAGGAAAGGATTTCAACTGAATTTGATTCCGATTTTCCTGATTTAAAGGTGATGCTTTTTCTCATCGGCGTTCAGGAACTGGGCAAAGGTCCGAAGAAATACAGTAAACGACAGAAAGAAGAACTGATGCATATTGCTACCTGCCGTTTATTGAGCGAAATGGGCTTTTATGAACTGGAGGGTTTGGACCAAGACGGCTGGCCGCATTGGAAATTAATTAAAGCGATTCCTCCTTACACTATGCTGGAACAGGAAATGTTGATGAAATCGCTCGTGGTAAGTTATTTTGAGGATATTTATTCTTAAATTCTATCGTACTATTCGTGGTGTCAGATATTTCTATCTGACACGAATCTACTCAGTCAGATGGTACCATCAGACTGCACAGTATTCATAGTGGTGTTGGGATATTCCCATCCAATATAAGCCTATTTGAGTTTAATTTAAGTATTTGGAAAGCAGGGCCTTCTGATTTTTTTCAACGTTAGTCGGGCTTTTGGCTATATCCCTATGAAAAATCGGGTATGCCACTTCAATCCCGTTTAAGAAATTCTGCCGTTGCAACTATTTAGGGTTGCAGGTGCGCTAGAAAAACTTACGAAGTTGGCCTAGTCAGCACCAAATCTAAGTTAACTAAACAGTAGCGGGCATCCCGCCATTAAGTCGGGATAAAGCGAATGGCAGGGCCTTCGGAACCGAAAACGCACAGGAATCTGCTTTCCAAAAAAACTATGAAAATATACTTAATCAAGTGTCAGATGGTAACATCAGACAACATAAAAAACCCCAGTGGATGTACACTGGGGTTGCATATATAATGACCTCATAGGTAGAGGGAATTTGCAATATTATCCTTGTTTTTGTGCAGAAGCTTTTAAGGCATCATTAGCCACAATTACAATTTCTACACGACGATTTGCCGCACGGCCTGCATCTGTATCGTTATCTGCAATTGGCTCAGCAAAACCTTTACCAATCGTAACTAACCTTGACGATGGAACACCTTGAGAAACGGCATAAGCTTTAACAGCTGCTGCTCTTCGTTCTGAAAGGCCCATGTTATATTGTTCTGTACCACGACTATCGGTATGCCCGATTATTTTGATATCTGTATCTGGATATTGGTTTAATGAAGAAGCTAAACTCTGAATATTGGTTTTAGCTGCATCTTTTAAAGCAGTTTTATCAAAATCGAATAAAATACCACTATCAAATTTCACAATAATACCTTCTCCTTCACGAATAACTTCTGCATTAGGTATAGCTTTTTGAATTTCAGCCGCCTGTCTGTCCATTCTACGACCGATAAAAGCTCCGGCAGTACCACCTATAGCACCACCAATTAAAGCACCCACTGCTGTATTACCAGCTTTTTTACCGATTAATGCACCAATAACACCACCTGCTGCAGCACCAATACCGGCACCTTTTTGTGTTTTAGTTAAACTATCACAACTTTGGAATGCCATCGATCCTACGGCTAATCCTATACTTAATGTCGCTATTCTTACTTTTGAAATACTCATGATATGCTAGATTTATAATTTCTACCCGACATATTCAAACACAATGCCAAAAACTAATATAACCGTATTTTCGGTCCATTTTGATTAGCTTATGCGACAAACAGTATTCCTATTTACAAAAAAGAGTCCTGATAAATCAGGACCCTTCTCACATATTGTATCATTCTTAGTACAAAAACTAAGCAGAGAAGTAACTCTCCAACTCTTTCAAAGTATTTTGATCTGTTTTAAAATCTTTGATCACTTGTCCTTTTTCTACCAGTACAATGCGACTACAAACATCGGTAACATGGTTTAAATCGTGACTGGAAATAAAAGTAGTCATGTTGCCTGCCTGTGCTTTTAACAAATTCTTTAAACGGATCTGCGTAGTTGGATCGAGATTGGCAAAAGGTTCGTCCAGAATTAATATTTCGGGCTTTTGCATCAAAGCGGCGGCAATCCCTACTTTAACCTGGTTTCCCTTACTAAAATCGCGGATGTATTTGCCACTGTTTAGGATTTCGCCATTAAAAAACTCCCCGTACTGATTCAGGTAAGCAGAAACATCGGCTACACTGAGGTTATGTAAACTGCCAATGAAAATAAAATACTCTTCAGGCGTTAAATAATCGATCAGGAAACCTTCATCCAAAAATGATGCGGTATAATCTTTCCAGGTATCGTTCTGCATTACATTCTGGCCTTTCGATAGAACCTCGCCTGTAGTTGGACGGATCAGGTCTAAAAGCATCCTAAAGAAAGTGGTTTTACCTGCGCCGTTATTTCCTACTAAACCTACGGTTTCTCCGGCAGCAATCTGTAGATCTTCGATGTTTACAACGGTTTTATCGCCATAAACTTTTTGTAATTTCTTAACTTCTAAAATCATAATTATTCTCTAAAGCCTTCGGCTATTTTATATCGTTGTTTTTCAAGTCGTTTTGCAATGTAGTTTACCCAAAAGCCTCTTAACAGCAGCATGGCTAAACCGAATATACCCACTACACCTAATCCCCAGTAAGGTTTATTCAATATGCCGAAGGGTACATACATTAAAATGGGTGTAAGTGCATAAGGAAACATTAAAAGCCATTGGGTGGCGCCGGTTCCCTGGTAATTAAAGCTTGCGGCTTTGGTAATATCCAGGCGTTTATAGTTCAAAGTAGCAAGATAAAGCACCACCACTGTTCCAAAACCGATGTTATAGAAATAAGCGGCCAAGTGCAGGAGCAATAATTTTGGGCTTAAAAACCCATAAAAACTTGCCAATACCGTAATAATGGTACAACCAATGGTAAAAAGCAAAAATTTAGCCTTTATGTAATCTTTAAAATTGATTTTGTTGGCCAATATTCCATCAAAATGGGCACTTTGCCAGGCAAACATAAACTGACCATAAATAATGATCGATATACCTGTCATAAATATAGCACCAAACATCATCTGGCCAAAGGCATCACTATTGATCGCCTTTTCCTTATAGAAAATAAATCCATAAAAAAGGAAAAAGAAACCCAGAATCACCGCAGAACGTGGGCGTTTATGGCGGAGAATTAATTTTAACTCTAAAGCGGCCAGCTCGCCAACTTTACCAAAGCGGTTAAGGAAAGTGTAATCGGTACTGCCTTTTTTCTCCTGTTTTGTACTTAACTCTTCTACATATAAGTTTTTACGCAAGAAAGTAGAGTTAAGGTAAAATATAGCCACAGCTGCCAGGGTAAACGCAAAGGCATAATAAGGGTGCGCAGCAATAGCACGAAACACAAAATCGGAGGCAGCCATGATAGAAATTACTTTATAATATTCTAAAGCAGCAAAAGCAGCAATTACAACCAACCCGAAAAAGGTATAAAGGGTATTGGTGATCGATTTCCGCTTGATGTACAGCGCCAAATAATTATTGAAAACCATCACCGATAATATCGAAACGATATACATCAGCATTACCAGTGCTCCATATTCCGGCAAAATTTTAATAAAACAGAAGGGCAGAAAAATAAAAAACGGCCAAAGGTTGAATGCTGAAAAAAGCGCTTTAATATTTAAAAACCTGATGATTTTGCTCCTCGAAATCCTTAAATGCAGATAAGGAATAATACTTAAGGTTGGTAGCTCCTGAAACTGCAAACGCATGATAAAATCGAATGCAAAATAATAAAGGATGATACCGTTAAAACTGGAGATTACTTCTTTGTTTGGGAAAATTTTTGGCAGGAAATGCGACATTCCAAAACCTACGCCAACAGCAATGGCAAAAAAGTAAAGCATAAAGAAACCCAAAACAACCTGGCCAGCAATGCTACTGCCCCTGTTCCGTGAACGCCAGAAAGATTTTCTTTGATGGCTTAAAAAAGTACTCAACATATTTAGTTTAGGTGTTTGATTTTTAGTCAATATACCTATTAGTATGCATTTGGAAGAAAATGTTACATTAATATTTGTATTTGTCCTTCCAATTTTGTCTTAGCTTTTCGCGCAGTTTTTCTTCTGCTGCGTTTTTGCCCGGATCGTAGAGTTTTGTACCGCTTAATTCTTCGGGAAAATATTCCTGGGGCGAAAAATTACCTTCATATCCGTGAGAATATTGATAATCTTTTCCATAACCAATGTTTTTCATTAGTTTGGTGGGTGCATTGCGGATATGCAGTGGCACAGGCAGATTACCAGTTTGCTTAACCAAAGCCTGCGCCTTGTTAATGGCTTCATATGATGCATTACTTTTTAGCGAACTGGCCAGATAAGTTACACACTGTGATAAAATAATCCGCGCCTCCGGGTAACCGATTACATTTACGGCCGTAAAACAGTTATTGGCCAATAAAAGGGCATTGGGGTTGGCATTGCCGATATCCTCTGAAGACAAAATCAATAACCTGCGGGCAATAAACAGCGGATCTTCTCCTCCTTCAATCATCCGGGCTAACCAGTAAACCGCAGCGTTAGGGTCGCTGCCACGGATTGACTTGATAAATGCTGAAATGATATCGTAATGCTGTTCTCCTGCTTTATCATACAAAGCAAGGTTTTGTTGTGCATGGGCCAGTACATTCTCATTGGTGAGCACGATTTTACTGCCGCCAATGCCATTGATGGCAATTTCGAGCACGTTTAGGAGTTTTCTCGCATCGCCACCAGATAAACGGATTAAGGCCTCGTGTTCTTTTATGGTGATTTTTTTCTCCACAAGAACAGCATCTTTTTTAATGGCTGTTTGCAACAAACCAACCAATTCTTCTTCTGTAAGGGATTTTAAAATGTAAACCTGACAACGGGAAAGCAAAGCGGAAATGACTTCGAACGATGGATTCTCGGTTGTGGCACCGATTAAAGTAACCAAACCCCGTTCGACTGCTCCTAACAAACTATCCTGTTGCGATTTGCTAAAACGATGGATCTCATCAATAAACAAAATGGGCAAACCCAGAAAGCTATCTTTCAGTTGGGCGGCACGGTCGATTACCTCGCGGATATCTTTCACTCCACTGTTAATGGCACTCAGGTTAAAAAACGGGCGGTCCAATGCCTGTGAAATAATATAAGCCAAAGTGGTTTTTCCTACTCCCGGAGGTCCCCAAAAAATCATGGATGGCAGCTGGCCGCTTTCAATCGCTTTACGCAAAACTGCTCCTGTTCCTACTAAATGTCGCTGACCAACATATTCATCAAGATTTTGAGGGCGCATACGTTCGGCTAAAGGAGGTAGGTTTTGCATAATGGTAAATATATAAAATTGAATATTTTGTTTGCAGATAATTTACTAACCAAATAGGTGTGGGATAAGTTTGCTACTGATGCACAGATTAACAAGGAAGTAAATTATCGGCAAATTCTTTATCGTCCGCGTTTGTAACACGGATGAAGGAGAATGGCGATTTTATCACCGCCTTTTTTATTTATCTGCATTACAAATGCAAATCTCGATAATCCTCGTTACAAACGAGGACCATCTGGGCTTCCTGAATTTATCGAAGGAACAACAAAAGTATTTTCGCTACTGTTTATTTCACTTATTACAGCAGCAATTGGCCACCTAAACCCGATCAAAGCGAGATGCCGATATTTCATCGGCAAAAGCGGGAGCGGGACTGCTCTTACCCAAAAGCTACTGAAACTGATTTCCAAAAAAATAGCAGTTTTAAAAATGATTAATCTATTCGAGAAATATGCAAGTACATACGCCAATTGATATTTCTCCATTCCGCTACGCTTCAGTCCAAATAACAACAGATGGCACAAGGATCTAATCCTCTATCTTCGAGTGGTGCTTAGTATCTTTCATAGTGGTGTACAAAACCAATGAGATTAAAATACATCCGGTTACGTACCAGTAGAAATAATTTTCGTGACCGATATTTTTAAACCAAAGCGCAAAATATTCTGCCGTTCCGCCGAAAATGGCAACGGTTAGCGCATAAGGTAAGCCTACGCCCAAAGCCCTGATTTCGGCGGGGAACAGTTCTGCTTTAACCACCGCATTAATACTTGTATAGCCGCTTACAATAATTAAAGCGCCAATCATTAATAAAAATATAATTGTAGTATTGGTTTCGCCAGCCACGCCTGTTAAAATTGGATAGGTACATAAGGTACCCAATACTCCAAAACCGATTAACAATGGCTTTCTACCAATTTTATCGGATAACAGGCCAAATAAAGGCTGCAGAATGGCAAAAACCAGCAAAGAAATGAAAGATAATGTTGTTGAAGTTTCTTTACTCAGGTGGACGGTATTGACCAGAAATTTTTGCATATAGGTACTAAACGTGTAAAAGGCAATGGTTCCGCCTAAAGTTAACCCCACAACCGTAAAAACCTCTTTTGGATATTTCAATAGTACGGCAATGCCACCTTTTTTGTCTTCCATATTTTTACTTTTAAAGGCTGCCGTTTCATCGATATGTCTACGCAGATACAAAGCAATAAAAGAGAGGATAGCACCAATAAAAAAAGGAATGCGCCAACCCCAGGCATGTAATTCCGCAGGTGTAAGCAACCAGTTCTGCAAGATCAACTGAATGCCAAGTGCCAGCAACTGTCCGCCGATTAAGGTTACATATTGAAAACTGGAATAAAAACCACGGTGTTTTTTGGTGGCCATTTCGCTGAGGTAAGTAGCAGAAGTTCCATACTCGCCGCCTGTACTCAAGCCTTGAATCAATCGTGCAAATACAAGTAATAATGGCGCCGCTATGCCAATCCTTTTGTAACCCGGGGTTAAGCCGATAATTAAAGATCCTATGGCCATAATCAGCACTGAAATTGTCATCGAGTGTTTCCTGCCTAACTTATCAGCAATGCTGCCAAACAACCAGCCTCCAATAGGGCGCATTAAAAACCCTACCGCAAAAATTCCGGCAGTGTTTAGTAACTGTGCAGTTGGATTGCTGTTCGGGAAAAAGGCAGGAGAAAAATAGAGTGCGAATGCAGAGTAAGTATACCAATCGTACCACTCAACCAGATTGCCGACAGAGCCACCAAAAATAGATTTCAACCGGTATTCGACATTCTTAACTTCGTCTTTTTGTACTGTTTTTTCCATATTAGAGAATTATTGAATGAGTGAGTAATAGAATGATTGAATGCGAGAGTTTTGAATGATAAATGAAACATAGCCTAACAATTCTGTTCTTAATCAAAAATATGATAATTTTATAAAGAAAGAGCGGAGTTATATTCATCATTACTCATTCAAAATTCAATCATTACCACAATGAAAGACAACTTTTCTACCCAATCTGCCGATTATGCCATATATCGTCCAACATATCCACAGAAACTATACGATTATCTGTTCACCCTGGTAAAAAATAAGGAAACGGCATGGGATTGTGCCACGGGGAATGGTCAGGTTGCACGCGTATTGGCGCAACACTTTAATGCTGTTTATGCAACAGACATTAGCGAAAATCAATTGAAAAATGCCTTACAGCTGCCAAATATCACCTACAAGGTGGAACCAGCAGAGCAAACATCGGTTGGAGACGCCAGTTTCGATCTGATTACTGTAGCGCAGGCCATACATTGGTTTAACTTCGAAACCTTTTACGCAGAGGTAAAAAGAACACTAAAACCAGATGGACTTTTCGCAGTAATTGGTTATGGCTTAATGTTTATCGACAAAAAGGTGGATAAAGCTGTACATAAACTTTACGAAGATATTCTAGGCAAATACTGGGACAGCGAACGCCACTACATTGAAGAAGGGTATAAAACCATTCCATTTCCTTTTGAAGAAATTATTGCACCACATTTTCAGATTAAAACCAGCTGGAATTTTAAACAGTTAATCGGTTATTTGAATACCTGGTCTTCCTTGCAACATTATAAAAAAGCAAATGAGCGAAACCCACTGGAATATATGTTTACCGAACTAAAGGAAGCTTGGGGCGATGATGCCGAGAAGGATGTACATTTCCCGATTTTATTGCGGGTTGGACGATAATTCATTACTCGTAATTGTGAGGAGGAACGACGAAGCAATCTTTCATACAATAGCGATCCTACTATAAAGATTGCTTCGTCGGCTAAAAAAGCCTTCTCGCAATGACGGATTTTCTTTGCGGTAAAAACAGAGATTATTTCAACAACTCCAGCATACCTAAAACAGTTAGCTTTTTCTGCTCCCCGCTTTGCATATCCTTTAATGTCAATTCGCCGCTGGCAATTTCATCACCTCCGATTAAAATGACGTAGGGGATATTCTTGGCATCGGCATAAGCCATTTGTTTTTTCAGTTTCGCCGAACTTGGGTATAACTCTGCAGATATACCGGCATTTCTAAACTGTTGAACAATTGGCAAGGCGTATTTTTCAGCTTCTGCATCGAAATTACTGATTAATACTTTTGTTCCAACTTCTGCTGAGGCAGGGAAAAGGTTAAGTTCTTCCAATACATCATAAATACGGTCGGCACCAAAAGAAACACCCACACCGGTTAAACCTTTCAACCCGAACATGCCTGTTAAATCATCATAACGACCACCACCACCAATACTGCCCATAGCCACTTCGTTGGTTTTAACCTCGAAAATGCAGCCGGTATAATAATTTAAGCCGCGTGCTAAAGTAATATCGAGTTCCAATTTAGCCGTTAAGGGCAAACCATAAGAAATCAGGCTTTCTACATATTCAAAAACCTGTTCTATTTCAGCAATACCTTTTAAACCGGTTTCAGATTGTGCTAAAACTTCCTTTAGGCTGGCCAGTTTTTCTTCATTGATACCTTCCAATAAAATCACAGGACGGAGTTTTTCTAAATCAGCTTCTGTGAAACCGCGTTCCAAAAGTTCTTTACTTACACCATCTAAACCGATTTTATCCAGTTTATCGATGGCGACAGTCATATCAATAATTAAATCAGGTTTACCAATAATTTCGGCAATACCCGATAAAATTTTACGGTTATTAATTTTGATGCTGAAATCTTTTAGTCCCAATTTGCTTAAAGCTTCATTGTAGATCAAAATAAATTCGGCTTCGTTCAATAAACTTTCCGAGCCTACCACATCCACATCACACTGGTAAAACTCACGGTACCTGCCTTTTTGCGGACGATCGGCACGCCAAACGGGCTGCACCTGAAAACGTTTAAAAGGTAAGGTGATTTCGTGCTGGTGCATCACTACATATCGCGCAAATGGCACTGTTAAATCGTAACGCAAGGCTTTTTCGGAAATGAGCGGGATCAGTTTATTGCTGTTATCTTCTTCAGTAAAATCGAATAATTTCTTTTTTGGATCTTTAAGATACTCTCCACTATTTAAAATTTTAAAAATCAGTTTATCGCCTTCATCACCATATTTTCCGGTTAGGGTAGAAAGATTTTCAAAACTTGGTGTCTGGATTTCAGCATAACCATATTTCCTGAAAACCGTTTTAATGGTATCGTAAATAAAATTGCGTTTTACCATTTCAACCGGAGTAAAATCGCGGGTTCCTTTTGCTAATGAGGGTTTAATAACTGACATAGCCGCAAAAGTACAAAAATGTAATGTAATGTGTAAACCTCGCAGGTTTCGGAAACCTGCGAGGTTTGAAAGTCATTTCCCCAATACCTCTTTTACCATTTCCCTGTTTGGTTTAGATACCGGGATTTTATCACCGCTCTCCATCAATAACGTTCCGCCATCCTCTTTTAGCCAGCTTTTTACAAATTTGGGATTTACCAGGTGACTTTGGTGCGCCCTTACAAAACCATGTGTCTTAAGCAGATCTGAATATTCTTTTAACGACTTTGAAATAAGCAACTGATTCCCATCACTGAAAAAGAAGTTGGTATAGTTATTATCAGCTTCGCACCTTACTATTTCTTCAGTGTTAACGTACCTGATTTCGTTCTGTTGAGGCAAAGCAATCCTACCATTTATCTTAATGGGTTCTTTCTTGTTGGTCTTTTCATCCACCAGTGGATTTTGATATGCTGTGGGAGGTGCAAAATTGATGGCAACGGTATTCGGCGCTATCTGAGGGTGAGAGCGGTTTCGCCTGATTAAAAAGTAGATCAGCATAAAGATGCCTCCAAAAAAGCCGAAAAAGAGCATGCCAGTTATCAAAAGCACAATAATTTCTGCGCCGCCTAAATTTAGAAATTCAGCACGGGCAGTCTGAATGCTATAAGCAAGTATAAAAGCAAATCCGAAGATTATTTTATTTCTCATGTTTAGCAGTTTTAGCGCGTTTGGCTAAATATAAACATAAAAAAAGAACCACTCCAACAAAGGCTAAGGTAAAAAAGCCTACTACCAAAAGCATAATTATCTCTGCCGCACCCAGATTCAGAAATTCTGCACGCACAACCTGTAAGCCAAAAGAAATAACAAAAAAGAATAAAAATAATAACTGTTTCATGTTAATTGATTTAAATGTTTAACGAAAGTAATTACACGCTATGCATTTAAAAATCAATATTGAGGATTGGATAGGTTTTGATGAGGATTGGCCGGGAGGCCTTTAGTATTGTATTTATTAAACCTCCCAAGTTGTGAAACCTGTGGAGGTTGAAAAAGTCATTTCCCCAATACCTCTTTTACCATTTCTCTGTTTGGTTTAGATACCGGGATTTTATCACCGCTCTCCATCAATAAC
>Ga0065714_10064557_pt1 | contig 36424 bp, 36 predicted proteins | sample MisRhiReplicate2_FD_59101 | JGI IMG/M metagenome (GOLD analysis project Ga0065714, IMG submission 59101) | Miscanthus rhizosphere microbial communities from Kellogg Biological Station, MSU, sample Rhizosphere Soil Replicate 2: eDNA_1 v2... | ecosystem: Host-associated > Plants > Roots >... | reverse complement strand
TTAAGTATGCAAGGTAAGTTTTAATTTTTAAAATCAAAATAAATTTTAACATTTTTTTAACGTTAAAATTTTGTAAATAGCAGATTACTAAGGCTTTTTAATTGCCTTCCCAATTATTGTCAGGGTAATTTCGCTATTGTGCGGAATCCCTAATGTTGTTCCAGGAGCTACATCAAAAAGGTTTCTAACATAGATATCAGCAATTCCCTGAGCCACCTTTTTTTTAGCTTCAGCATTCTCAGGAAGCACGTTATAAACCGTTTTTACATGTATCCCGCCTTGAAAATCGACAACCGCAGCAACCTGGTAAGCAAAATCTTTATAAGCCCGGTTTATCCTGATAATATACTGTGGAAACATATAATCATAAGCCTCGGTTCTGTTATTCGTCCGGTCTACCGTACTGATTTTTTCTACCCTTACAATTTTGCTTTTAGGAATAAATTGAACCGGGTTTGTAGCGGCAAAAGCACTATCACTATCTGCATTAACTATAGCAGAACGTTTTTCAATAAAAGCGGTGTCTGCTTTAGTCGGCTTTTGCAAATCAGCAGCCTTGGCCTTCAATTTGTTTTTAATATAATCCTGTGCATAAAAAGTCATGTTTACATCCGAACGCACATCTGATGCAATTACCTTTCCATCAACCTGGATACGTTGGAAAACCAGGCTATCTTTACTAATGTGTTTCACCTTAAAAAATTCGGCTGCGAAATTATATACATTGCCGTGATCGTATTGCAGGTAAAAATTCTGCATCCTATTTTTCTGGGGGCTCCAGGCCGACATGGTATCTTCTTTAACCACCTCTATTATCCACGATGGTTTTTGCATAAAACCCTCCCGATTAAAAGAATATCCGTCTTTAAACCGGCGTTTTACTTCAACATAACGAATGCCTTTGACAGGTTCAAACGTAAAATCCCGAAGTGTTGGATCGCTGGTTTTAGTCCCCATTTTACAGGCACTAAGCATGAGCACAAAAAAGGAAAAGTATATTGTATTTTTAGTCATTTTAACAAAAATCTTCGGCTAAAATAAGTTTTTTTAAGCTTGTTGTATTGCAGGAATTTTATCTTTTAGCCTGTTTCTTTACCAGAATAACATTGGCCACTTTCCGCTGCCCTTCATGATCCCATTTTTTATTATCTGTTGGATAATTGATTACACCACCACCAGGCATTTCATTTACCCACAAAGTGGTAGAACCACCACCATCGAAATTGATTGCAGAAGTACAGCCCAACCAACGCATTAATTTGGTGAGTTCGAACAAACTCATCCCTGCCGAATTTTCATTTCTACCATCAACGGTCAATAAAATTACCCTCCCGTTCGCTTTCATACCCAGGCAGGTACGGGGATGGCGTAAGCAGTTAAAAGCAGCGGTATCTAAAGTTTCATCAACATTGTTTAGGGTTAATAACGGTCCGTTTAGTAAAACATTTTGTTCACTCAACTTTGTTTCCCAATCGGTTGATCCATCCCATTTTTTAATCAAAATTTTTCCGTTATCTATTACGATTGCCGCTTCCTGGTGCCTGGCCCGGTTTCCGTTTTTATCTAAACGGTTGGCATTGATTATTTTTCCATTCACACGGACAAAGTCTACTGATCCTCCGTTTTTCACATCAAAGAAATTGCCATTTACTGCAGCAATTGCCGTATCCCTTAAACCGAAATTACTGGTAGTAATTAGTTCCTTTTCTTCTGCACCAATGGCAAATACAGCTTTACGTCCGGTATTTTTTATTTCTAAAAATGAAATATTTTCGTTGGCAGCGAAAAGGTTTTTCTGATCAAAATGATGTCTGAATAAAATTACCTGTTTGGCAATCTTGTTTCTCTTCCATTTAGCTTTAACAAGGCTAATAGAATCTGCGTTTTGCCCAAAGGCTGAGAAACCAGAGGTAAATAATGCAAGCGCAAAGAATAGTTTTTTAAGCATAACCTTGTTTTAGTATAAAATTAGAAAACTGTTATGTTGTTTAAGTTAAAGCATCAAGAATTATACAAAGGGTATTAAATAGATTTATCATTTCGAGTGGAGTGCAACCAAGCCAAGAACCCGAAAGCTCCGCGCAGAAAAATCTGCTGCAATAGATCTCTCCATCCCCCGTTTCACTGCAGTCGAGAGGACGCCCCTTTATTAAAAGTCCTGCGAGGTTTGGTGAAAAAAAAGCGAAGCGATCAACTTAATGATCAACTCCGCTTTTTAATGCCGAATGAGAGGATTTTGAATGATTGAATAGGCTATCGCTATTCAATCATTCTCTAATTCAGTAATTCACACATTAATTATTTTTTCGGATCTAAAATATCTTTAATTCTGATATTTAAATCTTCGTAATGTGCTTTAGTAATGGCATCGCCTGCTGCTGCCCTGGCTTTTGTGGTAGCCAATAAGGTTTTCAGCTCTGCTCTAACCAGCGGCCTGATATCAGATAAGCCCACATTGATTGGAGTTAAACCATAACTTGCGGCATACTCTACAGGGAAACCAACCGGAACCTCCGAATCTTTGGTCATTAAATCCTGCAAACGGTCTACATAAGCACGTTGTAAGTTACGTTTAAATGCGTCAGCTCTTCCGGCCACAAATACCGATGATCTTAAATCAGTAAATAACTCAGGTAAGGTATATGCTTTTGCAGCGCCATTTTTAGTTTCGTTATCTAACAAACGTGCAATACGGGATGCCGATAGCAGGTTACTCAAAGTATTCGTTTGAACACCTTTAATCCGGTTTAAAAGTACTCCATTATCAAATTTACTTAATTGATCGTTGCTGATTAACCAAAGTGGCGTAGTAAATAATTGTTGATTGAAAAAAGCAACAGCTTCTTTTTGTTTTGCTTTTGGCAAGTAAGCATAAACAGGTCCTTTTTGATCATAGGTTTTAAAATTTTCGCTTAAGCCACCAACATTTGTTGCCACATGCCCCATATAACGGTTAAACTGGCCAACAATTTCAGTGTAAATTTCTTTCAAATCGCTATAATCTTTTCCTTTTTGATAGGTCCATTTTTCTACGTTAGGAAGAATACGTTTTAAATTCGCAATACCATAAGTACTCGCTTTCATCGCATTGTCACCCAAATCTTCGCTCTGCAAACGAGGATCTAATGAAGTTCCCTGACGGCCGTAGAAATACAGAGGATTACCTGCATTCTTTAAAGTCCACTGATCTAAAATTTCTTTTTCCTGTTCTGCAGTTTTGTTTCCAGGAATCCAGGAATATCCCCATTTCACTGCCCATTTATCGTATTCTCCAATTTGAGGGTGAAGTTTGGTTACACCATCGCCAGGTTGAGCAATGTAATTAAAACGCGCATAATCCATAATTGATGGTGCGGTACCATGTTTATCTGTAAACGTTTTTGAACGTAAAGAATCAACCGGGTAAGCATAGCTTGAGCCAAAGTTATGTGGCAAACCTAAAGTATGGCCTATTTCGTGTGAAGAAACAAAACGGATCAATTCGCCCATCTGTGCATCGGTAAATTGCGCTTTACGCACTTCAGGATTAATAGCTGCCGTTTGTACAAAATACCAGTTACGCAATAGGTTCATTACATTATGATACCAACCAATATGCGTTTCTAAAATCTGGCCGGTACGGGGATCGCTAATGTGCGGGCCGTAAGCATTTGCAATATCTGAAGCAAAATAACGAACCACCGAATATCTGGAATCTTCTACGCTAAACTGAGGATCTTGTTGCGGTGTTGGTGCTTCTTTACCCATGATGGCATTTTTAAAACCAGCGGCTTCGAATGCTACCTGCCAATCGTTAATCCCCTGGATTAAGAATGGCACCCATTTTTTTGGTGTTGCAGGATCGATATAAATTACAATAGGTTTTATTGGTTCTACCAATTCGCCACGTTTATAAGCATTGGTATCTTTTGGAACCAGATTCCAACGGTGAATATATGCGGTACGTTCCGCTTTTTGTGCATTGCTCCCGTAATCAATCTGCGATTGACCAAAGAAACCCACCCTGCTGTCCATTATCCTTGCTTTTACAGGAATTTTTGGCAATAATAACATTGAGGTATTAAACTCGAAAGTTACTGCGGCATTGCTGTTATCGGTTGGCGATTCTGCTGCACGGTAAGTTTTAGCAGTTTTCACCTCAATATTAATCGGGAAGGTTTTTACAGTATCAATATAAGAGCGTGTTGCATCGTACATAGTTACTTTATAGGCCTTACGGATCTGGTCGGTAGCGCCAATTGCCATTACATCGCCATTATAAAAGTCGGTAACATCAATCACTACGCCTGTAGTATCTTTATTATAGGCTTTAATCTCAAAGCTGGCTAAAATCTGTGCAAGATTAGAGTTTTGTACCGATTCGTACATATCGCTGTTCGGATCAGCCTTGGTTGAATAGCTTGGTACGCGGATGTAAACCTGTTTGCCTCTGCGCTCCCATTTCCAAACCTGTTCATTTAATTCTTCCCCGCCATATTGCTGGTTACCTACTTTTACACCTGCAGGTACCTTTGCCAAACGGGTAACTACAAGCATTTCGCGGTTAATCATCGAATCTGGTATCTCAAAATACCATTTATCGTCTACTTTGTGTGTTTTGAATAAACCGTTTGTAGTTCTGGCTTTTGCGGTAATTATTTCAGAAAATGGTTTGATACCTTCTTTTTTTGCTGCTGCTGCCGGGGCTGCGGTTGGAGTTGTTGGAGTGGTACCTTTTGTTTTAGATTTTTTCTGGGCATATACCGAACCTGATCCGGCTACACCAAGTGCTACGATACCTGCGAAGGCAAGTACCTTAAAATTTTTCTTCATGTGTTATAAAGTTAGTTTGCTTGGCAATAAGAGGTTAAAGTTAAAATGTTGTTACATGACAAAACATTTGTAACTGGAAAATTACGCTTATCAGATCCTCTTTTCTAGGCGAACCACTTTAAAATAGACCTGATTATCCCTAAAAATTTCGAAAATTATATTTCTGTCTGCTTTCGATTTTAACATTTCGGTAAGATCGTTCAGAGAATAAGCTTCAATGTTTTTAAAGTTTACCCCAATAATTTCATCATCAGTACACAAACCTGCTCTTTCTGCCGGGCTATTTTCGTCAATTTCTCCGATAAGAACTCTTTTATACGCTTTCTGATCAAGATAAAGCACCATCCCTACCATATCGTGTTCGAAAGGAGTTTTACTTAATCCATTGGTTTTAAGATAAATAAAGCCATCCTGATAGTTAAACTGAATATTAAATCTCCGAAGTAAATCAGCGCCTAAATTCCCATTTCGTTTAGATAGGTCGATTTTTTGTGCAATGGTTGTAAAATCCGGGAATCCGGCAACAACATCATTAAAAACATAACTTCCTAAACTAAATTTGCCTACCCGGCCGATGTAACCTTTAATCTGTCCACTGAGGCTCATCCCCAAATTGGCCTTTATTTTTTTTTCGGGCAAGGGATATTCACTGCCCTGAAACATTTCGAGGGAAAGCGCGTGACTTGCACCGGTATCCATTAAGAATCTGGCGTTGATCAATTTACCATCCGGAAGTTCAACATTACCAACAACATAGGGTTTCTGATTTTCGATCTCAATCGGGATTTTTTTTCCACGGTATTTAACTTTTGCATCTCGATCATAAATAATCAACCTATTTTCACTATATCTGATATCAACAATAAAGCTGTTAAAAAAACTGAAACCCAACAAGCCATAAATTTTCAACCCTAAATGTCCCGATAAGTTAAAAAGATCTTCTTTTAAGATCGCCGTTGGTATATACTTAATACTCGTATTGCCTACTTTTACATCAAGGCTTTGAGATACATAAGCTTCAACGGTTTCGATGCCCAGCCCGGAAACTTTAATTTTACGGAGGTTACTAAAATTTAACGAATCGATAATAGATGGATCGGTAATAATCATGGGTCCAACTCCAGTGTCAAGAACAAAATCATATGGTCCTTTTCCATTTACAAATACCGGAATAACCATTAGGTTTTTGATACATTTAAAAGAAATGGATTGCTTTTGTCGTTTTCTTTTAAAAAGAAATTCCTGCCCTGAAACTGAAAGCATAAAAAATACCAGGCTCAGGCAAATTGTCAGTTTACGTAAACAGATTATTACACCGGTACTATATTTGGTTAACATTAAACTAAATTTAATAAATTAGTTGATAATTATGCCCCCTAAATTTAGCACATGTTCCCCTTAAAAAATCATAATTTTATTTTTCTTGCGTTTGTTCTATCCATTTGTCTGTTAACTGGTTGCTCAACTAATAAGATCATTTCAAAAAAAGTAGCTAAAGCATTTAAAAATTCGCCCGTAATCAAACAATATCAGGTTGGCTTCGCCCTTTACAATCCTGCGGATAAAAAAATGGTTTTTCAGAAAGATGCCGATAAGTATTTCACCCCGGCATCTAACACTAAACTTTATACTTTTTTTGCGAGCTTAAAAATGCTGCCAGATTTGATGCCAGCTTTAAAATATATTGAACAGAATGATTCATTGATTTTTTGGGGTACAGGCGATCCATCTTTTTTACAGTTTGCAGTAAAAGACAAATCGGCTTACAATTTTCTTTTGGCTTCAAACAAAAAACTATTCTTTTCTCCCGGAAGATATTCTGGCAACTTTTTTGGCGATGGATGGTCGTGGGATGATTACGATTATTATTATCAGCCAGAAATTACCGAAATGCCGATTATGGATAACATGGTAACCTCTACTTACGCCGGTCCAAATAAAATCAACATAGAACCCAAGGTTTTTGCACCATGCTTTAAAGTCGACTCGACAAAAACCACAGGCAATTTTCAGGTAACACGCGATTTTTTAACCAATAACTTTCATTATCCAGCCGTTGCTGTAAAACCCGGCTATAACCAGCAAACCCCCTATAAAACCAGTGCACAGGTCACCGTTGAAGTATTATCTGATACCCTAAACAAGCCTGTTGGCCTAATCGATCTTAAAATTCCATCTGATGCCAAAACTTTGCAGGGTGCAAAACGCGATTCGGTTTTAAAGCACATGATGCTGCCCAGCGATAATTTCATAGCCGAACATTTGTTGCTTGTATGCGCCAACCAGATTGGCGATACATTGAGTACAGCGAAAGCCATTGATTATATTACGAAAAATTACCTTTCTTTTCTACCTGATAAAGTAAAATGGGTTGATGGATCTGGTTTGTCCCGTCAGAATTTATTTACACCACGCGATAATGTGTGTTTACTCGATTCCATTTATAAGCTGGTAAACAATCCTGAGAAGCTGTTCGATATGCTGCCTGCCGGAGGAAAAAGCGGAACCTTAAAAAGTGCTTACCCCAAAACCGATAAACCATTTGTTTACGGCAAAACAGGTTCATTAGGTGGCGTGCATAACCAAAGTGGCTATGTATTAACTAAAAAAGGGAAAACGTATATCTATTCCTTTATGAACAATAATTTTGTAAAACCAACTGCAGAAGTACGTGCCGAGATGGTAAGAATAGTAACCTACATACATGAAAATTTTTAATGCCAAATTTTAAATCGATAAATCAGCCTTTTTCAAATACGATCAATATTGACGGAAATCCTTACCTGTATTTTGGCGGAACGGCCTACCTGGGCATTCCAAAAAATCAGGATTTCATTAATTTGCATATAGAAGGAATCAAAAAATTTGGCTTAAATAATGGAACTAGCCGCAACAACAATATTCAACTGGGTATTTATGATGAAGCAGAGAAAGTTGCCTGCGGGCGTTATGGAGCAGAAGCTGCGCTCATTACATCAAGCGGATATTTGGCTGCGCAGCTTACGGTTAAAGGTTTATCTGAATTAGGTAAAGTAATGTATGCTCCGGCTACACACCCTGCGCTTTGGTTAACCAATCAGGCGGCAAATCAGCAATCATTTAATGACTGGAAGAAGGAAACAGTAAACCTAATCAACGCTTCCGAAGAAAAAACATGGGTACTAATCAGCAACTCCATGAACAATCTTTTTCCTGAAATTTATGATTTTAGCTTCTTAAACGAAATACAACCCGAAAAAGAAATTATCTTAATTGTTGATGACTCACATGGCATAGGAGTAAACAATGATGGAATAGGTGCATTTATCAATCTCCCGGTTAAAGCCAATATCGAACGAATTGTTGTAGCCTCAATGGCAAAAGCACTTGGAGTTGATGCCGGGTTGGTTTTGGGCTCGAATGCAATTATTGAAAAGCTAAAAAACACCAATATTTTTGTTGGGGCATCCCCTTCATCTGCAGCCAGCCTTTTTGCTTTTATCCATGGTGAAAAAATATATCGTGAAGCCCTGAACAAGTTGCATGAAAATATAGCTTTACTTACAGCCAATTTAAATACAACCTGGGCATTTGAGTCAGGATTTCCTGCATTCTTATCTCAGGACGCTGCTTTAATGGATCACTTATTAAAAGAAAAGGTCTTGATTTCCTCTTTCCCCTACCCAAAATCCGATTCTGAACCGATAAATCGAATTGTTTTGAGCAGTTGGCACGAAAAAAAAGATATTGATAGCTTAATAAAAGCCTTAAATTTTTAACCTTTCCTTATCCAATTAATTTTTGAATATTTATGATATGAAAAAACTGTTTGTATTCCTGTCGTTAAGCCTGCTTTTTATTAATGTCATTTCAGCACAAACCACCACCGTCTGGATTGTCAGACATGCTGAGAAGGATAAATCAAACCCACAGGATACCGATCCCAGCCTGTCGGATGAAGGAAAAATCCGTGTTGCCGATTTAGCAAAGTACTTAAAAAAAGTAAAATTTGATATTGCCTTCGCCACTCCAACTAAAAGAACCCATCAAACCTTAGATTCGTTAGTGATCCCAAAAGTAATTAATTATAAAGATATTAAATCGCTTGTGGACAGTATTAAAACCAATTATGTAGGTAAAACCGTGATGGTTGCAGCCCATTCAAATACCGTACTCGAAATTATTGAGGCCCTTGGTGGCAAAAAGCCTAAAGAAGAATTAACAGATGATGATTACGATTATATTTTTGAACTGGCTGTAAAAGAGGATAAAGCAAAGGTAAAAATGGAACAATACGGGAGGCCGCATCATTTATAAACCTGCCATCGTCATGCTGAACTTGTTTCAGCATCTACTTATCTACCCAAAAGATCCTGAAACAAGTTCAGGATGACGAAACCTGCTAAAGTTTTTCGAAGGGAATATCCATTAAATCGTACTTTTTCCATCCGGCAAAATCATAGTGCCACCATTCATTCTCCAGTACATTCATCTGATATTTACCCATTATAGCGATCAGAAAATCGCGATTCTTTTTAGCCTCTGGCGATACCTTGTCATATTTTGCTGCAGCGGCAGCCGAGAAACTGTCGTAAGGTGTCGGCATGGTTATTTCTTTACCTGTTTTTAAATTGATCAATGTTAAATCTACCGCGCAACCTCTGTTGTGTTTAGATCCTTTTGCCGGATTCGCAACAAAATTTTTATCGCTTGCCTTTTTATAAAACTCAACGGTAATGGCATAGGGCCGATAGCCATCAAATATTTTTAAGCCATATCCTTTTTTACTTAATTCCTTTTGGATTTTTTTTAACGATTCTACCACTGGTTTTCGGGCAAAAGCCCTTGCCTGTTTGTACATAACCTGTTGCATAAAATTGTTACGGGTAGCGTAGCGGATATCTAACATAATCGTTGGAATGGCTTTTTTGATTTCAACAAGCTCATTATTCGGATTTGATTTTACAGAAGCCATGTATTCTTTATAAGAGCTTACTGCAACCAGCTTTTTTATCGCAAGGGGTTTATTTTGAGCATTTAAAGCAACCGAGAGGAAAAATAATAAAGCTAGTAGATTGAATTTTATCATAATAGTATCAAGTATAGGAATCAAGCATCAATCCTCCTCCATTATCCCTCTTAAATCTTTTTATTGATTTGAAACTACCAATAATTCAAGATCTTTAAATGGCAGATTAAACATATCGGCCAGATCTTTATTGGTACAGTTTCCCTGGTAAATATAAAGTGCTTCGCGGATACCCGGATTATTCCAAACCATATTCATTAAACCTCCAAACTCACCAATATCTAATAAAATGGGTGCAAAAATATTCGTCAAAGCATAGGATGCTGTTCTTGGCACACGCGAGGCAATATTTGGCACGCAATAATGAATAACATCGTATTTTCTGAATACAGGATTGGTATGGTTGGTCACTTCAGAAGTTTCAAAACAGCCTCCTTGATCAATACTCACGTCAATTACCACAGAGTGTGGTTTCATCCTGGCCACAGTTTCTTCCATTACCACGCAAGGGCTACGGCCATGACTGGCGCGAATGGCTCCAATCACCACATCACAGGTTATAATGGCTTTATTCAATACGATAGGCTGCATTACGGAAGTAAAAACCCTACTGCCCAAATTATTCTGTAAGCGGCGTAAGCGGTAAATAGAACTATCAAAAACCTTCACCTCGGCACCTAAGGCCAAAGCCGTCCTTGCTGCATACTCACCAACGGTACCCGCACCTAAAATAACAATTTCAGTTGGCGGCACACCGGTAAAACCACCTAACATCAGTCCCTTACCTCCTGTTACATTACTCAGGTACTCTGCTGCTATTAAAATAGAGGTAGATCCCACAATTTCACTCATGGCCCGTACAACACTCAAAATATTACCTTCGTCGCGGAGGTTTTCAAAACACAATGCATTAATTTTTTTATGCATCAAAGCTTTAAGGTAGTCCTGCTTCAACGTTCCGGTCTGCAAAGAAGAAATAAGGGTTTGCCCTTTGTGCATCAGCTCAATTTCCTCTAACATTGGAGGTGCAATTTTCACCAGAATATCTGCAGCGAAAACCTCTTTTTTATCGTAGGCAATTTTAGCACCCTGCTCGGCATATTCAGTGTCAGAAAAGTTGGCTGCTATTCCCGCTCCCGTTTCCAAAACAACGCGGTGACCATTATTTACCAGTAAAGCTACTGATAAAGGGGTTAAGGCAATTCTATTTTCCTGGAAAGAAATTTCTTTGGGTATTCCTATATAAAGGCTGTTTTTCTTATTTCTGGTTTCTAACTTTGCTTCTTGCGTTTGTAGTAAACCCTGACGAGCTATATCGGCCATTCCTTCGCGTAATCCTGTAGCCATGTTGAATTAATATTTTGGTAGTTTTAGGTTGTTCAAGGTACGGAAAATCTGTTAAATTATTGATAACTAATTGTTATACCTTCGAAAGCTCGAATAATCTGCGGTCTTCATCCAGCACTTTTATCTCCACTTTAATGTGGTTTTCGGGCAGTAATTCTTCTACCCTTTCAGGCCATTCGATTAAACAGATACCGCCGCCATAAAAATATTCCTCATAACCAAGATCATAAGCTTCGCGGATATCTTTTATACGGTAAAAATCGAAATGAAACACGGGTCCATCAGGGCTTTCATATTCATTCACAATAGAATAGGTTGGGCTCGAAACCACATCTTCTATACCTAAATGTTTACAGAAATTTTTAATAAAAGTGGTTTTCCCTGCGCCCATATCGCCTTCAAAAATGAAGACTTTCTCACTGCCCGCAAAATCTGAAAGCTGTTGTGCTACAACAGGTAATTCGTCTAAATTATTTACTTCAATATCCATTTTTAAAGAATAAAGGCAAAAATAACACTAAAATATTTTGATTTTGTAACCCCCGGTGATTTTAGCTACCGATTTTGTTCATCTGATAATGATGCCAATTATTATACCATGAAAAAAATTCACCTCTCCTTACCTGTGCTTCTTTTAATACTTTTTATCTCTTGTAAAAAAGAAACAACCAAACTTAGCGAAGAAAACAAACTATTGTCTTTCTCCATTACAGGTCAGCTGTCGGCTCCGGTTATTGATGAAACTTTGCGCAAAATTTCACCGAAATCTCTAGGCAAAAGCACTAAGAAGTGTCTCTTCGAGCAGATAATTCGGATTTTGATGCCAGCGCGCATTGGCAACATTTAACAAGTTCCGGACATATTAGTTCTGATTTTTATTGACTCCTGATAGTACATATTTTTAAATACCAATCGCTGACGGGTAATCTTTCATTTTCTGATAAATCCTTGCTTTGTTATTCAGCTAAATCTAGTGTCTAAGAGTCGGTTTACTATTAATGGAGTACAATAGCGATGAAATATAATAAAGAGTGCTTCAAGGAATTTGGTTTTTCCCCGAGTTAAAAAATAATCTATCTACCGCTAAGGACTTTGGAACAAGATCTAGTATAGACAATTTTTAATTAAACACTATGAGCCAGATAAGTCTTTAAATTTTGAAAGTGGTATAGGTAAACATTAAGACATTGGTAATTAAACTGCATAAACAATTATTGCCTACGTCTATTTATGTCAGCAGATGATTTGACTTATCTTGGAACCACCAATATTTTTAGTAATATTAGCAAAAAGGGAATGAGTGTTAAAACAAAAACAAATAATAACTTTCTATTGATATTTTGTTTTCCAACTAATATGATTATTAAGGCCATAATTAAACTACCAAAGTAAAGCAAACTGCTAGTAATATTTAAAAAAAACTTCGTTTCCGGAGAAAGGCTAGAAAGCTCTTTGCTGTTATAGATGATAACATAAAATACACCTTGAGCCAATATTTTCAAGCCCATAAAAGGCATGCATAGTATTAGAACAAGATGGAGCGCATCAATTATACCTAATATAGCCAATAGTAATTTCACAATGTTTTTCATATTAATCTGGACAGTTGATAATGTGCTTAATGGCTCTCTACCTTCAATAACGTCTTTTACAGTATTCCAATCTGATCTAAACTTTATTTGAGCCTTTATCAATGAACAGAATCCAAGTGAGGATTAAGACAAAAAAGTAAACGAAATTAGTTATTTGATAAAGTACAAAATTTTTAAGCAATTCATATTTATTATTTTTACATCCCAGGAAGGCAACCTAGGGGTTTTCTTCTTGACTAATAACAAATTATTAAGATGGATAGTATACAAGAGCCCTTTCATTCTAATGAGAGAGGAATAGTTGCTACTTTATTCCACATACCCTTTTCATGACTGTAAAAGGCAATGATTCGGTTGGCAATTATACCTGTTCCGGGTGAAGCAGAGAAAAAGTCATAATAAATCACACACCCTCGGTTCTTTTCCTTATTAAAAATAATAGGTTCAAACCCAGTCCTCAAGCCTAATTTTTCTGATAGCAATACATTCCGTGCTGCTAAAAGCTTTTTAATGATGGGCTTATTAAACTTTGCTTCATTGATAGTATAGGATTTGGGAACCATTTTAATAAATGACCATTTGATACTATCTGCAAGTTCCTTAAGCCCACCCTCTTTTATAAATGTATCGTAATAATTAAAACCATGCTCAGAAAAGCGCGGCATGCAAATGACAGGTCCATTTTTCTGTATATTATCTTTTCTATGCGCGAGATTAAAAAGGATTTCGGTATATAGGCTATCTATCCTGGACGTATTATCATTCAAGGTAAACTTTGGTTGCTGAGCGCTGCAGGCTAAGCACAGTAGACAAGTGATACACATAACTATAGCTTTCATGAACATCCTTTTTTATTTGTTCCATATTGATTATTCGCTTCACGATCTCCGTTGGCTTTGGCCCTAATTGCATTTGGTGGAGCAATTCTACTCTGAGATATAGCTAAATTTCTCCACATGATATCCTGACAGTAAGTTTGCAGGCTAATACTAGAATCCGGAGAGTTCCAAATTCCTCGTTCATGAGCGTAAGCCAATAAAACTGAGGCCATCGAATTGACATAGGTAGCAGCCATTTGTTCGTGTTGAGCAACTTCATACTGTTCTGTTATAGGAAAGCTTTGATCATCATAAAGATATTGATTCATTTCTTGGAAAAAAAACTGTTCTGAGCCTGTGGTATGTTTGATGCCATAAATGAAATAGGAATGCATTAATTCGTGTATCATGGTTCCGGCCACTGCTAGGTCAGTTGCGGTATTAAGAAGATTTGAATTTATGGTTATATTTCCTGTTAAAGGACTTGTCCTTCCGTTTACCATTGTAGTGATATCATTGCCATTGGCATCTGTAATGGTGGTACTAGGAATAGCTTCCTCTCCAATTGTGATATGATATGTACTATTTGCATAAAGACTACCAATTGCAACTTGAGACAGCACATTTGCCATTCCGGCTATATCACCAATACAATTGAACATTTGTCCCGTTTTAGATTCAATTATAGCAGATATATCGGATAAGCACTGTCTTGAATTACTGCTGACGGTTACTGTTTGTTGTCCATTTGAACCTCCCGGAGTTGTTGTGCCACTTCCACCACCTCCAATACCCCCGCCACTTCCAACACCGCCAGCACACGTTGAAGATAGCACTTCATAATTATAATAGGTAATAGCGGAATAGCTTAAATTAAAATTTGATCGAGTGGAAAATTCGGCTTGTTCTAGTGCCTCACGAATAGTATATCCTAATGCATTATTGTCTGGTATGTTATAAAATGTTAGTTCATTTGGATTTCCATATTCGGGATATGAGGGTACTTCATAGTCTAAATTTTTTCCATATGTCAGATACGTAAATACTTGGTGGCTGAAATAATTGGAAACCAAATTATAATTTTCAGAATAGCTATTTGAAGGCAAAGTAAATACATAATAAAAGTCAGCATTCACTATTGTTTTACACTCTCTGGTAGAGAGATAGGACGTGGTTGATCTAGCAGCAATTGACATTTGTTTATTTTTCACAGATGCTACATCATCTTTTATAAATTCTTTTTGATTTGCTTTTTCTCTATCAATAACATTCTTAGGTATGGTAAGGCCTCTTATTGACAGATTATATAGAATAGTTTGTAATCGACGTTCTTCTGATAAACTACTACTCGAAGAAGAAGGAGCTATATAAGTCCTTACAGTAGCTTGAAAGATATTTTTTTCTCTGCTGAAAGATAATTCTAATGCTTTAATACAAGGTTGATTATTATTGATAATCGGCACGTAATAATTGATACTACGTTCAGCGTCAGTTGAAATTCTAAGCGCTATTTTTTCCCAATCTAATTTCTCATTTGGCTTTAATGATGCCTCAATGGGGTGGTCTTTTGCATAAGCATTCCATTTTGCATAAAGTTCATTGACGAAGGCAGAATTTGATTGATTAGCTGAAGGTTTCTCAATAATGCTTGCCTCTTTCTTGCATGAAATAGCAACAATTACTATAAGTAACAAACAATAACGATAAAATTGTTGAATAAGGGTTAGGGAGAGCGTCATTTTTGGAGCTTTAATTAGTTTAGGGTAAAACTAACTAGAAGTTTGCTTTTAGCAAAGCGTAATATAATTTATATTAAAAAATATCACGTCACTATTTGGTGTTGGTTTGAAGAAAGTCACAAATGAGAACAATTTTTTTTATTATCCGACTTGAAGTTTCTCTGCTGGCACCAAAGTATAATGGGATATGAATCAGCGGATTCGCTTTCACAGCTGGGGTTGGTTTTGAATCTACAGCTCGTAACATCGTTTGACTGAAAACATACGTAGAGGACTTGTCTGCTCATAAATTGGCAAAGGGTCACGAATAAGATGCGGGTCGACGCAACATCAATTATATATTTTGAAGAATATATTCCAAGAATTATTGATAGTGTGAATTTTGACAGTATTAATCTAAAGAATTTTAATAAGATCGTTGTTTGGTTAAGTAATATTCATAAAAAATTGAAAAGCAGGACCTTTTTCACCCTGAAAAAATGAGTGTACGAGATTTTTATCCTAACGTTTAGATGAGAAATTTGCAAGAATTGATGGCGATGTAGCCTACGAGGTTGTTAGTAATTTAGCTTCTGTAAAAACTTACAGACAATTTAAGCTGCAGCTGTCTAGGATGCAAGTCACCGGGTCAATCATTTCTCTGCAAATTACCATAACCTTTACACCTGTTGGCAATTTGAGCGCGTTAAACTGCAATTTTGCTGTTCCAGATGGCGCGCTGGTAACTTTTAATAATATTAAGCTGCCGCAAATACGGCAATTGTCGATTTCTCTAAACCTGCTACACTGGATATTTTAGCAGCTAACGGAAGTACGAGCGTTTAAACCATTATCGTTAATATCATTTGGGAAGATTACGGACTTGGCAGGTTATTAACCGCATCAAAAAGTATCGAAAAACATTTAAATGGTATTATGATCAAACCGGAACAGGGCTATTTTCATCTATCAACTGTGGGCCTACGGTGGCTACAATGGCTGTCAAATGGAGCGATTCTACTTTTACTAAAACACCTCAAGATACACGTATACTTATCGCTCAACTGGCGGCTGGTGGTACACGGCATTGCTCGATAATTATCAAACCATCAAGAAATATATTAATAAAAATTACATTGTAATTTTATGTCTTGATAACTATTATCTGCGCTACAATGCAAATACTGCCCAACATGAAGATAAATATTATACAGTCAATGCCGCAGCATCTGGCCACTTTATTATTGTAAAAGCCTACAGACAGGTTGATGATCAATTTTATTTCGAAGTTTATGATCCATGGTCTTACGGAGCCACTTATGCCTCAGGTAAGCAGTTAAAGGAAGAAGACCGCTACTATAGAAGCGATGACCTGGAAACGGCCACCAATATCTAGTGGGATTACGCCATTATTGTTGCTCCTAAAGGGAAAACTGTAGAAAAGTGAAATCAATTGAGCCCTAAAGCACAATTGCTATCGGTAGCCCCCGCACAACAAGGCGGGTAATGTAGCAAAGCAAAATCCCCGATCCAGATATAAATAGATTGGGGATTTTTGTTCATTAATCGAACCTCGGTAAATAAGCAATAATGATGATACAGATTAACCTTTAAAATAAAGCCGATAATCATTGAGGCCAATGCCATAAATAAACCAACAAACCATTTAATCATATCAGTTTTAGCATTCGCCAAATCTTCTTTTAGTGCCAAATGGGTTGTTTTATCGACTACAGTTCTATCAACTTTCGAATCAATATAACTGTTCAACTGCTCTGCGACGTCATTATCAAGCTTTTCGCTCAAACTTGTATATAGTGGAGTTACGAAATATTCATGTTGTATAAAAATCTTATTAAAATTAAGAGTAATGCTTCAGTTTTCCAAAAAGTAGGCGTAATTCTATTACAACAATAGTTATTATGAAAGGCAAAAGTAATACAAAACTGCATTGCTTTTGCCTTCCGAATAAGTTGAACGAAACAGATCCTAAAACAAGTTCAGGATGATGACCTATTGAAAATAACAATCTCGTGTCTTAATCAAGTATCTCAAGCCTCTGAAATTATCGCGGTGAATACGTCACTACCGGAATAATCATTTCCTCTAATGAAATCCCCCCATGCTGGAAAGTTTCGTTATAATAATTTACAAACTGATTGTAATTGTTTGGGTAAACGAAATAACTGTCTTCTCTTGCAAAAATATAACTGCTGCTGATGTTGATTTTTGGCAACAGGGCATCATGTGGATTTTTGATCAAAAACACCTCTTTTGCATTAAAATTAAGGTTTCTGCCCTGTTTATAACGTAAATTGGTGTTTGTGCTCCTATCCCCAATTACTTTAACCGGTTTTTTAACGCGGATGGTTCCATGATCGGTGGTAATGATCACTTTAACCTGTTTTTGAGAGATTTTCTTCAATAAATCCCATAGCGGTGAGTGCTCAAACCAGGATAAAGTTAACGAACGGTAAGCCGCATCGTCATTGGCCAGCTCACGTATCATCTGCATATCCGTACGTGCATGACTAAGCATATCAACAAAATTGAAAACAATAGCGTTAAAATCATTCTGCAATAAGTTGTTTGTCTGCTCAACCAGGTCTTTTCCCTGTTCGAAAGTTAAAATTTTATTATAACTGAATTTACAATCCTTTCTTAAGTTACGTTTAATATTGTCAGACAGGAAAGCCTCTTCATGCATATTTTTTCCTCCTTCATCATCATCGTTCTGCCAAAGCTGAGGAAAACGTTTCTCCATATCTAAAGGCATCATACCCGAAAAAATAGCGTTACGGGCATATTGTGTTGCGGTTGGCAAGATACTCGTGTACATATCCTCCTCATCAATCCTGAAATATTCTGATATCAATGGATTGATGATTTTCCATTGATCGTATCTTAAATTATCAATTAGGATGAAAAATACCGGTGTATTATCATTGATAAGCGGAAAGGCTTTTTTCTTTAATAACTCGTTCGAAAGCAAAGGTGCTTTATCTCTATTTTTAATCCAATCCAGGTAATTTTCTTCAATAAATTTAGTGAACTGTGTATTGGCCTCCTGTTTCTGCATGGTTAAAATTTCATGCATCTGAGGATCATCCAGCTTCTCTAATTCAAGCTCCCAGAAAACGATTTTTTTATATACATCAACCCACTCTTCATAGTTAAGCCTGTCGCCTAAAGTCATGCCCAAACGGCGGAAATCCTGTTGATAAGCCATTGAAGTTTTTTCACTTACCAAACGTTTATTATCAATCAGTTTTTTGATGGTAAGCAATACCTGTTTAGGGTTTACAGGTTTGATCAGATAATCATCAATTTTACTGCCTATCGCATCTTCCATTAAATTTTCTTCCTCGCTTTTGGTAATCAAAACTACCGGCACATCTGGATTTAAATTCTTAATGGCCGATAACGTTTCGATACCACTCATGCCTGGCATGTTCTCATCGAGAAAAACCAAGTCAAAGTGAGCTTTCCCAAATGCCTCTAAAGCATCATTTCCATTGGTAAACGTGGTTACGTGGTAACCTTTATCATTTAATAATAATATATGAGGTTTTAACAGGTCAATTTCATCATCGGCCCATAATATTTTAGTTTCTTGCATGTTTTTGTAAAAATAGGTAAGTATTGCCCTTTAAATTTTGGCAGGTAAATCAAACTGTGAATAAAAATAGCAATTTTTGTACCGTATCTAGCTATTTAACTATTTTTAACGATTGAACAAGAAGAAAATAATAAATGATCCGGTTTACGGATTCATCAGTATTCCATCCGAATTGGTTTATGATGTAATTTCGCATCCCTATTTCCAGCGTTTGCGCTACATTAAACAGTTGGGGATGACGCATTTAGTCTATCCAGGGGCTTTACATACCCGTTTTCACCATGCTTTGGGAGCTATGCATTTAATGAGTCTGGCCATCAATCTGTTAAAAAGTAAAGGGCATGCCATAACCGAGGGCGAAGAAGAAGCCGCCATTTTGGCCATCTTATTACACGATATCGGCCACGGACCTTTTTCGCATGCCTTAGAACATTCTTTGGTTACCGGGATCAGGCATGAAGATATCTCCGCAAAACTGATGCATGATCTGAATGCACATTTCGATGGCCGTTTAACCCATGCCATTGAGATTTTTAACGGCACCTACCCTAAAAAATTTCTTCATCAATTGATTTCTGGTCAGTTAGATCTCGACAGAATGGATTATTTAAACCGCGATAGCTTTTTTACAGGTGTAAGCGAAGGCGTAATCAGTTTTGACCGGATTATTAAAATGTTCAATGTTTACGATGATGACCTGGTGATCGAGGAGAAAGGTATTTATTCCATTGAGAAATTTTTAATTGCCCGCAGGCTGATGTATTGGCAGGTTTATCTGCACAAAACAGTAATATCAGGCGAGATGATTTTGGTGAAATTATTAGAACGTGCAAAAGAATTATCCACAGCAGGCGAAAACTTATTTGCTTCACCATCCTTAAATTATTTTCTAAAAAACGATATCAACGAGGCTAATTTCTTTGCGCAGCACGAAAATCTCGAGCATTTTACCAACCTTGATGACCAGGATATTTATGCCGCCGTTAAGGTTTGGACCAAACATGACGATAAAATTTTGTCTACGTTATGTAAAATGCTTACTTCCAGAAATCTTTATAAAGTGGAAATGGGCAACGAAATGGCTAACGGCGACCGGATAAACTTTTTGCAGGATGCTGCAGTCAATTTATTAGAAATTAAGCCTGAAGAGGCCCGATATTTTGTCTTTACCGATTCTATACAAAACCGCGCATACAATGCAGGGGTCGGAAATATTAAGATTTTAATGAAGAATAACGATATTGTTGATATTGCAAAGGCCTCTGATTTGTCTAATCTGGAGTCGCTGCAAAAAACTGTAGAAAAATACATCCTCTGTTACCCTAGAGGGATTTAAGGTTATTTAACAAAATATTTAACTTTTAGTGCCGTTTTAAGTCTTATTATTGTGTAAAATATACACAGTTTAACCCAAGCAGGTTTTTTTGTTCATATCAATTTAACATATACCTTTGTACGATGCAATTTACTGCCACGCAGATAAGTCAGTTTCTAAACGGTTCCATTGATGGTAACCCAGATGTAGCCGTTACCGAACTTTCCAAAATAGAAGACGGGAAAGAAGGCTCTTTGTCTTTTCTTTCTAACCCTAAGTATGAAAACTTTTTATATTCTACTCAGGCGTCAGTTGTTATCGTATCAAAAGACTTTGCTCCTACCCAGCCTTATACCAGCACACTAATACGTGTTGAAAATCCATATAGTGCTTTTACGATTTTACTGGATAAATATAACGAAGCGATTAATGCCCCTACAATACAATCCGGGATTGATAAACTTGCCTTCGTTCATCCTACAGCAAAAATAGGCAATAACGTATTTATTGATGCTTTTGCCTACGTTGCCGAAAATGTGGAGATTGCCGATGGCTGTAAAATAAATACACAAACCTTTATAGGCGCAAATTCTAAAATTGGCAAAAACAGCACTTTCTTCCCTGGTGTAAAAATTTATCACAATTCTATAATCGGTAGCAGAGTGGTCATCCATGCTAATACCGTTATTGGAAGTGATGGTTTTGGTTTCGCCCCACAAAAAGACGGCACTTATAATAAGATCCCGCAGATTGGAAACGTGATTATTGAAGATGACGTGGAAATTGGCGCGAACACCACTGTAGATCGCGCAACAATGGGATCAACAATTGTAAAGAAAGGCGCAAAAATCGATAACCTGATCCAGATTGCCCATAATGTAGAAATTGGCGAAAACACTGTTTTAGCCGCACAGTCGGGTATATCCGGAAGTACAAAAATTGGCCCAAACAGTGTGGTTGGCGGGCAAGTTGGTATAGCCGGGCACTTAACCTTAGCAAAGGGCACACAGATTGGCGCTCAAGCCGGTATAAATTTTAATATCACAGAAGAAAATAAACAATGGCACGGTAGTCCGGCGCAACCATTGCGCAATTGGATGCGTGCCTCAGTCATTTTCAAACATCTTCCAGATGTAGAGAAAAGAATAAATGCGCTCGAAGAGGAATTGAAAAAGCTTACTGCTGAACTGGAAAAGAATACAATACACAATGAACGTTAGACAAAAAACGATTAAACAAGAAATATCAGCATCTGGTGTAGGTTTACACACAGGTGCTAATGTGACTTTAACATTTTGCCCGGCCCCCGAAAATCATGGCTTTAAATTTCAGCGTATTGATTTAGATGGCCACCCGATTATCGAAGCTGATGCAGATAACGTAACCGATACCTCACGAGGCACTACGCTTACCCAAAATGGCGCTAGTGTAAGCACCGTTGAACACGTAATGGCATCACTGGTTGGTATGGACCTTGATAACGTGCTCATCAAATTAGATGGACCAGAAACTCCGATTATGGACGGGAGCTCTATTCAGTTTGTTGATTTATTGGAAGAAGTAGGCACAGTTGAGCAAAATGCCGATCGCGAGTATTTTACCATCCCACATAACATTACCTATACTGAAGAAGATAGAAAAGTAGAAATTGTGGCCATGCCGTTAGACGATTACCGTTTTACGTGCATGATCGATTATAACTCTCCTGTTTTAGGAAGCCAGCACGCAGGCATTAATACCATTGCAGAGTTTAAGAAAGAAATCGCATCTTGCCGCACTTTCTGTTTTTTACATGAACTGGAATACCAGTTATCGCACAATTTAATTAAAGGTGGCGATTTAAATAACGCCATTGTAATTGTAGATAAGGAGGTTACCAAAGATGAATTGAGTCATTTGGCCAAATTATTTAACCGCAAAGATATTGATGTTGCTCCACAGGGGATTTTAAACAACATGGAATTGCGTTACCAGAACGAGCCTGCGCGTCATAAACTTTTGGATATGATCGGCGATTTAGCTTTGGTTGGTATGCATTTAAAAGGCCACATCATGGCGGCCCGCCCAGGCCATGCAGCAAATGTTGCCTTTGCAAAAAAGATTAAAGCAGCCATTAAAAAAGAGAAAAACAAAAAAGTACAAAAGGTATACGATCCAAGCGCAAAACCATTATATGACGTCGTTCAGATTATGGATATTTTGCCACACCGTCAGCCATTTTTATTTGTTGATAAAATATTAGAACTTTCCAAAAACCACGTGGTAGGCGTTAAAAACGTAACCATGAATGAAGAGTTTTTCAAGGGTCATTTTCCTGGTGCACCAGTTTTTCCGGGTGTCATTCAAATTGAGGCAATGGCCCAGGTTGGTGGCATTTTAGTGTTAAGTACCGTTCCGGATCCCAGAAATTATTTAACCTATTTCTTAAAAATAGATAACGTACGTTTCAGAGCCCAGGTTCTTCCTGGCGATACAATTGTTTTCCGTTGCGATTTACTTGAACCCATCAGAAGGGGTATTGCCCAGATGAAGGGCGTGGGTATGGTTGGCGAAAAAATTGTTGTCGAAGCCGAAATGATGGCTCAAATTTCAAAAGTTAAACAAGCAGAACCCGCCCAATAATGATACAACCCTTAGCATATATACATCCTCAGGCAAAAATTGCCGAAAACGTGGTAATTGAACCTTTTGTAGTCATACATAAAGACGTTGTAATTGGAGAGGGAACATGGATCGGGTCGAATGTGACCATTATGGATGGCGCACGTATTGGTAAAAATTGCCGCATATTCCCTGGCGCTGTTATTTCTGGTGAACCACAGGATTTAAAATTTGCTGGTGAAATTACCACTGCAGAAATTGGCGATAATACCACTATACGGGAGTGCGTTACCATTAACCGTGGCACTAAAGATAAATGGAAAACCACCATAGGTAGTAATTGTCTAATTCAGGCTTATTCGCACATTGCTCACGATTGCGAGGTAGGAAATAACTGTATTTTCTCGAACAGCACCACATTGGCTGGCCATATTACTATTGGAAACAATGTAGTTTTGGCAGGCCTGGTTGCTATACACCAATTCGTTAAAGTTGGCTCTTATGCCTTTGTAACCGGTGGTTCACTGGTACGTAAAGATGTTCCGCCTTATGTTAAAGCGGCCCGCGAGCCACTTTCTTATGCAGGTATTAATTCTGTCGGTTTGCGTAGAAGAGGTTTTACCAACGAGCAGATCGATGAGATTCAAGAAATTTACCGTGTGCTTTTTGTAAAACACAATAACGTAACTAAAGCTTTAGACATGATCGAAGCCGAATTTAAACCAACTGAAATTCGTGATGAAATTGTTGATTTTATCCGTAATTCTAACCGCGGGGTAATGAAGGGTTTTGGCATGGGCAGTTAGTAAGGTAGAGGGTTGAAAGGCTGAAGGCGGAGGGTGAAAAAATCCAGCGTTAAACAAATCGAAAAAAAATATTAATGAGTGATTTAAAGCTAATCCGAACAGATTCAGACCATGCCGATTTTAGAAAATTGGTTGCTTTGCTGGATCAGGATTTAGCCGTTAGAGATGGTGACGATCATGCTTTTTATGCACAGTTTAACAGAGTTGATGCAATTAAAGAAGTGATTGTTGCCTACCAAAATGATGTGGCCGTTGGTTGTGGCGCCATTAAACCTTTCTCGGCAACCGAAGCAGAAGTAAAGCGGATGTTTGTTCATCCTGACTTCCGAAATCAAGGTATAGCAGCTAAAATTGTAACTGCATTGGAAAACTGGGCAACCGAAATAGGTTTTTCTGCCACAGTGCTTGAAACAGGTAAAAAACAACCCGAAGCCATGGCGCTTTATCAGAAAATTGGCTATCAAATTACGCCAAATTATGGTCAATATGTTGGCGTTGAAAATAGCGTTTGCATGATTAAACTACTTAACGCCCACCACCAAACGCCAAATGCTTAAGCCAAATGAATATTACTTTACAAAATGTTGGCAGAAGGTTTAATAAAGAGTGGATTTTTAGGGATTTAAGTACTGAATTTATCACAGGCAATAGCTACGCCATATTAGGACCGAATGGATCAGGTAAATCAACCCTACTAAGTGTTTTAAACGGCAGCTTATCTCCTTCTGAGGGTAAAATTATCTTTTCAGATACAGCAGAAATCCCTGTCGAAAATATCTATAGATATATTAGCCTTGCTGCGCCCTACCTGGAACTGGTTGAAACCTTTACCCTAAAAGAGATCATTGATTTTCATTTTAAGTTTAAAAATTTTGCTTCTGGCCTTGATGCCAAAAAGCTGATCGGCATATTGGGTTTGGAAAGGGCAGCAAACAAAGAAATTAAATACTTTTCATCAGGTATGAAGCAGAGAACCAAACTAGCTTTGGCCTGCTGTACCGATACACCAATTTTATTTTTAGACGAACCGACGAGTAATTTAGACGTTCAGGGAATAAATTGGTACCGCGAACTGATCGAAAATTTTGGAAAAGGACGTTTAACCATAATTGGCTCTAATCAGATACAAGAATATGATTTCTGCTCAGCACAATTACAAATATCAGATTATAAGTAACTTAACGTCATAAAAAACCTGCTCTTAAACGTATGTTTTGTCATACATTTGTACTAAAAACATTTTTTTCAAAAAATGTTTTGTAATTGATAAATTGTTCTTACCTTTGCACCACCAAAAAGAGAAACAATTATTTAATTTATCTCTTCCCGGAAACGTTCATATTTTCCGCACGGCGGAATCAAAAAATATAGCCCTTAAAAGGCAAAGAGTTTTTCATAGTTTAGTTTGAGGTTTAGGTTGATTATGCCTTTGGAGTGGTTCCCAAAGGCATTTCTTTTATACTGAGTTTTTTGTCGTTTCGCCGTAATTATTTTATACTCAAGCCTCTCATTTCTAAATCCGATTGCATGAAAATACTTTTTGGTGCAGCCACTTCAATAAGTTTGCACATACAATTACAAAAGGATTGAAGGAAAAGGTACCGCCCTACCCGATTAATGCCGGTTTTGCTTTTCAAATCATGATTCCTTTTTTTAACTTTGGTATTCAAAACAATTGATAAAACATATTTCATTATAATGGCAAAAGCATCAGAAGTAAAAGGTGGAAATGTGCTTCGTTTTAACGGAGAGTTGGTAAGTGTAGAAGAGTATATCCACCGTACTCCAGGAAATTTAAGGGCTTTTTATCAGGCTCGTATGCGCAATGTAAAAACCGGCAAAATTGTAGAATACCGTTTCCGGACAGATGAAGAGGTAACCATTTGCCGTGTGGAAACTAACGATTATCAATATCTTTATGAGGATGGCGATTATCTGGTAGTGATGGACAATAACACTTATGAACAGTACAACATTCCAAAGTTGCTTTTTGGCAGTTCAATTAAATTCTTGAAAGAAGGCATGAATGTAACTATTGCTTTTGAAAGCGATGAACCGATTGTTGCCCAACTTCCTAATAGTGTAGAGTTGGAAATCACCTATTCCGAACCCGCAGTAAAAGGCGATACCTCTACCAGTGCATTAAAATATGCTACTTTAGAAACCGGTGCAGAGATCAGGGTACCATTGTTTATCAACCAGGGCGAGAAGGTTAAAATCGATACGAAAACAGGTGAATACATGGAGCGGGTAAAATAGTAACTTAAGGTTTAAATTTTCTTAAACCCTAGGCCTTATGCCTTAAACCTTTATAGGTTTTTATTAAAATAATTTTACCTTTGCCATCACGAAAAACTAAAATAACCCCCCAATTTGGGATAACACAATATGGCAAAAGCATCAGAAATTAAAACAGGCAACATTCTTCGTATAAACAACGAACTGGTTACTGTTGACGAATGGAATCACCGTACGCCAGGAAAAGGCGGCGCATTTTATACAGGTAAATTCCGTAACATTAAGTCGGGCAGAATTGTTGAGGCACGTATGAATACCGACGAGGCTGTAGAAATATGCCGTGTAGAAACAAACGATTACCAATATTTATACGAAGAGGGTGATTATTTGGTCGTAATGGACAACAATAGCTACGAGCAGTTTAATGTTGAGAAATCTTTATTTGGTTCGGCTATTAAATTCTTGAAAGAAGGTATGAACATCATCGTTTCTATGGAAAGCGATGAAGCCATTATGGCCCAGCTACCAAACTTTGCAGAATTCGAAATTACTTATTCGGAGCCTGCTGTTAAAGGCGATACTTCTACCAATGCATTAAAAGCAGCAACATTAGAAAACGGTGTTGAGGTTAAAGTACCAATGTTCGTAAACCAAGGCGATAAAATTAAAATCGATACCCGTACCGGCGATTATGTTGAGCGTGTAAAATAATTTAAACTAAAATACCTGAAGCCTCTGAAGTCAACCCTTCAGAGGCTTTTTTTCCTCAAAACCTGTGAGGTTTAACCCATAATGCCAAATAACCATATCTCTTAGAAGTACTAAGATGACTTAGGGGGTCTTTCTTAGAAAAACAGGGTTTCGGTGTGCTTGGGCTACGACAGTCCCGCTCATTCGCTTTAAAACCTTGGCTCGTGCCTCACCTTAGGATTTTACGCTGTTATGAGGTTTATTTAACCAAATTCTTTAGGTCTTAGGTCACAAAACCTTACAGGGTTTCGAAACCTGAGAAGTTTGAAAGTGTTATCTTTGTTTTATGCTAAAAGCCGAAATCAGAAAACAAGCGTTAAAAGACAGGTTGCTACTAAACGAAACCTATCATGCGTTAAACGAATCGCTTTTAAAACAGTTTAAAACGCTCGATTTTAGTCAAACTAAAACCCTGCATATCTTTTTATCCATTACAGAGAAAAAAGAGCCGAATACTTTTTTGTTGATCGAATGGCTAAACAAAACCCATCCTGAAATTAAAATCATTGTGCCTAAGGCCGACTTTGAAACGGCGTTGATGACCCACCACGAATACCTGGGCGAAAAAGACCTGAAAAAAAACCTTTACAACATTTTGGAGCCACAAAAAGGGAATCTGCACGAAGGAGAAATAGACATGGTAATTATTCCACTATTAGCCTTTGATAAACAAGGTTACCGTGTAGGTTATGGCAAAGGTTTTTATGATCGCTTTCTCCATGATATAAATGCTCAGAAAATAGGTTTATCTTTGTATCCTGCAATTGAGAAAATCGATGATGTAAATGAACATGACATCAAGTTAGATTTTTGCATAATACCAACGGAAATTATAAAATTTTAAGCTTACCGGAATGCCACAGGAAATCGTTATCAAAACCGAAAAACAGTACGAAGACAACATGATTGCGGTATTCGAATTACAAGAAAAAGAAGAATTAACTGCCGATGACCTGAAACAGATTGAATTAATGTTAAAGGCTGGTGAGAAATACGAAGCCGAGCACCTGTAACGGTTCATTAGTTTAGTGGCCATTGGTTTGTTGCTCTGGTGCTTCATAAAACTCTTACCCTTCCCGATTTTTCGTCCTCTCGACTGGAAAGTCGTGGAATTGGGGAAATCTAAGTCAAGGTACACTCGAGATAGCTTTTGCTTCGCAGAGCCGGGTTCTCGGCTGCGTTACGCTCTGCTCAAAAAGACGGATTTAGTAGAGAAATCAACCTGGGAACACTCCGTGTTTTCTGTGCATCCGTGGCTAAACCTAAAAACTATACGCCTTCACGAAATCGCTTACCAAATAAGCAATTAATTTAGAAGTAAGCTTACTCACCCTCCCATCAAGCATCCTAGTGGCACCTTCGCATATATGCAGGTAAGAAAATTTCTTAGCGTGGGTTAAAATCAGTTTCCTAATATCATTGACTGCAAATCCAGAGGGAGTTTCAGCGCTCGAAAGTACATTTTGGATACAATCTAAGTCAATTTCTAAACCCGCAGCAGGCCCTAATTTATCAAAAAAGCTACTGGTATCGGCACCCATTAAAATATCATCAAAAAATATAGCCTTTAATTTAGGATTGTTTTCGATCTGGCTTAAAATCGCCTCATTATTATAATTTTGATGCAGGCCATACATAAGATAATGGTTGATGTAATTTTCTTTTAAAGCATAAGAAAATCCATTTCCACTGTGTCTGCCTTCTAATTCCCTTAAATCGGCATGCGCATCTACATTTAATAAATCAATTGGGCCTTTGTATGCGATAGAAGCGCCCTTAATTATGCAATAAGCGTTATTATGGCCACCACCAATTACGATAGGGATTTTGCCTGCCGCTACAATTTTTTCAATGACTGGATACACCATTTTATCAATTTCTGCTACTTTATTTCTTAAAGTTTTAATAGAATAATCTTCAGGCTCAGTGATTTCAAAGTGCCCCAAAATCATAATTTCTTCGCCGCTTAAAAAGCGGTTACTTTGGATATTCAGAAAAGCTGTTAAACTTGTCCGCCATGCAGATGCGGCACCTGCAATACCAGCATTTGCTCTTATTCCTATATCTTCAGGGATACCCAGCAATACAAATTTTGATTTGTTCGCTGTTAATCCTTCTATCGAAATTGCTTCATGTCGATAGGCATTAACCCTTTCGCCAAGCTTGGTTTCGCCGTCACGATGGATAATCAAATGATCAATGTCGCTTCGCGAATATATTTTAAGGTTATCCATGGTAAATCTCACCGTTTAAAATCTCCGTATCAACCTGGCTTTCGCCAAAACTGTACGGCAAATAGGCTATTGATGGCATTGGTTTTGTGATAAATAAATTTGCTTTTTTTTCAATGGCAATGCTTCCATAATTTTCGCTGATCTCCATTGCAGCTGCACCATTTAATGTAGCTGCATTAATGGCCTGCTCCGGAAACATTTTCATTTTAATACAGCCCAACGATACCACAAAATTCATGTTCCCTGAAGGTGTTGATCCCGGATTATAATCGGTAGCCAAAGCCACAGGCAAATTGGCTTTTATAAAGCTTCTAGCATCTGCAAATGGAATACCTAAATAAAACGAACAAGAAGGCAGTAATGTTACAATGGTATCAGCATTTCTTAACGTTTCGATGGTTTCCCCGTTACTTTCTTCCAAATGATCAACTGAAATGGCTTTGTTTTTAACCGCCACTTCAATAGCACCTGAAACGGAAAGCTGGTTAGCATGTATTTTAGGTTTTAAACCATATTTTGCCCCTGCTTTGAGTAGCTGATCGGTTTCTTCTACAGAGAAAAAACCTTTTTCACAGAAAACATCTATATAATCGGCAAGGTTTTCGGCTGCAATAAGTGGCAACATCTCATTAATAATCAAACTGATGTAACCCTGATGATCATTTTTAAATTCAGCAGGAAAGGCATGAGCAGCCAGAAAAGTCGCCTTGATAGGGATTGGAAATTGATCTTTTAACCTTTGGATTACCCGGAGCATTTTGATTTCACTTTCAGTGGTTAATCCATAACCACTTTTTATCTCAACCGCAGCTGTCCCTTGGAGAATCATCCGTTTTAACCTAACTGCAGCACTTTCAAACAATTCATCCTCGGTTGCTTTTTGAAGTTTATTAGCTGAATTTAAAATCCCCCCACCTGCCGCGGCAATTTCTTCGTATGTTTTTCCCTCTATTTTCATAGCAAACTCTTCTTCCCGCGAGGCCGCAAAAACAATATGGGTATGGCTGTCGCACCAGGAAGGGAAAACGTAGCGACCTTTCGCTGAGATTTGCGATGGTAGATTTGAGATTTGAGAAGGGATTGAGGACATCTCACCAAAATCTTTGATCAGGCCATCCTCTATCAAAAGCCATGCGTTTTCGAGAACAGGTAAATCACTCAGTTCTTTACCATGAAGCACTAATTTATTTTTAGGATGAAGGCCTACAAGCCCTTTTATATTGGTGATTAGCATTTATTGGCTGTTAAATGTTCAAACTGTATAAATTGGGTGATCAAAAATTGGGTACAGCTAACCGATTTAAACAATTAACCAGTTAACCTAAAAACTATTTCATTTCCAATAGAACCGGACAATGATCTGAATGTATGGCATCGGGTAAAATCCTTACATTTTTCAAGCGGCTTTCCATTGGTCTTGTAGCCAAGTGGTAATCGATACGCCAGCCCAGGTTCTTTCCTCTCGATCCAGCACGATAGCTCCACCAGGTATAATGATGAGGGTCTTTATTAAAATGACGGAAAGTATCGATGAAACCATTATCCAAAAATAACTGCATCCACTCCCGTTCTTCGGGTAAGAAACCAGATGAATTGGCATTTGATTTTGGGTTGTGTATATCAATAGCGGTATGACAGATATTATAATCACCACTCACAATCAAATTTGGGATCTCTTTACGCAATTCTCCAATATAGGTATCAAAAAACCGCATAAATTCATATTTCTTTACCTGCCGATCATCTCCACTTGAACCGGAGGGCATATAAAGGCTCATTAACGAAAAACTGTCAAAGTCAGCTCTTAAAATGCGTCCTTCTTTATCAATCCATTCTTCACCGCAACCAAATTCAACGTGGTTGGGTTTAATTTTTGATAAGATGGCTACCCCGCTATATCCTTTTTTTTCTGCCGGGAACCAATAATGGTGGTAACCCAACTGCTCAATCAGTGAAATAATTTCAGGGATTTGTGAAGGCAAGGCCTTTACTTCCTGTAAACAGACCATATCAGCATCTGTAGCCTGAAGCCAGCCAAAAAAGTTTTTCGTACTTGCAGCCCTAATACCATTTACGTTATAGGAAATGATTTTCATCAGTTAAATTCAGTTTTCAATAGTGATGAAGCAATCATGATTTTTTATCACTGAGTGATAGTAAATCATGATAGTTTCATTCAGTAAATTTCAATTGTTGTGCGGTAAATTTAGAAATTAATTGAATAAATGCTTAGTAATTGAGAATTGCTTTCGTTAAATTTGTTTATGAGCATCGAAGAATTAAAAATAGAGATTGCAAAAAAAGTGTTCGAAACGGATGATGAAAATCTTTTATCAGAGCTGGACATGCTTTTAAGTCACAGTGAATCAGTTGTTTTGGAAGAACTCCCTCAACACGTCCAAGATGGAATAAAAAGAGGATTGCAACAAGCTGAAGAAGGCAAATTGATCCCCTATGATGAAGTTAAAAGAAGACTTTCTGAAAAATGGCACTAACCGTTTCTTTTTCTGAAGAAGCATACGAAACGCTACTCGGTATTGGGGGTTTTATAGAAGAAACTTGGGGTTACAATCACGCAGAAAAGTTTATAAAAAGTATCTATAAAAAAATCGATTTAATTTCAGTCCAACCATTTATCTACGAACCCATTTCCATAAATAGCAACGTAAGAAAAGGTGTCGTATCAAAACATACATCATTTTATTACCAGGTTTATCAAGAAGAAATTAGAGTTTTATTCTTTTTCGATAACAGACAAGATCCTTTAATTACATAACCACTTTATCTTTCAATGTTCCCTGAAGCAGCTTTTTCTCCATTTTTTTTGCTTCCCTCTTTTTCAAAACTGTTACTTCCATTTTCACATCTTGTTTTGGCCGGTTGTTTTTATCAGTTGCCAAGGCCGCTATTTTATCAACCATATCCAAACCAACTACAATTTCACCATAAACAGTATAATTACGGTCTAAATGTGGGGTACCCCCTATCGTTTTATATATTTCCCGCTGCCATTCCGGAATTTTGAATTTTAGACGTTTCTCTTCTAAATTATCCAATTGTTGATCGTTAAAAACTTTTCCCTGCACCAGGTAAAACTGACTACCACTCGATGCCTTAGCAGGATTAACATCGTCACCTTCCCGTGCCGCACCCAAAACACCTTTTTTGTGGAATAAGCTATCATTAAACTCTGCCGGGATGGTATATTTAGGTCCGCCCTCGCCCAACAGGGAGTCTGGCTTTGCATTTTTAGAATCAGGATCACCGCCCTGAATCATAAAATCATTAATCACCCTGTGAAATAAAACACCATTGTAATATCCCGATCTGGCCAATTTCAAAAAGTTATCGCGGTGTAGTGGCGTTTGATTGTACAGCTTAACAATACATTCACCAAATTCGGTTTTAATGCGAATGTATTGATTTTTAGGCTTCGCAGCAAAGGCAGAAAGGATTGAAAAAGTACACAGGAACAATAATATTTTCTTCATTTAATTGGTGTTTGAGGCTAAAATAAGCTAAAAAATGAAATTCAATAAATAAATGTCTGTATTATTCGATAATTTTTGCTTTACCTTTGTACAAATGAAGTTAAAACAAAAAATAGCACTTTCTTTGGCTGTATTCTATGCAGTTAGTGTTATGGGTTTGGCTTTAAGTCTCCATTTCTGTGGGGGCAAACTAGAAAACGTTAAACTGTTCAGCAACAAGGTTTCCTGCAAATTCTGCAAAGATATTCCTGCTGAAAAGAAAGATGACGGTTGTTGCAAAAATACTCAATTAACAGTTAAAGTAAAAGATAGTCACCATGCAGAGGCTCAGTTACAAATGCCGAAGCTATTTTCTATCCAGCTTTTTCTTCATCCTCCCGTTTTAGCGTTTCTAAGCAACATCAGTCCGAAGTTTTTTAGTAAAATTTCGAATAAAGCACCGCCTTTATCCTCGCGGATTGCTTTGCATGTTTTCAATTGCATTTTTAGAAATTAGGATTTTTCTACTTTTCTGTCATCCTGAACTTTTTCAGGATCTATTTTGCTATAAGACCCTGAAATGAATCCAGGGAGACGACAGTTTAAAATTATTCTAATTCAAAAATCATGAAAGCAATAAAAATATTCAGCATCATCATCCTATTTTTTGCCGTTAATGTTTCGGCACAACAAATCTCTACAGCCGATTTACAGGTAACTGGTTTAACCTGTTCCATGTGCTCAAATGCAACACAAAAATCTTTAGAAACCCTCGGCTTTATCAGTAGCGTTAAACCTGATTTAAATAAAAACATATTTGTTTTAACCTTTAAAAAAGACGCGAACGTTAATCTTGATCTGGTTCGTAAAAAAGTTCAGGATGCAGGTTTTTCAGTAGGAGGTTTAACAGCTAACTTCAATTTTAACGATGTTAAGGTAGACGACAAAGGTCAGGCGGTTGTTAACGGCAATGTTTACCGTTTTGTAAATGTAAAAGGTAAGACACTTAGTGGGACCATAAAGGCCAGCGTGGTGGATAAAGATTTCATATCTGGTTCTGCATTTAGAAAACAGGCCGCAACTGCTAATTCTGATGCTTATGTAAGTGGCACAGGTGTTGTAAACGGCAAAAAAACCCGTATTTACCATTTAGTTCTCTCTTAAGATGAGGCGGATATCCGTATTGGTGCTGATGATGATCAGCGCTTATGCCAGTGTTTCGGCACAAGAACTATATGTATTTACGGAGCCTGCCAGTAACATGCCCACCAAATCAATAGGCGTAAGAATCACCAACGAGGGCATGTTCAACTACCCGGGTTACGTAAGCCGGACTATCCCAGAGGTAATGATCGGCTTCAACAAAAATCTGATGATGCATGCTCAGGCTTTTCTCTCGGATATGGATGGAAAATACCGTTTAGAAGGGGGAAGTTTATACGCCAAGTACCGCTTCTTATCGTTGGATGAAGCACATAGCCATTTCAGGGCATCTGCTTTTGGACGGGTAAGTGCCAGCAGGAGGCCAACTTACACAAGAGATATTAATCTAGAAGGAGACAATAGTGGCGTACAGGGTGGATTGATTTTCACACAACTGCTGCATAAACTGGCATTATCATCAACCTTGGGTTATGCGCATGCTTTCGAAAATAGCAACAGGCAAATTGCAGGAATGCCTCAGCCAAAAAACATGTTATCATACAGCTTATCGTCGGGTTATTTGGTTTTACCAATCGTTTACAAAGATTATAAGCAGCCGAACTTTAATATGTATTTAGAGTTATTGGGCAAAACCGATCCAAGCAGCGGTCATTCGTATTTAGATATCGCTCCTGCTGTACAGGTGATTTTGAACAGTACAACCCGTATCGATTTTGGTTATCGTTTTCAGGCAGCTGGAAATATGGACAACCGGTACACCAAAAATATGTACCTGCTTCGGGCAGAATTTAATTTCTTTAACGTTTTAAAATAATAACGGATGAAAACATGGCTTTCAGATTTAATCAACTGATTTGAAGCCATGACCGCTTCATCATCACTAAAAACAATATACAAACAGATGAAAAAAATATTAGGATTAGTTGCTATCATGACGATCGCGACAACAGCATTCACTTATGCACAACGCAAAACAGATGCAGCTTTAAATCAAGTATTAACAGCATATTACGATGTGAAAAATGCACTGGCAACCGATAAAAAAGATTTAGCCACTGAAAAAGTGAAAGTTTTATCGGCAAAGGTAAATGCCGTTGACCATAAAGATTTACCAGCCGATCAACATAAAATATTTATGGAACAAGTGGCTATTATCAAAAGTAAAGCCGCGCTGCTTGCAGGCTCTAACGACATCAAAATACAGAGAAAAGCCTTTGAAGGGATTTCTAATGCGATGATCAAAACGTTGAAAGGCTTGAAATTTAACAGCCAAACCGTTTACGTTCAACATTGCCCAATGGCTAAGGCGAGCTGGTTAAATGAAAAAGAAAATATCGAAAATCCATATTTTGGAAGCATGATGTTTGATTGTGGCGACGTTTCTGAAACCATAAAATCGAACTAATGAATCTGCATATCAAAAATATGGTATGCAACCGTTGCAAAATGGTGGTTAAGGCCGAGCTGGAAAAGCTTGGCTTTAAACCACTATTGGTTGAGCTTGGCGAAGTTACCCTTGCCGAAAACATGACAGCTGACGATAAAATAAAAATTGCGGAGCAACTGACCCATTTTGGTTTTGAACTGTTGGAGGATAAAAAAAACCAAATTGCAGAACAGATTAAAACTGCCATCATTAACCTGGTACATTATACCAAAGAACCTTTAAAAATCAATCTTTCTGCCTACCTCAGCGAGCAGTTAAAACAGGAATATACGAGCTTAAGCAGCATTTTTTCTGAAGTCGAAAACCAAACGATTGAGAAGTATTTCATTGCTCAAAAAATAGAAAAAGCAAAAGAAATGCTTACCTACGGCGAGCTTACTTTGAGCGAAATTGCTTACCAACTGAATTACAGCAGTGTAGCTCACCTATCGGCACAGTTTAAAAAAGTTACCGGAATGACGCCTTCAGTTTATAAATCAGCATCAACAGATAGCAGAAAAACGCTGGATGAGGTCTGAGAATGTAAGATGGAAGAGGTAAGATGGATGATGGGCTTAAAGTTTATGGTCAATGGTTAGATAGATCGTGGTTATGGCCAATCGCCTATCTTCTATGGAGTATGAAACCATTAACCATTTATCAATTCTAACCATTTAGCTATTCATCAATTAACTGATTTAAACAGCTAACCGATTAACCTTTCTTTCTAAACAATTTCTTATCATACGTCAAGATTGATCGACTGATAATCAGCTATTTTTGCACTTAAATAAAATCACTAGATATGAAAAAATTATTTTTATTTCTGATCGCTACCTCAATCAGTGTGGCATCATTTGCACAAACCAGCTGGAAGATAGATCCAATGCACTCGTTTGTAAACTTTTCGGTTAAACACATGGGTATTTCTTTTGTTGATGGTTCATTCAAAAAGTTCGATGGAACCGTTACCGCTTCTAAGCCAGATTTAACTGATGCTAAAATTGCCTTTACCGTTGATGTAAACAGCATTACTACAGGTGTTGATATGAGAGATGGTCATTTAAAAACAGATGATTTCTTTAACGCCGAGAAATTTCCAACAATGAAATTCGAAAGCACATCTTTCAAAAAATTAAGCGGTAACAATTATGAGTTAAGCGGTAAATTAACCATCCGCGATGTAACCAAAGATGTAAAATTTGCGGTTGTTTATGGTGGTACAGCTAAAGATCAGCAAGGTAATACTAAAGCAGGTTTCGGAGCGACTACAACCATTAACCGTTTAGATTATAATATTAAATATGATCCAACTGGTGCAGGTGTTGCGAAAGATGTTGCGATCAAATTAAACCTGGAATTTGTTCAGGGAAAATAATTCATAAATCGTCCTTTAGATTTGTTTTGATATTTTAATTAAGGATTAGAAATATCTACTTTGCTTAAAATTATAAATCAGATTACCTAAAACGGTAGCGGCACATTAATATGTCGTCAAGGTTTTTA
>Ga0065714_10064556_pt1 | contig 36513 bp, 28 predicted proteins | sample MisRhiReplicate2_FD_59101 | JGI IMG/M metagenome (GOLD analysis project Ga0065714, IMG submission 59101) | Miscanthus rhizosphere microbial communities from Kellogg Biological Station, MSU, sample Rhizosphere Soil Replicate 2: eDNA_1 v2... | ecosystem: Host-associated > Plants > Roots >... | reverse complement strand
AATAATTTTTGATTTATTAATAATATGCTTATAATTGTTTAATAAAACGTTTTAGTGTTCAGTTGATTAAATATTTTTAGTTTACTACAACAAGTGTTGATTCCCAGATCAGCGCTTTTTTTATCCGACAATACTAAAACGTTTTAGTTTATAAGCTAACTATCTATTCATGTACAAATAAAAGGAGAATCTCAATGAAGTAAAATTTACATTTAATATATCCTCTTCCGTCTCCAACGGAAACCAAACCAAACTAAAAACCCATTTATGAACAAAAAAGTATCCGACCAGAATTGGCCATGTCTTTGGCAATACCAATGTTTTTTCTAGACTTAAGAGGCCAGCACATAAGGTAGGTGTATGAGCTTGGTATAATCTGGCCCCTCCTTAAAATCAATTTAAACTCCTGATCATTCATTGATCTGCGATTAACTATTGCAAATTTTAATAACCACCAAACTATAAATTAATCAATTATGAATCTTTTAAAAATTACCAGGAGCGCTTTCGGACTCTGCGTTGCTCTGGTTTTACTTTTTGGATGCGGTAAGGAAGAATACCCTTCAGTAGATCTTTTTACCTGGAAGGCCAAGGTAGATGTAACCGCCAAGGCCGTACTTTCTGTTAATGTCGAAAATTCGGGCGGTGCCACTGGTGGTGAAGGATCTTTAAAAGTGGTTGATAATGATATCAACTCAAAGTTCCTGATCAATCCTTACCAATCAACCCTTTACTTACAATTAGTTTTCCCTACCGTTCAGCAGGTAGCATCTTACACGTTAACTTCTGGTAACGATGCACCAAGCAGGGATCCCAAAGACTGGAAATTAAGTGGTTCTACAGACGGAAATTCGTGGGTAGATCTGGATACCAGGACAGGCGAAACATTTTCTGACCGTAATGCCACCAAAACTTACAATTTTAAAAATAAAGTTCCGTATAAATTCTACAGGCTTAGTATTACAGCGAACAACGGTAGTTCTTTGTTCCAGTTGTCTGAATGGCGTGTAATTGAAGTGCCTGAAGAGCAACAGTAATTTGTGGTTACAATACCGTAAATAAACATACCAAAATTTATTCTGCCGGGCTTAACCGGTAGTCAATAAAATTTATTTCAAAACTGATCAATAGACCTAATAACAGTAAATCTGTTCACAACAAACTAATTTTATGATGACAAAAAATACAAATTTAACTGGGGGCAGGCTCAGGTTTAAAGATTGTGCTTTTAAGGCTGTCGCTTTTACGCTAGCTTTAAGCAGTAGTTTTTATGCAACTGCTCATGCAAAAGCCATTAATATCAGCAGTTCAGTTACGGCTAAGCAAACAAAAGCCGATATTGTAATTCGTGGTATTATTAAAGATGAAACCGGTGCGCCTTTGCCCGGTGCAGGAGTTAAGGTAAAAGGTAGTTCTAACAGTGCTGCCGCAGATGTAAACGGAGCCTTCACCATTAATGTTCCAAATAAAGAAGCCATCTTGATTGTAACTTACGTAGGTTACGATACAAAAGAAATCCCTGTTGGTACGCAAACCGTTTTGGATATCCGTCTAAAAGAAACCGTTGGCGCCAACTTACAGGAGGTGGCCATTGTAGGTTTCGGTACACAGAAAAAGGAGAGTTTAGTAGGTGCACAATCATCGGTAAATGTCGCAGATCTGAAACAACCGGTTTCGAGTATGAGTCAATTATTGGCAGGTCGTATTCCAGGTGTAATTAACGTATCAAGAAATGGTGAGCCAGGTGCCACCGGATCTGATATTTTTATCCGTGGTATATCTTCATTATCATCTGGCGATAGAAGCCCGCTAGTAATTATTGATGGTGTTCCTAACCGTAACTTAAACGATATCAGTGTTTATGATGTAGAAAACTTCACTGTATTGAAAGATGCAGCTGCAACAGCAGTATATGGTATCCGTGGTGCAAACGGCGTAATCTTAATCAACACGAAACAAGGTAAAACCGGTTCGCCGAGAATTAACGTAGAATACTACGAAGGGATAAGCCGTTTTACTAAAAGACCGCAATTAATTGATGGTGTAGATTACATGAACTTGGCTAATGAGGCCAAATACTCTGATTATTTAAGAGGAGGCGCAGCAGGTGCATTTAACCCGGCATACTCAATAGATGCAATCCAGAAAACAGCCGCAGGTACCGATCCGATCCTTTATCCAAACGTAAACTGGTTTGATGCCATTTATAACGATTTTGGTAGAAATAGGTCAGCAACAGCCAATCTATCCGGTGGGGTAAGCAATGCAAAATATTATGTATCATTAGGTTATTATGGTGAAGATGGTTTATTTAAAACCGATGAAGCTGTAAATTCTGCTGTTAAACAAAACTATAGCCGCTATAATGTTAGTGCAAACTTAAACTGGGATATCACCGGTACCACTAAGTTGGATTTAGGAATCAAGGGTATTTTGGGGCAAAATAACTATCCAAGTAACTTGCTTGCACAGGATATTTTCAATCAGGCGTTTTTAATTAACCCTACCTCTTTTCCAGTGCTTTATCCAAATGGCAGTTTACCGGGCATCAGTCCTCAAGCCGATCAGCGTAACCCTTATGGTGATGTTACGAGAAATGGATATAGAAGTAGTTACACTAATCAGTTGTATTCAAATATTCGTTTAACACAGGATTTAAAAGAAGTAACACCTGGCTTATCGGTTACTACTATGTTTTCTTTTGATGTGAATAACACCAATGGAATTAACAGAACTAAAAGGGAGAGCTTATACAGGATTAATCCTAGCGATCCATATATCACTCCCGGAGATCCAAATTCAGGTTACAAATATGGTTTAGTTTTACAGGGACAAGACTTTTTAAACTACAACTATGATAATGGGGGCGATAAGAAAATGTACTTTGAAGGAGCTGTTAATTATAACCGTACCTTTGGTAAACATGCTGTAAGTGGCTTATTGTTGTATAATCAAAATGATAATACTAAAGCTTCTGCACCTAACTTAACACTTTCCCTTCCTTACCGCTTACAAGGCTTAGTAAGTCGCGCTACATATGCTTATGATAATAAGTATTTCTTTGAATTTAACATGGGGTATAATGGTTCAGAAAACTTTGCTCCAAATAAACGTTATGGATTTTTCCCAGCTGTTGGTCTGGGATGGTTGCTTTCGAGTGAGAAATTTTTCGAGCCGCTTAAAAATGCTATTCAAATGGTTAAATTCCGTTATTCTGACGGTATTGTGGGTAGTGGAGGTAGTGGCAATAGTTATGCCGATAACGAAGGGCAACGTTTCTATTACTTAACTAAAGTTGGTGATGCGGGTGATTATTTTTTTGGCCAAAATGGAAATCTTGGAACGAATGGTTTAGGTGTAACGGCTTATGGTGTAGATGTAACCTGGGCTGAAACCCGTAAACAGGATTTAGGTTTCGAATTAAAAACGTTGAATAATAACTTATCGTTAATCGTCGATTTTTATAAAGAAAGAAGAAAGAACCAATTTATCAGTAGAGGCACAGTACCCAATTACATCGGTCTGGCAAATACACCAATTGGTAACTTAGGCATTGTAGAAAATAAAGGTATTGATGGTACCATCCAATATGACACACAATTCGGTAAAGATTGGTCCCTTAATTTAAGAGCTAACTTTACTTATAATAAAGATAAAGTAATCGAGAACGATCAGGCACCGAAACCTTATCCTTGGATGGAACAGCGCGGTTACAATGTTTTAGCTGCGACACGTGTTGGTTATATTGCCGAAAAATTATTCGACAGCCAGGCAGAGATTAATGCGAGTCCAACACAATTTGGTACACTAATGCCTGGAGATATCAAGTATAAAGATTTAAATGGTGATGGTAAAATCGATTCATTTGACCAGACGATAATCGGCAGGGGTGATATTCCGAGCACAACCTACGGTTTCGGTTTCTCATTAACTTACAAAAACTTCGATTTTGGCTTGTTCTTCCAGGGACAGGACAATGCTGATGTTATTTTAAACATTCCTTCATTTGCCAATTCGGGTGGTTTGGGTAATATGCTTGCTGTAGCCGCAGATCGTTGGACACCAACCAATCCCCGTCAGGATGCAGTTTATCCACGCTTATCTTATGGTGGTACAAATAATAACAACTATCAATCGAGTACCTGGTGGAAACGCGATATCAGCTTCCTAAGGTTAAAAAATGCGGATTTGGGTTACACACTTAAAGAAGGCATAAAATCTATCGGTGTTAAACGCTTAAGAATCTATGCAACAGGTTATAATGTGTTCACCATTAGCAAGTTTAAGCTTTGGGATCCTGAACTTGGCACTAATAACGGTACACGGTACCCGCTAACCTCTAATTATTCTTTAGGTCTTACAGCTAATTTTTAAAATAAAAAGAATGAAAAAAATATTATTATATACAGTTGGCGCATTACTGATCGTTGGTAATTATGGCTGTAAGAAATTTTTAAATCAAGTACCTGATGATAGGTTAACTTTCGATCAGATGTACGAAAAAAAGTCTACTGTTGATCAGGCATTGGCAAATGTTTATTCTACACTTCCCGATCAGGATCAGGACCGCTCACCGTCAGCAGGTGGAAACATTGGTCCGTGGACAGCTGCTTCTGATGAGGCGGATTATACCTTACCAAACTTCAGCGAAAACGTAAATTCGGGTGCATGGGATGCCACCAGTGGAGCGGTAAACTATCACTGGCAAAGTTTTTATCAGGGAATACAAGCTGCCAGTTCTTTTATGGCGAATATTAACAGGTGTACCGATTGTAACCTCGGTGGAATTGATATTGTTAACCGTTACTACAACGAAGCCAGGGCTTTAAGGGCCATTTATTACTATTATTTGGTTAGGCAATATGGCCCTGTAATTCTTTTGGGCAATGATCCAATCGCATCTGATGCTCCGCTACCGGAAATCAGTAAGCCACGTAATTCAATGGATGAATGTATAGATTATATTGTAAGCGAATTGGAGGCAGCAAGCTCACGTTTACCTGCAACACCACAAGCAAGCCAGGATTATGGACATATTACTGCTTCAGTTGCTGACGCCTACAAAATAAAAGCATTATTAACAGCTGCACGCCCATTATTTAATGGAAACACCGATTATGCCAGTCTTAAAAACCAGGATGGTAAACAATTAATCAGCCAAACTGCTGATGTTGCAAAATGGACAAAAGTAGCAACTGCTGCAAAAGCATTTTTAACCAACTCTCGTTACGCGAATTACGCACTTTATAATGTTGCTGCAACCCCTGCTGGTTTGCCGGATAATGCTTTTAACAGGGCTTTCATTGCAACAAGAGATGTGTTTTTGAACGGTTGGAACTCAGAAATTATTTTTGGTAGAGGTGGTGATGTTACGCTTTATCAATATTCATTGGCACCAAATCACAACGGTGCTTCTGGTGGCGATAAAGGCGGTTCTTTTCTGTCTCCCTCACAACAATTGGTAGATGCTTATTTTACAGCAAATGGATTACCAATTGAAAATGATCCGACTTATACTGCGAATGGTACCTCAGCCTATCAGGCGCCTGATCCGAATGATCAGGACGGACCAAGGACAATAAGTAATATGTATGTTAACCGCGAGCCTCGTTTTTATGCAAATATTACCTATAGCGGCCGTAAGTGGATCAATCCATCATCAAATATTATCACAAGTTTTGAATTTAACGGTAATGCCGGCAAAAATGCGATTGCCAATAATGATTATACTAAAACAGGCTATACTTCAAGAAAGCACTTAACTGTTGCAGGTTGGACAGAGGGAAGATCAATTTTTACCATGATCAGATTAGCAGAGATCTATTTAGATTATATCGAAGCATTGCAGGAGTCAAATCCTTCAGATCCTGATATCTTGATTTATTTAAACAAGATTCGTGTTAGAGCGGGTATAGCGCCTTATGGAAGTGGTGCTGGCGCATTACCTGTACCAACTGATATGAGAGATGCTATCCGCAGAGAAAGACGTGTAGAACTTGCCTTCGAGTTAGACCGTTATTTCTACACCAGGGAATGGAAAATTGCAGAAACTACCGATAGGCAGATCAGGGGGTTAAATATTACCCAAAATGCACCAGGGTTTTTCACACCGGTCGTAACCGAAAATAGGGTTTTCCAAAAGAAACACTATTTATGGCCTATACCAGCTGGTGAAATCCAAAAAGTTCCGGTAATTGTACAAAATACAGGCTGGTAAAATACATATAGCACCGGGTGTTTCACTCGGTGCTTTTTTTTAATATTAATACTAGTGCTATGAAAAATATTTTATCGTTATCTGCAATTGTACTATTTGCTCTGTTAGCTTGCAACAGTAAAAAAGCACCAGTAGAAACCGTAAAGCCAGCGCCGCCGTTGATAGAAAGTGTAGATCCACCAGATGCGCCACCTAAAACATGGAAGGAGCATTGGTTTGAGCATGTGCAATTGCTGAGCCGGGTTTATTACGATACCAGTGTAGTGGTTTATTACGATGGCGATGTTAAGCCAACTATTGCCTGGCCAAAAACATACATGGCAGAAGCCTGGAACTATACCAAAAAAACCTACGGCAAGTTTGGGGATGATAGCCGTTTATTTGTAATTTATCATTCAGGTAAATATAGTGGAGGTCATCCGGGTAATTATCTTGATGCAGGGCATGATTATAGAAACGTAACCGATTGTGGCGCCAGCAGTCTCGATGCCTGGATTACCGGCATTAATAATGATATTGACTTGTCTACCCACGAAATCGGCCACATCGTAGAAGGGGCATCAAAAGGGGTAAAAGAATCGCCGGCTTTCGATATCTGGCATGATAGTAAGTGGATGGAGATTTATCAATATGACGTGTATTTAGGCTTAAACAGAACCGCCGATGCACAACGTTGGTACAATAAAATGATGACAGTTACTGACAGTTATCCTAAAGCAGGAACACAATGGTTCAAAAATTGGTTTCTTCCAATTTATGATAACTTTGGTAAAGCAAAGGTTTTAAGTGGTTTCTTTACCTTATTGTCTCAACAATTTCCTAGACAACAACTCATCGTACAAGGTAAAAGCTATCAACAATATACCCGTAAAATGAATTTTGGTGAATTTATTCACTTTTGGAGCGGTGCAGCCAAAGCAGATTTGGCACCACTTGCATTAACGGCTTTTGGACCAAAGGACGAAAAGGGAGCAGACTGAGGCCTCATGCTGGCCAAGGCTAAAACCGATTTTCCAGCCATCACTTATTAAATTACAATATAATAAACCAACAGAAATGATTTTGTCAACAGCAAGGTCATTTCTGCTTTTCAAAACTCACAAAAGAAATCATGATTAAGAAGTTGTTAATATTTGCGTTTATAACTTTTATAAGTGCTAATACCTTCGCTCAAAATAGAGATAGAGAGTACAAGGTTACCATTAATGATAAAGATAGCGCAACTAATGCCGTTGTAAATGCCAGGCTTAAGGCAGCTTTTTTCCAGGTTTATCCTGGTTTTGCCCAGGCAGATGGATACCGTACTAAAAGAAATGTAGTGTTAGATTTAGTAACGGAAGAAACACCAACAATACAAGCTAAAGCCGGAGAAATTAAAGTAAACAGTCAATGGGTTAAAAATAAATCGCAAAAGAAAATCCAGAAGGAACTATTTACAGCACTTTCAAAAAACTGGGTTTCTTACAGTAAAGAAAAACACAAAGGTTATGAATTAATATTTATCAGCAAAGATCCGAATTTAGATCCAATGGTAAGGAAGAAGTTAATTGCTACTTATTTCGAAATCTATCCAACTTTAGTTAAAACATTTAACGATAAATCTACACGCGATGTGCTTTTTGTGGTAGACACAGCCTATAAAGCAGTTGCAGAAGCAAGCGGGAACAGAATTTTATTTAGTGCTGGTTACATGAAATCTCACCCAACCGATATTGACGTGGTAACACACGAAACCATGCATATTGTGCAGGGTTATGGCTATAGCGCCGGTCCGGTTTGGTTAACTGAAGGAATCGCCGATTATGTGCGGTATAAATATGGCGTAGATAATGTAGGTTCGAAATGGAGTTTACCAGCCTACAATGAAAAACAGAGTTACACCAATAGTTACAGAATTACCGCGCGCTTTTTTGCCTGGCTGGAGCAGAATGTTAAACCTGGATTAATTGCCACATTAGATCAGCAGTTAAGGGCGCATCAGTACACTGCACAGTCGTGGGATGCCTTAACAGGGAAAACGCTTGATCAGCTTTGGAAAGACTACAGTAAAGACCCGCAAAAAGTAAGCCTTACTTATAGCAGCAAAAAATAGTAGAAGAGAAGTCAAGTTTTATAGGCATGTGCTCAGACAAACTTGACTTCTCTATCGCTTTTGTAAAAATAATCATCACTAACGTAAAATTTTTGATCATTTACTAAAACGTTTTACATAAAATATTTAATTTGCAGAATCAAATAGGCTAACCAAAAAAAATAATTTCCCATATCAATGAAAAAAATATCTATTCTTTCAGCTTTTTTAATGCTTATTTCTGCGTCTTCAATCCATTTAAAAGCACAGGAAATTACCAAAAAGAACGGTTATACCTTATCGTTCGAAAGCAATTTTGCGGCGCTGGATCCACAATTAAAAAAGCGCTTAATTAAAACCTTTTTTGATGTTTATCCAAAACTGGCAAAAGAATACAATCCATCAACCATAAAAGTGGTAAAGTTTTTCGTTGATACTGCTTATGATGGGGTTGCCGCTACTGCTGATGGAAAAGTAACCTTCAGTTCCATGTGGATGATTAAACATCCCGAAGATATTGACGTGGTTACCCACGAAGTAATGCACATTGTGCAGGATTATGGTCGGAGCGTTGGGCCAGGTTGGTTAACAGAAGGTATTGCCGATTATGCCCGTTACAAATTCGGTGTAGATAATGCTGGTGCCAAATGGTCGCTACCTGCTTTAAAACCGGAACATAGTTATAGAAACAGTTACCGCATTACGGCAGGTTTTTTTGCCTGGATGGAGAAAAGTGTAAAACCTGGGATTATTAAAACCGTTGATGCTTCTTTAAGAGATCATACCTATACCAAAGATATCTGGACAAAGTTAACCGGTAAAGATTTGGATACGCTTTGGGCAGATTACGTTAAAAATTCTGAAGTTTAAAAAATAAATACAAGCATATAAAAAACACAAACACAACAAATGAAAAAATTATTTATCGCCTTATTGAGTGTTGCGGCATCAACCAGTTTCGCGCAGACAGTAGGCAAAATTACAGATCCGGTAGATTGGATAAACCCTTTAATGGGAACGGCATCCAAACCAGATCTATCTAACGGAAACACTTACCCGGCAATTGGTTTACCTTGGGGAATGAATATGTGGACGCCACAAACCGGCAAAAATGGCGATGGATGGGCATATGTTTACGATGTCGATAAAATCCGTGGCTTTAAGCAAACGCATCAGCCTTCGCCCTGGATGAATGATTACGGTGCTTTTTCCATTATGCCAGTTACCGGTAAATTAAGATTTACAGATGATGACCGCGCGAGCTGGTTCAGCCATAAAGCGGAGGTTTCTAAGCCATATTATTATAGTGTGTATTTAGCAGATGCTGATGTAACGACCGAAATTACCCCTACAGAAAGAGCGGCACAGTTCAGATTTACTTTCCCTAAAACGGATAGTGCTTATGTGGTAGTAGATGCTCAGAACAAAGGATCTTATATTAAAATCATTCCGGCTGAAAGAAAGATTATCGGTTATACCACCAAATATGCCCGTGGTCCATTACCTAAAAATTTCAAAAATTATTTTGTAATCTATTTCAACAAAGATTTCAAGTTGGCCAAAACCTGGGATGACAAAAAATTAAATGATAAAGATTTAGAACTGACTGTTGATCATGCCGGTGCTGTTATTGGTTTTGCCACACAAAAAGGCGAACAGGTAATTGCAAAAGTGGCTTCTTCATTTATCAGCTTTGAGCAAGCTGATTTAAACTTAAAAAAAGAATTGGCTAATGATGGTTTCGATGCAACAAAAGCAAAAGGAAGGGCAACCTGGAACAAAACATTAAGCAAGATTGCAGTGGAAGGCGGTACAATCGATCAAACCCGTACGTTTTACTCTGCAATGTATCGAACTTTGTTCTTCCCAAACAAACTATATGAAATTGATGCACAAAACCAGATCGTACACTGGAGTCCTTACAACGGACAGGTTTTACCAGGTTATATGTTCGCTGGTACAGGTTTCTGGGATACGTTTAGGGCATTATATCCTTTCTTAAACCTGGTTTATCCCTCCATTAATAAGGAAATGCAGCAAGGCTTAATTAACGATTATAAAGAAGGTGGTTGGTTGCCAGAGTGGAGCAGCCCGGGTTATGCTAACATTATGGTGGGTAATAACTCTGCTTCTGTCGTTTCTGATGCTTATATCAAAGGCATGCGAGGTTATGATATCGAAACCCTATGGCAGGCGGTAAAACACGGTGCCAACAACGAAGGACCCATAGAAGCTGTTGGTCGCGATGGGGTTAAGTATTATAATGAATTGGGTTATGTACCTTTCGATGTGAAAAAGAATGAAAATGCAGCTAAAACATTGGAATATGCATACGATGATTTTACCATTTACCAATTGGGAAGAGCTTTAGGTAAACCAGCATCGGAGATTGATATCTATAAGAAAAGAGCCATGAACTACAAAAATCTTTTCGATCCGGCTTCTGGCTTAATGCGGGGTAAAAATCAGGATGGAACTTTCCAAAGTCCATTCAGTCCATTTAAATGGGGTGGTGCATTTACCGAAGGCAACAGCTGGCACTATACCTGGTCTGTTTTCCAGGATGTTGATGGTTTAGCTAAATTAATGGGTGGATATAGTAAATTTGTAACCAAATTGGATTCTGTTTTCGCTATGCCTCCGGTATTTGATGAAAGCGCTTATGGTGGGGTAATCCACGAAATCCGCGAAATGCAGATTGCAAACATGGGCCAGTACGCACATGGTAACCAACCGATCCAACACATGATTTATCTGTATAACTATGGTGGTGCTCCCTATAAGACTCAATATTGGGTAAGAGAAACTATGAACAGAATGTACAAAGCTACTCCTGACGGATATTGTGGTGACGAAGATAATGGGCAAACTTCTGCCTGGTACGTTTTTTCGGCAATGGGCTTCTATCCGGTAACGCCAGCGGTTGATCAATATGTTTTAGGTGCTCCTTTGTTTAAAAAGGTGACCATTACTTTAGAAAATGGCAAAACTGTAGTAATTAATGCAGCTGCCAATAGCGATAATAACCGTTATGTTCAGTCCTTGCAGATGAATGGCAAGCCATATACTAAAAACTGGATCAGTCACAGTGGTCTGCAAAAAGGTGCGCTGTTAAATTTTAATATGACAGCAACGCCGAATAAAGCCAGAGGTTCAAATCCAGCTGATTTCCCTTATTCATTATCAACAGAAAAATAGAGAAAGATAAAGACTGTATCATAAAAAATAGAATTGTCATCCTGTCCAAAGGACTACTACGTAGAGCCTGTCGAAGGACAGATTTAGTTTACACTTATGATACAGTCTCATTTTTAAAGTATAATTGGCCTCAATATGGCTAAAACTAATAAACCAAATATATGAACATTTCAAAGACGGGTTTTATAGCTATTTTTTGGCTTTGCGGAACCCTGTTGGCATATGGCCAGCGTATTGATCTCAAAGATCTTTCAGCTTTTAAAAATCCTTCAAATTCATGGTCACTGGCACAGAATGTAGTGGCCGACCTAAATGCTGAAAATGTTTTAAAAACAACCAAAGGTGAAGGCATTTTAGTTAATCAATCTACCGCGAAAAAAGCGGGATCTGATTTATACACGGAAAACGAATATGGCGATGTAGTCATAGAATTAGATTATTTAACTGCAAAGGGAACAAATTCAGGTATTTATCTTCAAGGTAATTATGAGATCCAGATTGACGATGCATGGGGATTGAAAAATGCCACCTCATCAAACAATGGTGGTATTTACCAACGCTGGGATGATAGCAAACCCGAAGCCGATAAAGGATTTGGTGGTGTTGCTCCCCGTCAGAACGCAAGTAAGGCGCCTGGTTTATGGCAGCACATCAAAATTATCTTCCAGGCCCCAAGATTTGATGCCTCAGGAAAAAAAACACAAAATGCTAAAATCATCAGTGCAGAACTAAACGGTGTGTTAATTCATGAAAATGTTGAATTATTTGGCGCTACCAGAGGTGCTGCAGGAGCTGAAAAAGCAAAAGGACCTTTACGTTTGCAAGGCGATCATGGTTCGGTAGCGTTCAGAAATATCCAAATCACTGAACTATCCGAAATTCCAAAACCGAACCAAAACGATGGTGCAGATCCAATATATATTGAAGCAGCAAGCAACAATATGATCAGAAGTTTTGTAGATGTTGCACCACGAGTACGTTCAGTACACGCTATTTCGGTAGGCGGACCAGAAAAGGTTGCTTATAGTTACGATTTGGATAATGGTACATTATTACAGGGATGGCATGGTGATTTTATTGATGCTACACCAATGTGGGATGGACGTGGAAACGGAACTTCACGTGCTTTGGGCAGTGTTACCCGGTTTACCAAAAAACCTGTTCTGGCCATATCAAAGTTAGCAAACGACCAGGCTAATTGGATTGCAGACACGGCTGGCACTGGTTTTAAAACCAAGGGTTATGTAATGGATAAACAAGACCGTCCGGAGTTTAAGTACATCATTAACGGAACAAATGTTACCGATGCAGTAAAAGTAATGGAGAATGGACAAGGTTTAACCCGAGAGATTACTGTTGATAAACCATCAAAAGATTTATATTTCCTTTTGGCTACTGCTTCAAACATTGAAGAAGCTGGCAAAGGTTTGTATTTAATTGATGATAAAGCGTATTACATACAGCTTGGTGAAGGCACAGCAAAACCGGTTATTAGAAATGTGGATGGCAAATGGGAAATAATTGCAGCCATTGGAAGTAAGTTGAATTATACCATTTTGTTTTAATTGTGATAGTAATGAGAAATACATTTAAAAAATTAGCAATACTGGCATTAAGTTTTAGTTTTACTACAGTTTTTGCACAAGAAACACCGAAAGAAGAAGATTTTTTCAGGATAAATAAAGTACGCGTACCCGAAGGCCCGATTTTAGAAGTTGGCGGTCTGGTTACCTTACCAAATGGCGATTTAGGCGTATCTACCCGTAGGGGAGAAGTGTACATCGTAGAAAATCCCACAAGTGCTAAACCCTACTGGCGCAGATTTGCCTATGGTTTGCACGAAATTTTGGGCATTGCCTATAAAAATGGTGCAATCTACGTAGCGCAACGCGGCGAATTAACCAAATTGATCGATAAAGATCAGGATGGCAAAGCAGATGTGTACGAAACTATTTATGCATGGCCTTTGAGTGGCCACTACCACGAATATAGTTTTGGTCCGAAAATAATGCCTGATGGTACATTTATGGTTACCGCAAATGTGGCCTTTGGCGACGAAGAATGGTGGCGTGCCGAAAGCCGTGTACCTATGCGCGGTTGGGCCATGAATATAACCGAAGATGGCAAAATGATCCCATATGCTGCGGGTTTCCGTTCTCCAGCGGGTATTGGTAGCATCGATGGTCAGTTTTATTATACCGAAAACCAGGGCGACTGGGTAGGATCAGGCGGTTTATGGAAAGTAAATAAAGGCGATTTTATGGGACATCCCGCCAGTTTAAGGTGGACTAATCTTCCTAACTCACCGGTAAAACTTCAGTCAGATTTCTTTTACTCGCAAATAGACGAGCGTAGAACCAAAAATGAACAAGGAAGATACATTAAACCAGAGAATAGAGTAAACGAAACGTTTAAAACCTTATTCGAAATGAAGAAAGTATTCCCTGAACTACGTTTGCCATCGGTTTGGTTGCCTTATGGTATCTTAGGTATTTCTTCTGCAGAACCTGTTAAAATTCCAGCCAATACATTTGGGCCATTTGAAGGCCAGATTCTGGTTGGCGATCAGGGAATGAGTATCATTTCCAGGATTTTTATGGAGACTGTGAAAGGCGAAGAACAAGGTGCAGCTTTCCTCTTTCGTAAAGGTTTCCGTTCTGGAGTATTGAGGTTAGAGTGGGGCACTGATGGTTCCCTATTTGTTGGCGAAACCAACCGCGGTTGGGGATCGGCAGGTGATGCCAACGAGGGTTTAGAAAGATTGGTCTACAACAATAAAACACCTTTCGAAATGAAAGCTGTTAGGGCAATGCCTGATGGTTTTGAAGTAGAGTTTACTATGCCTGTTGATCGAAAATCGGCTGAGGATCTGGCTTCATATGATGCAGAAAGTTTTATTTACAAATATCATCCTGTGTATGGTTCGCCGCCTGTAAACACAGAGAAGTTAAAAATCTCTGGGGTTAAAGTTTCGGCAGACGGTTTAAAAGCAAGGATCATTGTACAAAACCTTCGTCAATATTATATCCATACCTTAACATTAGATGGCTTAAGATCTCAAGATGGCTTTTATTCTTTAGTTCATCCCGTAGCTTATTATACGTTGAATCAGATTCCCGATGGAAATAAACTTTCTGCCAGCGAAGTGAGTACCAAAAACTCTGCAGCACCTGTAAATGCTCCTGCTAAGAAAACAGTTGCACCAAAGGCAACAACCGGAAAAGCGCCTGAAGCAAAGGGAACGGCAACTCCGGCTAAGCCTGCTGCTACAGCTAAAGCACCTACCTTTAAAGAAGTTGAGGGATTGTTGACAAAAAACACTTGTCTGGCCTGCCATAACCAAACCAAAAGGCAAATTGGCCCGCCATTCGCAGAAATTGCAAAACGTAAGTATTCACCGGAGAAAATATTTCAGTTGATCCATAATCCACAACCACAAAACTGGCCGGGTTATTCAACAGAAATGCCTCCGATGCCTCAAGTAACAAAAGCTGAAGCTTTAAAAATTGCTGGCTGGATAAATTCCTTAAATAAATAAGATAGTTTAATTGTTATGTAACGGTTGGTAGAAATACCAGCCGTTTTTTGTTTATAAGAAAATGAAGTGTGTTGGTGTGGGGGAGATGAACAGAAATTTATTCCTCAGGATGACAAAATGCTTAGAAAAAAATAGAAAAAGAAATGGGGATTCCACTATTGCAGAATCCCCATCATCTAAATTAACGCTCTCATATACATAAACGCTATAAAAACGATTTATTGCATCAGCCTTAATTTTTTTTGCTTTTGGGATGTTTATCATTTAAACCTATTTTTACTTTATGGCTACTATAGATAAAACCCAACAAGATGCAGAGAAATTGGCAGCTGCCCAGGCTGCTATAAAATTCGTTAAAGATGGCGATGTAGTTGGCTTAGGCACGGGTTCTACCACAACCTTTGCTATTATTGAATTGGGGAAACTTGTAAAAAATGGACTTCAAATAAAAGCAGCTGCAAGTTCCATTCGAACGGAAGAACTCGCGAAATCGCTAGGCATTGAAATTCTCGACCTTGGACGCTTAAGCCAAATTGATATCAGTATTGATGGGGCTGATGAATTTACAGAATCACTCGATCTGATTAAAGGCGGGGGCGGGGCACTGTTTAGAGAGAAGATAATTGCTTCATTGAGTAAAAATGCCATCATCATTACCGACGCTTCAAAAAGAGTTAAAAAATTAGGTGCTTTTACTGTTCCTATTGAGGTAATTCCATTGGCATATCAATATGTATTCGATCAAATTAATAAACTTGGTGGAAAGGGTATATTGAGAACTGTTGAAACTCAAACATTTATTACCGACAATGGTAATCTGATTATCGATGCCGATTTTGGACTTATTGATGATCCTGCAAAATTAGCTTCTAACCTCAATCAGATTAACGGATTATTGGCCCATGGTTTATTTATTAACATCACTTCAAAGGTAATTATGAGTGAAGGAGCGGATATTATTATTTTTGAATGATAATCGGTTTATTTGTTCAATAGTCATTAGTTCATTTGTGCCTTTCATTGTGTTATTGGTAAAAATGATAAACCAATCTTTGAAAATTATGAGTAATACAAGTTAAAGAAATTTGGCTCAATTCGTGTCTCAGTGTTTCCATGGCAAATTGATAATTTCACCGATAAATTTCCCTCCTCTTAAATTCCTCGAAAATTTTTACCGACAGTTTTGTTTCACTCACCGATAAAACATCATAACTAAAGGAAAAGCCATTCTTCAGCATTGGTATTCGTGATACATTTGAATCATAAAACAAAACGGTCATGGAAAATTTAATCAAAAAAAATCACGCAGATAAACAAGTTGGTATAGGCATTTTAATCATCGCCATCGGTTCGGTATTCTTATTAAGAAACTCGGGAATAGATGTTCCACATTGGATATTGAGATGGCACACCATTATGTTAGGTATTGGTTTGTGGATGGGTTACCGCAAAGACTTTCAGGGAAGCGGTTGGTTAGCATTAACCATTATTGGAGGCTTATTCACTTTTAAAGCGATAAACATATTTGATTTTGATCTTTTTAGGATTAGTATTCCAATGGTATTGATCGGCTTAGGTTTATATGTAATCTTAAAGCCTAAAAAAGTACAGAACTTCGATCAGTATTTTGAAAAGAAACCAGTTGATTTTACTGATAAAGAAAGCTAAAATTCTTAACTCTATCATATATCTTAAAAAGGGACATTTTTTATACAATGTCCCTTTTTTGTGTTAAATACAGAGCGCACGGAGTTTGGAGATTTTATCGACATAGGCTATGCTCCATGCACTTTGCCCTCTGCTAAAAAAGAAACGGGGATTCCACCCTTAGGCAGTATCCCCGTCATCTAAATTAACGCTCTCATATACATAAACGCTATAATTTGAATATATTGTGTAGAGTTTAATTTTTTTTATTTTTTTACTAAAGCTGTAAAACAGGTGCCGCTTTATGATATTTATTGCGGTATTCAATAGGAGTTAAACCGGTTATTTTTTTGAAAACATCCCTGAATGATTTGGTATCGGTATAACCTACATCGAACATCACTTCGGTAATATTTTTTCTGCTTGATTCGAAACTCCGTTTTGCTGCTTCAATTTTAACCCTTTGAATATACTCGATTACGGTATTTTTGGTAGCACTTTTAAACCTCCGCTCAAAACTCCTTCTGCCCAATGCCAGCATATCAGCCAGCTGGTCTACCGTAATCCGCTCCTGGTAATTTCCATCAATAAATTCCTGCGCCTTTTTAATTTTTGCATCCTCATGTCCCTTTTGTCCCTGGAACATCATAAAAGCAAGTTGACTTTCGCGATCGATATCAATAGCGAAATATTTAGCGGCTAAAATGGCGGTATCCCGATCCGTATATTTCTCTACCAGGTATAAAAGTAGGTTCCAGTACGAATTTGCGCCACCGCTCGAATATAGTCCTTGTGCATCGGTGATAATACTGCCATCTACCAGTTCTACTCTGGGGAACATTTCTCTAAATTGATTGGCAAATAACCAATGTGTAGAACATTTCCTGCCATTTAACAAACCTGTTGAGGCCAATATAAATGCACCTAAACAAAGTGAAGCTACTTCAGCCCCTTTTGCATGCTGTTTTACAATCCACGGTATCAGATCCTGATTTGCCTCCATGGCATAACCTACATTACCACTTATTGCCGGAACAAAGATGAGATCGGTATATTCCACTTCATGCAATAATTTATCGGAATGTACCGAGAAAAGACTATTGTTCAGCTTTACCTCTTTCGTCATAGCTACCAGCTCCACTTTAAAAAGCGGCAATTTACCCGATGCCTGTAAAAATTCGTTAACAGCGGTAAATAAATAACGTGGGTCTGCAATGGCCTCGATCACGGCAGTCTCTGGTATTAAGATAGATACGTGTTTCATATCTCAAATATAGTAAGGCTGTTTGTCGTAAACAACCCCCGCAATTGTCGTTTCTACGTGTTCCGCTTACTGTGAACACCCTTTATGTTTGTATTGTTAAGGGCTGATGCCGAAGTGTATGATGGAGAATTGATTGCTGAATGGCATCAAATAAATAGGAACAAATGGCTAGCATAAATTCATATCTCACTTTTAATGGAAATTGCCTGGAAGCAATGACTTTTTACCAGGATTGCCTGGGTGGAGAACTGACACTCGAAACCATTGGAGAATCAGCTTTTGCTGAAAAAATGCCTAGTATCATACGAAAGAGTGTGGTGCATGCCGTTTTAGCTAAAGATGAAATGGTAATTATGGGTACTGATATGGTTGAAGAAAGGGGACTTGTAAAAGGAAACTCCGTATCTATGATGCTCAACTGCAATTCCGAAGAAGAGGCAAAAGCCTTTTACCATAAACTTTCAGTTGGTGGCAGAGCCTCGCACCCTTTACAGGAAACCTTTTGGGGAGCACTTTTCGGCGATTTAACAGACCGTTTTGGAAATAATTGGTTAATTAATTACGATAAAAATAGATAAATATGAAGAAGTTAACAACTTGGTATTGGATTGCGACCATTGTTTTCGCTTTAATGATGATTATGGATGGCTTTGGTGGAGTAACACAGCAGGAAGCAGGTAAAGAAGTGCTTAAACACCTCGGTTATCCAATTTATCTGCTCATCATTGTAGGCATTGCAAAATTGCTTGGGGCAATATCAATTTTACAGAATAAATATACAGCGATTAAAGAATGGGCTTATGCAGGTTTTGCCATCAATTTTATTAGCGCTTTTGCCTCCAGGGCATTTGTTGGCGATGGTGTATCGCTGCTGATCCCACCACTTGTTGCTTTGGTTATGATGTTTATTCCTTACATTTTATGGAAAAAACTTGGAGCAAATGTTAAAAATAGTTAAAACTAAATAGTTAGTTTAATTAAAGGCTTTTGAGAACCAAATATTGTTAACTTTGGGTATTGTAAACAACCAAACACAACATTAAAACGATCATGATTCAGGTTTAGTGTGGAATCATAATGGTTTAATCACCCTAAAAACAATATTATACGAATGAAAAAGAGCCTTTTATTCATCATCGCTTTATTATTTACCACTTCGGCATTTTCTCAAAATGTGATCCAGCTCTTTAATGGCGCAAACGACTTTTTTAAACTTTTACAGGAAGAGAAATTTAAAGATGCCCACGCTTTCTTTGATGATACTTTGAAAACGAAGTTAACAGAAGAAAACTTAAAGAAACTTTGGGGAGATATCGGAACAAAATATGGAAAGGCAGAGTCTTTAGATGCCATTCAGAGTAAAGCGCAGGGCGAGTTTTTCGCCGTAACGGTTGAAGGTAAATTTGCTAACGGTGATCAGAACTTTATTTTAGGTTTTAATAAACAACAGAAAATTGTCGGAATCTTTCTGGCACCTTCACGAAAATCGTCTACTTATTTAAAACCAACTTATGTAGATACCAGTTTATACCGGGAAAAGTCGGTATATATCGGTCCGGCAGGAAAACAATTGGCAGCCATTATCACAACCCCAAAAAATGCCAAAAATTTCCCTGTAGTGGTTTTTGTACATGGCTCCGGACCTGCGGATATGGATGAAACAATTGGTGCAAATAAACCTTTTAAAGATTTGGCTGGCGGTTTAGCCTCTAAAGGAATTGCTTCAGTTCGATACGTAAAACGAACTTTAATATATCCTAATGAATTTAACAAAGCTTTTACCGTAAAAGAAGAGGTGCTGGATGATGCAACTGCAGCTATTGCACTTGCAAAAACGGTTGTTGGTGCCAATCCCAAAGCGATTTATGTATTTGGTCATAGCTTAGGCGGAATGTTAGCACCTAAATTAGCAACACTTACACCTGATTTAGCAGGGATTATTTTGGCGGCAACACCAGCGAGAAAATTAACAGATATTATTGTAGACCAGAATAAATATATGTTCGATCAGGCTAATGATACCACAGCTGCCTTTAAAAAACAATTGGCAGATGCTGATGTGGAAATTGATAAAAGTAGAATTTCGCAGTTGGGAACAACCATAAAACCTGATTCTGTAATTTTAGGATTGCCTGCTAAATATTGGGCAGATTTAAATGCTTACAATCAGGTTGTTGTAGCTAAAAGCCTTTCGAAACCTAAAATATACGTACTGCAGGGCGGTAATGATTTTCAGGTAGGTAAAGTAGATTTTGATTTATGGAATGCTGCTTTGAGTAAAAAGAAAAATGTTGTTCTTAAATTTTATCCGGATTTAAATCACCTATTGAGTTCTCAAACTGAAAAGGGAACGGTGGCACAATACCAAGCTGCTGTAAGCGTATCCGAAACTTTGGTTAACGATATTGCGTTATGGATTAAAGCCAAATAATATAAAATCACTTATCAAAAAAGAATAAAGCTCCGATCAAAATCAGGAGCTTTTTTTGTGCGTTTAGTTTTTTTACATCATGTCTTTGTTCATTAATCACAAACAATTCAAAAAATAGGGGGTTTAAGTTTAGGACATCTCATCTTAAATAGTTGTTTATGGAAAAGCGGAAAATCACTTTAAAAGGAATATGGGGCATTTTAAAAGCATCGTTCACCGGATTTAATAATCATAAGGTAACAAAACTTAGTGGTTCATTAGCCTATTATACGGTGTTTTCTATGGCGCCATTGCTTGTAGTTATTATTTCTTTGTGCGGTATATTTTTAGGAAGAGAAATAGCCGAAGGGCAGGTTTATGCACAACTGGAAGGATTTTTAGGAAGAGAATCGGCAACTTCCCTGCAGCAGCTGATTAAAAATGCTTATTTGGACGGAAAAAGCACTATCGCTTTAATTATTGGTGTTTTTACACTATTGCTCGGAGCAACTACCGTTTTTGGGGATATCCAAGATTCTATTAATACTATTTGGGGCTTAAAACCAAAACCTAAAAGGGGTTGGGTAAAGATGTTACAGAACAGGTTTTTGTCTTTTTCGGTAATTATCAGTTTGGGCTTTGTACTATTGGTTTCGCTTGCCGTAACCTCAGTCTTAGATGCTTTTAGCGGCCGTTTACAGGCCAGGTTTGCCGAAGTATCGGTTATTGTATTTTATATCATTAATCAAGTAGTTACCCTTGCCGTTATCTCTTTAATATTTGGGGTAATCTTTAAGGTATTACCTGATGCAATTATAAAATGGCGTGATGTAATTGCTGGAGCAATAGTTACTGCTTTACTATTTATGATCGGTAAATTTGCCATTTCACTTTATATCGGACAAAGTAATGTGGGGAGCACTTATGGCGCGACTGGATCATTGGTAGTTGTTCTTCTTTGGACCTACTATTCTTCTATCATTTTATATTTTGGTGCCGAATTCACCAAAGCTTATGCGGTTGCTTTTGGATCGGAGATTTACCCTTCGCATTATGCGGTTACCACGAAAGAAATTGAAGTAGAAACAGAGGGTAAATCTATTCAGGATAATCATCCTGAAATCAAAGAAGAGGTGAAAAAATCATAAATTATTCTCCCCAGGCGGTAATGATCAATTTTCTTTGTCCACCATGGTTGCGGTGTTCGCAAAGGTAAATTCCCTGCCAGGTACCAAGTGCTAATCTGCCATTTCTTATAGGGATAGTTACAGAACTACCCAAAAGTGCCGATTTTAAATGCGCAGGCATATCGTCCGATCCCTCGTAGTCATGCTCATAATCCGGATCGTTTTCCTTAACAGTTTTATTAAAGAACATTTCAAAATCTACCCTCACTGTAGGGTCTGCATTTTCGTTAATTGTAAGTGAAGCCGAGGTGTGCTGTATAAAAACCTGACAAATACCAATGTTAATCTTGTCAATTTGGGGCAAGGCATCCTCAACCTCATTGGTAATGATATGGAAACCCCTTCTTCTTTCTCTAAGGGCTAATGCTTGTTGGTATATTTTCATTTGAATTAATTCATTTTAAATTTTCGAAACTGATCTGAAATTTTAAGATTTTCAAATTCGTCAGACAGTGTCTGACTTTTCAACTCGTATATCTTTCCATTATGGTCGAGATGACGATTAGTGTATTTTAATTAATCTCAGGATTCTATTTCAAAAACTCGACATTCCATATTTTCTCTGCTTTTCTACCAATCAACCAAAAAGAGGCCGCTAGCACAGAAAAAAATAAGGCTTTATGCCAACTGTCCCAAAAATACTCGAAATAGCGTGTGTAAAGGTTGATGAAGAGAAAGGTAATGCCGAATTCCCTTGCAATATCATCGTGGTATTTTAAGCCAAATAAAGTGCTTACTACACATATTGCAGCCGAAATTAAGGCCCAATAAAACAGACTTAACTGCCTAACGGTATACCATTCTTCTAAGCTGGAGAAATTTCCGAATACAGATAGGGCCCAAAGCGATACAAAAAGGTACACCATTCCAGCAATATAAGTAACTTGGAAAAAGTTTTGTGTTTTAGGAAAAGCTTTCATAATGAAAGATGCCGCAGTTAATACCGCACCGAAAACTACAAAGCGCAGGGGATAATTCATGCCAAGGAAATAATAATTCCATCGGCTTAAATAGCCTGTTTCTGTGCCAAACCAGGCACCTAAAGATAGCAGGGCAAAAATCCAGATTAAACGTGAATTGAAAATATAACCTAAAGCACCATAAATAAAAACAGATATTAAAATCAGGATAGAGAAATTGCCAGATCCATTATCCAACGCCTTTCCGAAATAAGCAATTGCATTTGCCGTGAGTAAAATGGCTGAAAATACAATGGCTTCATTGCTAAATTTTAAATGGGCCAGTTTCGTTTTTCGCCTGAACCCCAGGAGGTAAAGCCATCCCGCCAATCCGCCAGAAACAATGGCAATAACGATATTAGGTGTATTGTAAACCCGTTTTAAATAGTTTAAGATGGAATTATCAATAAGGAGCGATCCAAGAGCAATAAAACCACAGGCTAAGGCTACCCAAAAAGCATATTGTGCCAGGCGTAACCAATCGAAGTTTTTGGCTTCATAACTTTTACGGAGTTTATCGCCTGTTTCATCATTAATTAAGCCATCGCTTTGCCATTGCTCAATCATGTCATCTAGAAATTCACTCTTTTCTCTGTCAACTTTCATACGTTAGGTTATACACGAAGATATGTTTTTTGACCGGAAGTCAGAAGTCTGAGCGCCTAAAGTGAAAAACATATTATTATGCGTTTTAAACTCCCGACTTCGGACTACCTATATAACCTCCTTGATCTTCTTGTTATTCCCAACAATCCAAATTACATCGCCGTTATCAAATACAAAATCTGAGGAAGGATTCAATATCCGATCTGTACCTCTTTCTATACCAACAACTAAAGCCTGTGCTTTTTCGCGGATCCCCGCATTTCTAATACTCATGCCATAAACAGGCGATTCTGCATGAACAACAACCTTTTGTAAGGTCATTTCTTTATTCGGAAAATTACTTTCTTCGGCTGTTTCCGGAGCATCGACTTCTAAAAGTGCCTTAACAGCAGCTAATTGATCATCAGCACCAATCAACAATAATTTATCATTAGGATAAAGCCGCTCGTCTCTGCCCGGTGTTGGGATATTGTTTCTTCCGCGTTCGATTAAGGCAATATTTACCCCGTACTTTTCCCTGATCATTAATTCGGTGAGCGTTTTTCCTACCACTTCCGATTCCGGTGAAACCGTGAGTTCTGTTAAGTGCGTATCCCAAGGCAAAATGTCAGGTTTTTGATTCTCGCGGGCATTTAAATTCAACATGAAACGTCTTTCCAGTTTATCGTAAAAAGACTGCAGTTTCCTGGAGAAGATAACCATGCCCAAAATAATCAGGCCTAATGCGATTACAGCTGCAATCCAGGTGTCAAAGAATTCATACATTAAAAATCCTACAAAGAAGATCCCTAAGGCTATTCTGAAAAATTCAATGGCAATTAACGGACCACGGGTATATTTTTTATTCAGCCAGAGGTGGGAATAGGCTGTTCGTTGAATCCTTCGGATAGATAATGCCCATAAAAATGGCGACATTAAAATGAACGAAACCACTACGCTGATGATAATAGAAGTTAAACTATTGGAAATATTGCTTACAATAAATGGCTGAACGTACCGGTAAGCCAGAAATATGATTGCTATGATGATTACCGAGTGAATAATCGTATTAAAAATATAAGACCTTAATAAAACTTTCCAATCGCTTAACGTGGTAATCCCTTCAGTACTGGAGCTGTATCTCTCAATACCATCAAGCCATTTTTGTGGTAAAACACGGTTTAAATACTGGTAAAAAGGTTCGGATAGTTTAATCAGGTATGGTGTGGTAAAGGTTGTAATTGCTGCCGCTGCCACAGCGATTGGGTAAAGGAAATCGCTGGTTACTTTAAGGGTTAATCCTAATGAGGCAATGATAAATGAAAACTCACCAATTTGTGCCAAACTCATGCCCGATTGTACCGAAGTTTTTAGCGGCTGGCCTGACAGTAATGCACCTAAAATGGTAAATATGATTTTCCCAAAGATGATAACCACGGTAGCTACTAAAATAGGAACAGCATATTTAACCAGCATAGAAGGATCAATTAGCATACCAACTGAAACAAAGAAAACTGCGGCAAATAAATCTTTTACCGATTTTGTTAAGTGTTCTATTCTTTCGGCCTGAGTCGTTTCGGCTAAAATAGAGCCCATAATAAATGCACCCAAAGCCGGAGAAAACCCAACCTTATCGGCCAATAATACCATCACCAAACACAAACCTAAAGATACCACAAGCATGGTTTCATCATTCATTAATTTTTTGGTTGCTTTAAGAAATGAAGGGATCAAAAATATTCCGCCCAAAAACCAAAGCACCAAAAAGAATGCTAGTTTTAAGATAGAATACAGCATTTCTGTACCTGCCGATTGCTGACTTACGGCCAACGTAGAAAATAATACCAATAAGAGGATTGCCACCAGATCTTCAACAATTAAAACCCCGAAAACCAGACCGGCAAACTTTTTATGCTTTAGGCCAAGTTCTTCGAAGGCTTTTATGGTAATCATGGTTGAGGATATGGATAAAATTCCACCCAAAAACAGACTGTCCATATCTTTCCAGCCCATTGCCTTACCAACTAAGTAACCCGCCAGAATGATAAAAAGGACTTTTACAATTGCGGTGATGGAAGCGGAACCGCCAACTTTAACCAGTTTTTTAAAACTGAATTCTAAACCGAGGCTAAATAGAAGAAAAATTACACCAATTTCGCCCCAAATGTTAATGCTCTTGGTATCGGTAACAGAGGGAAAAAAATCTAAATGAGAACCAACCAACAGGCCAGCTAATATATAGCCCAAAACGAGGGGCTGTTTAATTTTTTTAAATATAAGGGTGGTTATTCCTGCGGCGGCAAGGATTAATCCTAAATCGGCTATTAAATCGGGTAAATGCATCTATATAAAGGTAATGGTGTTTAAATAATTTATTTCCAGACATAACTGATACCTGGCATTTTATTGAAAACCCACATTGAAGTGGTTAAAATGAAATTACTTACCAAAAAACATGTTTTGGGTAGAGCATCTTAAACAGGCACCAATAATTATGCTTTAATCTTTTGATTACAACTTTTGTATTGACGGTTTTGTTCTTGAAAAAAAGGAATAGCCAAAAAGTGATAAGAACAAAAGCACTGGAAGATATTTTTACAAGAGAACTGTTAATAAAATCTTTTTGCAGGCTTTCATTATCCTGATTGAAACCAAGATTAAGGCTGATGTTTTTTTTACAGGAAAAGAAACTGATCTTAGTGTTTTTTAATGCGGCATCATTTCCTTGTTCTTGCGATGCGAAGACCGCAAAATTAAAGGGGATAGATAGAAAGAAAATGATGTAAAAAAGCCTCATTGCTGCTAATATAACGAAAATGAGGCTTTTTTGAAAGGAAAATCTGATTTAAACAGACTTAAAATATCTTTTTGACTTAGATTATTAAAAACTGAGTTTATAAAAATCACGCTCTTCTTGAGTTACCGTCATTCCGAGCGGAATGGAACGAAGTCGAGAAATCTGTTTAGAGAGATCTCGCCATTCCGCTGCGTTTCAGTCGAGATGACGATCTTGTTAGATAGTTAAAATATTTAACTATTAAAATAATCGAGCGTCGCTTCTTTGTCCTTTTGTAACTGAACAGTTAAAGCCTCTAATCCGGTGAATTTTACATCATGACGAAGAAATTTTAAGAAATTCATCTTAATATCCTGTCCATAAATTTCCTGGTTAAAATCGAAAATATTAACCTCAATATTTCTGGTCATCCCATTAATGGTTGGACGCTGCCCGATGTAGGCCATACCTTTATAAGTTTGGAGTTTGGCGTCTTGCGTTTGGAGTTGATCCACCACTAAGCTCTCAACGCCCAACGCTGAACCAATCTCAACTGTAACGGCGTAAATGCCATCGCCTGGAATCAGTTTATATATTTCTTCTACAAAAATATTGGCTGTTGGGAAACCAATTGTTCTGCCTATTTTATCACCTTTAATTACCCTTCCAAAAATAGAAAAAGGGTAACCGAGGTAATCGTTAGCCAAACTTACATCTCCAGCTAAAAGCGCCTGTCGGATTTTGGTAGAGCTTACTGCAACGTCATGAATATCCTGTTCCATAATTTCCTCTACACTAAAGCCATAATGTAAGCCAGCGGCTTTTAAATCGTCTAGATTGCCAGAACGGTCTTTACCAAAACGATGGTCATAACCAATAATAATATGCTTGGTGCCAATGTTGTTTACCAGTATGTTTTTTATGTAATCTTCAGGCAGTTGATTGGAGAAATCTCTGGTAAATGCTGTGATGATTAAATGATCTACTCCTAAAGTTTTTAAAATTTCTGCTTTTTCAGTAATCGTGTTAATCATTTTTAGATCCTGATTTTCAGGATCAATAATCATTCTCGGGTGTGGGAAAAAAGTTAGTATTACGCTTTCTCCTTTATCAGATTTTGCTTTTTCCACCAGTTGTTTGATGATTTTTTGGTGTCCGAAATGTACACCATCAAAAGTGCCAATGGTTACAATGGCATTATCTAATTTCTTAAAATCTAAAAGGTTATTGTATATCTTCAATGGGATGGAAATTAATGTAAGGCATGGCGTTTAACTACCCCACCCTTTAAATCGGCAATTTGTTGTTGTATCACAAAGGCATCCGAATCAATCTGCCGGATAGCAGTTTGTAATTTGCTCATTTCTAATTTGGTAACGACGGTAAAAATAATATCAATATCTTTCTTTTCTCCGTAACCACCTTCGCCTTTATAAATGGTCACACCTCGTTTCATTTCGTTAATGATGAACCCTTTTATGGCTTCCTGATGTTCTGAAATAATCGTCACACCTGTATATTGTTCTATGCCGTTTACGATAAAATCGATGGTACTAGATGCCGATAAGTATGTTAGAATGGCGTAAAGCGCAGTTTCGATGTTCAAGAAATAAGCTGCGAAGGCAAAAATAATAATATTTAAAATCAGGATGATATTTCCAACAGTTAAAATGCTGTTTTTACTGATGTAAAGCGCTAAAACTTCTGTACCATCAATTACACAGCCACCACGCATGGCCAATCCAATTCCTCCACCCAAAAACAAACCGCCAAAAAATGCAATAAGTAATTTATCGTGTGTAATGGGTTGGAAGGGTAGGATAATTAACGCCAATGAGAGCGTAGCAATGGCGATAGCAGTTTTAATGGCAAAGCCTTTACCAATCTGCCTATAACCTAGAATAACAAACGGAATATTGATGATGGCAATGAGGTATGATAAATTCCAGCCAGTTAAGGTGCTTAGTAAAAGGGAAATACCAGTAACTCCACCGTCAATAAAATGGCTCGGCATTAAAAAGCTTTTTAGGCCAAAACACGCCGAAGTTACACCTGCAATAATTAAAAGAATTTCTTTTATAAACCTGGTGTGCCTGTTTTTGATTTGGTTCATGCTTCTGTTTCAGTTTTAACTTCTTCTTTCTTACTGCGAATATAATTAACAAGTTCTAATACCTCAAATGCATCTTTTAGTAAAAAGTTCCCGCTTCGGGTACGGGTAAGTTTAGAAAGGTAAGCGCCGTTATTTAAAGTTTTACCAAAATCAGATATTAATGAACGGATGTAAGTACCTTTGCTACACACAATCCTGAAATCGATTTCGGGCAGTTCGATCCGTGTAATTTCAAATGCTGGAACACTTACAAAACGTTTCCTTAATTCAACTTCTTCGCCTAATCTTGCTTTTACGTATAAACGTTCGCCGTTTACCTTCACTGCTGAATGTGCAGGCGGATATTGTTCAATATCACCAATAAATGGTTTACAGGCGGTATAAATTTCTTCTTCATTAATGTGTCCGATATCGAATGTTTCATCAACCTCCGTTTCCATATCGAATGATGGGGTAGTAGCGCCCAAAATCATGGTGCCGGTATATTCTTTCTCTTCAGCCTGGAAGGTATCTATTTGTTTGGTTAACTTGCCTGTGCAGATAATCAACAAACCTGTAGCAAGGGGGTCTAAAGTGCCGGCATGACCAACCTTTAGTTTTAGTGGTTTTAAAGAATTACGGATTTTGCCCACCACATCAAATGAAGTCCATTTGTATGGTTTGTTAATTAAAAGCAATTCGCCTTCAGCAAAATTGAAATCTTTGAATTTTGAATTTTCGGTACTCACAAATCTTTTTTGCGCAAAGATACGGATTAGTTTATATCAATATGATAACCTGATAAGAACAATGCTAAGATGATAATTCCAAGGGCAATACGGTACCAGCCGAAAACTTTAAATCCGTGTTTGGTTAAAAAGCCGATAAAGGATTTAATAGCGATTATGGCCACAATAAAGGCAACAATATTACCCACTAATAACAACTTAATATTTTCTGTATTTAACAAATGATAGCCTTTTAAAAGCTTGTATCCTGTTGCTGCGCACATTGTAGGCACAGCTAAAAAGAATGAGAATTCCGCAGCCGCACTTTTTGTTAATTTTTGACTCATTCCGCCCAAAATTGTCGCGGCACTTCTACTTAATCCAGGGAAAGCTATAGCAAGCACCTGAAAAAAACCGATCTTTAGCGCAGTTGTGTTTGTGATTTCTTTTTCACTATCAATTGTAGCGTTTTTAAACCACTTATCAACCAATAGGAGTATTACACCTCCTGTTAATAAAACGGCAGAAATAAATATAGGATTACCCAAAGTATTATCAATAAAATCATTCAATAGAAAACCAAAAACTAAAGCAGGTATAACAGCAATAATTAATTTCAGATAAAACTTCCAATCAGAAAAGTTGAAGAATTTTTTCCAATAAATTACCACTACTGCCAAGATTGCACCTAATTGAATAGCAACTTCAAAAAGTTTTACAAAGTCATCTTTACCGATTCCCATCAGTGCAGATGTTATGGCCATGTGACCAGTGCTCGATACAGGTAAAAATTCAGTTAAACCTTCAATAATTGCAAGAACAATGGCTTCGAAATAGTTCATATTTTTAGGAAAGAAAGGAAATAAAGAAAACGCTCAATCAATTAATTAAGCGTTTTAATATAATCCTAATAAGATAAAATTATTTTTTTAAGATAGCATAAATACCAAAAGCAAAACCTGCCAATACCACTATCGGAGCCAATAAAGTTCTTCTGAAGTCGTAAATGTCACCAGTCGTGCCCATCATCAGGATAAAACCAACTGCAACAATTGCAATGCTGATCAATAATAACTGGTAGTTTTTTTTGGTGAAAACCAATTCGCTTTTAACGTCCTTTACAACCGGACCTGTTTTTTTTTCTGCCATTACCTATAAAGATGATAAGATTTTAAACGTAAATATCTGCTTACTGCAAACCATGTACTAATGCCCGTTATAAAAATACCTACAATTAAAAGGCCTATAAATACGAAGCCAAATTCCTGGTAGTTATTTAAAATAATAATTTCAGGTACCTCTTTGCGGGCATAAATTAAAGTTGCCAACAAAATTATAATGGCAATAAATGCTGCAATAAGGCCGTGCAAAGCAGCGTATAATAAGAAAGGACGCCGAATAAAGTTTTTCGTTGCACCAACCAGCTGCATACTTTTAATTAAAAAGCGCTGTGAATAGATTGCTAGTCTTATAGTATTGTTAATCAGTGCGATAGAAATGATCAATAGCAACGCTGCGAAAGCTAAAATAATTAAACCAATAGTATTGATATTTTTGTTAACCATATCAATTAAAGAACTTTGGTAAACCACTTCTTTAACTACAGGATTCTTAGAAATACTTGTTTTTAAGGCATCTATACTTTTATTGTTTGCATATTCTGCTTTTAAATACACATCGAAGGTAGAGGTTAGTGGGTTGTATCCTAGGAAGTTAACAAAATCCTCACCTAAATCCTGTGTTAAATTTCTGGCTGCAAGCTCTTTGTTTACATATTGTGTTTGCTTTACCGCCGGGTTTGCATTTAGCTCTTTTTGGAAAGCCAAAACATCTGCTTCTTTCGCACCTTCATCAACAATAATGTTTAAAACAATGTTTTCTTTAACGTAGTTAGACAGGTTTTTGGCATGTACAAGTACTAAACCAAGTAGCCCCAGCATCAATAAAACCAATGCAATACTGATGATAGTAGAGATATAAACGGTTTTGGTTTTCTTAGATGCATCACTCACTTCGAATTCTTCCATGTATTTCATTTTTGTTTCTGCGAAAATATAAATTATACCTGATAAACACCAATTAATGATTGCTAAATGAATTACTAACGTATGCGATAAGCTTTTAGTTTGAAGATTAAATTCCTTGGCAAATCTGATTCTTTTTAGAAAGGCGGTACGAAATTTGCTAAAACGGCGTTAATTATTGATATCTGAAACTAAATTTAACTATGAAAAGACAAATCACTATTCTAAGCCTATTCTTACTTATCGCCTCTACAATTATTTCATGTAAGAAAGATGAAACTTCTTTAAAAGCACAGATGATGGGGCGTTGGACTTTAAATAGGATTGTGACCACAGGTTATGCTGACGAAAGACTTAACGGAGACGTTAATTATGGCAAAACCACCGATTACATTGATTATAAATCAAATAATGATGACCAGGTGGAAATAAGTTTATCTGGAAACAGAACGATTGGTGAGTATGTGATCATTTATTCGGATCAGTTTAGTATGAGTATTAATGATGGGCTTAATTATTGTAAAATAAACAGTATCACTGCAAACAAATTAGAGTTTACTGCTAAAATTGATAAAACAAACGTTACTAAAGTATATTATTTATCGAGATAAGATCTTAATCCCCGATTGTTTGCTGCGCCATTGGTTTTAGATCAATGGCGCATTTTTATGTGGAGGTGTATTATAGCTGTGGTGTCGGTTGTTACTAACTGACACTGAATCGCATAAAAGATTCATTTTGATAGCAAGTCAGATGGCAATACCCGACTTCAAAGGGAAGATTTATTTAGCCTGAATGTTAGGGTCATCCTGAGTTCACTTCAGGGTTATTTGCTGGAAAGATGCTGAAATGAATTCAGCATGACGGTCGCGTTGGGTAATAGATGTTAAAATTGTTTTTTAAGATAATATTATACGAATAAGATTCATTTTAGTCTAAAGCAATCAGATGTCCTCATCTGATTGTGTAAAAGGTACCTAGGTTTTACCCTTAACTTCTTCTTATTCTGCATTTCTGTTGGCAAAATATTATCATGAATCTACTTTTTAAAGCCCCTTAATTTCCGTATTTTCGCCCCTTTAAAAATTTAAAACTTGCAATGGATTACCAATTCAAAGAAATAGAACAAAAGTGGCAGAAATTCTGGGCAGATCATCAAACATTTAAAGCCGAAAGCAATTCTGAAAAGCCAAAATACTATGTGTTAGATATGTTTCCTTATCCATCAGGAGCAGGTTTACACGTTGGGCACCCACTGGGTTACATTGCATCAGATATTTTTTCGAGATACAAACGCCTTAAAGGCTTTAACGTATTGCACCCGATGGGATACGATTCTTTCGGATTACCAGCGGAGCAATATGCGATACAAACAGGACAACATCCGGCCATTACCACCGAAGCAAACATTGCAACTTACCGCCGTCAGTTAGATCAGATTGGTTTTTCTTTCGATTGGAGTAGAGAAGTGCGCACCAGCGAACCATCTTATTACAAATGGACGCAATGGATTTTTATGCAGTTGTTCAACTCCTGGTATAATATTGAGAATGACAGGGCAGAAGATATTACCACCTTAATCGAAAAATTTAATGCGTCTGGCACAGCTGATGTAAAGGCTGTTTCTGATGAAGATACAAAAGAATTTTTGCCAAGCGACTGGGCAACTTTTACCGATGAAGAGAAACAGATCGAATTGTTAAAATACCGTTTAACTTATCTTCGCGAGAGTACCGTAAACTGGTGTGCAGCTTTAGGTACCGTTTTAGCAAATGATGAGGTAAAAGATGGTTTCTCTGAGCGTGGCGGTTTTCCGGTTGAGCAAAAGAAAATGATGCAATGGAGTATGCGAATTACCGCTTATTCTGACCGGCTTTTGCAAGGTTTAGATACCATCGACTGGCCAGAGCCGATTAAAGAAATGCAACGCAACTGGATAGGCAAAAGTGTAGGTGCATCCGTTAAATTTCAGGTAGAAGGAAATGACAAACAGATTGAAGTGTTTACCACCCGTGTGGATACTATTTTTGGCGTTTCGTATCTTGTATTGGCTCCGGAACACGAGTGGGTTACAGAATTGACCACTCCTGAGCAAAAAGAGGATATTGCAAATTATATCGCTTTAACGAAAAAGAAATCGGAATTAGACCGCATGGCTGATACCAAAACGGTTTCAGGTGCTTTTACAGGTACTTATGTTATTAATCCGGTAAGTGGAGCGCGTGTTCAGCTATGGATTGCTGATTATGTATTGGCTGGTTATGGAACAGGTGCGGTAATGGGTGTGCCAAGTGGCGATCAGCGCGATTGGTTATTTGCTACACATTTTAATTTACCAATTATCCAGATTTTAGATGGCCAAAAAGATATTGATGTGCAGGCAGATCCAACGAAAGAAGGGAAATATATTAATTCTGGTTTCATTAACGGAATGGAATATAAAGAGGCTGTTGCTTTTTTAAATAACTGGCTAGAAGAACGTGGCGCAGGCAAGGCAAAAGTAAACTTCCGTCAGCGTGATGCGATTTTTGGCCGCCAGCGTTATTGGGGTGAACCGATTCCGGTTTATTTTAAAGATGGGTTACCTTATTTGGTAAATGAAGAAGAATTGCCTTTGTTACTCCCGGAAATCGATAAATATTTACCAACTGAAACGGGAGAGCCGCCATTAGCCAGGGCAGAAAACTGGATTCCAAAAGATGGCGGACATTACGAATTAAGCACTATGCCGGGTTGGGCAGGAAGCAGCTGGTACTGGTACCGTTATATGGATGCCAATAACAATAACGATTTTGCTTCAAAAGAGGCGGTTGAATACTGGAAGGATGTCGATTTGTATATCGGTGGTTCTGAACATGCAACCGGTCACTTATTGTACAGCCGTTTCTGGAATAAATTTTTGAAAGATTTAGGTTATACCAAAGAAGAAGAACCTTTCAAAAAACTGATTAACCAGGGGATGATCCAGGGTAGGAGTAATTTTGTTTATCGTATCAACGACGAGAAGGGAAAACCTACCAATACTTATGTTTCTGCTGGTTTAAGAAAAGAATATAAAACTTCGGCCTTACATGTTGATGTAAACATTGTTGAAAACGATACTTTAGATATTGCTAAATTTAAATCCTGGAGAGAAGAATATGCCAATGCAGAATTTATTCTTGAGGGTGGAAAATACATCTGTGGTGTTGAAGTAGAAAAAATGTCGAAATCAAAATTCAATGTGGTTAATCCGGATGATTTGATTGAACGTTATGGAGCCGATACTTTGCGCATGTACGAAATGTTCCTAGGTCCCTTAGAGCAAAGTAAACCCTGGAATACTAATGGTATTGAAGGCGTATTTAAGTTCTTGCGTAAATTTTGGCGTTTGTTCCACAATGAAGACTGGGCTTTCCATGTAAACGATAACGTACCTACTAAAGCAGAACTGAAATCGTTGCATAAAATTATTAAAAAAGTACAGGATGATATCGAGCGTTTCTCGTTCAATACTTCTGTATCGAGTTTCATGATTGCAGTAAATGAATTAACGGATCTGAAGTGTAAAAACCGTCAGATTTTGGAAGATATGGTGATTATCCTTTCACCTTATGCGCCACATATCTGCGAAGAACTTTGGGTATTATTGGGTAACGAAGCTGGAACATTATCATATACTGCTTTCCCAACATTTAAGCCTGAGTATCTGGTGGAAGATGAGTTTGCTTACCCGGTTTCCATCAATGGCAAAATGAAAATGAACCTGAATTTGAGCTTAACTTTAGCCCAACCAGAAGTGGAAAGCATTTTATTGGCAGATGAGCAATTCCTGAAATTCTTAGATGGGAAAGCAACTAAAAAGATCATTTTCGTTAAAGGAAAGATTATTAATGTAGTGGTTTAAGGTAGAGGGAGGAAGGTTTAGGGTAGAGGGTTTTCCTTGCGCTTGCCTAAGCTAGAAATATAAAAACCCGGGTTACGTTTCGTAATCCGGGTTTTTATATAAAGGTATCGTCATTCTCGCGCAGGCGGGAATCTTAAAGCATATTGCATTATGATTCAGAATGATGTGATTAATGACGCGACACTTAAGCACTTATTAATATAAACAACAAACCCGAGCTATGTTTTACAACTCGGGTTTTTATTAGTTATTTTAAGATTGGGTTTTAGACCTTAAGCCTTTCCACCTTCCAGCCCTCAGCCTCAAAACCCTATCTGTCTCCTCTTTTCCTGTTTCCACCAAACCTTCTGTTGTTGCTGGCATTACGTGGTTTGCCACTCATATTGCCATCACCACCTTTTTTAGCGCCGCCACCACCTTTAGATTGGGCTTGTGGTTTACGTTTAACCTGATTTTTGGCCAGCATGCTTTCCCAGCTTAATGGATAAGGATGATCATCAACAACTGGTAAAGTAATTTTAATCAGTTTTTGGATATCCAATAAGTATTCGTTTTCTTCTGCATCACAGAAAGAAATCGCGATACCGTTTGCACCGGCACGGCCAGTACGGCCAATTCTGTGAACGTAAGATTCAGGAATATTCGGCAATTCGAAATTGAACACATGTGATAACTGATCAATATCAATACCACGTGCAGCAATGTCTGTAGCAACTAAAACACGGATTTTTCTATCTTTAAAATCAGTTAATGCCCTTTGCCTGGCATTTTGCGATTTATTACCGTGGATAGCAGCAGCTTTAATTCCGGCATGGGCTAAATCCTTAACAATACGGTCTGCACCATGTTTGGTACGGGTAAAAACCAGGGCTGTCTGAATGTTTTTATCTTCAAGAAGATGGATCAATAATTTCTTTTTATCAGGTTTGTCTACAAAATACACCGACTGAACAATCGTTTCAGCAGTAGAAGAAATTGGGGTAACCTCTACTTTTGTCGGACTAGATAAAATCGTATTCGCCAACTTCTGGATTTCATCTGGCATGGTTGCCGAGAAAAATAAAGTCTGGCGTTTTGCTGGTAACTTAGCCACTACTTTTTTCACGTCGTGAATAAAGCCCATATCGAGCATACGGTCGGCTTCATCCAATACGAAAAGCTCAATGGTATTTAAACTGATGAATCCCTGGTTCATTAAGTCTAATAAACGGCCAGGTGTTGCTACTAAAATATCAACACCTTTTTTTAAGGCCTCTACCTGCGAGTGTTGGTTTACACCCCCAAAAATTACCAGATGACGTAAGTTTAAGTGACGGCCATAAGCTTTAAAGCTTTCTTCAATCTGAATGGCAAGCTCGCGGGTAGGCGTTAAAATTAGAGCCTTTATGTTTTTGGTTGCTTTGGTGTTGATGTGTTTTTCGTGCAGTAACTGCAACATCGGAATGGCAAAGGCAGCAGTTTTTCCAGTACCTGTTTGTGCGCAACCTAATAAATCTTTGCCTTTTAATATTGTTGGGATGGATTGCTCCTGTATTGGTGTAGGTTGTGTATAACCTTCGGTCTCAAGGGCCTTTAAAATTGGCTCAATGAGGTTTAATTCTTTGAATAACATGTATTTTTCTGTGTAATATTTATCGAAGAAGCTAGAACAATCATTTGATGAAGGACTAACTTGCGGAGAGAATATGCCATTCAGAATGGCAAGCCCTTATTCCTGCTTCAGGTGCAAAGATACAAAAAATGTATAAAGAATGTTTTTTTTGATCAATGTAAATCTCAATCATTCCATTGATTACGCATGCTAGCTTATAGTATTACATAATAATCTTTTTAGTGAGTATTTTATAGATGTATAATTTGTAGTATAATTATTTTTTATATGTATATTTATTTTTATTTAAGTGTATATTTTACACTAGTTTATTTTTGCT